>Ga0268265_10003034_pt1 | contig 12247 bp, 10 predicted proteins | sample KBSSwiS52_FD_190355 | JGI IMG/M metagenome (GOLD analysis project Ga0268265, IMG submission 190355) | Switchgrass rhizosphere microbial communities from Kellogg Biological Station, Michigan, USA - KBS Switchgrass S5-2 (SPAdes) (version 2) | ecosystem: Host-associated > Plants > Roots >... | reverse complement strand
GCCCTCCGGAGGGGCTTCCTAGATCCAGCCGGCCTGGGCGATCTCCTCCAGGAGCACCGGATCGCCGGTCCCCTTTTCCACGAGGAGCCGGGCACGCAAGAGCGCCTCGGCGGCGGCGTTGGGCTCGCCGAGCCTCTTCAGCAGGACTCCGCACCGTGCCAGGCACCGGACCTGGAGATCCACCACGTAGGTCGGGTCGTGGGGCGGCCCGAGGCGCTCGGCGGTCCAGAGGGCCAGGTGCGCGTGGTGAAGGCCTTCGAGGTCCGTGCCTTGCTCGCTCAGCTCGAGGAGCCGCACCGCGAGGCACCATCCCGCGATCTCCGGGTTCCCGTCGAGCCGGGCGGCCCGCGCCTCGAAGGTGGGAAGGGCCAGCAGCTCTTGCAGGTGGGTCTCCAAGAGATCGGCCTCGGGGATGAGGACGCCCGGATCCCAATGCCCCCACCGCTCCTGGAGCTCCACGAGGTGGGCGAGCTGCTGCCGGCAGTCCTCGCACCCTCGTGCGAGGTGTGGGGCGATCCTGTGCAGAAGGGAAGGGGCGTCGTCCGTGAAAAGAAGGGCCAGCTCGTCAGGCTGCAGGTGGGCTGTTTCCATCCGTGGTCTCCCGGGGATCGGGCCGAAGCCCTGGTTCACTATCCCCGGTGCGCCGGCTGATCGTGTAGCCGGGAAAAAGAACCCGCGGCACGGGAGGGGCGAACTTTCGCCCTGCCACTCGCGATGGAGTCCCGTCCACCGAGGGGAGCCCTTCGCCCTGGTCGACTCCCCGGAGGTACTACGGGAGGTACTACGCCAGCCCCCGGCAACGCCGCCCTAGCGGAGCTAGTACCCGCTCTGGAGAGGCGCCAAGCGCTCGTACGCTCTCGGAGAAGGCTTGAGGTAAGCTTCCCCTATGAACGCTGCCAAGGACGAAGTGCTGCCATCCTGGAACGCCTGCCAGAGGATGCCTCCCTCGAAGACATCCAGTACCACATCTATGTCCGTCAGAAGATCGAGCATGGACTCGCCGATGCCGAGGCAGGGCGTACTCTCTCCGAGGAGGAGTTTGACCGTCGGATGGCCAAGTGGCTCGAACCGTAAGGTGGGCGGAAGTAGCCACCCAAGACTTGGCCGAGGCGGCGGAGTTCATCGCCCGTGATTCCCGGTTCTACGCGATGGCCCTTGTCCGCGAGGCACGGGCAGCCGCCCGATCGCTGCGCACTCTGGCCGAGCGAGGTCGCGTCGTTCCAGAGGCGCACTCCCCTGATGTCCGCGAACTTTCCGTCAAAAGCTATCGCCTCATCTACTGGATCACCCCGAAGGTCGTCACGGTGATCGCCTTCGTTCATGGAGCTCGCGATCTCGGAGCCCTCTGGGAGCGTCGCGGCGGTATCCCTGATCCAGACTGATCACCTGCCCTGATCCTTTGAAGCCCACAGGAGCCCGGCTGAGGCGCGGAACCCTAGCCCGCGGAGCCGGTGCCAGCCTCTTCCATAGGCGCCCCCACCCGCCAAGGAGGCCCTTCGCCCCCTCGGCCACTCCCCCCGCTCAGGCGGGCAGCTGCGGCTGTAGAGCGTCGCCGGTCGCTCTCAGCTTCGCCCGGCGTACCTTCGTGTCCGTTGCCACAGCTCCGCTCTGTTCGAGTAGAGAGGACTGCCGAACTCGCTCGCGAAGTCGGCGCGTCGACCACCCGAGGCGCGTGGAGCGGCGAGGCGCCCCTGATCAGAGAGGCACCAGGCCATCGTTGGAGCTCGCGAGTGTGGGCAGGCGGGTTGCCTCCGGACCCGCGCCGGCCGGTGCGCAGGTGCTCGGCCAGGAGCACGGTGGCGATCTTCGCCCCTGGGCGCGGCCCGCCTCGGGGTGGGCTCCAGGTCGACGCCGGGGGGCGCAGCGCTAGCTCACCGCGGGCCTCTCCTCGCCGCTGCCAGCATGGTATCTACGGGTCGGCATGGTATCTACGGGCCGGGATGGTATCTATTTGGTATCTACAGCTCCGCCCATCCTGCGCGGCGCAGCTCGTAAGTGCTTGTCTCTGAAGGGTTTAAGTTGGAGCCGACGATCGGGATTGAACCGATGACCTGCTGATTACGAATCAGCTGCTCTACCGCTGAGCTACGTCGGCCCTGGGGGAGGTACTGGGGAGCGCCCCGAAGCGGTCGGTATTGTAGGGCACTCCCCTCGACAGCGCAACCGAGCCGGATTCCTCCCGGCGCTACTCCCGGAAGACCACCTGCGTGCCCGGCTTCACGTGCTGCGCCAGGAACAGGGCATCCCAGTTCGTCAGGCGCACGCAGCCGTGGCTGGAGGTGTAGCCGATCGTCGCCGCGTCGAGAACTTCGGCTGGCGCGGATGAGCACGAGACGCGCGCCGGAGGAACGGAGGACGTTCACGTCCGCAGGCTCCGGCGCGGACCGGCCGGACCACCCGCCGTCGAGAGCGGGCTGAGCCGTCCGCGATGCGGCCGCGGACGCTGCGCTCGCGCTCGGAGCCATCCCGGAACCGTCCGCGGCCTCCCGGAGCGCGGAGCGGACGGTTCGGGACGCATCGGGAGCCGCGAGGAACAGGGAACGGACGGTTCGGAACGCGTCCGGAGACATGCGGAACGCGATCCAGACGGTTCACGACGCGCTCCGGACGGCTTGCGACGCGCCGCGGATGATCCGGAACGGGTGCAGAGCCTTCCGGCACGCGAAGCGGATGATCCCCTGCGCGAGCAGAACCGTCCGGAACGCGTCCTGGATGACCCGGCACGCGAGTGGAATCGTCCGGAACGCGCCGGGAAGCGTCCGGATCGCGTCCGAAACCGTTCGGAGCGCGAAAGGAACCATCCGCATCGTGATGCGGATCATCCGGAGCGCGTCCGGAAACGTCCGCTTCGCGATGCGGATCATCCGCGGCGCGTTCGGAACCGTTTGGAACGCGTTCCGGATCGCCCGCTTCGCGGCCCGGATCATCCGCTTCGCGATCCGAGCCGTTCCCGTCGCGTTGCGGATCATCCGCTTCGCGTCCGAGATCGTTCGTCTCGCATCCCGAATCATTTCGCTCGCGTCCCGAGCCGTTCGGGACGCGATCCGGACGTTTCCCGGCGCGTTCCGGACGGTTTGCTGCGCGGACCGGGCCGTCCGCTTCGCGTCCGCAGGCGTCCGTTCCTCGTGGAGGACCATCCTCGATTCTCGGGCAAGGGGCTACTCCCGGAACACGACCTGCGTGCCCGGCTTCACATGCTGCGCCAGGAACAGGGCGTCCCAGTTCGTCAGGCGCACGCAGCCGTGGCTGGAGGTGTAGCCGATCGTCTCCGGCGAGGCCGTGCCGTGGATGCCGTGGTGGGGCTTGGAGAGGTCCAGCCAGACCAGGCCGACCGGGGAGTTCGGACCCGCGGGAAGGTCGGCTTCCGGCTTGTCGTCGGATACGTCGGCGAACAGCTTCGGCTGGTAGTGGAACTCCGGCTCCGGGTGGATGCTCGTGATCTGCAGCGTCCCGGTCGCCGAGGGGTCGTACTTGGAGCCCAGCGTCGAGGGGAAGTGGTAGAGGACGTGCCCCTGGGCGTCCAACGCCTGCAGGTAGAAGCCCTGCTTGGAGATCAGGATGCGCGCGACCTGGCTCTGCGGATTTGCCGCGGAGGTGGACGACATCTGCGGGACGTTGGGCAGCGCGATCTCCGTGCCGGCCTGCAGGTTGGCGAAGTCCACCTGCGGGTTCAGCTTCTGGATCAGCTCGGGCGTGGCATGGCCGCGCTCCGCGAAGAGCTCCAGCGGCGAGCTGTAGCAGAGGCATTCCAGCTTCGCCTGCTCGTAGGGATCGTCAGGCAGGGGATCGACGAACGGCCCCTTCAGGTCCTCGGCCGTCACCTGGACGCGGGTGAGCGGCTCGCCGGCGCCGGCCGATTGCGCGAGCGCGTCCCAGGTCGCCTGGTCCACCTCGCCGGTGGCGTTCAGACCCTGGGCGAACTGGAACCAGTAGACCGCCTTCTCCGTGTTCTTCCCCCAGTTGCCGTCGATAACGCCGGGCGAGAATCGGGCGCGGTCGAGGAGGATCTGCGTGCGCAGCACGCTCGGGCCGCCGCCCTCCTCCCCGAGAGGCAGGGCGGGGCTGCCGCGCAGGGCGTCTGGAGAGATCTGCTCGTAGGACTCATTCCCGGCACTCCTCGGCGTGGGAGGCGTGATGGGAGTACCGCCTTCCGAGCCGGTGGGTGGCGCCGCCGTGCCGAGCCGTTCCAGGCGGTCGCGCTCGGCGTATTGCCGCCACGCGGGATCGAGGCGGCCCTGCTCCAGGGTGGCCGTGTCGTACTCGGGGGTGCCGATGGGCACCGAGTAGGCCTGGCCCTGGGATGTCGGCGCCGCCGGGGTCGCGCTCGGCTGCTCGTCGGTCGCATCCTCATAGGTACAGGCGCCGAGCAGAAGGGGGAGGAGCAGGATGGAGATTCGTGCACGCATGTTCCGCCTCCTGGCCGGGAGTCGAGCCGGCCGCGACCGGGGGACGGGTGCAACTTCCGTTCCGGCCTCGATGCGAGCTCGCCTGAACGGGGGAGTGGCCGAGGGGGCGAGGGGCGTGTTCAGGGGGAAAGGGGCACCTGTCTGCCCGCGCGGTGCTACCATGAAGGTTCCCATGGACCGGCTGCTCGGCAGTGAGGCGCACGCGGAGCCAGCGCTGGATTCGGCGACGCTCGCCAGCGTGCTGGGCGAGATCGCCGAGACGGTCGCCGCGACGTTGGAGCTGCAGGAGGTCATCGAGCAGGTGGCGCATTCAATGCGCCGGGTGATCCCGCTCGATGTGCTGGGCGTCATCCGCGCCGTCGGAAAAGAACGATGGGCTCTGCACGCCGCGGCGTTCGAGCCGTACGAGACCCGCCCCTCCCCACCGCTCTTTCTGGCCGACTGGTCGCCGCGGGTGCGGCCGGGCCCACTGCCACTGGCCCCCGTCGACGACGCACAGGTGGAGCTCGACCCGGCCTTCGTCGGCGATCGCGGCATCCTCGAGAGAGGCCTCCGCTCGTTGCTCTGGGAGCCGTTCCGGCGGGGCGGCGCCTTCGCCGGCGGCGTGATGATCGGCGCGCGCGCCCCGCACGCGTTCACTGCCGCGCACGCGGAGGCGCTGCGGCCGATCGCGGCGCTGCTGGGCTCGGCCGTGGAGCACTGGCGCTTGTGGGAGCTCGAGCGCCGGCGCCACGAGCGCCTGGAGCGGCTCGAGTCGCTGCTCGGCACGCTCGCCGCTGCGCTCGACGTGAGCGCGGTGTTCGACCGTCTCGCCGCGGCCGTGCAGGAGATCCTCCCCCACGACGTCCTGGGCTTGACCGCCATCGATCCGGCGGCGCGCACGCTCAGGGTGCTCGCCGTCGCCGGCGAGCACAACGCGGCGCTCCCGCGCGGACCGATCCAGCTCACGGAACAGGATCTCGCCGCCGACAGCGAGCTCGCCCTCTACGCCGACATCTCTGCCGAGCTGCCGCCGAGCGGCGAGCGGAACCGCACCCTGCGCAGCACCGGGATGCGCTCGTTGCTCCTGGTGCCGGTGCTGCTCGAGGGCGAGGTCCGCGGCGGCTTGACCTTCCTCCATCGCGAGCCGGCCCGCTACGGGCCGGACGACGTGGAGCTGGCGGTCCGCCTCGCCGACCGCGTGGCGCTCATGTTCTCCCACCAGCGGCTCGCCGAGGAGGCGCGGCTCGCCGCCGAGTCGACGGAGCGCGCCGAGCGCCTCGAGGCCACCGTGGAGACGCTCTTGCACGAGCTCGCCGCGCGCGGCCGCGGCCGCGTCGGGGGCACCTCGTCCGCCTGGCGCGAGGTCCTCAAGCGGGTCGGCCAGGTGGCGCGGGCGGAGACCACCGTGCTCATCACCGGCGAGTCCGGCACCGGCAAGGAGGTGGTCGCGCATCTCATCCACGAGCGCTCGCCGCGGGCGGCGCGCCCGTTCGTCGCCATCAACTGCGCCGCGCTCCCCGAGCAGCTCCTCGAGTCCGAGCTCTTCGGCCACGAGAAGGGAGCGTTCACCGGCGCCCTGCAGAGCCGTATGGGGCGCGTCGAGCAGGCGGCGGGCGGCACGCTCTTCCTCGACGAGATCGGCGAGATGAGCCCGCTGCTGCAGGCCAAGCTCCTGCGCGTGCTGCAGGAGCGCGAGTTCCAGCGCGTAGGCGGCCTGCGCACCCTGCGCGCCGACGCGCGCGTCCTCGCGGCCACCAACCGCGACCTCCGCGAGGCGATGGCGCGGGGGACCTTCCGCGAGGACCTCTACTACCGGCTCAACGTGTTCGAGATCCGCGTGCCGCCGCTGCGCGAGCGGCGCGAGGACATCCTGGCGCTGGCGCAGCTCTTCCTGGAGGACCTCGGCCGCAGCATCGGCCGACCCGCGGCCGGCATCTCGCGCGAGGCGCGCGACTGGCTGGAGAGCTACTCCTGGCCGGGCAACGTGCGCGAGCTGCGCAACGCCATCGAGCGCGCCATCCTGCTCTGCGACGGCGGCCTCATCGCGCGCCAGCACCTGGCGCTGGCGCCGGCCTCTCCGAACCCGTCCGGCGACGGCGTCGCGGTCACGCTGCCGCCCGACGGCATCGACCTCGAAGCGGTCGAGCGCGCCTACATCGAGCAGGCCCTCACGCGCGCCTACCACAACCGCTCCCGGGCGGCACGGCTGCTCGGCCTCACGCGCGCGCAGCTCTACTCGCGGCTCGACAAGTACGGCTTGCGGTGAGGCGCCGCGCGGTCCCCGCTGACCGCTTTTCCACACTTCTGTCGATTTCCAGACACCCGTCCTCTCCCGGCCCCGCGCGGCAGGTCGAGCGAACTCACGCTCTTTCAGGGATTTGAACCGCCGGCCGCGCTCGCCCCCCCGCTGGCACGGACCGTGACATGGAGGCTTGGCGAGGAGGATGGTGTGATCGCAACTCGGGAAGTTCTGGTCGTCATCGGCGCCGGTGGCGTGGGGCAGGCGATCGCGCGCCGCCAGGGAAGCGGCAAGGCGGTGCTGGTCGCCGATTTCAGCGAGAGGAGGCTGCAGACGGCCGCCGAGCGGTTGATCGCCGACGGCCACAGGATTGCCGCCCACGTCGTCGACGTCTCCTCCCGCGAGTCGCTGGCCGCGCTCGCGATCCGGGCTGCAGGCCTGGGCCGCGTCACCCAGGTGGTGCACACCACCGGGCTCTCCGCCAACGGGGGATCTCCCGCGGAGACCCTGCGCGTCGATCTGCTCGGCGTCGCCCTGATGCTGGAGGAGCTCGGCGACGCCATGGCCGCGGGTGGCGCGGGCGTGGTCGTTTCGAGCACGCCCGGGTCCCTGTCTCCGCCGCTCACCCGCGAGCAGGAACGGATCCTGGCCCGCACGCCCGCCGACGAGCTGCTGCGCCTGCCGTTCCTCGGCCTCGAACAGGTCGCCGACTGCGGGACGGCGCACGAAATCGCCAGGCGAGCCAATCAGATCCACGTTCAGAGGGCCAGCCTGCCGTGGGGCCGCCGCGGCGCGCGTGTCAACTCCATCAGCTTCGGCATCGCTTCGACTTCGATGAGCCGGTGGGAGCCGGCCGCCGGATCCGGAGCCTTCCCGCGCGCGAGGACCGATGCCTTCGACGCCGGCCGGTTGGGCACGTCCGACGACATCGCCGCCGCCGCCGCGTTCCTGCTGGGCCCGGACTCGACGTTCATCACCGGCATCGACCTGCTCGTCGACGGCGGCGCCATGGCCGGCGTGCGATCGGGGCACGCAGGGATTCGCGCCTGATCGATCCGCTCGCGGCGCTGCGCCACGAGTACAATGGAGTCCGAGAACCATGCGCTTTCGACACGAAGCGCGGATGGCGGGCGAGCATCCGCTCCCCCACGGCCTCGGCAGGCGCCGCGGGATCGATCCACTCCAGCTCGCGGGTCATGTTGTCGAGACCGGCCGGCCCCCGAGCCCGTGCTGGAGGGCGGCATCGAGGATCTGGCGCGAGACGATCCCCATCATCCGGCCCTCGGGTCCGACCACCGGGGCGGCGTTCACCCGGCGCGTGTTGAGGACCGCCTTAGCCTCCTCGACCGAGGTCGAGGCCGGGATCTCGACATACGAGCCGACGATGCCGCCGCGGGCCTCGACGTCCGACTCGGTATCGGGGTGATGGTCGTACGCCCAGACCTCGACGTCCGGGTTGGCCTCCAGCCACTCGGCCACGACGCCGATGCGCTCCTTCTGGCGCACGTCGCAGAGGATGACGCGGGTGAGCGCCGCGGGATCGACGTCCTTCCTCCGCATCTCGGACAGCTCCACGAGCCCGCTCGGGATGGAGGCGCGCCGCCGCGACCATGGCCGCGAACGCGTCGAAGTCGGCGCCGATGTGCGTGGAGATGAGATCCATTTCGTGTAGACTCGCGATGTCCCGGCTCGCATGGAGGAGCAGGACTGGGGTATACTATCCCGTGACAAGAGAAGGGAAATCCTGCATGACCATGGCATCTACAACAAAGCCTGCAGCGAAGAAGGCCGTCAGGGGTTCTGCCAAGAAGGCTTCCAAGCCTGCGGCCAAGAAAACGGTGGCAGCCAAATCGGTCAAAGCAAAGGCGGCGAAGAAATCAGTGGCAAAGACAACTGACGCCTTGGAATACTTCGTTCGTCTCTATTCCAGCTTCTAACCGTGGGCGCATCGGTCGACCCGGTAGCCTTCATTCGCGATTTCCTTGAAGAACTGTTCGAGAACCAACTCGTCAACGGCGCCCTCTCGACAGCCCAGTACTACGATCTCCGCGCCGACATTCGGCGAAATCCCAAGCTCGCTCCGATCAGCCGCCGGCTGTTCACAAGCTCTCCCAAGCCAATCCTGGTAGAGAGCTATGGCAAGCTCCGGGTCATCCATCTCCGGGAGTTTGACGGCAGCGAATTCCCTTTCCTTCAAGGGTTGACGCAGCAGAGCGCGCGGAAAAGAGAAGGAAAGCTCACCTGTTTTATCGGGCACCGCTTTCTCCGCGATATCGAGGACTCACTGCGCTTCAATCTCATCCACCTGTTCGAGCCGCATGCGATCGCGCTGACATGGGCAGGCAGCGACCTCGGCGCCAGGGATATCTTCGAAGGCATCTTGAAAGGCATTCGCCACGCGGACCTGTGCCTCTTCGACAATCTGGCCACATTGGACAAACCGAACGTCTACATCGAAGTCGGCATCGCCTATGCCCTGCAAAAACCCATGCTGTTCTGTGAGTACGTCGGAAAGGAGAGCCCGGCCTTCGAGACCGGCAGCATGCCTTCCGACCTGCAAGGTTTGCTGCGAATCCAGTACCAGAGCTATCAGGAGCTCTGCAAGAAGCTCTACTTCGGGCTCCCCAGCTTCCTTAAGCACCACAAGCTGCGCTGAGAACACAAGCCCCTCGCCCGTGCCCGACAGACGAGGCACAGGGACCGAACGGGGCACGGGGATCCGCGCCTGATCGATCCGCTCGCGTCGCTGCGCCACGAGTACAATGGAGTCCGAGAACCATGCGCTTTCGTCGCGTCCTGCTCCTGGCGACCCTGGGCGAGCCGAGCCACGGCGCGCTTGCGACCCTCCGGCGCGTCGCGCCGGACTGCGAGCTGCTGTGGATCGCGGCCTCCCCGCCGCGGCGGTCCCGGGCCTGGCCGGGATCCGCGCAGCCGGTGGAGCTCGACGCGCTGGACGAGCAGGTCGCGGCGCTGCGGCGCGCCGCGGCCGAGGCGGCGGCCGAGGTGGAGATCGACGTCGTCGAGGGGATCGCCGCCGAGCTCCTCGAGGAGCGGATCGCGGCGGCCGCCATCGAGCTGGTCGTCCTCGCTCCGCCGGCTCTGCCGTGGATCGCGGCCGTGGCCGAGGTCCGGCGGCGGCGCCCGCTGAGCGTGCTCTGGGCGCCCGCCGAGGCGCCGGCGGAGCAGCCGCTGCGCGAGATCCTCTGCGACTTGTCGAGCTCCCGCTCCCGGGGTCCCATGGTCGCCTTCCTGCGCGGGCACGCGACGCCCGCGCTGCACTTCCGGCTTCTGATGCCGTCGTCGAGCGCCCCGGGCGATCTGGCCGCGGCGCTCGCCGCCGAGGGGATCGACGCCACGGCCGAGCTGGCCGGCGGCGGGGAGACGCTGCGCGACCTCTGGCGCCGCGACGGTCCGCGGCGGCTTCCCGACCTGATCGTCCTCGCTCATTGGCCCGGCGCGCTGCTCGCGATGGCGCCGCCGCCCACGCCGCTCCTCGTGCTGCCGCCGGCCTTGCCGCCGGGCCGCCGCGAGCCCGCCCTCGACCTGCCGGACCTGCTGATCGTGGACGGCTTTGCGCGCGCCCGCCTGCGCCATGCCCTCGGCGTGGGACGGCGCGAGCCGATCCGCGATCAACCGGTGGAGGTCCTCGCCCGCGGCGCCGTCGTCGCCACGCTGGAGACCGTGGGCGGCGTCCTCGAGCTCGACTCGGCGTTCTGCGGCGACGGCATCGGCGTGCGGCGGGCCGGCCGCGCGCTCGACTCCGCCGAGGTCCACGTGCGGGTGATCCGCCCGGGCTCCCGGCCGCTGGTGCTGGCCGACGCATCCCTGCCTGCCGAGGGGCTGGCGGCGCTGGCGGCAGGGCCGGCCGCCGTCGACCTGCTCGCCGTGCGGCTGCGCCCGCTGCGGAGCTGCCGGGCGATCCGGGCGCGCTGGCGCGCGGCAGGCCTGCCGGCCCTCGTCGCCGATGCGTCGGCGGTGCTGGACGAGGGCGAGGCCTTCGACGTCGCCGCGGCCGAGGACGCGGTGCGCCTGGCGAGAGCGGCCTCGCGGCTGCGCGCCAACGGCTACCCGGTCGCCGCGATCGTGTATGCCGGGCCGCACCGGCCGCGCACGTCGGGCTTCGAGGCGCTGCGGCCGGCCGAGCTGGCGGCCCGGGAGTGGACCGCCTCGCCGCCGCCCGTGCCGGCTCACACCCTCGCCGGCCGGCTCTCCGCCATCGCCGGCGCGACCGCGACGCACGGCAACCGGGTGGAGGTCGAGCTCGACAACCCCACGGCGCGCCGGTGGCTGCTGGAGGCCCTCGCCGGGGCCTGTGAGCGCGTCCACTTCCAGGTCTACATGGCGGCCGACGACGACGTGGGATCGACGGTGGAGCTGGCCCTCGCCGCGACGGCTGCCCGCGGCGTGGCCGTGCGCGTGCTCGTCGATTCCCTGCACGCCCTCCATGGCTCGCTCGGTGCCCGCAACCCCCTGCTCGACCGGCTGGCGGCACGGCCCGGCGTCGAGCTGCGCCTCTCGCGGCCGGTCACCGCCCTGCCGTCCCTCGAGGACCTCAAGCAGCGCATCCATCGCAAGCTGGTCCTCGTCGACGGCGAGGTCGCCCTGGTCGGCGGGCGCAACCTCTCGCACGAGTACTACACCGGTTTCGAGGAGGTGGCGCTCACCTCCCGCTCGGCCTGGCGCGAAGTGCCCTGGCTCGACGCGGGAGCGCGCGTGCAAGGGCCTGCCGTCGCGGAGATCGAGGCCGTCTTCCGCGAGGCCTGGCTGGAAGCCGGCGGCGCGGATTTCCCCATCGCCGCCCGGCCGGCGGCGGGACCGTCCCCGGTGCGCGTGATCACCCACGACGGCCTGCGGGACGCCGCGACCCTGGAGGCCTTCCTGGCGCTGATCGACACCGCCCGGTCGCACGTCGACGTGATCAACGGCTTTCCGCTCCTGCTCGAGCTCCAGCACGCGCTGCTGCGCGCCCTGCGGCGCGGCGTGCGCGTGCGCACGCTCTTCGGCCATCTCACCCCGACGCACGGCGGCAAGCCCTTCGGCGGGCCGTGGTCGAAGGCGAGGACGGCCGCCACCGATCTCGTGCACTCGCGCATGGACGCCCTGGTCGAGGCCGGAGCCGAGGCCTATCGCCTGGCCGTGCCGGAGCAAGCCGGCTGGGAGCCGGGCCTGGGAATCGTCAGGCCCCACGTTCACGCCAAGGTGCTGACCGCCGACGGCGAGGCCTGCGCCGTCGGCAGCGCCAACCTCGATGTCACCGCCGGCTATTGGGAGAGCGAGGTCCTGCTGGTCGTCGAGGATGCCGCGGTGACCCGCGCGGTGGAAGCGCGCGTCGCCCGGCTGATCGCGGCGTCGGATCGCGTCGATCGCGACGACCCGGACTGGCGCGCAGCCGCGCTGCGGCGCCGCTGGATGCATCGCTGGCCCGGGGTGCTGTCGGTCTGAGGGGAAGGCTACGGACGATCGCCCAGCTCGGTGACGAGGTCCGGCGGGCGCAAGGCGGCGAGGTAGTGGTGCGGCCCATGCTCGGCGATCGTGTAGGCCAGGCGGTCACGCCGGTTCGCCTTGGCGAAGAGGGCGAGGACCGACCGGGGGATCTCGCGCACGCTGACGAGCTGAGCCA
>Ga0268265_10003033_pt1 | contig 12248 bp, 8 predicted proteins | sample KBSSwiS52_FD_190355 | JGI IMG/M metagenome (GOLD analysis project Ga0268265, IMG submission 190355) | Switchgrass rhizosphere microbial communities from Kellogg Biological Station, Michigan, USA - KBS Switchgrass S5-2 (SPAdes) (version 2) | ecosystem: Host-associated > Plants > Roots >... | reverse complement strand
CCCGGCCGCCGCGGTTCTTGTAGTCGTTCAGAAATGCCATCCAGATGCGGTAGTTCTCCCGCCAGGCCACCTCGTCGTCCGTGGTCCAGTGGAGCCAGTAGGAGCCGTGCGACTTGCGGCTCGGCGCGTAGAAGTCCCAGAGCGCGGGAAGCGTGTACTCCTCGTGCCACTCGGCGCGGCGGGCGCGCATGAGGTCCCGGTTCGCCTCGTAGATGGTGAGCGTCGGATCGATCGTGAAGTCGAGCGCGACCAGCTCGTCGATCACCTGGTTCCAGCGCTCCGAGCCCGGCGCCGCGGCCTGCTTCCAGAGGCGGCCGGCCTCGCCGAAGCGGTGCGACTCGTCGGCGTAGTTGTAGTCGAGCGGATAATCCTGGACCGTGCGGCCGTCGAAGAGCGCTTCGGGCAGCCCGTACCAGTGCTCCATGGTGGTCAGGCCCCAGCGCGCCGAGGTCAGGACGTTGACCCGCGAGACGTTCATCTGCGCGTGATGGCAGGCGCTGCGCAGGCCGCGCTTCTTCGCCTCCTCGATCGCCGCCTGCATGATGTCCGGCCGGTAGCCGAAGAACTTGAGGCCGTCCGCTCCTTTCGCGGCCACCTCGCCCACCCACTTGCGCGCCTCGTCGGGCGTCAGGAACGGCTTGTCGCGTCCCATCCCGAAAAAGACGTAGGCCTCGATGCGCGGCGCGGTGATCTCGTTCTTTGCGCTCTTCGCCTTGTGCTCCAGCGTCCACTCCAGCCCGTTGCCGGAGCCCGGATCGCGGATCGTGGTGATGCCGTGCCCCATCCAGAGCTTGAAGACGTACTCGGCCGTGGTGCCCTGCTCCTTGCCGCCGATGTGGCCGTGCATGTCGACGAAGCCGGGCAGGGCGTACATGCCGGAGAGGTCCATCTCCTCGTCCCCCGGCTCGGCCTTGGGGCGGCCCTCGGGATCGATCGCCATGCCCGGGCTGCCCACGGAGACGATCTGGGTGATGCGGTTCTTCTCGATGACCACGTCCATCGGACCCATGGGCGGAGCGCCGGTGCCGTCGATCACGGTGAGGCCGCGGAGGATCAGGCGCGGGAACGGTCCCTTGCCCTCGGCGCGCGGCGGCGCGGGCGGGACGGTCTTTTCGGGCTTCTCCTCCTGGGCATGGAGCGTGGGGACGAGGAGCAGGAGCAGAATCGACGCCAAGCGAAGGGTTCGAGTCATGGCGGGCATCCTGACAGAAGACGGACCGCCGGGGGAAGTGGGGTAGAATGACCCCCAAACTTTCGAGTCTTGCTACAGATGAGCCAGCCTTCGGCCGCTACGTCGTCTTTCACCGTCGTCTGTCCCGGGTGCAGCCAGCGGCTGCGCTTCTCCATCGGGGCGGAGACGCCGCCCCGTATCCGCATCCGCTGCTCGGCCTGCAATCACCAGTTCGGCGTGAAGCGGCCCGGAGCGGATACCGGGGACGTCACGATCGCCGGGGCCACCCCCCCGACGCTCACCGGCATACCACTCCCGCCGATACCGGTCGCCCCGACGCAGCCCACGGCACCGCGCTCCCACGACGAGCCTGCGCTCGCTCCCGGCGACCGGATCGCGGAGCGCTACCGCGTGATCCGGTTCCTGGCCCGCGGCGGCATGGGCGAGGTCTACGAGGTCGAGGACCAGGAGCTGCGCGAGCGGGTCGCTCTCAAGACCGTGCGCGGGGACGTCTCCCGCGATCCGCTGACGATTGAGCGCTTCCGCCGCGAGATCCAGCTCGCGCGCAAGGTCACCCACCCGAACGTCTGCCGCATCTTCGACGTGGCCTTCCACGGCTCGACGATCTTCCTGACCATGGAGCTGCTGGAGGGGGAAACCCTGGCGCAGCGGCTCCGCCGCGCCGGTCCGATGTCCACGGAAGAGGCGCTGCCCGTCGCCCAGCAGATCGCCTGGGCGCTCCACGCCGCGCACCAGGCCGGCATCGTCCACCGCGATCTGAAGCCGGGCAACGTCGTCCTCACCGAGTCCCGGGGCACGGCCCGCGCGGTCGTCACCGATTTCGGCCTCGCCCGCCTGGAGTCCGGCGAGGATGCCATGACCCTCACCGCCCATGCCGGCGTCGTGGGCACTCCCGCCTATCTCGCGCCCGAGCAGGTCGAGGGCAAGGAGATCACCGGCGCGGTGGACATCTATGCCCTCGGCATCGTTCTCTACGAGATGCTGACCGGGACCGTGCCGTTCGTGGGCGACACGGCGCTCTCCGTGGCCGTCCGCCGCCTGCAGGAGAGGCCGGCCTCGCCGAGGGTCCACGTGCCCGGCCTCGACCCGCGCTGGGAGGCGGCCATCCTCCGCTGCCTGGAGCGCGACCCGGCCGCGCGGTTCCACTCGGCGCCGGACGTGATCCAGTCCCTCACCGGACCCGTCGCCGCTCCGAAGGTCGAAGAAAAGCGGCCGGACCCGGCTCCGGTCCCTCCGGTCCCTCCTCCAGCCGCGAAGAAGAGCCCGAAGAAGAGCCAGCTCCAGCTCATCCTGGTCGCCGCCCTGCTCCTTCTCGCGGTAGGCATCGGCACGTTCCGCTATCTCGGCTGGCGCGCCGAGCAGGAGCAGACGCCCGGGCAGCGTCTGGCCCGCCTGACCGCGGGGATCACGCCGCGCCGCTCCGTCGCGGTGCTCGGCTTCCAGAACCTGAGCCGCACCCCCGGCACGGAGTGGCTCTCGACCGGGATCGCCGAGATGCTCGCGACCGAGCTGGGGGCCGGCGGGGGCCTGCGGATCGTCCCCGGCGAGAACGTGGCCCGCGCCAAGGTCGAGCTGGGGCTTTCCGACGCTAACAGCCTGGCCGCGGACACCCTGTCCCGCGTGCGCACCCTCCTCGGGAGCGATGCCGTGGTCCTGGGCTCCTTCGCGATCCTGGAAGGCCCGGCCGGCCGCAAGATCCGCCTCGACGTCCGCATGCAGGACACCGTGGCAGGCGAGACCACCACGGTGGCCGAGAGCGGTCCGGAAGCGGAGCTGTTCGATCTCGTGGCGCGCGCCGGCCGCAAGCTGCGGGAGGCCATGGGAGTGGGCGAGGCCGCGCCCGTGAAGATCGCCAGGGCCTCCAGCACGGACGCGGCGCGCCTCTACTCGGAAGGGATCAACCGGCTGCGGCTGTTCGAGCCCGCGGCCGCGCGCGAGCTCCTGGAACAGGCGGTCGCGGCCGACCCGCGCAACGCCCTCGCCCACTCCGGGCTCGCCTCGGCCCTCACGACCCTCGGCTACGACAGCCGCGCGCGGGAGGAAGCCAAGGCCGCGTTCGAGCTCTCCGCCAACCTCCCGCCGGAGGACCGCCTGCTCATCGAGGGGCGCTACCGCGAGACGACCCAGGACTGGAAGCGCGCCGTCCAGATCTACTGGGATCTCTGGTCGATGTTCCCGGATGACGTGGACCACGGGCTCCGGCTCGCGGCGGCCCAGACCGCGGCCGGCCAAGCCGAAGAGGCGCTCGCCACGACGGATGCCCTCCTCACCCTGCCGCCGCCCGCGTCCGAGGATCCGCGCATCGACCTCGCCGAGGCCATGGCGGCCGGAGCCCGCGCCGACTTCCAGCGCCAGAGGTCCGCGGCCTCCCGCGCCGCGACCAAGGCTTCCGGGCAGAGCGCGACGCTGATGGTCGCGCAGGCCCGGCTTCTCGAATGCCGCGCCCTGCGCAACCTCGGCCAGGCCGAGCCGGCCCTCGCGGCGTGCGCCGAGGGGCAGCGCCTCTATGCCGCCAAGGGAGACCGGGCCGGCGAGGCCGAAGCCCTGACCCATGCGGCGAACGTGCGCTTCGACCGGGGCGAGCGGGCCGAGGCCTCGCGCCTGTACGAGGAGGCTCTGGCCACCTACCGCGCCATCGGCAACCGCGGCGCCGAGGCCGGAGCGCTGAACAACATCGCTGTGGTCCTCCGCAGCCAGGGGGACCTCGACCGCGCGAGCCAGCTCTACGAAGAGGTCCTGGCCATCTCCCGGGAGATCGGCAGCAGGGCGGGGGAGGCCTACGCCCTCAACAACCTGGCCGGCGTGCTGCTGCGCCGCGGCCGGCTGGACGAGGCCGGCAGGCTCTTCGAGCAGGCGCTGGCCATCCGCCGCGAGCAGGGGGACAAGAGCGGCGAAGCCTATGCCCTGGACAACCTCGGTGTGACCCTCCGGCGCAGAGGGGACCTGGCGGGCGCCCGCCAGCGTCACGACCTCGCGCTGCGGCTCCGCAAGGAGACCGGGCAGCGCATCGGCGAGGTCGCCTCGCTCAACAACCTCGGCACCCTCGCCCTCGACCAGGGGGACCTCGCCGCCGCCCGCAAGAGCTTCGAAGCCTCGCTCGCCCTCTGCCGCGAGACCGGCAGCCAGAGTTCCATGGCCTACGCCCTGTTCGGCCTGGGAGAGGTGCTCGCCCGGGAGGGCAAGCTCGAAGAGGCGCGCAAGCGTCACGAAGAGGCCCTGGCCCTGCGCGAGAAGCTGGGCGAGAAAGGCACCGCGGCCGAGAGCCGTCTCGCCCTCGCCATCCTCGCCCTGGAGCAGGGGGACAAGGCGAAAGCCGGCGAGCTGGCCGGGCTTGCCGCCGCCGAGCTCGAGCGTCAGGGCGCCACGGACGGCCAGGCCCTAGCCCTGGCGGTCGCCGGGCGGGGCAAGGAGGCGCTCGCCCTGCTCGAAGGCAGTCAGGACCTCCGAGCCCGGCTGACCGTCCAGCTCCGGGCTGCCCCCTCCCCCAAGGTCCTGGAAGAGGTGCTCGATCAGGCCACCCGGGCCGGATTCACGGAGATCCGCCTGGAAGCGGCTCTCGCCCTGGGCCGGCGCGCTGCGGTGGAAAAGGAAGCCCGGGAGAAGGGTTACTTGCGGATCGCGGGCAAGGCCGCGGCCTGACGCGGCGCGACCGCCGTGATCCCCATGACCCCGACCAGCGGGTTCCGCGGGAGCCTTGAACCCACCATCTGGGACTCACTCGTCGGAGCTGCTACCATGACATTTGATGCCACCCCTCTCAGCGCTCTCTTTGCCCCCTCCTCGGAATTGGCAAGACTTCGAGGACCTCTGCTGTGACCTCTGGACCAAACTCTGGAATGATCCGGACACCCAGAAGATCGGCCGCAGTGGTCAAGCCCAGCAGGGTGTTGACATCTGTGGCAGGCCAAATCGGGGACCGGAATGGGCTGGTGTGCAGTGCAAGCTCAAGGACCGGCAAATGCTGTCTTGCGCAGAGATCGAGAAGGAGGTAGAGGAAGCCCGGCGCTTTGAGCCGCAGCTATACCGGCTTGTGATCGCTACGACCGCGCATCGGGACGCAAGACTCCAAGAAGCAGTGAGGAAGATCGATCAAGCGGAGCGAAATGCTGGGTCGTTCTCGGTAGCAGTTTTCTTCTGGGAAGATATCGTTCTGAGGCTAAGCGACTTCCCAGAAGTCGTTCGGAAGCACTATTCAAGCTTCTTCCCTACACTCGGAATAATAATTTCTCCGCCGCAAGAGCTGGAGATTGTAGTTAAGGCAGACAAGGATCTGGATTACATTGGGCTACTACGAGCATTCTCGTCACCCGACCCAGCCCAAGCCGCTGATCTGGCAGTCCTGATGGCTGGCCTTTCCGATGTAGAGATCATCAATCACGGCAATAAACCTACTGAAATAATGCGTATGTGGTTAGGTATCGAGAACCCACAGTCGCAGACCGAAATTGAGCCCCGCGAGATCAATGAAGAAGAACTAGTCGGAACTCGCCGGATCGAGGCTGGTCGCCGGCAACGGTACTTCTTGAAGTTCACAGCCGTATTCGAAGGCGCGCCGCAGCAGGACTGGCGACAGCGAGCAGTGCTGGGAGTGAAAGCAATTGGCGTCGGCGAGATGCGAGTGAGGCTGGAATCTTTCTTCCTGTGACCAAGGAACCCGGGCGCCTTGTCTACCTCGTAGAGCACGCCCCTGGTCCGACTAGTAATCGACTCCATGATTTCCAAGGTCAGGTCATCAATCGCTCCAGGCCAGGAAGATCTCCCGCGATTCGCGGAACCGCCACATCTGCAGCCCAGCGCTAGAGACCCGGATCACAGAGCCAAGTCTCTGCGCTCGTGTCTTGAAGAGAGGATGGCGCAGAAGGCGCCGCGCGAAGGAGGCTGATTCGTTGGACCTGACCGCTAAGTAGGCCAAGCAGTACCGGGCATGACACAGCTTCTTGTCATAGAAGCCCTCGTCCCGGGTAAAGAACGTCGGGCGGGGTTGTTGGATCAGAAAACCGGCAAGGTTTTCGTCCGTGATGCCCTTCTCGCTAATGTCGCGGCCGACCAGAAGAGCCCGTATCCGCCAGCTCCGCAGGAGCTGCCATTGGCTCTCCGGGATGTTCTCATCGAGGATGATCACGAACCAGGGAGGGGTCAGATCGAGGCGGGCCGCAGGACGTAGTCATCGACGTGCTCGAGGAGCGCACGGGTTGCCAACTGCAACGCCTCGGCAATCGCTTCCCTGGTGACGCTGCCGTGCCATTCCTGGATTACGGACTCCCACGCCATGCCGTCCGCGATCTGCGCCAGCACGTCGGAGACGAGGACGCGCGTGCCGCGGAAAGTGGGCTTGCCGTGGCAGATCCCGGGATCGGTTACGATGTGCCGGCCTATCAGTTGAGCTGCCATATCATCTCCTCGAAGCGGACCTCAGTTTAGCACGTGGCAATTGCCAGGGCCCGGCGACCCCCGCGATCCCCACAGCCGCGACAAGGGCCATCGCCGCTCCGAATGTGAACGCCGCCGCCGGGCCCCAGCGGTCCCAGATCGCGCCGAAGATCAGCGACGCCGGCAGCGCTCCCAGTCCGAGGGCGAGGTTGTACCAACCGAACGCCGCCCCCCGCCGGTCGGCAGGAACCAAGTCCGCGACGAGCGCCTTCTCGACGCCCTCGGTCAATCCGAAGTAGATCCCGTACACGGCAAAGAGCGCCCACGCCTGCCACTCGGCTCCCGCCCGTCCGAGCAGGAAGTACACCGCAGCGTAGACCACCCAACCCGCAATCAGGAGAGGCTTGCGCCCGAGCCGGTCCGACAGCGCCCCGCCCGGTGTGCTGGAGAGCGCCTTCACCACGTGCAGCATGGCCCAGAGGATCGGGATCAGGGCGGGAGCGACCCCGAGGTCGGCGGCCCGCAGCAGGAGGAAGGCGTCCGTCGAGTTCCCGAGCGTGAACACGAAGAGGACACCCAGGAATGCCCAGAACCTTCTCCCGAGCCGGGCGCGGGGATCGAACCGGCTCGCGGGAGGAGCCATCTCGCGGGGCACCTCGCGGACGCCGAAGACGAGCGCGATGACCGCGAGAGCGCCCGGGACGATCGTAAGCAGGAAGAGCTGCCGGAGATCCATCTCCGTCCAGCGCAGCAGGGCGAAAGCCAGGAGCGGCCCCACCACGGCCCCGGCATGATCCGCGGCCCGGTGGAAGCCGAACGCCCTCCCACGGATGGCCGGATCGACCGAGTCCGCGATCAGGGCGTCCCTAGGGGAGGTACGGATCCCCTTGCCCACTCGGTCGGTGACCCGGACCGCGAGCACCTGCGTCACCGACTGGGCAAGCCCGATCAACGGCCGGATCAGCGAGGCGATGCCGTAGCCCATGAGCACCAGCGGCTTGCGCCGCCGCACCCGGTCCGACAGCCAGCCGCTGGCCAGCTTGAGCAGCGCCGCCGTGGACTCGGCCGCCCCCTCGATCGCGCCCACCGCGGTGGCGCTCGCGCCCAGCACGGTCGAAAGGAACAGGGGCAGCAGAGGATAGGTCATGTCGCTTGCCACGTCGGTGAGGAAGCTCACCACCGAGAGGGCGAGGACGTTGCGGCCGAGGCGGTTCGTCACGGGCAGGATTGTAGCCTTGATGGGACGCATTCACCGGGCCGGCTTGTCAATAGCCATATTTCTTCCACAGATCTTTCGACGGCCAAGCCGAAACGCCGGCAATCACCTTGTCGACCAGTTTGTCGAGGTCTTCGACGGGGCTGGTGTTGAAGAGCACGGCCACGACGACGTCGCCGCGGCGGTCCACTCGCGTGCGCGTGCCGGCGAGACCCCCTTCGAACGCCCAGTTGCCGCCGCCATAGGGCGCGGGATTGGCAAACCGGGCGAAGCGGGCGATGTCGGGCGCCGAGGCGATCCAGCTTCCATGCGCGTCCATCGCTTCGAGATAAAAGCCGCCGTCGGGCCACTGTACTTTTTTCGGCTCGCCGTCGAACACCGAATTCACGTCCGGGGCGAATTCGACGTCATAATACTGAACTTCGTTCGCGAAGCGCCCGCTCGCCAGGCTCTTGCCGATCCTCATCTGTGTGATGTTGATCGGCGCGAGAATTTCGTCCCGCACGTATTTCTCATAGGATTTGCCGCCACGTGCTTCGACGATGCGGCCGAGGATGCAGTAGCCAAAGTTCGAGTAGTCCTTCTTGTCGATGCCGCCTCCCGGCGCGAAGCTCAGCTTCACGTTCTGGAACATGTAACGGATGACGTTCTTGCAGCTCGACGGCCGGCTCGTTCCCAGCGCCGTGGCGACCTGGTCCGAATAGAACATGGGATCGAAGCCCATCTTGCCGATGTTCCAGCCGCCCTTGTGATCGAGAAGGTGCTGGATCGTGATGTCTTCGAGCCGGTCGTCCTTGTAGGGCTCGTCGGGCTTGGCCGATCCGAGACGGTCGAGCATCTTGTCGGAGAGGGAGAGCTTGCCGTCGTCGCGAAGCTTGCGGATGGCCGACGAGGTGATCGGCTTTGAAATGCTCGCGAGCCGGAAGAGGTCCTGCGGCTTGACTTCTGCGCCGGACTTGAGATTGGCGTAACCGAAGGCGCAGGCGTAGACGAGCTTGTCGCCCTTGACGACGGCTGCGGCGGCGCCTGGAATGTTGTACTTCTTCATCCATTTGACGACTTCGCCGTCGACATTCGACATCTGTCCTCCGCAATCGCCGTTGCGCGCCATGCCGTTGTCGATCATGATTCCGGCGTAGCCGGAGGCGCCGTCCTGAGGCGGCTCGATATCGAAGAGCCTTGCGCCGTGCCGGCGCGATTCTTCGAGAAGCTGTTCGCCGGAAAGGCCGTAATACCACCACCAGCCGACGGCGGAGGACCCTGTGTTCGGCACCAGGATGATATCGAAACGCTGGTTGCCGCCTGCGCCGTAGCGCTCGACGTCGAGCAGGCGCGCATCGTGCTGCTTGATGCGCTGCGACACCTGGTCGGCGGTCTGGCCGTAATACCACCACCAGCCCGTTGCCTTCGCGCCCTGGTTCGAGACCAGGATCGCCGCGTAGCGCACCTGATTTCCATCGCGATAGCGCTCGAGATCGACGAGACGCGCCTTGTGCTCGTCGAGCTTGGCGCTCAATTGCTGCGGCGTCTGGCCGTAATACCACCACCAGCCGACCCCTCCGGCGCCGGTGTTCGGCACCATGACGACGGCGAAGCGAAGCGCGCCGCCGGCCAGATAAGGATCGACGTCGAGAAGACGGGCCTTGTTCTCGTTGAGCTTGTCGGAGACCTGTTGGGCGGTAAGGCCGTAATACCACCACCAGCCGCTCGCGTAGGATCCGGAATTGGCGACCAACGCCGCGCTCACCCGCAGCGGTGAGGCGTCGTTGACGTCGAGATCGATGATCCGCGCCTTGTGCTGGTCGACGAAGCTGGAAAGCTGCTGCGGCGTGACGTTGTGGTACTGCCACCAGCCCGTCGGCTGGGTCAGCGTGCGTTCATGGATCACTTTTTCCTGGGCCGCAGCCGAGCTGACGGCGACGAATACGGCCGCGGCAACGAGTGCGGCGAGCCTTCCGCATACTCTCATGACAAGACCTCCCTTTGAATCTCGGGGCCACCCTCCCGGCGTCTCATCTCAACCGGCGACGGTGCGGGACATAATGTTACGGGCGCCTTGACGAGCCGAGGCGGGCGCGGGCAGGCCGGGCGGGATTGTAGCGAGCCCGGAAGGGACCCAAAGGACGAAAAGGACTTAAACGACAAAAAAGACAATCAAAAGACTGCCGTGTCCTTTCGGTCCTTTAAGTCCTTTTGGTCCTTCCGGCCCCCAAATGCAAACGGCCGGCTTGCGCCGGCCGTTGCGAACTTCTGTCGTGCGAAGAGAGGCTAGCCCTGCTTCTGGCGGCTGGCGCCCTTCTGCTGGCTGCCGCCCTTCTTGGTCGCCGTCGTACCCTCCTTCTTGGCGGGCTTCTTGTCTCCCGCCGCCTTCTTGGGCTTGGCTTCCTTGGCCGGCTTCTCCTTCGCCGCCTTGTCCTTGGCCGCCTTCTCCTTGGCGGGCTTCGGCTTCGGCTTCGACTCCTTCTTGGCCTTGGTCTCCTTGGGAGCCTCGGCCTGGGCCGACGCGGCCTCGCGCTCGACCAGCTCGATGACCGCCATTTCGGCGCCGTCGCCCTGGCGGGGTCCGAGCTTGACGATCCTCAGGTAGCCGCCCGGACGCTCGGTGAAGCGCGGCGCGATCTCGTCGAAGACCTTCTTGACCAGCTCGCGCTTGATCAGCCAACGCAAGGCCCAGCGCCGGTCGTGGACCGTGCCGTGCTTGCCGCGGGTGATCACCTTCTCCGCGATCGGCCGCAGCTCCTTGGCCTTGGGCAGAGTGGTGATGATCCGCTCGCTTTCCATGAGCGACTGGAGCTGATTGCGGAACAGGGCCTCGCGGTGGCTGGTGGTCCGGCCCAGCTTCCTTCCCTTGACTGCGTGACGCATGATGTCCCCTCCTAGGGAGGCTTAGGCCGAAGCCCCGGCTCCCGGCACGTCCATGCCGAGCGAAAGACCCAGCTTGTCCAGGACCTCCTGGACCTCCTCCAGCGACTTCTTGCCGAAGTTCTTCGTCTCCAGCATGTCCTTCTCGGTACGCCGGACGAGGTCGCGGAGGGTGTGGATGTTGGCGTTCTTGAGCGAGTTGGCCGAACGCACCGACAGGTCGAGCTCGTCGATGTTCTTGGCCAGCAGGGCGTCGAGCCCGGCCAGCTCCTCGCGGCCCAGCTCGCTGCCGTCGTGCCGCAGGCTCTCCTCGCTCTGGATGAAGATGCCGAGGTGGTCCTTGAGCAGCATGGACGCGAGCGAGACCGCCTCCTCGGGGCTGATGGTCCCGTTGGTCCAGACCTCGAGGATCAGGCGCTCGTAGTCGGTCGTCTGGCCGAGGCGCGCAGCCTCGACGCGGTAGTTGACGCGCCGGACCGGGCTGTGCGCCGAGTCCAGCGGGATCCAGCCGATGCCCATCGCTTCATCGAAGTTGCGGTCGGCGGCGACGTAACCGCGCCCCTTCCGCAGCTGCGCCTGCAGCTTGAGATGCCCCTCCTCGTTGAGGGTGGCCACATGGACCTCCTGGTCGTGGATCTCGACCTGCGGATCCTCGGCCATCTGGCCGGCGGTGACGTTGCCCGGCCCCTGCACGTCGATCGAGAGCACCTTCGCCTCGTCCGTGTGCAGACGGAACGGGATCTGTTTGAGATTGAGGATGATGTCCGTCACATCCTCCTGCACGCCCGGGATCGAGGAGAACTCGTGGAGCACTCCCTCGATGTTGATCGCCGTAATGGCCGCCCCCTCGATGGAGGACAGCAGACAGCGCCGCAGGGCGTTGCCGATCGTCGTGGCAAAGCCACGCTCGAACGGCTGGGCGGTGAAGCGGCCGTAGGTCGGGGTCAGGCTCTCCTGATCGACCTCGAGGCGCTTCGGGCGCTGGAAACCTTTCCAAAGCATGGTTGAGACTCCTTCCCTGGGTTGGCCCGGGGGTAATTTGGATCAGCGGCTGTAGAGCTCGACGATCAGCTGCTCCTGGATCGGGAGCTTGATGTCCTCGCGCGAGGGCAGGCGCAGCACCTTGCCGCTCACGTTCTCGGCATCGAGCTCCAGCCACTCCGGGACGCCCCGGCCGCGCGCGGTCTCCACGCTCGACCGGATCATCGGGTTCTTGCGGCTCCCCTCCTTGACCACGACCGACTCGTTCGCCTTGACCTGGTACGAGGGGATGCTGACCTTGCGCCCGTCGACCAGCACGTGGCCGTGGCGGACGAGCTGCCGCGCCTGGGCCCGCGAAGCCGCGAAACCGAGGCTGTAGACGACGTTGTCGAGCCGCCGCTCCAGCATCACCAGGAGGTTTTCGCCGGTGATGCCCTTGCGCCGGTCGGCCTCCTCGAAATAGTTGCGGAACTGGCTCTCGAGCACGCCGTAGATGCGCTTGACCTTCTGCTTCTCGCGCAGCTGCAGGCCGTAGCCCAGCGTCCGCCGGCCGCGCCGCGTGCCATGCTGGCCGGGCGGGAAATTGCGCCGCTCGACCGCGCACTTCTCCTTGAAACAGCGGTCTCC
>Ga0268265_10003031_pt1 | contig 12250 bp, 14 predicted proteins | sample KBSSwiS52_FD_190355 | JGI IMG/M metagenome (GOLD analysis project Ga0268265, IMG submission 190355) | Switchgrass rhizosphere microbial communities from Kellogg Biological Station, Michigan, USA - KBS Switchgrass S5-2 (SPAdes) (version 2) | ecosystem: Host-associated > Plants > Roots >... | reverse complement strand
CTGAATCTGCACGCCGTTGGCATTGGTGTAGGCGACGGTCAGCCGCTCGGTGTCGAGCGACAGTTCGGCCTGTTTGACATGGACGTTGCCGGCGAACATCGCGCGGTCGGCGCGGTCCTGGACCTCGATGCGGTCGGCGGTGACGTCGACCGGCGCATCGCTGTTGTGGCCCTTGAGCGCCGACACCGGGCCCTGCTTCTGCTGCGCCAGCGCGGTCGTTGCGGCCACGGCCGAGCCGCCCAGTAATGCGGATGCAAGGATGATGCCGAAACTGCGCACGGCTATCATCTGACCGCCCCTTGCACGATTTTCAAGCGAGCACCGCCGTCGAGCACAACTTTACGCTCGCCGAGATCGGCGTGCAGCCGGTTCGCCTGGAAATTTCCGAGGCGCATCCGCCCTGCGACCGGACCCGAACTGGTGACCTGCCGGGCCTTCAAATCTACCAGCACGTCGCGGGTCTCGAGCCGATAACCGTCGGGCCCGAGCACGCGCACCGGACCGTTGACCGCGACTTTCTGCGTGTCGAGGTCGTAGCGGCCCTGGTTGGCGGCGATCATCACCGGCCCGTTGTCCAGCGCGAGCTGGGCGAACATCCCCTCGATATCGACGATCGGGACTTCAGAGGTGCGCTGGATCGCGCTTTGCGCGGTCATCGAGAACTTCTGGCCCTTGTTGTCGGCGCCGACGTAGCGCGCGGTTTCGACCCGCATCCGTTCGGGCGCATTCTCGACTTTTTTCTTGTCGAGGATGAAGCTGACGTCGCCCTCCTTGTCGAGCGGCGCGAGCGCAAGGATCGCGATCAACGCCCCGACCGCGCTCGGCAGAATGATCTTCGACCAGCGAACAATCCGGTCGTGGGCGCTGCCCGGGACCGCCCAGCGCTGCTTGACCGCGCGTTCCCGGACGGCAGCGTCAGACACAAGTCTGCTTAGCCGTCATGGGCAAAAATATCCTGCTCTGCCCAACCGGCGATATCGAGCAGCGCGCGCGCCGGGAGAAAGTCGAAGCACGCCTGGACCAGCGCCACTCGATCTTCGCGCGCGATGCGCTCGTCGAGCTTGTCCTTGAGCGCGTGGAGATAGCGCACGTCGCTCGCCGCATATTCGCGCTGGGCGTCGGACAGCGCGTCGGCGCCCCAGTCGCTGGTCTGCTGGGCTTTGGACAAATCGATGTTGAGCAATTCCTTGACCAGATCCTTGAGCCCGTGGCGGTCGGTGTAGGTGCGCACCAGCCGCGACGCGGTCCGCGTGCAGTAGAGCGGCGCCGCGATGATGCCGAGGTAGGCGTGGATCATGCCGACGTCGAACCGCGCGAAATGGTAGAGCTTCAGGCGGTTGGGATCGCCGAGCAGCGCTTTCAGGTTGGGCGCGGAGTAATCGCTGCCGCGCTTGAAGCGGACCAGATGCTCGTCGCCCTTGCCGTCGGACAATTGCACGACGCACAGGCGATCACGCCCGGCGACCAGGCCCATGGCTTCGGTGTCGACCGCGATCGGGCCGTCGGCAAAGCGGACATCACCGCTTAAGTCTTCCTCGTGAAAATGGATCGCCATTCCTAGTCCCTGAAGTGGAGCCTGACCCCCGCTTTAGTCCGGCATCCATCACCCATGCCAGCCCAGTGCGATGGAATCACTAGAGAAGCCGATTTTTTTCATGTAAGGCCCCGCGCGGTGCGTCAGTGGGAAACGCACTGTCCGAAGGTGTTTTGGGGCCCAGCCCTTCGGTTCTAACTGTTTGTGGGCATACGGAAGTTTGGACGGGCATGGGTTTCGATAAAGGGCGCAAGGGCGACCGCGGCGGACGCGGTCGGGATAAGCGCGACGGTTTCTTCGAAGAGAATCACAGCGATCAAGGTGGGTTCCAGGAGCGCGGCGGCTTCGGCGGCGGCGGCGGAAATCGTGGCGGCTATGGTGATCGTGGCGGCTTTGGCGGCGGTGGTGGCGGCGGGGGTTTCGGTGACCGCGCCGGCGGCGGCGGTGGATTCCGCGGCGGCGGCGGTGGTGGCGGCGGCTTTCGTGGCGGCGGCGGTGGCGGTGGCGGCGGAATGCCGCCCCAGGTCGTCGGCGAAGGCAAAGGCATCGTCAAATTCTTCAACCCGCAGAAGGGCTTCGGTTTTGTCGTCCGCGACGATGGTGGTGAGGATGTGTTCGTGCACATCTCCGCGGTCGAGCAGGCCGGCCTGACCGATCTCGCCGATGGGCAGCCGCTCGAATTCACGCTGGTCGATCGCGGCGGGCGGATCTCGGCGACCAACCTCAGGATCGAGGGTGAGCCGATCGCGGTCGAGCGCGCCGAACGTGCGCCGGAGCGTCAGCTGACCGGCGAGAAGGCGACCGGGACGGTCAAATTCTTCAACGCGATGAAGGGCTTCGGCTTCATTCAGCGCGATGACGGCCAGCCCGACGCATTCGTCCACATCTCGGCGGTCGAGCGCGCGGGTATTCCGACGCTTAACGAAGGCGACCGGCTAGAGTTCGAGATCGAAGTCGATCGCCGCGGCAAATATGCGGCGGTGAACCTGAGCCAGCGCGCTCCGGACTGATTTCAAAGGGGGCAGAAAGACGCCCGTCCGGTTCTGCCGGGCGGGCGTTTTCTTTTGTCACATCGCGCTGGCGTAGAACGCCGCGAGGTCTGCCTTGAGCTGCCGCGCCGAGGCCGGGTCGATGTACATCATGTGCCCCGCTTCATAGTAAGTGTAACGGATGTTCGCCTGGAGCTGCGGCTCGAGCGCCAGATGACTGAATTCATAGTCGGCCCCGTGGAACGGCGTCGCCAGATCGTAATAGCCGTTGACCGATAACACCTTCATCCGCGGGTTCTGGCGCATCGCATTGGCGAGATCGACGCTGGTGTCGGCCATCAACTGATCGCCGTCGGGGCTCTTATGCTGGAAGTTCCAGCCGTCGGCTCCGTCGAACACCGCGGCATAATTGTTGGGCCGGTAGGTCAGCGGCGTATTGTAGCCGAGATCGCGGTACAGATAGTCGTTGAGCGCCCCGACGAACGCGCCGGTGATGGCGCTGGCCTGCGGATCGTAGCTGGTGCCCGCGCCGGCATTGTCGGCCTCGGTCCCGACATAGCGCGAATCGATCCGCCCGATGATCTGATGGCGGTCGCGCAATAACTCGCGGCGGTAGCGATCGTCGGTGACGCGGAGGTTCGATTTCAGGATGTAATCGGGCGAGATCGCAAGGAAGCGCGCCATCTGCTGGGCGATCGACTGCCGCTCCTCGACGGTCAGCGCGTTGCCGCGCTCGAGGGCCGTCGCATAGGGTCCGCTGGCAAAGGCGCCGGCCTCGGAAAGGAATTGGCGGAGGTCGGGCTTGGGATCGATCTTGCCGTGATACCAAGCGTTGGCCGCCAGGGTCGGGAAGAAGTTCACGAAACTCTGGTCGCCCTGGAAATCGGCGAAGTTGAACACCGTTGAGACGAAGGCGATGCCGTTGAGCTGGACGCCCTGATCGAGCAGCCGCTGCGACAGGCCGGCGGCGCGTGTGGTGCCATAGCTCTCGCCGATGATGAACTTGGGCGAGTTCCACCGGCCGTATTTGGTCAGATAGCGCTGGATGGTCCGGGTAAAGGCGTCGAGGTCCTTGTCGACCCCGAAAAAGTCCTTGGGCTCGGCCTTGCCCAGCGTGCGCGACAGGCCGGTGGTCGGCGCGTCGATGAACACCAGGTCGCTGACGTCGAGCAGGGTGTCGGGATTCGGGCCGTAGCGGAACGGCGGCCCGGCAATTGTGTCGGGGTTCGAGGCATCGACCTTGATCGGCCCAAACGAGCCCATGTGCAGCCACATGGTCGACGATCCCGGTCCGCCGTTGAACAGGAAGGTCACCGGCCGCGGCCGCCCCGCCGATGGCACCGTATAAGCGGTGTAGAACATGCTCGCGGTCGGCTCGCCGTCGGCATTGCGTATCGTCAGATGGCCCGGCGTCACGGTGTAGGCCAATGCCCGTCCATGCAGCGAAATCGAGCGCTTCACGGGCTGCGCGTCTTCCTCGACGCTGGCCTTGACCTGGTCTGGGTTGGGCTTGGCGGCTTCGGCCTTGGCCTCCTTCGAGGGCGCGTCGCCGGCGGGGGTGTTCTGGGCGACGGCGGGCGCTCCGCTCAGGGCCAGAGCAAGGGCGAAAAGGGACGTGCGGGTCATTGTGCGCCTTTCATCGGGATCACTTTGCCTCCGACCATGACATAATCGACGTGGGTGGCCGCGGCCGGATCGACCAACGGGTCTCCCTCGACTGCAATCAGGTCGGCCGACTTGCCCGGATCGAGCGTGCCGGTCTCGGTGGACAGGCTGAGCAAGTCGGCGCCGCCCTTGGTCGCGGCGATCAGCGCATCGCGCGGGGTCATCCCGCCCTTGCTCACCATCAGGCCGAGTTCCTCATTGGCCTGAGCGTGGGGGAAGACCCCGGCGTCGGTGCCGAGCGCGATCTTGACGCCGGCGCGATAGGCCTTGTTCAGCCCGACGCCCCAGGCGGCGATCGCCTTGCGACCCTTGGCCTCGCTCGCCGGCGCCATGATCCCCTTGCCGAGCATGTCCTGGACGCCGCTGAACGCCCGCAAGGTCGCGCTGTAATAAGTGCCGTGCTTCTTCATCTCGGCGACACCGGCATCGTCGATGAACGTGCCGTGTTCGATCGAATCGACACCGGCGCGCGTCGTCGCAAGGATGCCACCGGCGCCGTGGGCATGGGCCGCGACCTTGAGGTGCAGCCGATGCGCGGTGTCGATGATGGATTGGATTTCAGCATCGGAGAAATGCTGTTCGAGGCCGAGCTCGCCCGGGTCGAGCACCCCGCCGGTCGAGTGGATCTTGATCACGTCGACGCCCATCGCCGCGATCTTGCGGACGGCGCGCGCGCATTCGTCGACCCCGGTGCACACGCCGACTTGCCCGTGTTCGTTGATCGCTTCCGCCAATTCCGGCGCGAAGCCGACCGCATCGTCGCCATGGCCGCCGATCATCGACAAAGCCGGGCCGGACACGAGGATGCGCGGGCCGGGAAAGCTGCCTTCACGGATCGCGTCGCGGGTGGCGAGCGCGGAAGCGCCGGGACTGCCAAGGTCGCGCACGGTGGTGAAACCGGCGCGGGCCATGACCAGCGCATTCTTGACCCCGGTGATCGCCGCATATTCGTCCGAAAATTTCGGTGTTATCCGCTGGTACCAGGGCAGATTGGCGTCGTGGGTCAAATGGACGTGGACGTCGATCAGGCCGGGCATCACCGTGCGGTTGCGCTCGTCGACCACGATGGCCCCGGTCGGCGCAGTGAAACCGCTGTCGATCCGGCTGATGCGGCCGTTTTCGACGATCACCGTTGAAGCGCCGCGCGCCGGCTGGGCCGCGTCGACGATCAGCCGGCCTGCCTGGATCGCATAGGTTTCGGCGTTGGCCGCGGTCGCCACGCTCAGCGCCGCAACGCCGGCCAGCAGATATTTCAGCATGAACTGACTCTCCCCCGTAACGAGCGAGGCTTAGCGCGCTTCACGCGCGCATCAAGTTACCATTGCCTGGAGGGTCGCGAGGCGATCGGCTTCGGCGGCGGGCTTGTCGGTGCGGATGCGGCTGATCCGGGGGAAGCGCATCGCGAGGCCGGACTTGTGCCGCGTGCTCGCGTGGATCGAATCGAAAGCGACCTCCAGCACCAGGCTCTTCTCGACCTCGCGCACCGGGCCGAAGCGCTCGACGGTGTGACCGCGGATCCACCGGTCGAGCCATTTCAATTCCTCGTCGGTGAACCCGAAATAGGCCTTGCCCACCGGCAGCAGGTCGCCGCCATCGCTCCAGCAGCCGAAGGTGTAGTCGCTGTAATAGCTTGAGCGTTTGCCCGATCCACGCTGGGCGTACATCAGCACGCAATCGACGAGCAGCGGATCGCGCTTCCATTTATACCACAGGCCGGCGCGGCGCCCGGCGACGTAGGGACTGTCGCGGCGCTTGAGCATGATGCCCTCGATGGCAACGTCGCGTGCATTGGCGCGGAGATCCTCGAGCGCTTCGAAGCTTTCCGCGTTGATCAACTGCGAGATATCGAACCGGTCCGGGTCGAGCCCCGGCACGAACGGCTCGAGCCGGGCCCGCCGCTCCTCCCAGCTTAGCGCGCGCAAGTCCTCGTCGCCGTCGAACAGGATATCGTAGAGCCGCACGAACGCCGGCGCTTCGGCGAGCATTTTCTGGCTGACATTCTTGCGCCCGAGCCGTTGCTGGAGCGCGTTGAAGCTGGCCGCGGCGCCGCCATGGACGTCGGCGACGCCCTGCGCCTCTCCCCGCACGAGCAACTCGCCGTCGAGTACGCCCTTGGTCCGGAAGGCGGCGGCGACATCGGGAAAACTGCCCGAAATATCGTCACCGGTGCGGCTGTAGAGCCGGGTCTCGCCGCCGGCATGGACTAGCTGGACGCGGATCCCGTCCCATTTCCACTCGGCCGCATAATCGTCGAGCGAGACCTTGGTCTCGTCGAGCGGGTGGGCGAGCATGAACGGGCGGAACACCGGCAGGTCGCGCGTCGCCGGCTGGGCGGTCCGGCCCTCGGCCCAGTCGAACAGCTCGGCGAACGGCGGCTTGAGGCCGTGCCACACCTCCTCGACCGCTTCGACGTCGAGCGCGAAAGCCGAGGCCAGCGCCTGCTTGGCCAGCCGCGCATTGATCCCCACGCGCAGCCCGCCAAGCGCCAGCTTGAGCAGCGCGAACCGCCCCGCCGCGTCGAGATGGTCGAGCATCGCCGCAAGGACGCGCGGCGCATCCAACTTCGACGCGGCGCGCAACCGTTCGATCGCGTCGGCGATGCCGACAGTCGCGTCGTCGACTTCGGGTTCGCCGGGCTGCGCGGGCCACAGCAAGGCAACGGTTTCCGCCGTGTCGCCGACATAATCGCGGCTCATGAAGAACAGCACCGGATCGATCCGCTCCTCGACCAGCCCGCGGATCGCGGCGGGTTTGACGTGCGGAATGTCGAGCGTCCCGGTCAGCGCCGCGAGGCCATAGCCGCGATCGGGGTCGGGCGTCGCCTTGAGATAAGCGCCAATCAGCTTGAGCTTGGTGTTGCGCGAGCGCGTGTAGACGAGGTCGTCGAGAAGCTGCGAGAAGGCGCGCATGTCTTACCGGTTCAGCCGTCGGACGAGCGTGAAACGTGCCGCGTTCGCCATCTTCCTGGTCGGATTGGCACTGCTCGCGGGGATGTACCGCGTCGCGGCGTCCGATCCGATCGTGCGGTCGGCGACGCTAAACGTGAATGGCCTCGCAACGCCCGTGCGCCTCGTCCTTCTCTCGGACATCCACGTTGCCGGACCTGACATGCCGCCGAGCCGGGTGAGACGGATCGTCGGACAAATCAATGCACTTCGTCCCGACATCATCTTGATTGCAGGCGATTTCGTCAGCGACAAGAAAGTCTCGACTCACCGATATACGGTCGCGGAAGCGATCGCGCCGCTCGCTGACCTCAAGGCGCGGTTGGCGATCATCGCAGTGATCGGGAACCATGACCATTGGCGTGATGCTGGCTCCGTCCGAGCCGAGCTCGCACGCGCCGGAATTCGGGTACTCGACAACGATGCAGCGCGGGTGGGGCCAATCACCGTCGGCGGCGTGGATGACCCCTTTACAGGCTACGACAATCTCAATCTCGCGGTTGCCCGAATGCGGTCGATGCCCGCGCCGCGCATCCTTCTGAGTCATAGCCCGGACGTCTTTCCGCGCGTGCCCCAAGATGTAATTCTGACGCTCGCCGGCCACACCCATTGCGGGCAAATCCGGCTGCCCGTCATCGGCGCGCTATCGACGATGTCCAATTACGGCGAGCGCTATGCTTGCGGCCGAATCGACGAAAATGGTCGAACGTTGATCGTCTCAGCGGGCGTGGGAACAAGCCTGCTTCCGCTCCGCTTCGGTGCAGTTCCCGACTTTTGGCTTATTGAGCTCCGGCCCAGAGGGCCGGCAGCCGATTAGTGAATGCGCAGCGCGAGGGCGGCGAGCATGGCCGTGCAATCGCGGTCGGAACGGCAGTCGAGCGCTTCCTCGACATGCTCGAGACACGATTTCATGGACACGCGGTGGCCCGGCAACAGCGCCAGCTGGGCGGTGCGGCGGGCGAGGCTTTCGAGCGCGGCGAGGCCGTTTTCGGCGGCGAGCTTGCGGATCGCGTCCATGCGGGTGTGCAGGGCCAACGGCGACAGGCGCGGACCGGCGTCGCGGATCTCGGCGATACGCAAACCGACCTGCGTCCTGATGTGCGCGAGCGAGTCGGTTGCCATTCGTCAGTCCTCCTGTTGCACACAGGATGGCGGAGACTTGTTAAAGTGCCGTTACGACTGGCCGACTGCAACCGCTTCGGTTGACAATTTCGGGGCGGTGAGTCATTGGCGCCACAACTTGGGCGGCGGATAGCCGCCTTTCTCTTTTGTATTCGGGACAATGCGATGGCCAAGCCGGCAACCGTCAAGATCAAGCTCGTCAGCAGCGCCGATACGGGCTTCTTCTATGTGACCAAGAAGAATCCGCGCACCCAGACCGAGAAGCTGAGCTTCAAGAAGTACGACCCGAAGGTGCGCAAGCACGTCGAGTTCAAAGAGACCAAGATCAAGTAAGCCGAGCGGCATAGCCGCGACGGACTCATCCCCGCATAAGCGGGGATTTCATTCAGCGAGACGTTTCTTCGCCCCCGGCCTCGCCTGGTCCGGGGGCTTCGGCATTTGCCGGACTTTCGAGTGCATCGACCTTCGCGGTGTCGCCGCGTCCGGCCTCCAGCAGTTCATCGACGGTCTGGGCAAAGCGCATCACCGAAATCGGCTTGGACACATAGGCCTGGGCGCCCGCCGCGCGGATCCGCTCCTCGTCGCCGCGCGCGGCATAAGCGGTCACCGCCATGATCGGCACGTCGGCCAGCTTGCGGTCGGCGCGCATCAGCTGGATCAGGTCGAGACCGGTGACGTGCGGCAATTGAATGTCGGTGATCACCAGATCGGGCGCGAAGGCGTGCGCCGCGTCGATCGCCTGGCGGCTGTCGGTCACCGCCTGCGGTTCATGCCCGTGCGCCGCGAGCAGGTCGCAGAACAGCTTGATATTGAGCGCATTGTCTTCGACGATCAGGATCTTCGCCAATTTGTTTCCCTCACCCGCACTCGGCTTTTATGAGCCTAGGCCATGACGGCCGAGACGCCAACCGACGCCCACACGATCGCGCTCGCGGCATTAGCGGCGACGCTCACTGACGAACGGCGCGCCCGCCGGTTCCTGGACCTGACCGGAATCGGGACAGACGACCTGCGGAGCCGGGTCGACGATCCGGGCTTGCTGCGCGCGCTGATCGGCTTTCTGGAAGCGCACGAGCCCGATCTTGTAGCCGTTTCGGAGCAGATTGGCCTGAAGCCGGACGATTTGGTGGCGGCTGGGCGCGCACTTGAAACCACTGAGGACCCCTCATGACCAAGACGATCTTGATTACTGGAGCGACGGCGGGAATCGGCGAGGCGGCGGCCAGGCGCTTTGCCGCGGGCGGCTGGCGGGTGATCGGCACCGGCCGCCGCGGCGACCGGCTGAAGGCGCTTGGCGATGAGCTTGGCGAGGCGTTCCTGCCGCTTGAAATCGACATGCTTGATCTTGCGGCGCTCGAAAATCTGGCGAAGCTCGATGCGCCGTGGGGCGAGATCGACCTGCTGCTCAACAACGCCGGCCTCGCGCCGCCAACCGACCCGTTGCCCGACACCGACTGGGGCAAGATCGGGACGGTGATCGACACCAATATCACTGGGCTGGTCGCGTTGACCCGCGCGCTCCTGCCCAAGATCGTCGCGCGTAAGGGCGCGATCATCAACCTCGGCTCGGTCGCCGGGACGTATCCGTATAGGGGCGGGGCGGTGTACGCCGGGACCAAGGCGTTTGTGCACCAGTTCACGCTCGACCTGCGCTGCGACCTCCACGGCAGCGGGGTCCGGGTGACCTCGATCGAGCCGGGCATGGCCGAAACCGAATTCACCATCGTCCGCACCGGCGGCGACAAGGATGCGTCTGACAAGCTCTACGCCGGGGTGACCCCGATGACCGCCGGCGACCTTGCCGAGACCATCTGGTGGATCGCGACTCTGCCGCCGCACCTCAACATCAACACCATCGAACTGATGCCGGTGAACCAGAGCTTCGCCGGGTTCGCCGTCCACCGCGAGGGTTGATTCATCGGCTTGGCGGTGCTTGGGGCGAGGCCATGAGCATCGAACAACGCCTCGCCGAACTCCGCATCACTTTGCCCCAGCCCGCCGCCCCGGTCGCGTCTTACGTGCCCGCGGTCGAGCATCACGGGCTCCTCCACATTTCCGGCCAGATCAGCTTTGCCGAGGACGGCAGCCTGATCAAAGGCCGCTTGGGCGAGGACGTCGACCTCGACGGCGGGATTGCCGCGGCCCGACGCTGCGGGATCATGCTGGTCGCGCAGATGAAGGCCGCGCTCGGGTCGCTCGACCGGGTCGAACGCGTCGTCAAACTGGGCGTGTTCGTCAACAGCGCGCCCGCCTTCACCGACCAGCCCAAGGTCGCCAACGGCGCCTCCGAGCTGATGCAGGACGTGTTCGGCGAAGCCGGCCGCCACGCGCGCAGTGCCGTCGGCGTGACCGTGCTGCCGCTCGGCGTGGCCGTCGAAGTGGATGCGATCGTCGCCGTCCGACCCTGATCCGCTTGATCCCGGACCGGCGGGGTTCGCTCACCGCGGGCTGCATTCCGGCGCGGCCTTTCCCGAGAACAGTCTGATCGCCTTCGCCGCCGCCCTTGAAATGGGCGCAGGAATCGAATGCGATCTCCGCCTGACCCGCGACAACCGCGTCATCGTCTTTCACGACGCTGACGCGTGGCGAATGTGCGCAAGCCCGCTGCGCATCGGCGCGTCGACGCTTGGCGAGCTGGCGCGACTGAGCGTTGGCGAACATCCGATCCCGACGCTCGAAAGCCTGCTGGCATTGGTGGGCGGCCGGGTGCCGCTGCTGCTCGAGATCAAGGTCGACAATGACATCTGGCGCTGGGCGCCGGCGCTCCGCGTCGCGCTGAAGGGCTATGCCGGCCTGTTTGGCGTGATGAGCTTCGATCCGCGGGTATCGCGCCTGATCAAGACCAATTTGCCTGAGATCCGCCGCGGCCTCGTCGTCCGCGCGAGCCTGCCGCCACTCCGGCGCACAGCGGCCATGTGGCTTGCCGCGCCGCAATTCCTCGCGGTGGATCGCCAAGCGCTCGGCTCAGCGTGGGTTGCACGCGCCCGGCGTCGGATGCCGATCTACAGCTGGACGATCCGCACCGAGGCCGAGCGCGCGCAAGCCGTGGTTCAGGCCGATGCGCTCATCTGGGAAGCCGATGGCCGACCGCGAATCTGAGATTCTCGCGCGACTTGCGCCCGGTGTGGCGACGGTCGACGCCGCGCAATGGGATGCGCTGACCGGCGGAGATCCATTGCTCAGCCACGCCTTCCTCTCGTCGCTAGAGGATTCGGGCAGCGTCGGGCCGGGCACGGGCTGGGCTCCCGCTCCGATCTTGGTCGAGGACGAGGGGCAATTACCCGCCGCCACGCCGGCCTATCTCAAGGGCCACAGCCAGGGCGAATATGTGTTCGATCACGGCTGGGCCGAGGCTTGGGAGGGCGCCGGCGGGCGTTATTACCCCAAGCTTCAGATCGCCGTGCCGTTCACGCCAGTGCCGGGGCCGCGCTTGCTCGGGCATCGCCCGCAGCAATTGCTCGCCGCGGTCGAGGCGGTGACGGCGCAGAACGACCTGTCGTCGGCGCACATCACCTTCATCGACGAGCCCGGTGCGGTCGAATGCGAACGGCGCGGCTGGCTGATTCGCCACGGTCTCCAATATCATTGGTTCAATCGCGGCTATGCCACCTTCGACGACTTTCTCGGCACCTTGCGCAGCGCCAAGCGCAAGACGATTCGCAAGGAGCGCGCCGCCGCCCGCGAAGGTCTCGAGTTCCGCGCGTTGCGGGGGGCGGAGATCACCTCAGCCGACTGGGATGCGATGTGGGCGTTCTACCAGGACACCGGATCGCGCAAATGGGGTCAGCCATATCTGACCCGCGAGTTCTTCAATTTGATCGGCGAGCGCATGGGCGACCAGCTGCTGTTGTTTCTCGCCTGCCGCGGTCCGGTCCCGATCGCTGGAGCGCTCAATATCGTGGGATCCGACGCACTTTACGGCCGCTATTGGGGCACGGTCGACGAAGTGCCGTTCCTCCATTTCGAGCTTAGCTATTACCAGGCGATCGAATGGG
>Ga0268265_10003028_pt1 | contig 12261 bp, 7 predicted proteins | sample KBSSwiS52_FD_190355 | JGI IMG/M metagenome (GOLD analysis project Ga0268265, IMG submission 190355) | Switchgrass rhizosphere microbial communities from Kellogg Biological Station, Michigan, USA - KBS Switchgrass S5-2 (SPAdes) (version 2) | ecosystem: Host-associated > Plants > Roots >... | reverse complement strand
AGGCTTCAGCCGGGCAAGAAGGCATCCGACGTGCTCACGTGGATGGAGAAGATGGAAGGGCCGCCACCGGGCACGCCGATCGGCGGCACGACGCCGATGGCGAAAGGGGAAGAGAACATCGTCATGCTCGACCTCGCGCCGGGCGAATACGGCCTGATCTGCTTCGTGCCCGACGCGACGGATGGCAAGCCGCACTTCATGCACGGCATGGTGACCGACTTCACGATCCCGGCTGGACGCTGATCCAGCCGGGACCGGCGCGCGTGCCTAACGCTGCATCCGTACGGTGGAGCGCATCCACGGATGGATGCAGCATTGCACGCGGGCGATGCCGCTCGCGTCTACGACTTCGGCGAGCTCTTCGGCCTCGATCAGGTATTTCCCCCCTGCTGGGACGAGATCGTCGTCGTCGAGCGCCAGGCATTCCGGCGCTGGCACGGGTGTGCCCGCAAGCGGGTTGAGGATCAAGACGAATCCGCCGCCGAATTGCGCGACGGGTGTGAACGTGTGCTCCTCACCACCCACGTTATTGCCAATGAGATCGACGCCGAGGCGGGCGGTGAGCTGACTGGGCGTGAAGTTCCACTTTTGCACGGTCTGTGTCGCCGTCAGCTCGGCAATGAAGTCCCCGAACGTCGTTCCTCCGTTGTGTCTATCGCACGTTCCCTCGCCGATGGTCGCGTTGAACGAGTCCGGCTCGCATTGGTCGTGCGCGACGATCCCGCCGGCGTGTTGAGGCCCCTGGCTCATCGAAACCGCTGGCGTCACAGCCCGCGCACTTTCGGTAGGCAACGACTGGTCGCTACACGCGGAAACAATGAGCGCGAGAGGGGCGACAGTGACGAGCCCGGCAACGAAAGTCGATCGACGCATACGCACCTCGCTTTCCGATGAGAATGGACCCTGCACCATAGCAAAATGCGGTGCAGTCGTCGCACGTTCGAGGCGATTGGCGCGATTCGGCAACTCGCATTCGGCGGGTGGTGGCACGTATGCGGTCAATGCTGGAAATGCGAAGGCCGGCGCGAGATGCGCCGACCTCCGTCGCGATTCTCGTGGGCGAAACAAGCCGGCCCGAAGGCGCGTGGTTGAAAGGGTTTGGGTGTATCGCAACGCGTTCGGGCGCCAGCGAGGAGAATTCGCCGGCGCCCGTGAACCCGTCACGCGTGATGCTCAGGATCAGTTGCCTTTGTCGTCCGGTAGCACCTTCACGGCAGCGCGCATCCAGGGATGGATGCAGCACTGGAACTTGTGAGTTCCGATGGCGAGTCCGTCGACAGTCGTTGTCGCGCCGGCCGGCAAGTCGACTGTGCCCGCAAGGCACTCGGGGGCCTGCGTCACGCCGACGTTGAGCGGCGGGACGCGTCCACCGCCGTAGTCCGCGACGCGCGTGAACGTATGGGTCCGACCGCCCTCGTTGGTCACTCGTACCGATTCGCCGAGCTCGACCTTCACGTACGACGGCTCGTTCCGCCATGCGGGATGTCCGACCGTGGAGAGGTACCGGGGTGACGTGACGAACGCGTTGAACTCCGCGAAGCTCACCACGCCGTCCTTCCGCGTACAGCCACCGGTTGGCGCCCAGCCCGGATCGTTGGGATCGCAGTCATCGAGTATGGCGATGTAGCGCTTCGGGCCTCGGTCGTTTGGGCCGCCCAGTCCACCGCTGGACGCCAGGTTCGCCCCCTGAGCGACGGACGGCGAGGCGGCGTTCTGGCTCACCGGGTCGTCCGAGCACGCGGTTGTGACTCCGAGGACCAGTGCGGTCATTGCCGTGACGCTTCCCATGCGTGGTCTGTTCATAGAGTCGCTCCGTTGCTGGGTGATTCGGTCCAGGGCGGCCATGTTCGCGGGGCCCGGCGCATGGAGGCAACGCGCATTCGGTCGGCGGTTAACGGAGACCGGCAAAGGGACGAAACGAAAAGGCCAGCGCCGGGCAGCGCTGGCCTCTCGTCGTCACTCGCCGTGCGACCTGGCGGCGTCAGCCGCCCGTGCCGAACTGCTTCGTGTACTTCACAATGAACGATCGCGACTGTGGCCGAACCCAGTCGAAGAATCCCTCCGCCACCTGGCCCTCGTTGAACACGACGAACAGTCCCGTTCCGGCGGTGTTCAGCCAGCCAAACCGTGCGTTCGCAGTCCAGGCCTGTGCCTGGTTGTTGTACTGCACGAGTGATTGGACGAGGATGCGCGGCGTGAAGAAGTAGGCGAGTCGAGTCCCCGTCAGGAAGCGCACGAAGTTGCCCTGATCGAGCCGGACGTCGTTGTAGTCCACGAGCAGCGACGACGTGAAGGACGCGCCGACGCGCGCCACGACGGTCGCGCTGCCGCCCCTTCGAGTTCCGTTGTAGAACGGACCGACATCGCCGCGGAGCGTCAGGGAGAGGGGCGAGCTGGGGTTCGACATGAAGTCGAGACCGAACGTCGGGTAGTCGTAATTACCCACGGGCAAAACGATGCCGCTGTCGATCTCGAACGGCCGCTGCAACCCTTCGTGATAGATGTTCAGCTCGGGACCGAAGCGGCCGCCGTTCGCGAACTCGACCTCCGTGAGATCGATGTGCCACTGTCCGCTCTGGTAGAAGCCATCGAGCCCGTAGTAGCCGCGGAAGCTCGAATGCGGATTCCACTGCTTGAGCCATTTCCACGACGGCACCCGCACCAGACGCATGAACGAGATGTCGTAGAAGCGGTACCCGCCCGAGCGGTTGAGGAAGCCCACCTCGGGATTGAACGCATCGCCCACCTGGATGAAGCGAATGCCGTTGTTCCAGTCACCGGTCTGATAGCCCGCGCGCGCGCTGTACGCGAAGTCGTCGCCGCGGCGGCCGGGTGTCTCGGTCTTCGATCCCCACCAGTCGAACGTCCAGCTCTCGCCAGCGCCGATACGGCCGTCGACGCCATACGTGCGGTTATGGTCGCGCGTGTCCTCCGTCGACATGCGCTGCACAGCGATCGCGCCGACGCGCGATCGGCTGGACAGCTCGCGGGCGACGCGCGCGACGGTGTAGGACATGGTTGGCGGGCCGGTGCTCACGTCCTCGGTGAACAGTTGCAGCATACCGACCGTGAGCCCGGCAACACGCCCGGAGACACGCCCACCGCCGATGATCGGTACCGGTCGTCCGACGCTGTCGATGCCGATGCGGCGCGTGAAGAAGAGGTCGACCGCCTGCGGCGTGCCGGCGGAGAACGTCCCGGCGTTCTCGAGGAAAAACGGCCGCTTCTCGGGAAAGAACAGCGGGAACCGCGTCAGATTCGTCCGCTGCTCATCGACCTCGACCTGTGCGAAGTCCGTGTTGTACGTGAGGTCGAGCGTGAGGCTTGGCGTGAGGCCGAATTTGAGATCCGCCCCGAGCTCGCCGGGCCGTGAGCTGGCGTGGCCGAGGCGGCCCTCCGTGTCGACGGCGTACGCCCGCTGCATGCCGCCGAGCACGTACGGCGTGACGGTTGCCACTCGGCGTACGGGGACGCGGATGCCTTCCATGGTTCCGGCCCGCGAGAGCCGGTAGAGATTGAACTGGCGTGGGATGAATGCCCAGAACGCTTCCTCGTTCTTGCGGCGGATGCTGCGCGCGAAGTTCAGTCCCCAGTTCTGCGTCGCGCCGCCGCCGTAGCGCAGGGTGGAGAAGGGGATGCGAAACTCCGCGTACCAGCCTAACGAATCGACCGAGGTGGCGACTGTCCAGCTGCCGTCCCAGTTCAGGTTGAAGCCGCCCATCGATCCCGACTGCGCGCGCGTCTGACCCGTCTGCGTCACACCGCCGCCTTCACCTTCCTTCACGACCTGTCCGTCGTACTCGACGGCCGCCGGCGTCGTCGCGAACACAAAGCCGTTCTGGCGGTCGAGGTAGGTATCGAGAATGATCGCGAAGTAGTCGCTGTTCGTCAGCGTGACGTCGCGCACCTTCTCGCCCGGGACGATGCGCGCCGGTTCGCGGTCGTACAGCCACGCGCCGACGTAGAGCGCTTCGCCGTCGGTGAGGATGCGGACCTCCGTGCGCTCGCTGATCGGCGCGCCCTCCTGCAGCTCCCGCTGGACGAAACCGGAGAATGGCTGGGCGGCGGTCCAGGCCGGGTCGTCGAGCTTGCCGTTGATGACAGGCGCGGTGTTGATGGCGTGCGCGCGGGCGACGGGCGCGGCGCGGTGGGCGCTCGACGAGTCACGGCTCCCGTTCTGGCCGAGCGCTGCAGTGGAAAGCGAGACGCTCGCGGTCGCAACAAGGGTCATCGCCACGCGCGTGACACGCAGGCGAGGGGACTGACTGAGGGCAGTATGCATGCAAGGCGGCAACGGGGTGGCCCGAGGGTCCGGACATCCGATCGGGCGCAGGGACAAATTTGCACCTGCATGGTTCGGGCGGCCACTGGTATCGGCGAGGTTGGGCGAATGGCCCATACGGCGCACGCCGAACTGCGCAGAGCCCGAAAGGCGCACGACCCGAACCGCGCAGACCCGAACAGCGCAACGCCCGACGGGCGCAACGGCGCACGGCCCGAACGGCGCGGGACCCAAACGACAACCGCACCGTTTGGGACCCCCGCCCTTCATGCTACGCGGCGGGTTTCGTGATCGCCGACCAGATCAACGGGAACGTCGAGTTGGTCTGACCGCGATACTGCGGGCGGAACCCGTACAGCACGACGTGACCGCGCCCGCGTTTCACATCCACCATCGCTGCCTTCCCGTTCAGCTTCGCGGGTCCGAGGAGCCAGCCGGACAGCATGGCGTTGCCGCTGGCCGGGTACGTCAGCACCGCGGTCGCGGCGGCCGGGTCCGTGATGTCGAACGCCGGGCTGTCCTCGAACCACACTGCCGGAACCGGCGGGGTGAAGCCAGCGGCCAGCGGATGCCCGCGATTCACCTCGACGCCGAAGATCGAGCCGGGCGCGTAGAACTCGGTGTTCTTGGCACCGTCGAGCACGTTCTTCACCGGCAGCTTGAGCGCGTCGATGGCGAATGACGACGCTTCATTGAACGCGAGCACGCTGCCGCCGCTCTCGACGAACGCGCCTAACGCGGCCGCCCCCGCCGGCCCGAGCGCGCCCTCGATCTGCTGTGGTGACTGGTCGGGTATGAGAATCGCGTCGAACTTGCCGTTCAGCGCGCCAGCGGTGACGTCCTTCTCGGTGATCGTCGTGAACGGCACGCGGTACTTATCGAACATCCAGCGTGTCCAGCCGGCATCCATTGACTCCGACGCCGTCGTTCTGAAGATCGCGACGCGCCTCGTCCGGCTCTCACTGAGGGCGGTCGTGAACTTCGGCTCGGGGATGGCCGCGAGGATCCCGGCAGTGGCCGGGGCATCCCCCATCACGGCGGCGACGTCGACGCCGAACAGCAGCGGCAACGTGTGCGCGGTGACATCGTACGGCCGCTTCGGTGGCCCGCCGGGGTACTCGCGGAGATCCGGGTACTTCTGCCGCTCGAGCAGCGCTTTCGCGTACGATCCGAACGGCTGGCGGAGCAGGACGACGTAACTTCCGGCCGGGTACGTCTTGCCGTTTGCCGTGACCGGCGCCGTGGACTCGCGCATCTCGACCTGCCCGTGCTGCAGCGTCCAGATCATGCGCTGCAGGGCCTGGGTGTCGGCCTGGGTCTTCGGAATGACGAACGCGGACGGCCAGGCCTCGCGTCCCCAGGGCGGGTTGGGGCCTAACGCGCGGTCGCCCATGTCGGCGTAGCTCTCGAGCCATCCCTGCCGGTCGCGTGCCGCCTCGACGAGCATCGCCCAGCTCGCCGCGGTCTGATACTTCACGATGTCGCCGATGCCCCATTTTCCCCCCGGCCAGAGCACCGGATAGTTCCAGGTTGTCTCGCGCGCGTCGTACCCGCGGCCTGGGCCGAGGCGGTCGAACGGCAGATCCATCGGCGAGGCCAGTCGCGCGCTCGCGGTCTCGGTCAGAATGCGAACGCCGCGATGGTTGAGCGAATACTGGCGCGCCGGAGACCATTGATCGTACGACGCATTCGTGGCAACGCCGGTGAACCCGTCGGAGATCATCCGCCAGCTCATGGCCGAGCCTAACGAGTTCGTCCCGGCGGTGAGGATGGGGTCGATGTTGGGCTCGACCGGGTCCATGTACGGCGGAATGAAGATGCGTCCGGCGTTGGCGCCCTGCTGATGGATGTCGTTGACGATCTGTGGGTCCCACGGCGTGTAGAGCGAGTCCACCGTGTAGCGCGTCTCCACCTGCGTGAACGCGTACCAGTCACGGTTGTTGTCGTGCCCCGTGTAATGGTGATAGAGGTCGGGCGGGCCGCTGCCTTCGTTCGGCGAGCCCAGCGTCGCGCGATAATGATCGCCGACGATGTCGACGCCATCGGGGTTCTGCGACGGCACCAGCATGATGATCGAATTCGCGAGCACCTGACGCGCCTCGGGCGTATCGGCGCGCGCGAGACGCTCGGCGAGCACGAGCGGGGTGAGGATCCCGCCCACCTCGGTGGAGTGAATGCTGGACGTGATGAGCACGACGAGCTTGCCATCGACGATGAGCTGCTCGCGCTCGGCGCGCGCACGAAGCCGCGGATCCATGAGCTTGCGCTGGATCTGCTGATAGCGGCCGAGGTGGGCAAGCGTCGACGGCTCCGAGATGAACGCGACGAGGAAGGGCCGGCCTAACGTCGTCTTCCCGAGCGTCCTCAGCGTGACGCGCGCGCTGGCCTTGTCCAGCGCGGTGAAGTAGTCCGTGACCTGCTTCCACGTGGGAAGCTTTCGGTCCGTGCCGGGCTCGAACCCGATGACCGACGCCGGCGTGGGGATGGAGGTCGCCGCCGGACGAGGCTCACGCTCGACGGCGCGCGGTGCCGCCTGAGCGCCGCCCGCCGAAGCGCCGAGGAGGATGAACGTGGCGGCGCGACGGGCCGCCGCGTGGACGCGGATCATACGGGTAGCAGACATCGAGCTCACTGAGTTGACTCCACGGTTCGGATCTGAATGCCGCGCTGCAAACTTTGTTTCACGGGACAGCGGTCGGCGATGTACAGCAGGCGCTCGCGCTGCTCGTCCGTCAGCTGGCCGACGATCTCGACGAGGCGGTCGATGCGCCGCGGGCCGACCTCCGACGTCTCGCAGTCGAGGGAATCCTTGATGTGGGCTGGCGTGGGGCGAACCCGGACCGTGATCCGCTCGAGCGGCCACTGCTTGCGGCCCGCGTACATGCGAACGGTCATCGCTGTGCACGAGCCAATCGCGGCGAGCAGGTACTCGTATGGCGAGGGTCCGGCCCCACTTCCTCCTACGCTCACGGGCTCGTCAGCGATGAAGTCGTAGCCGCCCGCGCGAATGTCGGTGCGGAAGCCGGTGTGGTCGCTGGTGGAGATGATCCAGCCGACGAATTCGTCGGTGCCGGTCTGTCCTGCCTCGGCGTGGGTCGGCGGCGTCGTCATGGGCTGGCACAGGGGGTACAGTCGCGGAAGACGGCGAATCTACCGCTCGGCCACCCTCGTGTCATCCGCGGCAGCGCATCCGCGGCAGCGGTCAGTTCTGCTTCGTCGTACCCGGCTGGGTGCTCGGCTCCGACAATCCCAGTTGCGTGCGCACGGCTTCGGTGACGGCCGTACCGATCTCCGCGCGCAGGGCCAGCAGCTGATTCGCGTCGCCCTCGTAGCTCTGCGCCCACACCATGAAGCCGTCGGCGGCGTTCACCATGCGGGCGTCGACGCGCACGCGACCCGCCTCGCGCTGCACGACGCCCTCGACGTAGAGCGTGACGGCGTCGCTCACGCTCTGGCCGAGTGAGAGGCGCTTCTGCAGCGCGACGGCGCTGTTGCCGGACGCGACGCGCACGCGCCGGTCGCGAGCGAGCGCGCTCGTGAGCTCGGTCGCGATCGCTTCGGCCGCGAGGTTGCTCGAATCGCTCCCGAGCTCGACGAATGGCAGGACGGCGATGCTTGGCGTGGCTACCGCTGCGGCGGCTGCCGGGCGTGGGGGCGGCGCGTCGCGATTCAGGACCACGAGGGTCCCCGCCGCGGCCGCGATCGCGCCAGCAACGACTGCGACCAGCGCGAATCGCTTCCGCCGGGATGCGCGAGTGCGCGCGGCGATCGCCGCGCCGGTGATCGTGGACGGACCGAGCTCGCCGCTCAGGACGGCCGGATCTTCGAGCGCGATGAGGATCTGCTGCGCGTTCTGCGGACGTCGATCGGGATCCTTCTCGAGGCAGCGCATCACGAGCGACACGAGCGCCGATGGCAGTTCCGGACGGAGCTCGGCGAGCGACGGCGGCGTCTCGGACAGGTGCGCGGCGAGCAGTGCGTGCGGGGGGCGGCCATGGAACGGGGTCTTTCCGGTCAGGGCCTCGTACGCCGTAACGCCGAACGCGTAGATGTCGACGCGGTAATCGGCGTCGGGATCCGCAGCGATCTGCTCCGGGGCCATGTAACCGGGCGTACCGAGCGATGCGCCAGCGGCCGTGAGGGTGCCCTGCGCCGCCACGCCGGGGGTGCGTCGCGCCACGTCGAGTGCCTTGGCCACGCCGAAATCCGCGACGACCGCGGAGCCGGCGTGGATGAGCACATTGTCCGGCTTGATGTCGCGATGGACGATGCCGCGGTCGTGGGCATACGCGAGAGCGCGGGCGACGTCGCGCAGCACGCCGACGGCCTCGACCACTCGCATGGGCCCGCCGCGCGCGATGCGCGTGCGAAGGGACTCGCCCTCGACGAACGGCATCACGAGGTACGGGCGACCGTCCATCTCGCCAGCACTCAGGACGGGCACGATGTGCGGATGCTGCAGTCCGGCGACGACGAGGACCTCGCGCCTGAAACGCTCGGCGTTGACGTCCGCCATGAGCTCGGGCGCCAGGACCTTCACGACGACCCGTCGCTCGAGCGTCTGGTCGTAGGCGACGAAGACGCGCGACATCCCGCCACCGCCAAGCTCACGCTCGACGGTGAAGGAGGATCCGAGGGTTTCGCGTATCTGTTCGGCTAACGACAATGGCGATGTCGACGGAGGGCGTGAGGCTGGGAATTGGACATCATCCGGGCGGACAGGGTTTTGGTTCAGCCGCGGAATCCGGAATCGGGCGGGACCGTAACCGTGCCTAAAGTGGGTCTGCCGCATAGCTTGTGGCACCTGAACCCACGGAGCCGCCGAAGGTGCGTTTGAATCTACGACGATCGCTGTTCCTCGGGGTCGCCAGCCTCCCGATCTGCGCGGGCCTCGCGCTGTCACAGGGGGCTCCAAGCCGTGAGGCGAGCGCGAGCAAAGCACCGATCATTCGCGGGATCGTCATCAATCGCAGTGAGGTGTTCGACTCGGTTGAAGCCCGTGCGTTCTGGGGGTTCGGGCTCGTCAATGCGCTGCACGTGCAGACCCGTCCGTACGTCGTGCGCCGGGAACTGCTGTTCGAGGTAGGCGAGCCGTTCGATACCGCGCGCGCGAACGAGAGTGCGCGCAACCTTCGGGCGCTTTCGATCTTCCGTGACGTCGAGATCGACACCGTTTCCACCGACTCGGGTGTCACCGTCCGCGTGCGCACGACGGACGGCTGGACGACCAATCTGGGATTTGGGCTACGCACGAGCGGGCGCGAGCGTGTCATCAGCGCGTCCGTCCAGGAGATCAACCTGCTGGGCACGCGCACGATCGCGACGTTAGGCTACGAGAGCGACCCTGACCGCAACACGTTCATCGCGGGATTCGACACACCGCGGCTCATCGCGAACAGTGTGGGCGTTGGCGCGTCGTACTCGCAGCGGTCCGACGGGCACTCGGCTGGCGCGGGCGTGCACTATCCGTTCTTCAGTCTCTCGTCTCGTCGCGGGGCCGCGTTGAGCTGGGGATTGTTCGACGGGCGCGTCCTGCACTACGAGGAAGGAACGCGGGTGCCGAAGGATTCCGCGCGTCGCGAGTTCGAGCTGCTGCGCGGCGACGCTGCCGTTGCGGTTCGGGCGAGCCCTCGCGGATACGTGCGCGTCGGCCTCACAGGTCAGGTTCAACGCGATGACTTCGGCCCTGAGGGCGGGACCGCGCCGCTCCCACGCACCGTCACGGTGGCGGCGGGCCCGTTCGTCGCCCTGCGAACGCCGAAGTACATCCAGGTACGCAACTACGAGGCGATGGGTCGCGTGGAGGACGTCGACCTCGGTCCAACCCTCCGTGCGGACGTCGCGCTCGCGCCGGAGGCCTGGGGATACGAGCACAACGGCATCGGCGGTCGCGTGGCGGTGTCGGCCGGACTCGAGATCCCCGGGGGGTTCACCCAACTCGGGGGATCGGTGGGCGGATTGCGATCCAGCGCGGAAGTGGATTCGTCGAGCCTCGACGGCGCCCTGCTGGCGATGACGCAGCCTAACGAGCGCCACCTGTTCGTCGCGCGCGTGTCGGGGGGCCGCCTCAACGACGCGCCATTCGGCGTGGAGTACGACCTCGGTCTCGGCTACGGCGTGCGAGCGTTTCCGTCGCATTCGTTCACGGGCGACCGCTATTACCTCGCGAATGGCGAGTACCGGTGGCTGGCCCTGCCGCGCATCCTCGGGCTCGTGGGCATCGGCGTGGCCGGATTCGTGGATCACGGCGGGGCGTGGTTCCGCGGGCAGGATCGCCGCTCGGGCACCGACGCGGGCGTGGGGCTGCGGATCGGCTCGATCCGCTCGGCTGGCTCGATCGTGGGGCGGCTCGACCTCGCGTACCGGTTCGAGAACGACCGCGAGCCAGGCGGGTGGGTGCTGTCGTTAGGCCGCGGGTTCGGGTGGCAGCGGTTTTAGCCCCCTCTGTCATTCCGAGCGAAGTCGACGAATCGCCGGGGCGTTGTCATTCCGAGCGGAGCACCGCAGGTGCGGAGGCGAGGAATCGCACTCGTCCCGGCCGGGGGCCCCTCTACCGGGACGACGGCGATTCCTCGCCTCCGCACCTGCGGTGCTCCGCTCGGAATGACACACTAGTGGAGTAAGTCCGAGGATGGGATAGTGGCGTGACGTGAAAGGTTTCTCGGTCGGGAGTCTCGCTGAGAAGCGTCATCGCGGACGCACGCAGACGGTTAACTGCCGCGGACGCACGCGGATCAACCGGACGCACCCACGCGAGAGCCTCGCCTCCGGCGCTTCGCGCCTCCGCTCCGAATGACAAGGATCAGGTGATTACCGTCGGTGCGCCGCGACCCGTCCGTTCCGGCAGCTCCGAGATTCGCAGCGCCGCGCCGATCAGCTCCACCAGGGCGACCTGCGCGTCGAGGTCGTGCTTCGACACGTCCGGCTCGAACGACTCGATGTAGACCCGGAGCGTCGCACCGCTCGTGCCGGTTCCCGACAGCCGGTACACGATCCGTGCGCCATCGTCGAACAGGATCCTGAGCCCCTGATGCGCGCTCACGCTGGCATCGATCGGATCGCGGTACGAGAAGTCGTCCGCCTGGCTGACCCGTCGACCCGCCAGCGGCGTGCCCGGCAGCGTCGCGACCTGCGACTGCACGTGACTCATCACGCCACGCGCCGCGTCGCTGGGGACTTCCTCGTAGTCGTGCCGCGTGTAGTAGTTGCGCCCGAACTCCCGCCAATGTCCGCGCACGATCTGCTCCACTGATTCGCCGCGGCGCGCCACGACGTTCAGCCAGAACAGCACGGCCCAGAGCCCGTCCTTCTCCCGGACGTGGTCCGAGCCTGTTCCGAAGCTCTCCTCGCCGCATAACGTGATGCGGCCGGCGTCGAGCAGGTTGCCGAAGAACTTCCACCCCGTCGGCGTTTCGTAGCACGCGATACCGAGGCGCCGGGCGACCTGGTCCGCGGCCTGGCTCGTCGGCATCGATCGGGCAACGCCCGCGAGCCCGCGCGCGTAGCCGGGTGCCAGCGTCGCGTTCGCCGCGAGGATGGCAAGACTATCCGACGGCGTCACGAAGAAGTTGCGGCCGAGGATCATGTTGCGGTCGCCGTCGCCGTCGGAGGCCGCGCCGAAGTCCGGCGCGTCAGGCGCCCGCATCGCCTCGACGAGATCGTGCGCGTACGTGAGGTTCGGGTCGGGGTGGCCACCGCCGAAGTCCGGCAGCGGCTCGCCGTTCATGACCGTCCCGTTAGGCGCGCCGAGCCGGCGCTCGAGAATCTCGCGAGCGTACGGGCCCGTCACCGCGTGCATCGCGTCGAACAGCAAGCGAAAGCGACCGCCGCTGAGGAGCGCGCGAAGGGCCTCGAAATCGAACAGGCGTTCCATCAGCGCCGCGTAATCCTCGACCGGGTCGATCACGTGGACGCGCATGTCACCGAGCTGGTGCTGCCCGTCGCGGTCGAGTGGCACGTCTGGCGCGGACAGGATGCGG
>Ga0268265_10003022_pt1 | contig 12274 bp, 11 predicted proteins | sample KBSSwiS52_FD_190355 | JGI IMG/M metagenome (GOLD analysis project Ga0268265, IMG submission 190355) | Switchgrass rhizosphere microbial communities from Kellogg Biological Station, Michigan, USA - KBS Switchgrass S5-2 (SPAdes) (version 2) | ecosystem: Host-associated > Plants > Roots >... | reverse complement strand
GGCGGATTTTGCACAGATGCACGCTGCAATACTTGCGGACTGGAAGGATGCTAACGCGAGCGACCAACGTACCGCCGCCGTTCGTGAGCTGTGGAAGAAGTACAAGATCCGCTACCAGTCGGCGGCTCCGTGAAGCGCTTAGGTTTCCTGCTGGTCGCGAGTTGGCTCGCGCTGTTCAGCATGGCAGTGTCCGCACACGAGATGACGATCGCGGAGATGGAGCTGCGTGAGAGTGCGCGCGGTGAGTTTTCCTGGACCTGGACTGCAACCAGCGATGCCCGCGCGGTGGATCTTGATCTGATACCACAGTGGCCGGAAGGGTGCAGCGTCGAGGGAAGGTTGATTCACTGTGGACCGAATGGCCTCACCGGCACCTTGACCGTCAGCGGCGTCGGCAAGCGCTACTCCGCGGTCATGGTCAAAGTCGACTGGCTCGACGGTCAAACACGCGTCTACACGCTGACGGGAAACACGCCTTCTGTGCAGCTGTATGGCTCGGCGGACGACAAGCGCGGCATTAGTGAGATTGCCCAGGCTTACACGGTGTTGGGTGTAGAGCACATTCTCACTGGCTACGACCACTTGGCGTTCGTCCTCGGTCTCCTGTTTCTCGTTGGCTTCCGGCGAAAGCTCATTTGGACTATCACCGCGTTCACGTGTGCCCATAGTCTCACGCTCGCCAGTGCTGCCCTCGGGATACTCACACTGCGTCCGCCGCCTGTCGAAGCCAGCATTGCGCTCTCGATCGTCCTTGTTGCCAATGAGGCGATCACTGACCGGGACACTCTCGCGAGACGTTTCCCCGCGGTTTTGGCGTTCTTGTTCGGGTTGGTACACGGGCTCGGCTTTGCCGGCGCGCTCAAGGAGATCGGATTGCCTCAGGCACATTTGCCGATCGCATTGTTAACATTCAACGTGGGTGTGGAGATGGGCCAGCTGCTGACGGTCGCAGTCTGCTACGGAATTTACCGACTGTTGCCGCGCGATGCCGTTTGGCTGCCTCGAGCGCGGATAGCCTCGTTGTATGTCATAGGGACTCTGGCGGCGTTCTGGTCCTGGAGTCGTGTCGCGGCTATCGTCACTCACTGAACGGTCACGTTGAGCTCGAGCGGGCCGTCGGCTTCGAAATGCAATGTCACCACGAACGACTGCCCGTGCTCGAGGGGGTGCTTCAGCCCGACCAGGCGTAGGTGTCGCGCGCCCTCGCGGAAGCCTATCTCGACATCCTCCTGGAATCCGAAGTCTTCATACCGGAGCTTCGCGCCGTCCCCGGCGACGAGCTCGACGCGCCGGCAGACCGGTGAATCGGCACCGACCAGTCGGTCAGTGGTCTCTACATTGACGAAGCGGGCGTAAACATCCGCGCTCTTTTGCTTGGGTTTGGTCGCTGCCGCGTACGCCTCGAGCACCTGGACCTCGGGGCCCCCTTCCTTGGCTGGCGCAGGGAGGGTGGTGAGAGCGGCGAGAGCGAGCATCAAGCACTGTGCAGTGCGGAAAAACGGCATAGGGGGCCTCCAGATGGTTGGAATACCCTAGGCCGGATACATGTCAAATCTGAGACGCGAGTTCGGGTCGGGAGCGGACCCCGGCGTGTAACCTTTGCCACATTAAGTCAAAGGTACGCATGAAGTTCTTCTCTCCGTCCGGCCTGGATCAGTTGCTGTTCGAGAGCTTCTTCCGCGGTCAGCGTGGCGGAATGTTCGTCGACGTAGGCAGTACCGCCCACTCGCCGTTCTTTGAGCAGTTCATGGACTGGCGCGGCCTGCGCATCGAGCCTGCGGCCAGTCTGGCCTCTGAGCTCGGGAAACAGGCTCTGCCCCAGGTCCACTATTGCTCGATCCATGCGCCCGGCCGCGAGTGGGACCTGTTGTCCGAGATCGACTTCGACCGCCACAACATCAGCGTGATTTCCCTCAGCACACGGGATGCCGACGGCAAGATCACCCAGTTCCTGACCAAACACGGCTACGAGCTGTTTGCCACCCTGGAGAGCGAGCTCGTCTTCAAACGTGCCGACTTCAAACGACTGGCGCGCACCAGTGTGATCTGCGCGGTGTGGCATCGCGATCCCAATCGTCACCGACTGCTCGAAGGTCATGCGGAGAACCTGTCCAAGCAGACGGTTCCGATCGAGCCTATTTATATCTTCGATGGTCGCGACGAGCCGCCCGCATCCCTTCCAGGGCGCAAGGTCGTCGTCCACGAGAACATGGCCATCTACCAGGCCTGGAATGTCGGACTGGCCATGGTCAGCACGCCGTTTGTCATGAACCTGAATCTAGATGACCGATTGGCAACAGATGCCGTCGAACATCTGGAAAACGCCGCTATTCGCGAAGGCGCAGCGCTCGTTGGCGGAGACTGGAAGATTTGCTACTCCCAACAGGAAACAGATGCGGTGTCGCGGTGTTTCCCCGCGAACGAGTTGCCCTTTGCCACTCAATGGCCCCCACCGGCCGGCACGCGTACGCGGCTGGGAAGTGGCACCGGTGAGCGCGGCACGTTAGGTCCAGCCACCCTGTGGCGAATGGATGCGCATGTCGGAGCCCCACGCTACCCGTGGCGATTCCCCGACGGCACGATCGTAAAAGTCATCGGCGACATGTGTTGGTGGACCCTCGTGACGCAGATGCTGAAGAAAAAGGCAGTGCGACTGGCGGATGTCATCGGGCACTACCACAGTCATCCAGGCGAGCAGGCCGAATTCCGCGGACCCTCCAATGAGACGGCGCTCATGAACACGCTCGGCCTGAGCATTCTGTAACATGGCAAAGCGTAATTCGGCGCCCAATCTGCCGGCCTCCAACGCGCAGGCTGCGCTGATGCAAGCCATGCAGCAGGCACTCGCGCTCTATTCCGCTCGCGACTGGGGCAAGGCGGAGCAGGTCTGCCGGATGGTTCTCGGCGCGCAGGCGAACAACTTCGATGCGCTGAACCTCCTGGGAATCATGGCTGCCCAGACCCAGCGACTACCCGAGGCTGCCGAGCTGTTCGGGCGCGCGGCGGGAGTGCGGCGCGACGATCCGACGATACACAACAATTACGGCAACGCGCTCCGTGACCTCGGGCGACAGCAGGAAGCGCTCCGCAGTTATAACCGGGCGATCCAGCTCAAGGCGAACTACGCCGAGGCCCATTACAACCGCGGTCTGGTCCTGCAGGACCTCAAACGGATGCCCGATGCGCTGAGCAGTTATGATCAGGCGATCAAATTCAATCCGACCTATGCCGCGGCCTACAACAACCGCGGAGTGGTGCTCCGGGAGCTGAAGCGTCTCGAGGATGCCATTGCGAGCCACGACAAGGCGATCGCCCTGCGTCCTGATTATCCGACCGCATTCAACAACCGTGGTGTTGCACTTCAGGAGCTCAAGCGCCCCGCAGACGCTCTCGAGAGCTACGCGCAGGCGCTGGCCTTCAAAGCAGACTATACGGAAGCCCTGCACAATCAGGGAAACGCGCTACGCGAGCTGCAAAGATATGATGAGGCGTTGCAAAGCTTCGAGCGTGCGTTGGCGATCGATCCGAACTATGGTGAGGCCTACAACAGCCGCGGAGTGACCCTGCAACTCCTGGGTCGCAACCACGAGGCACTCGCCGATTTCGATCGCGCAATTGCCATCAATCCGGACAACGCGCAGGTTCACTACAGCCGCGGCAACGTGTTGCGCGCAATCGGGGAGATGGAGCAGGCCCGCAGCGGCTACCAGCGTGCGTTTGAGATCAATCCCGATCTGCCCGTAGATCACTACCGGCACGCGCAGGCTCTTCACGAGCTGCAACTGTTTGATGACGCGTTGCCCAGCTACCTGCGGGCCCTGAAGGCAGATCCAGACCAGCCGTGGCTGCGCGGAATCTGCCTGCAGTCCAAGATGCGGGTGTGCGACTGGAGCGACTTCGATTCCCAAATGGAGGAAGTGGCCTCCGGCATCCGCCAGGGAAAGGACACAGCACCGTCATTCGTGGTAGTGACGATGTTCGATTCTCCAGAGCTGCAGCTGCGCGCGGCGCAGATCTGGGTCCGCGAGGCTTGTCCGAAAGAATCGGCCCTTCCCGCGATCGCGAAGCGTCCGCGGGGACCCAAGATTCGCGTTGGCTACTTCTCCGCCGATTTCTACGGTCACGCAACCGTACTGTTGGCGGGTGGATTGTTTGAGGGGCACGATCGCGAGCGCTTCGAGATCATCGCCTTCAACTTCGGTCTGGTCGCCCGCGACAACGTAACAGAAGAGCTGACCAAGGCCTTCGACCAGTTCATCGACGTCCATGCGAAGACGGATGAGGAGATCGCGCAACTGTCGCGCGACATGGGCATTGATATTGCCGTGGACCTCAAGGGATTCACGCTGCATCAGCGGGCGGGAATCTTCGCGCATCGGGCGGCCCCTGTTCAGGTGGCGTACCTGGGCTACCCGGGCACAATGGGCGCGCCCTTCATCGACTACATCATTGCCGATGAAGTCGTGATACCGGAGCAGACACGCGACCAGTTCACCGAGAAAGTCGTCTACCTGCCGGGCAGTTACCAGGTAAACGGCCGCAACCGTCCGACCGGTCGCTCGGAGATTACTCGGGCGGATGTTGGGCTGCCGGCGGATGCCTTCGTATTCTGCAGCTTCAATAACGTCTACAAGATTACACCCGATGTGTTCGCTTGCTGGATGCGGATACTGAAGCGCGTAGCGGGCAGCGTGTTGTGGTTGCTGAATGAAAATGACAAGGCATCGCACAATCTGCGCGAAGCGGCCAGGAGTGCCGGGGTCGATCCGCAGCGGCTGATCTTCACTGGTCGAGCGCCGTTGCCGGAGCACCTCGGACGGCATTGGCTGGCCGACCTGTTGATCGACACTTTCCCGTGCAATGGACACACGACCGCGAGCGATTCACTGTGGGCCGGATTACCCCTGCTGACTTGCGCCGGCGAATCGTTCTGCGCCCGCGTGGCGGCGAGTCTTTTGCATGCGGCCGGCTTACCGGAGTTGGTAACCCACTCCCTGTCGGAATACGAAGAAATGGCAGTGAGCCTGGCAGCGGACCGGCCGCGGGTGGCGGCCCTCACGGAACGCCTCAATGCCAACCGGCTGACCATGACCCTGTTTGATACCGAGCGGTTCGCCAGAAATCTGGAGCAGGCCTACCTGCAGATGTACGAACGGTATCAGGCCGATCTGAGCCCCGATCACATCCGGATCGGCTAGGTATGTCGGTAAGAGTTGCCCGGGCCCCAGAGCTTGCGCTTACGGGCAAATCCATCCAACGCCTGGTTGATCTTTGCTACATACACGTCCGAGCTACGCGTCTTAACCAACTCGTAGCCGTTGGCAACGATCTGCTCCCGCAACTTCGGGTCTGACAGCGCAGCGATCTTCGCGACCGCGTCATTGGCGTCCAATGGGTCAAAGAGCAGCGCGGCGTTACCCATCTGTTCGCGAGCACCGTTGAAAGCGGCACTGACGACCGGGCAGCCGAGTGCCATCGCCTCGAGAGGCGGAAGGTTGTCGGGGCCGAGCGTTGACGCAAAAGCCATCGCGTAGGCATTCAGGTAGAGCTGGTGGAGCACCGGAGTCTCGACGAACCCGCCAAACACGACTGATTCCTTCAGCCCGCGGCTCGCGACGTATTCTTCGACGTAGGCGCGATTGCCCTTATCGCTGCCTGTGAAGACCAACTTCATGTGTGCGCCCACTGCATGAAGAGCAGCGAGCGCATCGATGAGGGTTATGTGATTCTTGTGGGGCCAGAACTGAGCGGGATAGAACAGATATTCGCCTGGCGTGAGCCCGTACGGCTCGAGCAGGCCGGGATCTCGGGTCACCCCTTGCAATGAGCTGGTGTCGACCGGAAGCGGAATCTCACAGATGTTCTCGGGACGGACCCGGTAGAACTCGTTGACGCTGCGGGCGCCGACACTGTTGCCGATGACGACGATGCTCGCGCGCGGCAGTATGTGGCTGTAGAAGCCCTCACGCTCATCGAATTTCCAGCCGCTGAGTGACAGCTCAGGGAAATAGGGCATTTCGCGATGGCCCAGGTCCCATACGGTTGCGGCGAAAGGCACGTCCACGGGCTCGTAGTACGGCGACAGAAACCAGACGAAGTCGATTTTCCTTTCGGCAATCCAGGATTGCACGACCCCCTTGCCCGGTGTCGGCTGAACATACGAGCACTCGTGTGCGCTGCTCATCCGCTGCAGGCCGGCGAGCACGGTTCTCTGAAAGGAAGCGCTGCCGCCGTCGGTGGCACGGTCGGACGGATTACCTACAAACAAAACCTTCATTGAGGGTCTCGGTGCCTTGCGCGGAGCCTCGCCGCGGATTCGTCGGACCACCGTGGCGACCTCGCCCTGGTGTTGTTCCAGCAGACTATCAAAGCGCGACTTCGCCCATGCATACAGCTCGCAATCCAACGGATTGGCACGCTCGATGGCCTCGCGGGTCCGCGCATCGACGCCGCCTTTTTCCGGCGCTACGTTGAGCTTCTGATACGACGGAGTCCAATCCCAGCCCAGCCGGATGGCCATCAGGGCGAGACTCTCATCAAAGCGCTCGGCCAGTCCCGTTACCGAGAAGTGACGTTCAATATTCTGTTGCGCCCGGCTCAGCAGATCGGGGCCGCAGGCTCCGATGGGGACCGTCTTGTCATTGACGATGCCGGCCAGCAGCCGCACCTGACCGTTGTCGAGCTCATCCGACAAACGTGCGCTGGCGTAGTCCTGCAAGCTCATGTTCCGCTCGGTAATCTCCTTGTAGAGATAATGAGTCGGATAGCGCTTTGCGTAGTAATAGTGGGACGCGACCCGCTCGACCGGATCACGCAACACCGTGATATAAGTTGTTTCGCCGATCAGCAGCTCGTGGAGGCCGAAGGCGAGATGGCCCTTCAGGAGACGAATCGGCTCACGTTTCTCGAGCGGCCACGCCGCAAACGCTCCGGCAGCCGCGTCCGGGTCGTAGATGCTGTGGGTGTGTTCCGGAGGATAGTGACTCTCCAGAATCGAGTGCAGTGTGGTTCCGGCCGCTTTGGGAATGTGCAGGAAGATGAGATTGCGATAGCTCATGTGCGCTGCGCGATCACCACGGCCTGCCAACTGTCGCAACCCAATTCTTCCTGTGACATCCAGCGCTCCGCCTGCAACATCTCCATGCCTGCGGCCTGCAGCATCATTCTGACCTCCGGTAGGAACAGATAGCGCACGCTGTGAGTTTCCTCGATGTCTGCGACCATTCCGTTGTGGTTTTGTTTCACCACCACCTCGTAGTGGACATCGACGACGTTCTCATTCGGTCGCAGGGTGGGCTTCGCGGTGCGGGTGACCTGAATGACACCATCCTCGAGATTCTTCACTCGGTACACCGGGGGATCGGTGAGGACGCCCGGTCCGTACCAGAAGTCGAATATGAAAATTCCGCCGCTCTTCAGGTGTGCGGCAGCTGTGGCAAACATCCCGGCCAGATCTTCGTTGCTCGTCTGGTAGCTCGCCACGTGGAACAGAGAGATGGCCGCGTCGAACTGCCTGTTGAGGCGTGTCGAGCGCGCATCCCCCACGTCAAATTGCAGCCGTGAGGCGAGATCCGGAGGTGTTCGCTTTCGCGCGCGTTCCACCATGGACGGGCTCAAGTCGAGTCCGCGGATGGAAAATCCGAGTCGCCCCAACTGCTCGGCGTGTTTGCCCGTTCCGCAGCCCAACTCGAGGATGGCTCCGTCGCTCACGCCGTGCCGGCGTAATAAAGACTGGACGTAGCGGGCTTCTGCCGGATAGTCCTTATCGCGATAGAGAAGATCGTAGTAAGCCGCGTAGGCGTCGAATACGTCGGTCATTTCAGAATCGAGCCGACTGCCTCGGCCACCCGTGTCATCTGCGCGTCTGTCAGTGCCAGACCGCTGGGAATGTAGAAACCCTTGCGATACATCCGTTGCGCAACCGGATAGGACTCGCCCTTGAACAGCCCCCGCTCGAGCAGGACCGGCTGTTGGTTCATGGGGCAGAAGAAGGGACGGCAGCCGACTCCCAGCGCGGCCAACTTCTTCATGGCCTCGGCGGCATCGAAGTCGACTTCATCACTCAGCACCAGCCCATACACCCAATAGATATTCTCGGCGTACTCAGTCTTTGCCGGCGGCAGCTGCAAACCCCGGACGCCGGATAGCAACTCGGTGTAGCGTCGACCCATGGCGCGCTTACGTGCCGCGAATTCGTCGATCCGCTCGAGCTGTGCAACCCCCAGAGCGGCCTGGAGATTGGTCATCCGCAGATTCCAGCCCAGGCGTTCGTGTACGAAGCGTCTGTGCGCCTGAAAACAAAGGTTCCGCAGGCTGTAGCAGGTTGCAGCGAGCGGATCATCGTTGGTGACGATCATGCCGCCTTCACCGGTGGTCACCAGCTTGTTGGGATAGAAGCTGAAGGTGCTGATATCACCCAAGCTGCCGCAGGGACGACCCCTATAGGTCTGCCCATGCGCTTCGGCCGCGTCCTCGAGTACAAACAGCCCGTGGCGCTTCGCAACATCCAGAACCGGATCCATGTCTACAGGCAGGCCGTACGTGTGCACCACCATGATGGCTTTCGTACGGGGAGTTATCTTCGCCTCGATCTGCTTCACGTCCATGTTCCAGGTGCGGATGTCGCTGTCGACGAGCACCGGGCGTGCGCCGCAACGGACCAGTTGGCCGATGCAGGAAATGATCGTGAAGGCCGGCAGAATGACTTCATCGCCGGGACCGATGTTGAGTGCCTCGATTGCGGCGTCCAGCGCGGCGGTGCCGTTGCAGACGGCGATGCCGTACTTGCGGCCGACTCGGTTGGAAAAAGAGCGTTCGAATTTCTCGACAAACGGGCCCTCGGAGGAGATCCAGCCCGTGTCGATGCATTCGGTCAGGTAGGTCTTCTCATTGCCATCCAGCAACGGCTCGTTGACCGCAATAAAATCGGTGCGCTGCATGGGCTCAGGCCGGTATGCGGACGCGGCCGGCCTCAACGGGCTCGAGAAGAGTCTTGTCCTGGTCGCCGGCGTAGGGGCCTTGCTTGACCTCGATGATCTCGGAGTCTTCCAACATCTCGAAGCCGTGGCCGCCGGCCGCGAGCAGGATGACATCGCCTGCGTTCAGGATGCGGCTCTCTACGTACTTGCCGTCCTCGCAGTAGAAGTCCACGCGCAGCTTGCCTGACTTGATGATCAGGACCTCGCGGGTAAACGTGACAGCGCGGGGCACGGAGTTGTGGATGTGCGCTGCGATCCGGTAGCCCGCGCGGCGGTTCATGTAGCCGAGCTGTTGGGAATAGTCGTTAGGGGTGAGGAAGGTGATGCCTTCACGCACGTAACTCGCCCGGATGATGATCGCGAGCTCCGTGGAGCCCTTGCGGATGTTTTCAATCACGTTGGTATCCCGATTTGACAGAAGAATACCTGTGATTGACCCCCCGTTATGTGAAGTGAGTCTGGTTCATAAACAGGCTGAACCCGTTTCGTGACGCGGGTCACGCGGGGGCTCAGCGCATGTGCACAATCGCGGCCAAGCCTTCGCGATACGACGGATATTGCGGGCGCCAGCCCAACGAGGCTTTCGCGAGAGCATTGGAGATGCGCCGGCTTTCCAGGAAGTACCGCTCGGCCGCGCTGGACATCACGGCGGACTCAAAGGCTTCCGGGGCGGGCGGCTCGACTCCCAGCAGCCCGGCCGCGAACGTGACTACATCAGATGTCGGGGCGGGCTCGTCGTCGCAGACGTTGTAGACGGGATGTTGATTCGGGTTCTGCAGGGACGCCTCGAGCAGCGTAACGATGTCGTCCACGTGGATCCGCGACAGCGCGTGGTTGTTCTTCTCTATCCGGCGCGCCTTACCTTCGCGAACGCGATCCAGTGCCGAACGGCCGGGGCCGTAAATCCCCGCCAATCGAAAGATCACCAGCGGCAAACCTACACACGCGCGAATCCAGGCGCGTTCCGCGTTGAGCCTGCGCAATCCTGTCGGTGATGCCGCGTTGAGCGGCGAATCCTCGTGAGTCCAAGCTCCCTTCTGATCGCCATACACCGCCGTTGACGACGCGTACGCTATCCAACGCTGACGCTTTGAAAGGGCAGGTCCCAGCACTTCGAGGCCGGGGCAGCCATTGTCGGTGGGTGGCGCTACGACCAGGATGGCATCCGCGTCGGCGGCTGCCTGCCGGGCATTGCTGAGATCCACGGGCACAACGCCGGCGGCCTCAACACTCCGACGGGTCCCCTCAGACCTGACAACAGCCTCGACCTTCCACCCTCGGGACAACTGCCGGCGAGCGAAACGCTCGCCCGTATAACCGAATCCAAATAGCAGCAACTGGGTCATGGCGAATATTTTACCATGGGAATCAGTCAGTTAATGCCCCGTGTAGATCGATCCCCGGGCATCCACGGAACAGGGATTGCTGCAAGACTTCCAACACAATTCCAGAGGTTGGCTCCATGAAAACAGGCGCGATCGACGAATCGGCCAAAACGGCCTCCGATGCCAGTGCATTCGTGCAGAAGGCTGCGCATGTGAGCGATGACTCAAACTCCGTGATCGGGCGTGTTGGCGCCGCCGCGTCGGCTGTGAGCCTCGGCGCACGGCTGCTGCCCGGGGGCCTGCGTTTGTTGCGGCGTTATCCCATCGCTGGAACGTTGGTGGTGGCTGGGGTGGTGCTGGCTGTCTACTCGCTGCGCGGCAAGGGTACCAGGGAAGAGTACTACTGACTGCGGGTCCCCGTTTCGTCGTGTGTGGGCGGCTTGCCGGCTGAGGCTGTTGGTCCCACCGTGTCGGCGGCGAAGGCGTTGCGTTGCCCGAGTGGCGCGTTGCGCAGATCGGTGGTGTCCTCGGCCGTCTGCCGCTCGGCTTCTGCATTCATTTCCGCGCCCATCAACACAACCACGCTGGAAATATAAAACCACATGAGCAGCACCACGACTCCACCGAGCGCCCCGTAGGTCTTCGCATAGCCTGCGAAATTGGTGACGTAGAAAGCAAAGAGGATACTCGCCACCAGACACATGGTGGCCGCGAACAGTGATCCGGGCGTCACCCAACGCCAACGAGCATGCTCGCGCGCCGGTGCGTAGCGATAAACCACGGCCAGACCCAGAACCATGACGACCCAAAGCAGGGCGCCGCGCAGTACGCTTACGGCCGCCTTCGTCCACTCTCCTGCGCCGAATGCGGTAAGCGCCAGCGGTATGGCAACTCCCAATGTCAACATCACGAGAAAACCGAGAATGGCTCCCAATGTAAATGCCAACGACAACAAAGTTGTCCTGATGAACCCGCGCTTCTCTCGCTCCCGATAAGCGATATTAGTCGCCGTCATCAACGACGACATGGCTGCCCGCGCGCTCCAGAGGGCTACCACTAAGCTCAAGAGCGCGGCGACCGTCAGCGTGCTCTGGCCGGTCTTGGCGATGCCCTGCAGTTCCGTGTTGAAGATGTCCCAGACACCGGGCGGAAGTATCCCGGCGAAATCGCTCATCTGCTTGATCACATCCCCTGGCGTCGCGAACATTCCGTAGATGGATACCATGGCGGTCAATGCCGGGAACACGGACAACAGGGCATACAGGGCCAGGCCGCCCGCAATCAGCGTGATGTTGTCGTCGCTGAAGCGTTTGATCGTCCGCCAACTGACATCCCACCACCCTCGCGGCGGAATGTCTGTGGGGTGACGTGCCTGACGACCCCGGCCGTGCTGATTCGCCACGTCTGTGTTACCGGCGCGTTCGTTCGCGACCGTCGAATGTTGGTTGAGTGTTCGCACTCTCTTTCAACGTGCGGCCGGTTACTTTGTTGCCCACTGTGCTCGGCGCTCTCATTAACAATTGATATTCACCTGGACCCGGGGCAGAGCCTTACGGTGCCGACCGCAGCGGGGCGGAACATCGCCCGCCGCAGGACGTTTGTCTCAGCATGGCTATAGGGGCATGAGGCTCGGGAACGAGACCAGCGGGCGCGTTCGGCTCGTTCCCCAAGTCGCCGGCGTGTTCCTGCTCCTCCTCAGCTCCGCCAGTCGGAGCGCGGATCCACAGCCGTACAAGGTGAAACTGGCTGACACCGGGGACAGTGCCTTGAATAGCGCCCTGCAGAGCACTTCCGAGCTGATGAACCTGCGCAAGACAGCGCCGGTGAGCCCGTTCGGCCTGATTGGTCGCGCGCAGAACGATATCGGCCGCCTGAAGACGGTTCTGGAAAGCGAGGGCTACTACCAGAGCAGTGTCGCAGTAAAGATCGACTCGCTGGCGTTGGATGATCCGCGCCTGGGTGAGGAGCTCA
>Ga0268265_10003021_pt1 | contig 12278 bp, 8 predicted proteins | sample KBSSwiS52_FD_190355 | JGI IMG/M metagenome (GOLD analysis project Ga0268265, IMG submission 190355) | Switchgrass rhizosphere microbial communities from Kellogg Biological Station, Michigan, USA - KBS Switchgrass S5-2 (SPAdes) (version 2) | ecosystem: Host-associated > Plants > Roots >... | reverse complement strand
CGCCGGGCCTCCCCTACCGGGTGCGCCGGATCTCCGGGGCGAGCCGGTGGACTACCAGTGGCGTCCTGCGCCGGTGCCGCGAATCGAGGCGTCCGGAGAAGAGGAGGTCGCGAAGCTGCGCGCGCTCGGCTACCTCGAATCGGCTGGCCAGGTCCCCAAGGGCGAGACCCGCACCGCGGCTTCCTACAACAACCAGGGATTGCTGCTGCGCCAGGAAGGCCGGACCGACCAGGCCGCGAGTGCCTTCGAGCGGGCCCTGGAGATCGCGCCCGGCTCCGCCTCGGCGCTCTGGAATCTGAGCGACCTCCTTTCGGCCTCGGACCCCGACCGCTCCGACGAGCTCCTCGTCCGCGCCCTGGAGGCGGGCCTTTCCGACGGACCGCAGCGGGTGCTGGAGCGGGCCCGGACGAGGCCCGGATTGCTCGACCGGGCAATCGCGGTCCGGCCGGCCGAGGCGAAGCTCCGGCTCGCCCGCGGCCAGGCGCGCTTCGAGCGCCGGGAGTGCGCCGCGGCCCTGGCCGACTTCGAGGAGGCCGCCCGTCTCTCCCCCGCCGAGCCGCTCGCCCACAACGGTTCGGGCATCGCCCGTCTCTGCCTGGGCGATCCCAAAGGCGCGGCCCGGGCGTTCCGCCGCTCGCTGGAGATCGATCCGGCCCAGGCGGAGATCCGGCAGGCGCTCGGCCAGCTAGGCGGTGTTTGACAGGCATATACTTTGCGGAAATGCGCGGGCCCGAGCTCCTCCAGACCTACGACGCGTGGCTGGTCACCGTCTCGATCCTCGTCGCCGTGCTGGCGTCGTACGCGGCGCTCGACCTCAGCGCGCGCATCTCCGCCGCGCCGCGCGGCTGGAGCCGCGCCGGCTGGATCCTCGGCGGGGCCATTGCGATGGGCTGCGGCATCTGGAGCATGCATTTCATCGCCATGCTCGCGCTGCGGCTGCCGGTGCCGATCCGGTACGACGTGACCCTGACGGTGCTCTCGCTCCTGGTCGCGATCGTCGCCGCGGGGCTTGCGCTCCTCCTTGCCAGCCGTGCGTCGATGTCGGCGGCGGTCGTGGCGGCGGGCGGGATCTGCATGGGCGTGGCGATTGCCGGCATGCACTACACGGGCATGGCGGCGATGGTGTCGCCGATTGTCGTTCACTACCACCCGGGCCTCTGGTGGCTGTCGATTGCCATCGCGGTGGCGGCGTCGTGCGCCGCGCTCGTGCTCGCGTTCCGTTTCAAGCACCACGGAGGGCTGTGGGTGGCGCCTCGCGCCGCGGCCGCGGCCATCATGGGCGCGGCGATTTCTGGAATGCACTACACGGGCATGGCCGCCGCACGTTTCACCCGCGGGCCCGAGGCGACCGTCGGCGGCGTGCTCGCCACCCGCGATCTTGCGGTCGGCGTCCTGTTCGGCGCGCTCCTGATCCTCGGCTTGACGTTCCTCGGTGGGGCGGTCACCGTCCGGCAGGAGCGGCTGCAGGCCCGACAGCGGCAGATGACCGAGGACATGCTCCGTCATGCCGCGGCGGCGCTCTCGGAAACAGGCGAACGGTTCTTCCCGGCGGTGGTGCGCGAGCTGGTGCGAACCCTCGATGCGGAGTTTGCCATGATCGGAGAGCTGCTCACCGACCGGCCTGCCGTCCGGGCGCTTGCCACATCGAGACATGGCGTCATGGTGGATGACCTTGAATACTCGCTCGCGGGAACACCGTCGGAACGCGTCCTGGCGGAAGGACTGTTCGCGTGCGCGTCGGGCATCCGCGCCCTCTTTCCGGCGGATTCGTCGCTGGCGTGGGACGCGGAAGGCTACGTCGGCACGCCGCTCATCGGAGCCGACGGCACACCGATCGGCGTGATGGCGGTGGTCACTCCGGCGCCGATCGCCGACGTGGCGCAGGCGCGGGCCCTGCTGCAGATCTTCGCCTCGCGCGTCTCCGGCGAGATGCAGAGAGCGGTGACCGAGCGCGAGCTGCGCCGCAGCGAGCAGGCGCTTTTCCAATCGCAGAAGCTCGAGGCGATCGACCGGCTGGCGGGCGGCGTCGCCCACGATTTCAACAACCTGCTCCTCATCATCCTGGGAAACGCCGAGAACGTCAGCGAGCACGTCAAGGAGGACGAGGCAGCGGCCGCGAACATGCGGTCGCTCATCGGCGCCACGCACCGCGCAGCGGCGCTCACGCGGCGGCTGCTCGCGTTCAGCCGGCGACAGGTGCTGCAGCCGGTCGTCGTGCAGGTCAATGATGCGGTGCGCAATCTCGAAGCGATGCTGCCCAAGGCCGTCAGTCTCAGGGTCAGCGTGTCGCTGCGGCTGGCCGACGGCCTGCCGGACGTCATGGTCGATCCCGTACAGCTCGATCAGGTGATGTTGAACCTGGTGCTCAACGCGCGGGACGCGATGCCGGATGGCGGCACCCTCACGATCGAGACCCATGCCGAGGACAACCAGGTCGTCCTCACCGTGTCGGATTCAGGCGTCGGCATGGATCCCGAGACGCGCGCGCGGATCTTCGAACCGTTCTTCACGACCAAGGGACTCGCCGGCACCGGGCTCGGCCTGCCCACCGTCTACGGGATCGTGAAGCAGAGCGGCGGCACGGTGACCTGCGACAGCGTTCCCGGCCGCGGCACGACGTTCCGCGTCTTCCTGCCGGCTGTCGATTCTTCCTCCGCCTACACGGTTGCGAATGCCTGAGCGGCGTCGGGCAGGCTCCCCGGTTGAGCGCCTGTGCTAGATTTCCCTCAGTTCTTTCTGGGACAGGAGACCTGCGTATGAACGCATTGCGTCACCCCGTCGTTCTGCTTTCCCTCCTCCTTCTGATCGCCGTGTCAGCCTCGGCCCAGACCACCGGGGGCATCCTCGGCCGCGTGACCGATGCGGACGGCGGCGTGCTGCCCGGCGTGACCGTCGAGGCGCGGAGCCCGAACCTCCAGGGCAGCCGCGTGGCGGTCACGGACGAGTCGGGCCAGTACCGGCTCACCCTGCTGCCGCCCGGCACCTATGCCGTCAACTTCACCCTCGCGGGCTTCGGCACCGAGTCGCGCGAGCTGGCGGTGAGCCTCGACCAGGACTTCACCCTGAACGTCGAGCTCACGCCGGCGCTCTCCGAGGAGATCACCGTCACCAGCGAGGTGCCGGTGGTGGACACCACCTCCACCACCCTCGGCACGAACCTGGACTCCCGCGTGATCGAGAGCCTGCCCACGGGCCGCAATTACTCCTCGGTCGTCCAGATCACCCCCGGCGTCTCGTCCGACGCGAACCCGGAGAACACCTCGCAGTCCTCGATCACGGTCTACGGCTCCACCGGGGCCGAGAACGTCTTCTACATCGACGGGGTCAACACGACCGGCGCCGAGTACGGCTTCCAGGGCAAGGAGCTGAACTTCGAGTTCATCCAGGCGGTGGACGTCAAGACCGGCGGCTATGAGGCCGAGCTCGGCCGCTCCACGGGCGGCGTGGTCAACGTCATCACCAAGTCGGGCGGCAACGAGTTCCACGGCGACGTGTTCGGCTACTGGGACGACGACTCGCTCCAGAGCAGCCCGGACCCGATCGTCTCGGCCGGCGGCACGGTCGAGGGCTTCACCCGCGAGGACTACGGCGTCGGCCTCGGCGGCTTCCTGCGCAAGGACAAGATCTGGTTCTTCGCCGCCTACGACAAGGTGACGAACACCACCGAGAGCGCGCTGCCCGCCGGCCCCCGCGCCGGCCAGATCGTCGAGTCCGAGAGCGACCGCGACCTCGCGTCGGCCAAGCTCACCTTCCGGCTCACCGACAACCAGTCGCTGATCGGCACCTTCTTCCAGGACCCGCGGGACGACACCGGCGCCATCAACGACGCCCAGCACGCGTTGAACGGCGATCCGCTGACCTACGAGGGTGTGCGCAGCTTCGGCGGCGAGGACTATGCCCTGCGCTATGAGGGCATCCTCGGCTCCGACTGGGTGATCTCGGCGCAGGCGGCCCGCCACAGCGAGGAGAACTCGGTGGGCCCCGCCTCGGGCGCGGGCGACGCGATCCAGTTCCGCTCGGTGGACGACGACTTCTTCCAGACGGGCGGCTTCGGGCTGATCCAGGAGAAGGACTTCGAGCGCGAGTTCTACGGCGGCTCGGTCACCCGCTTCCTGGGGGGCCACGAAATCAAGGGCGGCCTTGAGTACGAGACCGAGTCCGCCGAGGTGGTCAAGCGCTTCTCAGGCGGCCAGCAGATCGACGTGTTCTCGAACGCCGCGAACCCGGCGCGGCCGGTCTACAGCCACTTCTACTGGACGACGCCCACGGCCACCATCGGCAACGCGCCGGTGTCCGCCCTGGTCGCCTCGCCCGAGCACAACGTCACCACGGTGTACCTCCAGGACCGCTGGGCGGCGACGGACAACCTGACGTTCAACCTGGGAGTGCGCTGGGACCGGCAGGAGATCATCGACGCCTCCGGCACCAAGCAGATCGACTTGAAGGACGACTATGCGCCGCGCCTCGGGTTCATCTGGGACCCCAAGGCGGACGGCTCGTCCAAGGTCTTCGGCTCCTACGGCCATATTACGAGCAGATCCCCATGGACCTGGTCATCCGCTCGTTCTCGTTCGAGCGCCAGGCGCGCATCTTCAACTACAGCCCCACGAGCACGGCGCCCGATCCGCAGGCGGAAGGCGATCTCGGCGAGGAGTCGGCGATCTTCGGCGGCTTCACGGAGCCCACGGACCCGGACCTGGGCAACCAGTACATCAACGAGGCGCTGCTCGGCTATGAGCACATGCTGCGGCCAGCGATCTCCGTGGGGATCAAGGGGATCTACCGCGACTACGGCGAGGTGATCGAGGACTTCCTCTGCGCGGACGACGGCACCTACTGCATCGGCAATCCGGGCAAGGGGATCATGGATCGGGTTTTCACCCTGGACTATGCCAACACCTTCGAGGCGCCCGAGCCGGAGCGCGTGTTCAAGGGAGTGCAGCTCGACGTGCAGAAGCGCCTGTCGCACAACTGGCAGGGCATGGCCTCCTACCTCTACTCGAAGCTGGAGGGGAACTTCGACGGCCTGTACTCGCCGTTCACGAACGTCGGCGCCGATCCGAACATCACCGCGGCCTATGACTACTTCGACTTCTTCACCAACGGCAGCGACCTCACGCGGATCACGAACGACGGTCCGCTGTCGAACGACCGCCGGCATCAGTTCAAGGCGTCGGGCGTGTTCTTCACCCCCTGGAAGCTCGCGCTGGGAGCGTCGGCCTACTACCGCACGGGCACGCCGGTGACCCGCTATGGCTTCTCGGACATCTACGGCCGCTATGAGTTCTTCCTGACCAAACGAGGCGCCGAGGGCCGCACTCCCGACACCTACGAAGCGGACCTCCACTTCGGCTACCCGGTGGACGTCGGTCCCGCGAGCGTGAACCTGCTGGTGGACGTCTTCAACGTCCTCAACGCGCAGAGGCCCGTGCTGATCGATCAACGCTGGGGCTTCCAGGAGGCCGACAACGCGTCGCCCACCCCGGTGAACCCGGGGTACGGGAAACCGGTGCTGCGAACACCTCCGACTTCGTTCCGGCTGGGGGTGCGGGTGAGCTTCTGACCTCACCCCCTGTCCCCCTCTCCCATCTCCCTCCCCGGCCTACGGCCGGCCTTCCCCGGGAGAGGGGGAACGTAGCTGTAGCTTTTTTGCCTTCGATCTCGCCGCAATGACCCGCATGCGTTCCCCCTCTCCCGGCGGGGGTGGTTGGGAGATGGGAGAGGGGGACAGGGGGTGAGGTCCTCTACCGCGGCGCCCCCGGCAGTTCGATCCGCGTCTGCCCTTCGAAGAGCCTGATGAGAATCATTCCATCGCGGTCGGTCCGCAGCACCCGGCTCCCCCGTTCCGCGAGGCGGTCCAGAATCACCGGCGACGGGTGGTGATAGAGGTTGTTCACCCCGGCCGAGACCAGGGCGAGCCGCGGGCGGGCTGCATCGAGGAAGGACTCGGTCGAGGAGGTCTTGCTACCGTGGTGGGCCACCTTGAGCACGTCCACCTGCACCTCCTGCTCGCAGCAGGAAAGGAGGCGCATCTCGGCCCAGCTCTCGATGTCCCCGGTGAGTAGAAAGCTCCGGCCTTCCGCTTCGGCGCGAATCACCAGGGAGCGCTCGTTCGTGCCGCGGTCCTCGTCTCGGTCGGGATGGAGGACGCGCAGGCTCCACTTCCCTACCGAGCCCGTCTCTCCGGCCCAGACGATGCGCACCCTGGCTCCCGGCAGCGCCGCCAGATTGCCGGCGCAGCCTTCAGGCTCCCAGCCCGGTCCCATCCAGACCTCTCGGACCGGCAGGTAGGCAGCGATATCCACCAGGCCGCCGCAATGGTCGCGGTCCGGATGCGTCATGACGACGGCGTCGAGGCTCCGGACACCTTCGGCCAGCAGGGCAGGGAGGAGCACACGGCCTCCGAGGTCGCCCGTCCTCCAGCCTCCGCCGTCGATCAGCATGGCGTGCGGGCCATCCCGGAGCAGGATCGCATCCCCCTGGCCTACGTCCAGCATCGCGAGTTCGACGCCGCGGCTCCGCGGCAGGCTGCAGGAGAGCACGAGCGCGAGGCCGGCCAGGCCGAGAGGTTTGAGCCGGGGACGAGCGAAGAGAAGCAGCGCGAGGAGGAGCGCCAGCAGCCAAGCGGCGGGAGGTGAGAGGACGAGCGGCACCGGCAGCCAGACGGACGGTCCCGTGCGGGCCGGCCAGGAGAACGGCGCGGCCAGGAAGTCGAGCGCAGGCAGGAGCGACCCGGCCAGCGAGGGAGAGAGGAGGGCCAGCCCGGTCCAGAGCAGCGAGGCACCCAGCGCGAGGCCGGTCCAGGGCACGGCCGGCAGGTTGAAGAGGGGCGCCAGCGGCGAGAGCAGGTGGAAGCGCGGCAGCGCCCAGGGGATCGTCGGGATCTGGGCGCCGACGCTCGCGGCGAGCGGGCCGGCGAGCCAGTGCGGCAGGCGGCTCCATCGCGCGGCCAGCGGCGGACCGAGGAGCAGCAGGCCGGCCGTGGCCGAGACCGTCAGCTGGAAGGCCACGGACTGGACGATGTCCGGCCGCTCCAGCACCAGCAGGATCACGGCCCATCCGAGCGCATTGACGGCGGCCGGCGGGCGCTCGGCAAGCAGCGCCGTCACCGCCAGGACTCCCATGATCGCAGCCCGGACCAGGGCGGGCAGCGGACCCACCAGGAGAAGGTAGAGGGCGATCGCCGCGAGCATCAGGAGCAGGCGGAGCACGCGCGGAAACGCACCGGCCAGCAGCCAGACCGCGCCGGCTACCAGCGCCACGTGCACCCCGGACACGGACAGCAGGTGATAGAGCCCGGTCACGCGCAACCCGCGCTTCCATTCCAATGGAAAGGTCGAGGCGTCCCCGAGCACCAGGGCCCGGGCCAGCGCCTTGCCGGGACCGTCCGGTGTCGCCTGGTAAGCCGTCTCCACCCTTCCGCGGAGGGAGGCGGACAACGCGGCGACCGGACCGGGGGACGCCTCGACGTCGACGAGGCTGCGGCTCTTCACGCGGATGCGCCACGGACCGGGGTCCACCGGCATGCGATTGGCGAAGCCGGACGACCGGCCTAGGTAGGCCTTCAGCCGGAGGCTGGTCCCGAAGGGCGGCGGGTCCTCGGCGCCAGGCAGGTGGAGGAGCACCTCCAGCTTCGGCGTGGCCACGCGGCCCTCCTGCCGGAGGCGCAGCACCTCGGCCGGAGCCGACCAGCCCGGCTCGTCATCCGGCGCGTCCGGAGCCCAGTGGCCGGAGACGCGCACGACCGCCTCCACCGGCCGGTCGAGCTCGAATCCCGCGACCGGGCTGCCCGGGAGGTCGTGCCGGACGGTTGCCGCGATCATCCCCACCGCCAGGGCAGCGAGGCAGAACCCGGCCGGGCGCCGGAACGCCAAGCCCAGCACGGCGAGCGCGACCAGCAGCGGGATCGAGAAGGACGTCAGGTGAAACGAGACCCAGGCCCCGAGAGCCAGGGAGAGGGAGGGGAGGAACAGCGGGGCATTGTTTTTCATGCCCTGCTAGAGACGTAAAACGCCTCCGAAATGTCATTTGCTAAAGGAACCCAGGGATATCCCTCTCTGCTGCAGAAGCGCCGGCAGCGCCGGGTCCGTCAGGGCCGCGGTCTCCTCCTCCCAGGCGTATCCCCAGTCATAGGCCGCGGCGAGCTCCGCGCTTCCCAGACCGGGATGGCAGACCAGCTCGGTGACTCCTTCCACCAGGTCGAGGCAGCGATGGAGCCTCGCCGCATTCAGGTGGCCAGCAACCCTTACGCCTACGGTCCGCCGTCCTCGGACGCGCCGGCCCAGGGCGTTCAGGGTGGCTATCTGGAGCCCTCGGGAAGTGAGGCGCGTGTCGGGCTCGTTTGGAATCCGTACCGCGGGAATCCCGTGCTCCTCCGCGAGCCTCAGCACCACACCGAGCACCCGCGGCAGCACGTGCAGGTGCTGGTGGCTGTTGAGGTGCACGACCCGCAGCCCGGTCGCGAGCAGCCGCTCCAACTGGGCGCGCAGCTCGGTCTCCAGGTCGGCGGCGCGGATGCGCCCCAGGGCGTAGCGCGCCGCGAACGCCGGATACCCGGAATGGAGCCCACCGTCCGGGCCGACGAGGGAGGGGATTGTCTTCGGGCTGGAAAGCGGGCGCTCCCCCACCAGAGTCAGGTGGGCTCCCACCTCCAGCCGCGGGCGGTCCCGCAGCAGCTCGACGGCCGGCTCGAAGGCCTGCCCGTTCGGGGAGACGCTCACCGCCGTCACGATCCCGCCGTCGTGGGCCGCCAGCGCCCCGCGGGTCATGCCGGGATGCAGGCCGACGTCGTCGGCCGTGACGATCAGCCTCTTCAAGGGTGGGCGGGGTGAGGGTCCGAGGTAGGCTGAGGAGGCTGCCGGCGGTGCGGGTGCTTCATCTCGGGATAGAGGCGGATCAGCTCGCGGAAGATCTGGAAGATGACCGCCGGCGACGAGAGCGTGGACTCGCCGCGGCTGCGCGGGAAGTAGTCGAGGCCGAGCTGCTGGATCACGAAGCCCAGGTTCCTCGCCTTGACGATGAGCTCGGCGTCGATCAGCGACCCTTCCGCGCGCAGCTCGATCGCTTCCAGCACCTCGCGCCGCATCAGCTTGAAGGAGAAGTTGACGTCCCGGTGCGGCCAGCCGAAGAGCAGGCCGATCAGGGTGTTGTAGAGGTAGGAGTAGACCGTGCGCCGGAACCCTTCCGTGGTGCGGTCGAGGCGGTAGCCGGCGATCATGTCCGCCCGCGTGACGTGCAGGGCCCGCATGGCCTTGCCGATCACCTCGGGATCGAACGGCAGGTCGGCGTCCATGTAGACCACCACGTCCTTCTGCGCCGCCCCGTAGCCGGTCTTGAGCGCCCCTCCCAGCTTGCGGTTGACCTCGTGCTGGAGCAGCCGGATGCGCGGGTTCGCCGCCATCTCGGCGCGCACGATCTCGGCCGAACGATCGGTCGAGGCGTCGTCCACGATGAGGATCTCGTAGTCGAACGGCTCCAGGGCCTCGACCGCGCAGGCGATGGCGTGCTCGATGCTCAGCTCCTCGTTGAACATCGGGATCACCAGGGAGACGGAGCTCAGGGGTGCGGGTGTCTTCATGTCGATCCTCACGAGCCGTGCACCTCGAGATGCACGAGCTGCACGGCGAGCCGGCGGGTATCCGGCCCGGTGCGGGTCTCGGCCGGAACGAACGACGCTCCGGATTTGAAGGAGACTTCCACCTCGTTCGACGCCGGGAGGGGGAGCTCCACGCTCCGCCGCTCTCCCCGCGGAATCTCCAGATCGGCCGCGGGAACGCCGCCGACCCCGACCGTCACCCGGTTGGAAGGCCAGGGCGACGCCTCGGGAAGCGCCAGGGTGAGAGCCGCTCCAGGCGCTCCTTGCGGGAAGAGGACGACCGCGGCATCGGGACCCAGCCAGCGCCACTGCGCCTCACGCGCGGTCGGCTCGTAGGCGTAGACGCCGCGCTCGACCCGATAGCGCAGCTCCGGAGGGATCGGGGAGAGGGAGACGACCCGGTAGAGACCCCGGCTGAGCTTGCCGTAGGCGTCGCTCTCCGGCCAGCGGAAGGTCTGCGCCCCGGGCCAGCCGCTCTCGCCGTTCCCCAGGAGATAGACCGGCTTGCCACGCTTGCCGGCGAAGCGCTCGAGCCCCTCGTCGAACAGCACCCGCTCCGACCGCGGCAGGAAGTAGTCGGCGTGCGCCGCCATGACCGGCTCCAGCAGGAAGGCGGTGTGCGGCGACAGATTCTTCTGCGCCCAGCGGGCAGCCTGGACCGGCGGGGACGGAGTCCGCGTGCGCGCCGCGAGGAACGGTTCCGCATAGCGGACCGCCCCGGCCGCGAACAGCGCCGCGATCACGAAGGCGCCGGCCGGCACCCGAAGGCGCCTTCCCAAGGCTTCGATCCCGACGCCGGCCGCGAAGGCGATCCCCAGCATGCCGGGCAGGGCGTAGCGCACCGCATCCTGGGCGTTCATGACCGACAGGGCGAAGGTCAGCTCGATGCCCGTCAGGACGGCGAGGGGGAGAGCGGTCCGGAAGCGGCGGGCGGCCGCCACCGCGGCTCCGGCGCCGGCCAGGGCGAGGACCGGCATGGAGAGCAGCCGGTCTCCCCACGGATGGGCCAGGAAGCGTTTCGCCACAGACGCCCAGGACATCGCGGCCCGCGAGGCGTTCGTGTCGTACTTCGCCACCGCGCCGGCCTGCCTGGAGAGGAACGGCAGGAAGCCGGACGGTCCGCCGACGGCCAGGACCAGCGGCACGAACCAGGCGAGCGAGACCGCCGTGAACGCGCCGAGCGCCACCCCCCAGGCCTTTCGCCGGCCGGCCAGGGCCAGCGCCACGGCCAGCATCGGCAGCACCGCCAGGGCCAGTTGCGGCCGGCAGCCGATGGCCGCCGAGGCGAACACGCCGAGGGCCGCGGCGGGCAGCGTCCGCTCCCGCGCCTCGATCAGCCGCCCGGCCGCGGCCAGCGCCAGGGACAGGAACATCAGGGCCGGCGGATCGGAGAGCGCGAGCGGTCCATACACCAGCATGGCCGGCGAGAAGTGAAACAGCAGCGCCCCGATCACCCCGATGCGCTCCCCGGTCTCTCCCCCGCCGGCGAACGAGCGGAACGCCGTTGCGAGCGCCACGAACCCGATGCACGAGGAGATCACGCTGAGCGCGACCAGGGCGGTGAAGGCATCGCCCGTGATCCACGCCATGGCCTTGCCCAGCCCGATCAGCAGCGGATAGCCGGGCGGATGCGGGCTGTGGTGCAGAGGATCGAAGTGGGCGATGCCGCGGACGAACAGGACCTCGTCCCACTCCCAGAGGCTTCTGGGCAGGGTGAGCAGGCGCACGGCGGCCACCGCGGCCAGTCCCAGGAGCATCGCAGGGGACCGGGGCCGCCAACCTGCACGGCGGGAGGAGCTCGGCTCGTTCATCGGACCGGATGAGAGGCGAGTCATTATATATGCTCCGGCCATGGCATCGCTTCCCTTTTCAGCGGCCCTTTCTCTGGTCCGCCGGAGCTATGCCGCGGCGCCTCTCCCGGTCCGCCTTCATGCGGTCGGCCGGTTCCTGACCTGCCCCTTCCTCCGGGTGCTCCCTTTCCTGCCGCCCCACGCCCGCGTGCTGGACCTCGGCGCCGGCCATGGCACCTTCGCCCGGCTGGCTGTGGAAGCGGGCGCTTCCGAGGTGGTCGCGGTCGAGCCGGACGCGCGCAAGCCGCTCGCCACCCGGCGCCATCCGCGGGTCAGCTTCGTGGCCGGCTACGGCGACGCCGTGACTGGCACGTTCGACGCCGTCACCATCCTCGACGTCCTCTACCGCATCCCGGTCGCCGGCTGGGACGGGCTCCTGCGCCAGGCCCACGACCGGCTCCCTCCGGGCGGCGTGCTCCTGGTCAAGGAGATCGACCCCGCGGACCGGCTGAAGGGTCTGTGGAACCGGACGCAGGAACGGGTGGCGGACCTGCTGGGGATGACGCTGGGGGAGGCCTTCACCTACGAGACGCGGGAGCAGATGCGCGACCGCCTCGCCCGCCTCGGCTTCGAGCGCTTCACGGCCGTGGAGCTCGGCCGGGGCTACCCCCACGCCCACATCCTGTACGTCGCCTACCGGTCGAGCTGAGCTTCGGGCGAGAAGAGCGACAGCACCGGCAATCCGAGCCGCTGGCGGAGGACCTGGTGGGTCAGCCGCTCGCGGGAGCGCTCCACCTCGTCCGCGGGGAGGCGGCCCTTGAGCGCGGCCAGGGTCTTCTCCACCGCGGCCTCCACCTCCTCCCTCAGCTCCGGCGCGAGGGACGCCGAGGATG
>Ga0268265_10003019_pt1 | contig 12280 bp, 9 predicted proteins | sample KBSSwiS52_FD_190355 | JGI IMG/M metagenome (GOLD analysis project Ga0268265, IMG submission 190355) | Switchgrass rhizosphere microbial communities from Kellogg Biological Station, Michigan, USA - KBS Switchgrass S5-2 (SPAdes) (version 2) | ecosystem: Host-associated > Plants > Roots >... | reverse complement strand
CGGAAGTCGGCTTTGCTCAGTTCCGGATTCACCAGGATCTCGTCGAACACCACTCGTTCCAGAGTTCGACTGCCGACGGTCGTCGTCATCAGGTACGGCAAATCGAAGCCGGCGACCGTGCGGCGATCGCCGAACGCCACGCGGGTCGGCTCCTGCCGTCCGCTCGCGAACACCAGCTGCACGGGCACCCGGGTGATGCTGTCGACGACGAAGCGGACGAAGAAGTTCTCGCTCTGCACGTCGAGCGAAAACGGATCCAGGCCTGAGTTCGTCACCACCGCGCTGCCGGCCGCGCTTTGCGGCGTCGGCGAAGCGACCGCCGCCCGGGCGGTTTCGCGCGGATCGACCATCGCCGCTGCGCTGCCCGATGAACGGATCGTCATCTGCCGGTCGGAGGTGATGTAGGTGGCGACACCGAGCATCAGCCGCGTGAAGTGCGCTTGCGTGGCCTGAAGCATTTGCGGCGCCGCTTTCTCCGGCGGCAATTCGACGCGATTGCCCTCGCGAATCGCCGTCAGCAACGCCTTGCCGGAAAAACCCAGGAACCGCTGGACGGTGGCATAAGTCTCGACCCGGAGAAAGTTGTCCGGCAGCAGCACCTTGATCTCGATCGCGCCATCGAGCGGCGCGCCGTTGCCGGCCATCGTCCGCAGGTGACCCCGGAGCATCAGCGACCGCAGCTGCGTCACCGTGCCGGCGTGCGCGACGGCGGCACGGCTTCGGACGAACAGGCTCTGCGCCGCGTCATCGCCAAACCGCGTCGTATCCTGCGCCGCGACCGAGTGAACCGCCAGCACGAACGTCAACCCGAGGACCGTGGCGCGTCTCATTGGGAAGGTGGAGGATTATACTGCCGGCGTCATGTCGGATACCTCCATCCCGGAAGCCGCGCTGACGACGTTTCTCGATGCGCTCGACAAGGCGAACGAGCGCGTCGCCGAACAGTTCCCGGGTGATGGGCCCGCCAGGCAGCCGGTTCACACTGTCTATGGCGGGGCGCATCTCTTCAAGGCGGACGCGGCGCAGAAGCTCGGCGCGCTGGCGTTGCGCGCGCTGCAGGAGCACGCCCCAGACGCGGCCACGCTCGCCGGGGTGCTCGACCTGGATCGCGCGCTCGCCGATCGCGTCTACCTCCGCATCATCGACAAGCTGACGCGCGAGCCGGTGGAGGATTTCCGCATCGATTTCGAGGACGGCTTCGGCAACCGGCCCGACGAGGAAGAGGATCAGGTCGCCAAGTCAGCGGCGGAGGAAGTCGCCGCCGCGCTGGCAGCGGGCCGGCTGCCGCCGGGAATCGGCATCCGGATCAAGCCGCTGAACGAGGAGCTGAAGCGGCGCAGCCTTCGCACCTTCGATCTCTTTCTCACGAGGCTCGTCGAGCGGACGAACGGCACCGTGCCGCACAACTTCGTGGTGACGCTGCCCAAGGTCACCGCCCCCGACCAGGTGGCGGCGCTCGCCTCGGCGTGCGACGCCTTCGAGTACTGGCGCGAGATGCCGGCCGGCACGCTGCGCTTCGAGCTGATGGTCGAGACGACGCAATCGATTTTCGGCGCGGACGGCAGCGTCGCGCTGCCGCGGCTGGTCGGCGAGGGGCGCGGGCGCATCGTCGCCGCGCATTTCGGCACCTACGACTACACCGCCGCCTGCAGCATCACGGCCGCGCATCAGCACATGCTCCACCCGGTGTGCGATTTCGCCAAGCACGTGATGCAGGTGTCGCTGGCGGGCACCGGACTCTGGCTGTCGGACGGCGCCACCAACGTGATGCCGATTGGCTCACGCGAGGTCGTGCATCGCGCCTGGCGTCTGCACTACGAGCACATCCGCCACTCGCTGATCACCGGCTTTTACCAGGGGTGGGATCTGCACCCCGCGCAGCTGCCGACGCGGTACGCCGCCGTGTACACGTTCTTCCTCGAGGGGCTCGACGCGGCGTCGGATCGGCTCCGCAACTTCGTGCAGAAAGCGGCGCAAGCGACACTGGTCGGCGACGTGTTCGACGACGCCGCGACCGGCCAGGGGTTGCTGAACTACTTCCTGCGCGCGATGAACTGCGGCGCGATCACCGAAGAAGAGGCCGTCGAAAAGAGCGGCCTCACGCTCGAGGAGCTGCGCAGCCGGTCGTTCGTGAAGATCCTCAAGGGCCGCACGCGCGTATAATCCACCTGCTTCCTGTTGCCACTCTCACCGGCGCGCACGTTGGGCCGTATGAAGTCCTGAGGGGGAACAATGTTCACACTGTCTCGCACGCTGAGTTCCCTTTTTCAATTTCCGTTCACGAAGACCACAGGCGTCTGGTGGGCCGCCATCGTGCTGACCGTGGCGACCCCTCTCGAGTCGGCCGACCCACCGTGGATTCTGATGAAAAGCGCGCACTTCGAGGTGATCTCCAACGCTGGCGAGGGGAGCGCGCGAAATGTGACCTGGCAATTCGAGCAGATCCGCGCGGTCATCAGCGCGCTCTGGCCCTGGGCGCGGGTCGATTTGACCCAGCCACTCAGCGTCCTCGCCGTCAAGGACGAGAGCACGATGCGGGCGCTCGCGCCGGCTTACTGGGAGCGGAAGACCGATGTGCGCCCGGCCAGCGTTTCGGTGGGCGGTGCCGATCGACCGTACCTCGCGATACGCGCCGACCTTCGCGCCGACGATCGCGCTCTGCTCAACCCCTACATCACGGCGTACCATTCCTACGCCACGCTCGTCATCCAGTCGAGCATGGCCCACCCCTTCCCTCTCTGGCTGAGTCGCGGACTGTCAGGGGTGATCAGCAACACCATCGTTCGTGAAAACGCGATCTCGATAGGCCCTGCAATCCCGTGGCACCTGCAGCGGCTGCGCGGCGGCTCGCGACTGCCCCTGAGCGAGGTGCTGGCTGTGACATACGGCTCCCCTGAGTTCAGCGATGGGGAACGCCTCAGCCGGTTCGACGCCCAGTCGTGGGCGCTTGTGCATTACCTGATGTTCGGCAACGAGGGACAGCGCCGCAGTCAACTCGATCGGCTGATGGCGCTTATCAATGGCGGGAAGGATCCGGCTGCAGCGATCAAAGAGACTATCGGGAACATTCAGGACCTTGAAGGACCACTCAAAGTCTACGTCGAGCAAGTGCTGTTCCCGATGATGAAGGCCTCAGCGGACCTCAGCGTCAAGCGCGAAGCGTTTGCCGCACGTCCGATGCCGCCGGCAGAATCCAGTTCGGCTCGAGCGGCGTTTCATGTCGCGATGCGCCGTCCTGTGGAAGCCAGAGCGCTCATCGACGAAGCGCGGAAGGCGGATCCAAACGCGCCATGGAGCTACTCGGCGGAAGGACTGCTGTTCGACCGCGACGACAAGCCCGAAGAGGCACGCAAGGCGTTTGCGGTGGCCACCGAGCGAGGGTCGATCGACGCGTATGCGTACTATCGTTTGGCGCGCCTCGAGCTTCGCGGGAACCCGGACCGCGACACGCTGACGCAGGTGGAACAACATGCCAGGCGCGCCACCGAGTTGAACGACAGGTTCGCCTCGGCGTACTCCCTTCTTGCGGAGGCCCGTTCGGCGTTGGATCCGAAAACCGACGGTGCGACACCTCTGGTCAGACGAGCGATCGCCCTGGAGCCCCTCGAGCCAGGCCATCGCCTGACCGCCGCGCGCGTGCTGTGGCGAAAGGGTAACTATGCTGACGCGCTGGTGGAGGCGCGGGCGGCGCTCGCCTTGTCGCGGAACGACCAGGAACGGGCGGTGGCGCAGGACACGATCAAGGGAATCGAGGCAGCCGCGCGCTGAACTTGCAGGTTCACCGGCAACGCGCCTCTAGTCCCCAGTCCCTACCGTCGTGACCGGCTCAGCGTAGCCTTCAGCCTCATATCCGCCGCGGTAGTCCTTCTCATCCGGCCGGCGGATCTTCGACTGCGAGACGACGCGGTCGCGCCGGAGCCCGACGAAGTCGTCGAGCTTTTTCCAGCCGCGATCGGCATGGCTCTCGAGGAAACGCGCCAGCCCCTGGTTCAGATCCTTGATGACGTTCGGCCCAATCGCGTGATCCAGCATCGCGGCTGTGCACACCTGCACCGTCCCGCACCCGAGGAGGAAGTAGTTCAGCGCGTGCTCGAACGTCGAGATGCCGCCGATGCCCGAAAAGCTGCGGTTCGGGAACGCCTGAGTGAGCTGCGATATTTTCGCGAGCGACAGCGGCAGGATCGCCGGACCACCCAATCCGCCGGTGGACACAAAGCCGTCGACCTGCACTTCGAAGTCAAGCGTCTCGGCATCGATCAGCGGGAGCGACGTGAACGTGTTCGACGAGACGATGGCGTCGGCGCCGCCGAGAAACGCGCCGCGCGCCTCGACCACGATGTCGGTGGTCGACGGCGTCAGCTTGGCCCAGACCGGAATCTTCGCGACTTCCTTGACCGCCTTTGCGACAATCGACACCAGCTCCTTGTCCTTGCCGACGTTCGATCCCATGTCGGGGCGATCCATGTGCGGGCAGGACAGATTCAGCTCCAGCGCGTCACAGCCCTGCTCCTGGCAGGCGATCGCCAGCTCCTGCCAGTGCCGCAGTTCGGTGTCGTTGCCCGACCCGGCCATGATCGAGGCCACGAGAATGTGGCTGGGATACGCCTTCTTGATCCGCCCGAGCCGCGGCACCCACCAGTCGAGCGTCTTGTCCGAAATCAGCTCCCAGTTCCACGACGAGTGCAGCGCCGCGCCGGGGCGCTTCTTCATCGACAGCCGCGGCGAGTCCGCGTCGGCACGGAGGAACTTGGTCTTCGGTCCCAGGACGTTGACGACCGGATGGAGCCCGATCGTCTTGGTGACGACTCCGCCCCAGCCCGCATCGAACGCGCGCACGATGTTCGATTCCGATTCGGTTGGCGGCGCCGACGACAGCAGAAACGGGTTCTGGAATCTGATGCCGGTGAACGTCGTCGACAGGTCTGTCGCCATGGTGCTCCCTGGCTCGGCTGAGGCCCTCGCCATCCCCACCAGTGTATCCGGCCACTCCAGAAATGGAGCGCGACGGCTTCAGCCGAGCGAACGTCGGACGGTCGCTTCTATCAACCCGAACGGCTGGTCGGTCGCGACAAAGATCTCGTTCGGGTTGTCGAGCCCGAACGGCGCCAGATCGACGAGCAGGTGATGCCGATTCGGCATCGTCAGTGTGATGTCGTCGATCTCGGCGCACGACTCGAGCGCCGCCTCGGCCATTGCGTACAGCGTGTGCTGCACCGAACGGCTGTCGTGAGCGGCAAACGTCTCGACGAGCGCCGCGCGAATCCGATCGCGGGCGGCAAAGCCGGTCACGCCGGCGCGATACCGCCAGGCCGCGGTGACGGACGTCGCGAGGATGCGCTCTTCCGTCTCCGGCAAGGTCGTGTAGGCATCGCGCGGAAACCCCGAAAACGCCGAGTCGGCCGTCTTGAGAACGACGAGGTTCGTCAATCCCGAGACCACCGAGGATCCGCTAGCATCACGCGTCACGACGGCCGTCCACTGCTCGCCGCCCGGCTGCACGAAGGCGTGCGCGCCGAGACGGTCCCAGCGATGCTCCACCGCGCTGATCGTGACGCGTGCCACGGCCGGCTTGGCCATGAAGTGATCCGCCAGCCGGCCGGCGAACGCCTCCACATGCGCGAGGGAGTCCTGACGCGCCAGCGCATACACCGTATTCTTCATCGTGTCGGTGGCGACGCACGGCGCGTTGTCGCCTTCTACATACACCGTGTCGAACGCCCCCTCGAGCTGGACATCGATCGTCAGATCGACCAGCTCGTGCGGCGCATTCTGCGACGGCCGCCGCACCTTCACCAGCCGGACGCGCGACTTGCCGTAACGATTCCAGACTAACGCGGACATCACGTCCCCCGATACGTGCTGTACCCGAAGGGGCTCAACAGCAGCGGGACGTGGTAGTGCTCGTCCAGATCGCGCACGTTGAATGTGATCTTGGCCTCCGGAAAAAACGGCAGGCTGATCCCCTGGTCGCGGTGGTACGTGCCGGTGTCGAAGGTGAGGCGATACGTGCCGGGCACCAGCTCCTTGTCCGTGGTGAGCGACGTGACGCGCCCATTTTCATCGGTGGCGCCGCGGCCGATCGGGCTCCACTCGCTGTGATGTCGCAGTTCGAGGATGACCGTCATGCCGACGGCGGGCCCGCCGCGGGCGGTGTCGAGCACGTGTGTCGTGATCATGTGGCGGGCGCCTGTCTCCTCGTCGAGCAGCTTGCCGAGCCGCAACCTCGTGATCTGCCGCTGCTCTTCGGCCGCGATCCGCAGTTCCTCGTGCGGGTCGTTCTTCAGCCGTGTCTCGAGCATCTCCAGCATCTGCTCGACCGACTTTCCCGTCGCGCACACAATGAAAATGTAGCCGAACCGCGCCTCGTACCGGGCGTTCCCCTCGGCCAGGCGGCGACGCGCGTCATCGTCCGCCAGCTGGACACCGGATTGCTCCACGCTTTCCCAGCCAGACGTGCTGGACCCATCTCTGGCTCCGCCTTCGCTCAAGTCGACAGAAGCGAGCTTCGGCGAGGCAGGCTCCCCTATCCGCGGATGGGCCGCGAACGCCTCGAACCAGTCGGCGGCATCGAGCGACACCCAGACCGCGTCGCCAAGATCCATCATCGCCGCGGCGCTCGGAAACGGCCGCGCACGTGCCATCGCCTGGGCCCAGCGTGACGACCCGCAGCATCGCTGGAGCGTGCGGGCTGCGGATTCCTCGTCGAGGGCGTTGACCTCCTCGAGGCGCATGTGACAAGAACATAACCGCAGAGCGCGCAGAGATCGCAGAGAAAAGATGTTCTTTCGCTCCGGTCCCTGCGTGCTCTGCGGTTGCCTACCGTGGCCGGCCAAACAGGCGCAGGCGCCCGACGCCGCCGTCGGGATAGATGTTGAACCGCACGTATGTAATGTCGCCAAGCGGCCGCAGGTCGTCCTCGAAGGCATGCCTGGTATGCGGTTGGAGGGCGGTGCGCGGCAGGAGATCTCCCCACTGCAACCCGGCGAGGTCGCGCCCCTGTTCGCCGGCCGCGCCTTCCAGGCTGCAGGCGCCCGGCGCGTTTCCCTTGAAATGGCGCGTATCGACTTCCACCCGTCGAATCGCGCCCGCCGTCCCGAGGCGGACGATCGTCCAATCGTGGCCCGGGCCACGCCGCCGCTTCGTCTCCCAGCCATCACCCATGTGGGTCGCGTCGCCGGGCATGATCAGGTTGTGGCGGGAGCCGAAGAACATGTCGCTGCAGGCGACGACCAGGCCGCCATGCTCGACAGCCGCGAGGTCGACGTCGCCGCGCGTTCGCAGCCGGTCCCAATCCGGCGTCACGTCGCCATGGACCCGGAGCCGGGCCACGCCGCCGTCCGGAAAGATGCGCAGGCGGACGTGCGTTGCCCGTGCTTCGACGGCGGCCGCGATCGGGTTGTGCGAATCGCCGGCGAGTGTCGTCCGCGGCACCACTTCGCGCCACGAGACGCGCGACAGTTCATCGGCCGCCGCCAACGGATTCGTGTCGCACGCGTCAACGGCGCACGACTCCGGAAAGTTCCCCTTGAAAAACGTCGTCTCGACGTCGACGCCGCGCACGACGCCGGGCACGCCGAGACGGACGATGCACCAGTCGTGATCGCCACCGTCGCGCCGGCGGCGCGTCTCCCAGCCGTCCATCCATTTGCCGCGTTCGGTGTACTTGCCCTCGATCCAGACCGGGGCGGCCGGGTTGATGAGACCCTCCTTCGGCGCGAAGAACTCGTCGTTGGCGGCGACGACCGAGCCGCCGAGCCGCTCCGAGGCGAGATCGACGAGATCGAGAAACGTGGCAGTCATAGCAGGCGACCTGATCCGGCGGCGACGAGCCGCCCGTCCCGCCACACCGGCGTGCCGCGGAGCACTGTTGTCCGCACCTGCCCGACCAGGCGGCGCCCCGCGTACGGCGTCAGCTTGTGCCGCTGCTGCAGCCGCGAGGGATCGACGGTCCACACCGCATCAGGATCCCAGACCATCAGGTCTGCGTCGCATCCGGACGCGATGCGGCCTTTGCGATCGGAGAGTCCCGCGAGACGGGCGGGAGCCTCGGACAACCATCGCGCAAGAGTACGTAGGGCGGGGCTGTCAGCCCCGCCACGCGGGCCTGAAAGGCCCGCGCGACGACGTTGATACGAAGTCCAGACTGCCGCGAGCGAGAGCTCGAGCGATGAAATGCCGCCCCACGCCTTCATGAAATCGCCCGGGCATTTTAGCGCCGGTGGCGCCGGCGAATGATCGGTGGCGACGAGGTCGAGGGTGCCGCGTGTCAGCGCACTCCAGAGCGCTGTCCGGTGACGCGTCTCGCGAATCGGCGGCGCGCACTTGAACTCGGTTGCGCCGTCCGGGACGTCTTCGGCCGCGAACGTCAGGTAGTGCGGGCAGGTTTCGGCGGTGATGCCGACGCCGTCCGCCTTGGCGCGCGCGACCTCGTCGGCCGCTTCGGCCGACGCGACATGGACGATATGGGCTCGCGCGCCATACTCTTGCGCGAGGTGCGCGATCATCCGAATCGCGTCGACCTCCGCTTCCGGCGGACGCGTGGCGAGATACGTCGCGTAAACGCTCGGCTGAAGCCTTCGCGCTCCAGCATCACGAATGCGCGCCAGCGCCTCCGCATGGACGAGCAGTGGAACCCGGCGCCGGGACAAGATTGGCAAGGCTTCGCGAAGATCCCGCTCGTCGACCGCGGGGAATTCGTCGACCCCCGACGGCACCAGAAAACACTTGAAGCCGCGGACGCCCGCCTCGACGAGTTCGTCGAGGTCCGTGGCGTTGCCAGGCACGACGCCGCCCCAGAACGCGGCGTCGACGTGACACTGGCCGCGCGCTGCCGTCCGCTTCGCCTCGAGCGCAGCTGCCGTCGTCGTCGCCGGCACGCTGTTCAGCGGCATGTCGACGACCGTCGTCACGCCACCGGCCGCGGCCGCCCGCGTCGCCGTATCGAACCCCTCCCAGTCGGTGCGGCCCGGCTCGTTGATGTGGACGTGGGTGTCGACGATGCCAGGCGAGACAACCAGGTCGCCGGCGTCGTAGCTGTCGTTCACGCCGCTCCAGTCTTCGTAGGGTCCGATGCGAGCGATTGTTCCTTCCTGGATGTGGATCGTGGCCGGGCGAACGTCTTCCGGCAACACGACGCGGCGGCTTCGAATGATCACAACGAACTGTCCGCCCGCTCAGCAGCGCCTGGATGGCCACGGCGGTCCTGCTTCATGAGGTTCAGGTCGCTAGCGCGTCGCACGTTTGAGGAACGATCCAGCGCCCGCACGCCCGACGAACTTCCCGTCCTCGATGATCACTCGGCCCCGCGACAGCACGGTGTCTGTCGCGCCGGTCACCTGGCGGCCTTCGTACGGGTTGTAGTCGACGTTCATGTGCAGCGTTTTCGCCGAGAGCGTGATCGTCCGATTGGGATCGAACACGACGATGTCGGCGTCCGAGCCGGGCGCTATCGTGCCTTTGCGTGGAAAGAGGCCGAAGATCTTCGCGGGCGATGTGGAGGTGAGCTCGACAAAGCGGTTCAGGGAGATCCGGCCGGCGCGCACGCCGCCGTCGTAGACCAGGCTCATCCGCGTCTCGATGCCGGGGGCGCCGTTCGGGATCTTCGAGAAGTCGTTCTCGCCGAGCCGCTTTTCCTTCATGCAGAACGGGCAGTGATCGGTGGACACACACTGCAGGTCGTTGAATTTGAGTCCCCGCCACAGCTGATCCTGTTTCGCCTTGTCGCGCAGCGGCGGGCTCATCACGTACTTCGAGCCGCCGAAGTCCGGCTCCTCGTAGTTGTCATACGAGAGGAACAGATACTGCGGGCACGTCTCGGCGTACGCGAGCAGGCCCCGATCGCGGGCCTCGGTGACCTTCTCGAGCGCCTCGGCCGCTGACAGGTGGACGATGTAGATCGGGACGTCGGCGATTTCTGCGAGCGCGATCGCGCGATGCGTCGCCTCGGCTTCGGCGCGCGGCGGCCGGGTGAGCGCGTGGTACTTGGGCGCGGTATGCCCCGCCGCGAGGGCGCGCTGGACGAGAACGTCGATGACGTCGCCATTCTCGGCGTGCATGCAGATGGTGCCGCCGTTCTGGCCGGTCCGCAGCAGCGCCTTGAAGATGCTCCCGTCGTCGAGCATGAAGACGCCGCGATAGGCCATGAACAGCTTGAACGAGGTCACGCCTTGACGGACCAGCGCGTCCATCTCCTGCTCCACCTGATCGTTCATGTCGGTCATGATCATGTGGAAGCCGTAGTCGACGACGGCCTTGCCCTCGGCCTTCTTCATCCACGTTTCCCAGGCGTGGTGGAGGGTCTGGCCCTTGTACTGAATCGCGAAATCGACGATCGAAGTCGTGCCGCCGAAAGCGGCGGCCCGAGTCCCGGTCTCGAAGTCGTCGGCCGACGTCGCGCCGCCAAACGGCATGTCGAGGTGGGTGTGCACGTCGATGCCGCCCGGCAGCACATATTTGCCGGTCGCGTCGATGACCTTGTCGGCGTGCATGTCGACGGCGGTGCCGATGACGCTGATCGTTTCGTCCTCGACCAGGATGTCGCCTTTGTATTGATCGGTCGCGGTCACGACCGTACCGTTCTTGATTAACGTCCTGCCCATCCCGCCCGTCCTGCCCTTCCCGCCCTAGAACCAGCGGCTGATCGTGACCTTCTTGTCCGTGTAGAACTCGATGCCGTCGCGGCCGTGCGCCTTCAGATCGCCGAAGAAGCTGTCCTTCGCACCGCCGAACGGGAAGTAGGCCATCGGTGCCGCGACGCCGATATTGACGCCAACCATCGACGCGGTGGCGTGCTTTGCGAACTCGCGAGCGGCCTTGCCGCTCGACGTGAAGATGGACGTCGCGTTCGCGTTGGGATGCGACTTCATCATCGCGATGGCTTCGTCCAGCGTCTTCACCGGACAGATGGACGCGACCGGTCCGAAGATCTCGTCGTGCCCGATCGACATCTTCGGCGACACCTCGTCGAAGATGGTCGGGCCCACGAAGTACCCCCGAGGACGATCCGCCACCCGGGTTTCGCGGCCGTCCACCAGCAGTTTCGCGCCCTCGGCAATGCCTTTGCCGATGTAGCCCAGCACCCGCTCCTTGTGCCCGGCGCTGATCACCGGCCCCATTGTCACGCCAGGTTCCGTGCCGTCGCCGACCTTCAGCGCCCGCGCACTGGCCACCAGACGATCGCGCGACTCGACGTGCGCGTCGCCGACCGGCACGAGCATGCTGCCGGCGAGGCAGCGCTCGCCCGCGCAGCCGTAGAACGATTCGGTGATGATGCCGATCGAGCGATCGAAGTTCGCATCCGGCATGACGACGACGAAATTCTTCGCGCCGCCGAGGGCTTGAACCCGCTTACCAGCGTGCGTCCCGCGCTGATAGACGTGCTTCGCGACCGGAGTCGAGCCGACGAACGATACGGCGCGAATATCCGGGTGATCGCAGATGGCATTGACGACGTCGCGGCCGCCGTTGACGATGTTGACGACACCCGATGGCAGGTCGCAGCGGCTCAGCAGGTCCACCATCTTGCGCTGCGACAGCGGGACCTGCTCCGACGGTTTCAGGACGAAGGTGTTGCCGGTGGCAATCGCAAACGGCAGGAACCACATCGGCACCATCGCCGGGAAGTTGAAGGGCGCGATGGCGGCGCAGACGCCCAGGGGCTGGCGCACGACATGGCAGTCGATCCCTTGCGAGATGTCTTCCAGGCCATAGCCCTGCATGAGCGAAGGCGCGCCGCACGCCACCTCGACGCACTCGATGCCGCGCCGGACGCTGCCGCGCGCCTCGTCGAGCGTCTTGCCGTGCTCGGTGGTGACGATGCGCGCCATCTCCTCGAAGTGCTCTTCGAGCAGGGCCTTGAAGCGGTAGAGCACTTGCGCGCGCGCGTTGACCGGCGTGTCGCGCCAGGCGGGAAACGCGTCGGTCGCCGCCCGCACGGCGGCGTCGACGTCCGCTCCGGTCGAGAGCGGCGTCCGTCCGATGACGTCGCCGACGGCGGGGTTGTGAACGTCGAAGAACTCGGTCGTCTGGGCGCTGACCCAGCGGCCGCCAATGAAGTTGTCGAGGATTTGCACGTCTGAACGGCTGGCCACATCCGGCATGAGCGATCCCTCAGGAAACGCCCATTATATGTGGGCAGGCCTAAAGGCCTGCGCTACGAGCGCAGGGGCATGCTGTCATCGCCGCGAGCTCGGCGCAGTACTCGTAGCGCAGCCCTTCAGGGCTGCCCCGGTAAGAGCACCGGTTTCGCTTCGCGCACCCAGCCTTCTTCCCACGTCGGTCG
>Ga0268265_10003018_pt1 | contig 12281 bp, 8 predicted proteins | sample KBSSwiS52_FD_190355 | JGI IMG/M metagenome (GOLD analysis project Ga0268265, IMG submission 190355) | Switchgrass rhizosphere microbial communities from Kellogg Biological Station, Michigan, USA - KBS Switchgrass S5-2 (SPAdes) (version 2) | ecosystem: Host-associated > Plants > Roots >... | reverse complement strand
GCCCCCGCGTCGCGAAGCTTGCGGCCCTCGGCATCGGTCGGCTTGCACGCGAGCAACGCTCCAGCTCCCGTTCGAGACGGCGGCGATGCGCGGCAATCGTGGCGTCGGCGAGATTGGGCCAGCGGCGGCCGACCGCACACGCGTCCTTGAGCAGCGCCTTGAAGCCGGGCGCGAAGATCGTATCGCCGTGGTCGATGGCATATTGCGCATCGCGGATCAGATGCGCGAGGCAGAACTGATGCTCCTCGGCATGCTTGCACTGCGCAGGCAGCCGGTCCGACAGCCACAGCTTCGGCTTTACGCCGGCAAGAAACGCCGTCGGCACGCACTTGCCGCGGGTGGCGGCGATGACGAAGGCGGCGGCTGTCGCACAGCCGAACGTCCACTGCCACCAGGTCTTGCCCTTCACGCGCGCGCTCGTCTCGTCGCTGGCGATCGCCTCGCTGGCGCGCACCTCCTCCGCGATCCGCTCGGCCGGCTCAGCGATTGTCTTGCCGACGCGGGCGAGCACGTTGGCGATGACACCCTGCGAGATGGTGAGGCCGAACAGTCCCTGGCAGACCTCGGTCAGCCGCTTGTAGCCGACCATCTGGCAGCCGTGCAGGTACGTGACGATCGACGCGATGCCCAACGTGCTACCTGGCCGAACGGCGTGCCCTCGGGCATGTCGGCGGGCGCGCTCGCCGTCACGCGCGCCTTGCAGCACGAGCACGTGGCGCGAAGCAGCTCGATGCCAGTCGTGATCGGCCTGATCGGCGGAATGTCGATATGATCGCACTCTTTCGCGAGCTCCTGCCCAGCCTCGCCGAACACGGCGCCACATGCGCAACTCTCGGCGTAGAGACGGCGCGTCACGTCCGGCGTCTCGGCGAGCTTGCGCGTCACGCCGGGGCGGCCCTTGCGCTGCGGTTTGGCTGCCGGCGGCTCGGCATTCACCTTCTGCCCGCGCGACGGCGCCAGCGAGGAGTTGTCCGGCGTCTTGGGCGGCTGGACGAGCTTGGCTTCCAGCTCGGCGATGCGGGCCAGCAGCCTCTTGATCTCGGCCAACAGCTCCGCGTTCTGCCGAACCAACGCCGCGAGCAGCGCCGCCGTGCGGTCGTCGTCAGGCGAATCGGTTGGCCCTGTGCCATGCCGAGCTTGAATCAGCCCGGCCCACACCACTCAACACGTCACCCCTGAGTCACACCGTCGCGGCAGGGTGAGTAATTACCAATGCAGAACAATCAAACAACCCGCCAACGGCGTTCCGCACCATAAGACTCGCCCTTGACCGAAAATCCCACGGGGCGCGGGGTGTGAAACCCCGCGTCGCGTCGGAGCGCCAGCGCAGACGCGGCTTACAATCGTGCGAATAAGTCCGAATAGCGACTTTCTCTGCCTGGTTGAATCGTTGACCCTGCCGGATATGGAGCTTCTGAGATCCGAGTTCTGCACCGTAGCAAGATGTGGAGTTATGGCCACATTTGTGACCACAACTCCCTCTTGTCGGGGACACCCCGAACCCCGCAAGCGGCACCGCAGAGGCTCCAGAAACGAGATCCTCAAAGCCCGCGCCACGCACGGCGCAGGGGGCGATTGCTACCTATTTGCTACCTTGGCCTTGTCCGCGTTCGGTAGAAAAGTCGGCTAAGTCATTGATTTTATTGGTCGGAGCGGCGAGATTTGAACTCGCGACCCCCAGTCCCCCAGACTGGTGCGCTAACCAGGCTGCGCTACGCTCCGAGCCATGCAGGAACTCGGCTTGGCGGGCTGCGGGCGTTACCCGTGATCGCGGCCGTGTGCCTTCTGCCGCTGCATGTAGCCCGGACGGGCGGCAGCGTCCAGACCCTTGGCAGACCCTTGGCAAACCCTCAACATAGCTGTTGGCGCTGCCGGCCAGCCCGGCCAAAGGCCTCTGCGGCGGTCCAGGCTTTGCGCCTGGGGCGCCGGAGCGGCGACCCAGGCCCCTTCTCGGCCTCCGCCGCCAAGCCCCCCGCCTCGGCCTCCACAGCCGCCAGCGGCGGGGGCAGACGCTTGTGGAGGGAGCGGGCATGGCTTACGAAGCTTTAAACATTGGTCGTGCAACGAAATCCTGAAATCTGACACGTTCGTTGCGCAGGCAAGCCCGCAGTCGGGAAGGCCGCGTTGATGGAGCCGTGACAACTCGCGGTTGCCGGCAGCCGCGATCCGGCGGGCAAAGCGTGTATCGAGGAGGGGGGAATGACCGACAGCAGCATCGGCAAGAGCGCGGGCGGCGCGGTTCCGCCGTTCGTCGTGGAGCTCGCCAGGAATGCGCCGGCGATGATGTGGACGTTCACCGCCACCACCTTTCTTTCGGCGCTGCTCCTGTTCGCCATCCAGCCGATGTTCGCCAAGATGGTGCTTCCCGTTCTCGGTGGGTCGCCGTCGGTGTGGTCGGTGTCGGTGTTCTTCTTCCAGGCGGCGCTGCTGGCGGGCTATCTCTACGCCCATCTCCTGATCAACCGGGTGCCGGCGCACCTGACGGGGCTCATTCACCTTGGCGTCTGCGTGGCGGCATTCGTGTGCCTGCCCATCGGCATGGTGCGGTGGATGGGCGATCCGCCGCAGGGCGAGCCTTATCTCTGGCAGCTCGGGATGTTCGCGGCCTCCATCGGGTTGCCATTCATGGCCGTCTCGGCCAACGCCCCGCTGCTGCAGGCGTGGTTCGCCCGCAGCGGCCATCCCGATGCGCGCGACCCCTACTTCATGTACGCAGCGAGCAACCTCGGCAGCCTGATCGCCCTCCTGGGCTACCCCTTCGTCCTGGAGCCGGCGTTCGGGGTGAGTGAGCTGACCTACCTCTGGGCCTACGCCTACGTGATTCTGGTGCTGGCCATCGGCGCTTCGTTCTTCCTGATGCGCGGCGCCCAGGTCGGCGGCGTATCGCAAGCGCCGGCTGCGCCGGCCGCCGCCGAGTCGGCCGCGACAGCGACGGCCCCGAGCTGGATCGACCGGCTGAGCTGGATCGGGCTCGCCTTCGTGCCGGCGGCGCTGGTGACGGCGTTCACGGTGCATATCACTACCGACGTGGCCTCGGCGCCGCTCCTGTGGGTGATCCCGCTGGCGCTCTATCTCCTCACCTTCGTGCTGGTGTTCCGCGACCGGCCCCTGATCTCGCGCGAGGCGCTGCTGTTCCTCCACCTGGTGGCGCTCGTCATCGCGCTGATCGCCCTGTCGCAGCACACCAACAGCTGGTTCATCGTCAGCTTCACGGGTGTCGCGGTGTTCTTCACCACCGCCATGCTGGCCCACCGCACGCTCTACGAGGCCCGGCCGGCGCCTGCCTACCTTACGGAGTTCTATCTATGGATGTCGTTCGGCGGCGCCCTCGGCGGCATGTTCACGGCGCTGGTGGCGCCTAAGCTGTTCAGCGAGATCTATGAGTACCCGCTGCTGCTCGCGGCCTCCATGGCGTGCCGGCCCGGCGCCCTGAGCTTCCTCCTCTTGCGCGACAAGAAGAAGCTCAAGGACGAGTTGGTAGGGCTCGCCATCATCGCCGTCGTGGGTGTGCTGGCCATCGCCTACCTGCCCGACATCGGCAGATCCCTGCGCATCCCGGCCTTTGCCCAGCTTGGTCCCACGCCGGTGGTCATGATCGTGCTCGCGGCCATCCTGATCGTCAGCGTGCAAAGCGCACCGCGACAGCTGATGGCCGCGGCGCTGATGTGCGCCGCCCTGGTATGGCTGCCGTCGGAGGTGAGGCGCGGCAACGCGGAGCGGAGCTTCTTCGGCGTCTACCGCATGCAGCTCACGCCCAGCCGGGACGGGGCGGGCTTCTTCCGCACGCTGGTGCACGGCACCACCCTGCACGGGGCACAGCGCATCTACGACGGCAAGGGCAAGCCGGTCGACGACACCGTGCCGACCACCTACTACTACCCGGAGAGCCCGATGGGGCAGACCATCGCCAAGCGGCGCGAGACGCTGGCGGCCCAAGGCAAGAAAGGGCACTACGGCATCGTCGGGCTCGGCACCGGCTCCAGCGCCTGCCACAAGCAGGAGGGCGAGAGCTGGAAGTTCTTCGAGATCGATCCCACGGTCATCAGGCTCTCCAGCAACCCGGCGAACTTCACCTTCATATCCAAGTGCCAGCCCGACATCGACATCGCCATCGGCGATGCACGGCTGACCATCGCCAAAGAGCCGGACGCCAGCTTCGACCTGTTCATCATCGATGCGTTCACGTCGGATGCCATCCCTGTGCATATGCTGACCTTGGAGGCGGTGAAGCTGTTCCTCGACAAGCTCAAGCCCGACGGGGTTGTGCTGCTGCATACGTCGAACCGGTATCTCGACCTCGACGGGGTGCTCGCCTCAACGCTGCGCCTGCTGCCCGAGGGCACGGCCGGGATCGTCGTGCACGACCTGCAGTCCGACCGCATGCGGCACCCGGCGCAGTCCAGCTCGACGGTGGTGATATTCGCCAAGAGCGAGGCGGCGCTGCAGCCCTACCGGGCGCTCGAGGGCGTGAGCGAGCTCGAGGACACTGGGCTTCGGGCCTGGACCGACGACTACTCCGACATCGGCGGCGCGTTCATGAGCCGGGTGCGGGGGAGGGAGTAGGGCAATAGGGGAATAGGGCAGTAGGCAGTAGGCAGTAGGCAGTAGGGCAAACGCGCCGGCCTATTGCCTACTGCCTTTCTCACAACCCGCGGAATTTGAGCACCGACCTAACCATAGAACCCCCGCGCCCAGTCGCGGAAGGTGCGGCGGGAGGCGTCCCAGGTATAGAACATGTGGCCGCCGTCAAAATGGCGGATGAAGAGCGTCTCGCGCTGCTGCGGCAAAAGCTTCATCTGCTCGACCAGGCGCTCGGACGAGAAGTAGGGCGTCACCATGTCGTAGTAGCCGTGGGCGATCAGCACCTTCATGTCGGGGTTCATGCTCATGGCGAAGCGCAGGTCGTCGGTGGCGCCGACGGGCGGCGCAAAGGCGTGGCGTTGCTCGTCGCGCTTCCATTCGCGGTTCACGTCGAAGCTCAGAAGCTCGTAGCGGCGCTCCGACTGGATGCCGATCTCGGCACGCAGCACGTGGTTGATGCCGCTGGCGAACACGCGCTCGATGCCGGCCAGCGTCGGGTCCGGCCCGAAGCTGTACTCGCGGTCCGGAAAGGGATCGATGCCGGTGACGGTGGCGTCGTAGGCGCCCAGCGTCTTGCGCTCGGGCCGCAGGAGCTCGCGTGCGAAGCGCCAGAACGGCACCCGGCCGTGGGCGAGGCGCACGAGCTCGACCGGCAGGCCGAGGAAATCGGCGGCGCGGGCGAATACCCTGGCCTGCTCCTCGGGGTCGTGGGCCGCACCGACGAGGAGGGAGTGGGCCAGCTCGCGGGTGGCAAAGGCCTCGACCTGGCGGCGCTGCACCTCGACAGGCGCGCCCCGCTCGAACACGCGCGAGCGGCCGTGGAAGGTCGCCGCGAGCGCCATGGTGCAGAAGCAGTCGATCGAGTGGAGCACGTCGTAGTCGTTGCCGTTGAGCAGCGACCATTCAAGCGCCGGCGAGATGGCAATCGCCGTCGAGAGGCCGACGCCATGGTCCTCCTGCAGGACGCGCGCCAGCTTGGCGGTGCGGAAGCCGCCGTAGCTCTCGCCGATGATGGCCACCGGCACGTCCCAGAGCTTGTACTTGGAAAGAAAGCGCTCGATGAATTCCCCGAGCGACTCCAGATCGCGGTTGAGGGCGTAATACTCCTTCTCCTGGACCGTGGACGGATCGGGCTTCTCCTTGTCGTCGGGCTTCTTTTCGGGCTCGACGATGCGCGAGAAGCCGGTGCCGACCGGATCGACGAACACGAGGTCGGTGAAGGCGATCCAGCTCTCCGGGTTGTTCACCAGCCGCACCGGCGGTGGCTCCAGGCCACCGTCGGGCTTGAACAGCACGCGCCGCGGGGAGAGGCCGCCGACGTGCAGATAGGCGGAGGACGCGCCGGGGCCGCCGTTGAAGACGAAGCTGACCGGTCGCCGGCGGTTCGACTGCCCCTGGGGCCCGGCGAGGCGGTAGTAGGTGTGGAAGACCTCGGCTGCGGGCCGCTCCTTCTTCCGCAGCACGATCCATTCCGAGATCACGTCGATGTCGGCGAAACGCCCGGCATCGTCCGTCCAGGAGACCTTGTGGGTCGCACCTTGCGGGGGCCGGTGCTCCTTCTTGTCGTCCTTGTCGGATGGGGTGGGCGGTGGCGTGTCGACTGTCATGGAGGACCTCGGAACGGAGGTAAAAGGAGAGCTTCTACCCGGCAAGTTACTCGTCGTTCGATCGTCTCGCAAATTTGCTCGCGTCGGAGCAATGGTGTCAGACCCGGAGGGTCTGACACCCCATTCAGCGCCAGCCCAGAGCCGGCGCCACGTGGGTCAGGATGGCCTCGATGACGTGGGCGTTGTAATCGACGCCGAGCTGGTTGGGCACGGTCAGGAGCAGCGTGTCGGCCTCGGCGATGGCCTCGTCCTCGGCCAGCTGCTTGACGAGGACGTCGGGCTCGGCGGCGTAGCTGCGGCCGAAAATGGCCCGCCTCTCCGGCTCGATGTAGCCGAAGTGGTCCGCGTCCTGGGTACCGCCGAAGTAGGCGCGGTCGCGGTCGTCGACGAGGGCGAAGATGCTGCGGCTGACCGAAACGCGAGGGCTTCGCTCATGACCGGCGGCGGCCCACGCGGCGCGATAGGTGCGGATCTGCTCGGCCTGCTGGATGTGGAAGGGCTTGCCGTTCTCGTCGAACTTGAGTGTCGAGCTTTGCAGGTGCATGCCGAGCTTGGCGGCCCATTCGGCGGTGGCGTTGGTGGCGGCACCCCACCAGATGCGCTCGCGCAGGCCCTCCGAGTGCGGCTCCACGCGAAGGAGGCCGGGCGGGTTGGGGAACATCGGTCGCGGATTGGGCTTGGCGAAGCCTTCGCCGCGCAGCACCTCCAGGAAGACCTCGGCGTGGCGACGGGCCATGTCGGCGTCGGTCTGGCCCTCGGGCGGGGCGTAGCCGAAGTAGCGCCAGCCGTCGATTACCTGCTCGGGCGATCCGCGGCTGATGCCGAGCTGGAGGCGTCCGCCGGCGATGAGGTCGGTGGCGCCCGCATCCTCGGCCATGTAGAGCGGGTTCTCGTAGCGCATGTCGATGACGGCCGTGCCGATCTCGATGCGGCTGGTCCTGGCGCCGACCGCCGCCAGGAGCGGAAACGGCGAGCCGAGCTGGCGGGCGAAGTGGTGCACCCGAAAATGGGCCCCGTCCAACCCCAGCTGCTCCGCGGCGACGGCCAGATCGATGGACTGCAGCAGCGCGTCGGCGCCCGAGCGGGTCTGCGAGTGCGGCGAGGGCGACCAATGGCCGAACGAGAGGAAGCCGATCTTCTTCTTTGCAGGCATGAGAGGGGCTCCGGGGCGCAGGGACCGGGGTCAGCCCCCTGGCCAAGACGGTTTCGAGAATTGTCTACGGCTGAGGCCAGGGGTCTGACCCGGGTCTGACCCCGCTCTGAGGTGCGGGTCTGGCCCGGTTCCACGAAGTGCGCAGCGATTTGCCGACAGCATGTAGTGTCTGCCGGTCGAGTGCGCCAGTCGGCTCGCGCCGGGGCAATGTGCGCTCGGCACCGCGCGGACGAGATATTGCCGCCGGTCTCCGCTAACGGCTACCATCCCGACGAGGAAACCGGCTTTGGCCAAGGGGAGCGGGATGAAGACGATTCTGCGGACACTGGTGGCGGCGACCTCGATTGCGTTTCTGCCTCTCGCGCCTCCTGCGCTCGCCCATCACGTGATGGGCGGCAAGCTCCCGGACACGGCTTGGTACGGCCTGCTCTCTGGCCTCGGGCACCCGATCATCGGTATCGATCATCTCGCATTCGTGCTGGGTGTCGGGCTGATGGCCTATCTTGCAGGCCGTATCGTCCTCCTGCCGGTGCTGCTTGTGGCGGGGACCGTGCTGGGCTGCGCCCTGCACGTGCAGGGCTACAACCTGCCCGCCCCGGAGATCGCTGTCGCCCTCACCGTTGCGATTGCGGCCGCCATAGTGGCATCGCGCGCCGCGCTTCCCGCCGGCCTCCTCGCGCCCCTGCTGCTCGTGGCGGGAGCCTTTCACGGGTACGCGTACGGCGAGAGCATCGTCGGCGCGGAGCCGGCGCCATTGGCCGCCTACCTTGCCGGCTTTGCGCTGATCCAGGGCTGCATTGCCGTGGGCAGCGCGGCCGCGTTGCGCTGGGTCGCTGGGCGCGGCTACGTCAGCGAGGCGGTTGTCCTGCGGACCGCAGGCGGCGCCATCGCCCTCGCCGCCGCCTTCGCTTTCGTGGGCGTCGTGCTGACCGGTTGAGGGTGGACGCGGGCAATCGCCGTGGAGCATCAGGGCGAGAAGATATTTGCGATCATGTCGGCCAGGGTTGGTGCCCCCGAAGAGGCTGCCGGGTCCGGCCTCGTTCGCATCGCCCTTATCTCATCGTCATAGCGCGGCGTGACGAACGGGACTTTCGTGCCGAACAGGATTGCGCCCATGCGCGTATCGAGACCGTAGAGATCGCCGAAGGTCTGCAAGTTCCCTTGGCGGTCGACCATCGCCGTGAAGTACGTCATGTGTACGGGGATACGCGTGGTGAGCTTCACCTCCAGGGTTCCGCCGTTCACCAGGCTTTGCACCTGCTGCTCCGACCAGCCCTTGTCTTGGGCGAGCAGGATCACTGCGAGTCGGAGCGGATCAGCGACGCGCATGCAGCCGTGGCTCAGGCCGCGGTAGGGTTTTGCGAAGAGATCGCGCTCCGACGCCGTCGTGTCATGCATGTAGACGTCGTGCTTGTTGGGGAACATGAACTTGACCACGCCGAGCGGGTTCATTGGCCCTGGGGGCTGGCGGAACTCGTAGGCGCCGATGTTGGCGGTCCTCCAGTCCACCTGATCGGGATCGATCGGGCGCCCCTGGTAGGAGACTTGCAGCTGATATCGCTCGAGCACGGCCCGGCTCGACTGCGTGCCGGTCAAGAGCCCCAGCAAGCCGCTTTGCGAGCCGTCACGCAGGCGAGGCAGCAGCTCCTTCCTCTTGATGCCGTCGGGGACCCCCCAGCTTGGATGAAAGACGATCATCTTCATGTCCGCCGAGAACGCCGGCGTCGCCCAATCGGGCTGGCCTGCGACGATTCTGTCGGAGTGAACGGTCTCGCCCCTCCTGACGACTCGCGTGAGAAACTCCGGCACGTTGTTCCAGACATAGAACTCGCCGAGGTCCGCCGGCAGCCAGCGCCAACGCTCCATATTGACGAGGATGCGGCCCAGGCGGACGGTCCTGTCCTCGCGCCCCGGCTCGACGCTTGCGGTCGCGTCCGACCCGCGCAGCTTCAAAAGCAGCCGGCGCAGCGCCTGGAACTGCTCGTGTTGGGGATGCAGCGACCGCAAGTAGGCGTCTGGGGCATAGCTGGCGGCGATGTCCGTGAGAACGTCGGCGGGTCGGCGCACGGGCGGCCTGTAATCCAGCACCTTGGAGATGCTCGAAAGATCGCCGAGCCGTCCGCCGCGCGCGTGACGGGCGTACTTGAGCACGGCAAAGGTCAGTGCCATCTCGGCTGCGGCCGCTGCCTCCGGAGTGTCGGTTCCGGCATGCAGCTGAGGCAAGGCGAAATCGCGGGCGCGCAACCCCCAATCGTCGGCCTTGCGGATCTCGTTGATGACGGCTTTGCCCCGCTCCGAGATCCCGGCCTCCGTGACCCACAGCAGCGACCCACGGTGCGCATCATAGAAGGCGGCCGCGCCCGCCAGATCCTCGGCATCGGCGGGCGCGACGTTGGCTCGATCGGCCATTTCGGACAGCTTCTTGCGCAGGGCGATCTGCGCCGGGGTGGGCGCAGTGCGCACGAGATCGCCCAGCGTTGCCCACGGCGCCGATGCGCCCGTCAGATACAACGAGAGACCAAAGCCGAGCGCGACGGCAGCGACGACAGCTACGATCCAACGCCAGAGTCTCACGACATCGCCCCCGAATTCAGGTCCGCCTACCGGCAACGCCCCCTTTGCCAGTGCGACAGGGTTCGCACAGCCAAGCATGGCTTGATGGTGCGGATATGGCGGCGCTGTGCTCTCAACCGGAGGTGGAACTGCACCGAAGGCGTTCAGTTGAGGCGGCCAGCACCGCTGCGCATCAGGGGCGGGGGCCCAGGAGCCGGCTGAGGAAGGCGCGCAGACGGGCCCGCACGGCGACCAGGAGGAGCGGCAGGGCGCCGACAGGGACTTCAGCGGCCGCGCCGCTCGACGCCCCGCGCAGACGCGCGTCGATGTTCTGGGCGAAGGCCTCGCCGAGGCGCTGGGCGAGGCCGCGGGCAAGGGCGGAGCGGCCGAGCTGGGCCAGGAGCCCGGCCAGCGCGTAGCCGATGAGCACATCGACCCGGGTCGCCGCGCCGCCGGCAGCTCCGGAGAGGTCGGAGAGCCGGTACTCCACGCTGCCCGACACGCGCGAGCCCCCCTTGCGGTCGGCGGCCCGGCCCTCGATGACCTGGCCGTACTCGGCCGGGAATTGCGTGACGGTGCCCTCGCCCGCGAAGCTTGCGGCCACCGGCCCGAGTCTCACCTCGATGCGTCCCGCCAGCCGCCCGTCCTGCGGCGGGCCATCGAGGCGGGCACCGGGCATGCATTTGGCGACGGCCTCGGGATCGGACATCAGCGCCCAGACCGCCTCGCGCGGGTGCTCCAGCACGAAGGACTGGGAGAGGCGGATGACGCCGTCCGTTTCCTCAAAGCTGCCGGTGGTAACGCGGACGGGCACGCGGGGGACCGACGGCTGTGGTGGGGGCGTGACCGGTTGGATGGGCTTGGCGGGGGCAGACCCTGCGGGTCTGACCTCATGCTCCACGACCGGCGCAGTCGGGCCAGGGGCAGGTCCAAGCCAGCGGTACCCGACGGGGAAACCAGCCCGGCCGATGCGAATGCGCTTTGTCTCTGCCGCTGCGCCATGTGTCTGACGCCGCTCGTCCACTTCGGCCATCACGCCGGCGATCGCACTAACGATCCCCAGGTACCCGGTGCAGCGGCACAGGTTGCCGCTCATCTCATGGCGGATCTCGGCGCGCGTGAGGCCACCCTTGCGGCGGATGAGGTCGCGGGCGGCGACCAGCATGCCGGGTGTGCAGTAGCCGCACTGCAGGGCGTGCGCCTCGGTGAAGGCGCGGCGAAGCTTCGCCATCAGCGGGTCGTCGTCGAAGCCCTCGATGGTGCGCACTTTGGCGCCATCGCAGGTGACCGCGTAGGTGATGCACGAGCGGGCGATCTCGCCGTCGATCTCCACAGTGCAGGCGCCGCAGATGCCGTGCTCGCAGCCGAGATGCGTTCCGGTCAGGAGCAGGTGCTCGCGGATGAAATCGGCCAGGCTGGTGCGCGGCGCCACCTCCGCCTGCACCGGGCGCCCGTTCACGATGAGCGCGATCCTCATACGGCGAAGGCCTCGTCGTAGGCGCGCTTCAGGGCCGCCGCATGGAGAGCCCGCGCATAGCCGTCGTCGCCGGCGTGGTTTCGGAGCTGGTCCGCCGCTGTCAGGATGCCTTTCGCCTCCTCGAGGGTCATGGCTGCGCTTGGCCAATCCACCTTCCGCATCTCGATCAGCACTGGAGGGCCGCTCGTCGGACCCACGACAGCAGCCAGGTAGGCCTGCTGCGGAATCGCAACGACGACAGCGATGGCATCGGCGAACTCACCCGTCTTGCGGCAGATCTTGTGGAAGCCGAAGCGCGCTTCGAGCGGGAATCTCGGAATCCGGATACCCGTGAGCAACTCACCGGGCGCGAGCTGCGTCTCCATTGCGCCGCGTACGAAGGCCGACACCGGGACGCGGCGGCTTCCTCCAGGACCAGCCACCAGCGCATCGGCGCCCAGCGCCGTCAGGCCGGCGAGCCAGTCGGCGGAGGGATCTGCGTGGGCGAGGCTGCCGCCGATGGTGCCGCGGGTGCGCACCGCCCGGTAGGCAATGCCGCGGGCGACGCGGGAGAGGAATCCGCCGGTGGGGTCGGGGATGCGGCCGTCCTCGATGGCGGCGTGGGTGACGGTGGCGCCGATGGTCACAGCGTCCTTGTCCTCGCTCACCGCGGCCAGCTCGGGGATGCGGGTGATATCGACCAAGAGGCCCGGTTGCGCCAGGCGCAGGTTGAGCATGGGGCCCAGCGTCTGGCCGCCGGCGAGCACCTTGGCGCCGGGCGGGCCGTTGAGCGCGCCCAGCGCCTCGGCGACGGTGGCGGGGCGGACGTAGTCGAAGGCAGCGGGCTTCATGCGAGTGCCGCTTCCGCGCGTGGGCGCGCCCGCGCGATCGCCTCGACGATGCGGCGGGGGGTGATGGGAGACACGAGCAG
>Ga0268265_10003017_pt1 | contig 12285 bp, 12 predicted proteins | sample KBSSwiS52_FD_190355 | JGI IMG/M metagenome (GOLD analysis project Ga0268265, IMG submission 190355) | Switchgrass rhizosphere microbial communities from Kellogg Biological Station, Michigan, USA - KBS Switchgrass S5-2 (SPAdes) (version 2) | ecosystem: Host-associated > Plants > Roots >... | reverse complement strand
TCCAGCCCCGCTCGCCGGCGACATGCAGCGCCTTGCAGAACTGCCAGGCGAACATCGAGGAGGCGCCCAGGTAACGAACCTTGCCCGAGCGGACGACGTCGTTCAGAGCCTCCAACGTCTCCTCGATGGGTGTCTGATTGTCCCAGCGATGGATCTGGTAGAGGTCGATGTAGTCTGTGCCCAGTCGCCGAAGACTGGCGTCGACCTCGGTCATGATCGACTTGCGTGACAGGCCGGCGGCGTTGACGCCGTTGCGCATGGGGCCGAACACCTTGGTGGCGATGACCACCTCCTCGCGTTTCATGAAGTCCTTGACCGCCCGGCCCAGGATCTCCTCGCTGCTCCCGGCCGAGTAGCTGTTGGACGTATCGAAGAAATTGACGCCCGCTTCGTGAGCCGCCTTGATCAGCGGCCGACTCTCGTCTTCGGTGAGCGTCCATTCGTGGGCGCCTCGCCCGGGATCGCCGTAGGTCATGCAGCCAAGGCAGATGCGCGAAACCTTCAGGCCCGTCTTTCCCAGTCGCGAGTATTTCATTTCCTCCATCCTCCTTTCTGTTCGTTAGTGGGCGAACCACATCGTCGACAGCGGCGATCGAACATGCTCGGGCAAGGGCTGGCCCTTGCCGCCCACGGTGTACACGGTGACGGCGTCGCAGACCGCGAGGCAAATTTCATCCTGGAAGATCGCCGCGCTCTGCGTGAACGAACTGCGGCCGACGGAGGCGGTCCCCGTGGCGACCGTCACGCTGCCGGGATACTGTCCCTGGGCGACGTACTCGATGGCGATGCTTGCGAACGGAAGCTGCACGCCGGCGGAGGGACGCACCACCGTATCGACCCCAAAGAGCTCCATGTTCATCGCGGCGCGGCCCTCCTCGAAGAAGCGGGCGAGGGCCACGTTGTTCAGGTCCTGGAAGCTGTCGACATCGGCGTGGGTGGCGCGGATTTCCACTGTGCGCGGGTAGGACTCGCGCCTCAGGCGGGCCTCCTCGTCTTTCAGTCGCGGCACCGCTGGCTCCCATCCATGCTCGCGTGGCTGATCCGACGCATTTCGCCGCTTGACAAATGCCCACTGAGCATCAGGCATGCGTGCGTGCATGGCATGTCTAAACGATGAGCGATCGGAGGCTCCCACCCCTCGCGGCGTTACGCGCTTTCGAGCTGGCGGCACGCTTGAAGTCGTTCACAAAGGCTGCGGGGCGACTCGGCGTCAACCAATCGTCGGTGACGCGTCAGATGGCCGCCCTAGAGGGAAGCATCGGCGCGAAACTGTTCGCTCGAGGCCGGCGGGGCGTGGAGCTGACCGTGGAGGGGGACGCCTACTATAGGGAGGTGGCGCCGGCTTTCGAGGTGATCGCGGCGGCCACGGCGCGGCTGCGACAGCGCGGCGACCAGAACCTCCTTCGTCTGCGGGTCTATCCGACATTCGCCGCCAAATGGCTGATCCCGCGGCTTGCAAGATTCCACGTCTGGGCTCCGGGAATTCGCATCGAGCTGGACACCGACGTGGCGCCGGTCGACTTCTCGCGCAGTCCTCTCGACGCAGCGATCCAGTTCGGCCCTGACAATCGGCGCGACCTCCAGGCCGAGTTTCTGATCGCCGACGAGATCGAGCCGGTCTGCAGTCCGGCGCTGCTCCGAGGCGCCGCGCCACCGGTCGACCTGGACCAGATGGCGCGCCTGCCGCTGCTGCATGCGCGCTACCGCCGCGCCGACTGGGGGGACTGGGCGACCGCCGCCGGCCGCCCTGACCTCGCCGACCTCCCAGGCCTCGAGCTTTCGAGCTCCATGCTCGCCTACCAGGCCGCCGAACAGGCCCTCGGCGTCGCGATGGGGCAGACAGGTTTGTTGGGCCATGACTTCGCGCGTGGCGCCTTGGTTAGGATGTTCGAGCGCCCGCTCCGCCGTGACTTCGCCTACCACTTGCTCACGCCAGCCGACCGCGAGCCGCCGTTGAGGGTGAGGACGTTTCGCGCTTGGCTCCGCAGCGAGCTCGTCGCCTGAGCTCCGGTCTCGAGGCCGCCCTGGCCGATCACCGTCACATTCAGGCCGCCGCGCCCCACAGCTTGCCCGCCAGGGCGAGCGCCGAGGCGTCGCCCCCGCCCGCCTCGGGCTGCATCGCCCCGCAGGCGAAACGTCCAGTAGTGCAGCGTGTGCTCTGTGGTCTTGCCGATCCCGCCGTTGAACTGATGCAGGTCGAAGACCAGCTTCTGGCAATGCATCTGCGCATAGGTCGCTGCCATGTCGGCCCGAACCGGATCGCCGCTCCAGGCCGCCTGCAAGGCGTTGAAGCGCATGGCGCGCGCGATCTGATGACATTGGGCGAGCCGGTGCTGAACCGCCTGGAAGCCGCCGATCGGTTGGCCGAACGCATGGCGCTGCTTCACGTACTCCACCGTGTGGGGCCGGACACCTTCGTGGCGATGACTACCTCGTTCCTGCGGGCGAAGTCCTTGATGGCGCGACCGAGGATTTCCTCGCTGGCCCCTCGCTGTAGGCGTTGGCCGTGTCGGAGAAGTTGAGGCTTCGAGCGCCGCGCGGATCAGCGGGCGCCCCTGGTCTTCCGGCAGCACACATCGATTCCAGCCCTTGCCGGGCTCCCCATAGGTCATGCAACCCAGCGCGAGCCGAGACACGCTCAGGCTGGATTTTCAAGTCGTGCGTAGTCCATTTCTCGTGGGCTCCCTAAGCGTCCCAAACACAGTCCGTTGTGCGGGGAAAATTGGGTCGAACGACCCCAGCGCCGACACGGCCATAACACCGCAGAATAGGCCGGGCCAGAAACTTGCTGACATTGAGCTAGTTTTTCTTTACTGCCATCGCCTGACGCCTGGATGTGCCGTGAGAAGGATCGCATTTTCGTGAGCAAATTCACCACGGAAACCGTCCTCGAGGTGCGCCATTGGGACGACAGCCTGTTCTCGTTCCGCACGACCCGGGACCAGGGGTTGCGTTTCGTGAATGGCCAGTTCGTGATGCTGGGCCTGGAGATCGGAGGTCGACCGCTGCTGCGCGCCTACAGCGTCGCCAGCCCGGCTCACGACGAGCATCTGGAATTCCTGTCGATCAAGGTCCAGGACGGCGCCCTCACCTCACGGCTTCAACACCTGTCCCCAGGAGACCAGGTGCTTGTGAGCAAGAAGCCGACAGGCTCATTGCTGCTCAGCGACCTTCGGCCCGGCAAGCGCCTCCATCTCCTGGGGACGGGCACCGGGCTCGCCCCGTTCCTGAGCCTGATCCACGACCCGGAAACCTACGAACGGTTCGACCAGGTCGTCCTGGCGCACGGAGTGCGCACGGTGAGCGAACTCGCCTACGCGGATTACTTCGGTAAGGAACTGCCCGAACATGAGTTCTACGGCGACCTCGTGCGGGATCGCCTGATCTACTATCCGACCGTGACCCGAGAGCCCTTCCGCAACCAGGGCCGCTTGACCGACCTGATCGCAAGCGGTGAGCTGTTCGCTGCCGCGGGGCTACCCGCGGCGAACACGGATGACGACCGCTTCATGCTTTGCGGCAGTCCCGCGTTCCTCAAGGACTGCTGCAACTTGCTGGACGCCCGGGGTTTCGAGATCTCGCCCAGCATCGGCGCCGTTGGCGACTACGTCATCGAACGCGCCTTCGTCGAGCAATAGAGGAGGCGGTCGTGGTGAGCCAAACCCAGACAGGAAGCCGCACCCAGGAAGAGCGGACGGAAACGGCCAAGAGCCGGATCCGCGTCGCGGCGCTCGAGCTCTTCGCGACCCAGGGCTATGAGGCGACGACGCTCGCCGACGCCAGCCGCCGCGCCGGCTACAGCCGCGCGCTGGCGCAATACCACTATCGCGACAAGACCAGCCTCGCCGTCGAGTTGCTGGAGTCGCGCCTGCGGCGGGACATGAACACCGACCTACTGAAGTGCCCGCCCGGGACCAGCGCCGCGGAGGCCTGGGCGCTTCTCGAGGGACATCTGAAGGCCACTTCAAAGCATTTCCGACTGCTACACGGCGAGCATCAGCAGGACCTGGTGGTCCGGGGCGAGATGGTACTGCACCACGCCGCGAACATCTCCGTGGACCCCGAAATGAAGTCACGCCTCAACGCCCAGACGGGCGTGCTGCTGTCCCGCGTGGCCCACATCCTGGAAGTCTGCCGCCAGGAGGGGTTCGTCCGCGTGGATGTCGATGTGCAGGCCGTGTCGGTGTTCTACGTCCACGCCATTTGGGGCCTTGCCTCAGCGCTGTTCGCCAATCCCAAGGGGGAGACGCAGATCGGCCGCGCGCTCGCGTTTCTCGGCAGGACCCTGAACAACCTGCGAACGGCTGAGCGATAAGGGTGGGATGGAAACGACCTCGCTCCTCGCCCTGATGTTGGTCGCAGTGCCGCTCGGCATGGCGCACGCGCTCGACTCCGATCATGTGCTCGCGGTCTCCAGCCTGGCAGCGGCGAGGGACGGGCGCAACGGCGGGAGGGGCGTCGCCTACGCCGCCCGCTGGGCGATAGGCCACGGCGGTCTGCTGTTGTTGGTGGCGGCCCTCGTCCTGTTGCTGCATTGGAACATGCCCGCGCCCCTTCCCTATTGGGCCGAGCGCCTGGTCGGCGTCATCCTGGTGGCCACCGGCCTCTCGGCATGTTGGCGAGTGCTGCAGAATCGCCGCAGCCGCGTCTCCCATCGGCATGGCGATGTCGAACACGCCCATGCGCTTGGTCGGCCCCCAGCCCTGCGGCACGAGCACGCGCCGATGGCGGTCGGCATGGTGCATGGCCTCGCCGGCAGCGGGCCGGCGATGGCCTTGATCCCCGCGACGCTGCTGCACCCGGCTCTGGGCCTGGCCTATGTCCTGGTCTTCTCGGCAGGCGTACTCTTGGGGATGCTCACGTTCGGAGTCTGCCTGCGGAGCTTCCAGGGCCTGTTGCTGCGGCGCGCGCCCCTTCTTGCGGATATCGGCCGCGCGACCATCGGCCTGCTGGCCATGGCGGCCGGCGCCTTCTGGCTGGCGACAGGATGGTCCGCATGACCAGGCTCGGGCTCTTTGGCGGCGCGTTCAATCCGATCCATCACGGTCACCTGATAGCGGCGCAGGCGGCGCGCGAAGCGCTCGGCCTCGACGAATTGCTGTTCATTCCCTCGGGGACGCCGCCACTGAAAGGCGATGCGGAACTCGCATCCGGCGAGCACCGGGTGGCGATGATCCGACGGGCGATCGACGGCGTAACCGCCTTTGCCGTCTCGGACCTGGAGGTCCAGCGGGGCGGAAAGTCCTTCACCATCGACACCGTCAAGGCGCTGAAGGCGTCCTATCCGGCCGATACCGAGATGACGTTCCTGCTGGGCGCCGACTGCGCGCCACGGCTGAAACATTGGAAGGGGATCGACGAACTTCGCGGCCTCGTCCGCTTCGTGGTGCTCGCCCGCGCGGGCGACGAGGCGGCGGCGGACGAACCTGAGTTGCAACGGATCGCCACGCCGCCAATCGGGCTATCGTCGACCGAGATGCGTCGCCGACTGGCGCAGGGGTGGGACGTCGCGTTCATGACGCCGCCGAACGTCGTCGCCTACATCGCTGACGAAGGCCTTTACCGGCAACCCTCCCTCCGAGCCCGCATCGACCGGACCCTGCTCGACATCCGGCCCAGGGTCATCGCGTGCTCCGGCGGGATCGACAGCACGCTCCTGGCGACCTTGGCCCACCGCCTGGCGCCGGAAGCCACGATCGTCGCCCACGCCGTCAGCCCGGCGGTGCCGGCCGAGGCCACCGCCCGCGTTCGGGATTGGGCCGCCAGGGAGGGTTGGCGGCTCGAGATCGTCCGATCGGGCGAGTTCAGCGACGAGCGCTACCTCTCCAATCCGGTCAACCGCTGCTACTTCTGCAAATCCAACCTCTACAGCGCGCTGAAGGACATCGCCGCCGCCCTGCCGACCGATGCGACCCTCGTCTCCGGCGCCAACATGGACGACCTCGGGGAGTATCGCCCGGGTCTGGAGGCGGCGGCCGAGAACGGCGTGCGTCACCCGTGGATCGAGGCGGAATTGACCAAGGCGGACATCCGCACCATCGCCCGCGAGCTCGGCCTGCCGTTCGCCGAATTGCCCGCCTCGCCCTGCCTCGCCAGTCGCCTCTACACCGGCACGCGGGTCACCGCGCCCCGGCTCCGCGCCGTCGAGGACGGCGAGCGGCTCATCCGCGAGCGCACGGGAATCGGGATTGTCCGCTGCCGGATCCGGGAGAACGCGCTGATCGTGGAGGTGGGGGACGCCGACCGTGCGCGCATCACCAGCGGGCTGCTCGACGAAGTCTTTCACATCGCCCACGCGGCCGAACCGCAGATCAAAGGCGCAGAGCTCGACGCCAAGGCCTACAGGCCCGGCCGGGCCTTCGTCGGCGCGCCATGACCAGCGTTTATGACTACGACCGCCGCCATCGGCTCGGCATGCCCGAGGCGGTGTTCTGCGAGGGCAAGGACCCGCAATCCCTTGCCAGCCTGCTGGCGGAACTCCATGCACGACCCGACCATCCGACGCTGCTCACCCGGCTTTCTCGCGCCCAGTTCGAGCAGTTCAGCCCGGCGCTGCAGGCGGCCCTCGACTACGAGCCGGTATCGGGTACGGCGATGCTGCATGGCGCGCTTCCAGAGCGGGCCGGTCGCGTCGCCGTCGTCACGGCCGGCACCTCCGACCTGAAGGTGGCGCGCGAGGCCCAGCGGACCTTGGCGTTCATGGGCGTCGCGACGCAGATCTACTCCGACATCGGAGTTGCGGCCCTGTGGCGGGTGACCGATCGCATCGAGGAGATCCGCGCCCACGACGTGGTGATCGTCGCCGCCGGCATGGATGCGGCCCTGGTCTCGGTGATGGGCGGCCTGGTCGGCAAATGCGTGATTGGGGTGCCCACGTCAGTGGGCTACGGCGTGGCGGCGGGCGGCATGACCGCCCTCAACGCCATGCTGGCGAGCTGCGGCCAGGGCGTCCTGGTGGTCAACATCGACAACGGCTTTGGGGCCGCCTGCGGGGCGATCCGCATTCTGAACGCGATGCCGCCGGGGGCGGTCGCATGAGCACGATTTCGATCGTGTTGCGCACCCCTTCGGGCGTCAGCGGCGACATGCTGCTGACCGGGCTGGCGCGGCTGGCCGACCTCTCCAACGACGAACTGTCAGGGCTGGTCGACGCGCTGGGCGTGCCGGCGCTTGCGGATTCCACCCGCATCGAAGCGCACAGCGTGAACGGCGTCTCCGGCTGGCGCGCGACGATCGACCTGCCCCACGAGCACCACCACAGGACCCTTCGCACGATCCTGGGCCTCATCGCCGCGAGCGGGCTCGGCGAACCTGCGAAGGCCCTCGCGACCCGCACCTTCACGATCCTGGCGGAGGCCGAGGCGAAGGTGCACGACGTCGCCGTCGAGGCGGTGCATTTCCACGAGGTGGGCGCGCTCGACTCGATCCTCGACATCTGCCTGGCTTCGGCCCTGTTCGCCCGCCTCGAGCCCCGACGGTTCTATTGCAGCCCCTTGCCGGTGTGCGACGGGACGATCCGCTGCGAACATGGCCTGCTGGCCAGCCCGCCGCCGGCCGTGCAGGAGATGCTGGAGGGCGTACCCGTCTATGGGGTGGACGCTCAGGGCGAGACGGTGACGCCGACCGCGCTCGCGTTCCTGAAGGCCGCGGGGGCGATCTTCGGCAAATGGCCCGCCTGCGAGGTGCGCGCCTCGGCCCGGGTCTATGGCGGCAAGGTGTTTCCCAAGCTGCCCAATGGCGCGATGTTCTTCACTGTGCTGGAGCCATGAGCGCGCCGGCCCCCGCTGCGGTGAACATCGCCAAGGCCTTGTTTGGCGAGCTGACAGGCTGGCGACGCGCCGTCGTCGAGGCGACCGAAGCCGGCGTCCTGGCGGGCTCCGCATTTGTCGATCCCGCGCTCGCGCCCGCCAACGCCGGCGGTTGGTGCGTGAAGTTCCACGACGGCCAGTTGGTCGCGCCGGGCGATGTCCTGGTGGAGCTGCAGGGCGCAGCCGCTGAACTTGGCGTGGCCGAGGACTATGTGCTGGGCCCGATCGGATACGCCTCAGGCGTCGCCACTCGCGCCAAGGCCTTCCGGGAGGCGGCCCCCAGTGACATGACCGTCGCATGCGGCGGCTGGAAGAAGCTGCCGTTCGCCCTCAAACCGCTGCTTCGTTCAGGCCTCGCCGCGGCAGGCGTCCTGCCACGCCTGGTGGACGGCGACTTCGTCTACATGAGCAAGAACGCCGTCCTGCTGCTCGGCGGCGTCGAGCCCGCGATCCGCGCCGGCCTGGGGGCGGGGCACGGGCCGGTGGCCGTGCAGGTGAAAACCGTGGACGAGGCGCTGATCGCCGTCCGCGCCGGCGCCGGTGTGATCATGGTCGACACCGGACGCCTGTCCGATCTCGCCGACGTGAATCAATCCCTGCGCGACGCCGGCGTTCGCGACCAGGTCACCCTGGCTTTTGGTGGCGGCGTGACCCTGGACGACCTGGCGAAGGCCTACGCGGCCGGAGCCGAGGCGGTCGATGTCGGCCGCGCCATCCTCGACGCGCCCCTCTTCGACCTTCGCATGCGGGTGATTTGCTGATGCCTCTTCCCATCGACGGAGACGCTGAATGGCTGTCGTAAAGTACGTCGCCGACTACGAGGTCGAGCCCTGCACCGGCTGCAATCAGTGCGACATCGTCTGCCCGTCCAAGGCGATCACCATGGTCGCCGGCAAGCCGATCATCGATGACGACCTGTGCATCGGTTGCGGCCGATGCGTCGACCGCTGTCCGGAAGACATCATGTGGATGACCCAGCGGACCGACCAGCTCACCGTCACTGTCCGGCCGGAGGAGGCCGCGCAGGATAAGGTCGCGGCGCTGCTGCTGAAGGCCGGGATCGATGCGAATGTCTCTGTCTGTGTCTGCACCCTGACACCCGCGTCCGAGATCGCCGCCTCGATCGTCAAGGGCGCCCGGAACCTCGAAGAGGTCTCGGCGGCGACCGGCATGCGCTCCGGCTGCGGTATCTACTGCGTGGCCCCGGCGCTCAGGCTTTTGCAGGCGGCCGGCGCCGACATGTCGCCGCCGAAAGGCTTCCGCTGGTACCCGCTCACGCTGTCGCTGTGGGATATCTCTGACGAAGCCCGAGCCCGTTATCCCGACGCGTTCATCGACGAAGACCGCGCCGCGTTCGACCCCGAGGGCAAGTTCGGCCCCATGAAAGAGCAAGCCTGATGTCCGCCCTCGCGCACGCGCTCGCCCCGCCGGCCTTCATGCATTCCGACTACGGCCCGGAACTGAAACCGCATGTCCATACCCTGCCCGGCATGACCTCGGTGGGTGTAGGCGACCTGTTCCCCAGCTTTGCGCCGGCCATCACGTCCGGCGATCCTGGCGACCTCGAACGTGTGCGGGCAGAAACCCGCGCCTCACTGGCCAAGGTGGACATGTCGGGCCTGACCGCCGACGACAGCGTCAACATCCTGGCCTCCGAGCACGGCTTCGGCCTGATGGGCGGCTGGCCCTATGCCGAGATGATCAAGACCATCCGCGAGGTGGTGCTGAAGCGCACGCCCTGCCGGCGCATCAACCTGCGGCTGGCCATCTACCGCGGCTTCCGGGAGGCGGATGAGGTCAACGCGCACTTCGGGTTCGAGGAGGCGTTCGAAGGCCGCGTGAAGGGGCTGGGTCCATTCGATCCCGGCGTGAAGGTCGATACCACAATCGGGCCGATGTACCTGGTCAAGCGGGCGTTCGACGCGACCAAGTTCATCCACGCCTACTATGACGACCCGCGCGAGATGTACTTCAACCGGCTGCTCTACAAGTCATTCAAGTCGTTCTGCATGTCCTATGCGCGGTTCGAGACGCGCTCGGTCTACCACTCCCTGTTCGGCAACCGCAGCGGCAGCATTATTCCCCGCGCCCTGTTCGACTGCGCCTACATACAGCAACGCTACGCCTTCTCTTCGGTTCTGCGCACGACGCCCATGGGCGTGATCGGTGTCGACGCCACCCAGGACCTCTACGCCATCGACCGTCGGATCACCGAGAGCCACCTGGAGACCTACGGCCGCATGCAGCGGCTGTTCGCCGAGATCAAGGACTGCGTGGCGGTCTGGGACGGTGGGCGCTGGGGCTACTACCTGCACGCCGGGGGGCTGATCTTCGGGACCCTGTTGACCAACCACCACGACGCCTTCGACCTGGATGAGCCGGTGGTCGCGGGCTTCATGCAGGTGCCGGGCGCGCCTGTGAATTTCTCCAAGAACAAGGCGCTGCGGGGCATCGTGGTGAACCAGGCCTGGGTCGGCGCCGGCATCCCCTACGTCACCATGCCCTTCACCAGCCCGATGTACATCGTGGGCGACGAACAGGCGAAGCTCTGGCGGGAGGATCCGACCAATCCCCTGCTGATTGACCGCGCCAAGGTCGTGGACAGCGTCGAGTCAGGGATTAGGGCAGCCTGCGAGAAGGGCCAGACCGACAAGGTGATCGTGTTCGACGGCAGCTACGGCCACATTACCTGCAACGCGCCGATGGCCGACCTGCTGAGATCCAGCGCGCCCAAGGTCGATCGCGAGGTCGCTGAAACCCTGCTGCCGAAGTGGAAAATGCAGCGCGGGCTCGTCTAGCCGTGCCGGATCTCGATCTGTTCGACAAGACCGAGGTGTGGCTCGAAGGGGTCACACTGGACAACGTAGACCTCGCCGGTCTCGCGGCCGCGGCGGCGGACGCTCTTTCCCTTCCGCGCGAGGCCGTCTTCGTCACCGACGTCCGGGACGACCACGTGGTGTTCGACATCCTAGTTCCGAAGGTGCGCCTGGAGGACGTGATCGGCCGCGAGCCGGAGCTGATCGCTGCGGTGCGTGCGGTCCCGGGCGCACAGCTGGCGGCCGACGCCAGCGTGCACAGCCACGGCGTCCTGGGCGTTCTCGGGACCCCGAAGGACCAAGTGGCCGAGGTGCTGGGCGCAGCGACCAGCCTCGACGCCAACCTGCGCGCCTATGTCTCGCGGCGGGTCGCCATCATCTCCACCGGCGCGGAGGTTGCGACCGGACAGATCGAGGACACCAACCTCGCCGCGGCCCGGGCGCACCTCGGCGCGGCGGGCTACGAGGTCGAGTTTGGCGGAGTCGCGCCGGACGAGGAACAGGCGATCGCCGGCCTGGTGACGCGCGTCGCCGCGGACGGCTTCGGGCTCGTCATCACCACCGGCGGCGTAGGGGCCGAAGACAAGGACCGCACGATCGAAGCGCTGCAGCGGCTCGACCCAAGCCTGGGGACCGCCGTGCTCGCGACCTACGAAGTAGGTCACGGACGCCACCACAAGCCACACGTTCGCGTGGCGTGCGGCACTTTCGGAGAAACTGTCCTGGTGGCCCTGCCCGGTCCGACGAGAGAGGTGAACGCCGCCCTGCCCGCCTTGATCCGCGCGCTGGCCGAGCAGCAATCCCCGGCACAGACCGCCGAGGCGATCGCCGAACCCATCCGCGCCCTGTGGCGGGTCGGGCACGCGAACACCACGGCTGACCAGGGTCAAGGAACGACCATGATGGACGTCTCTCCCCTGTTCACGCCCTTCGACCTGGGCGGCCTGACGCTCCCCAACCGGATCGTCATGGCGCCGATGACGCGCAGCCGGTCGCCCGGATTCACGCCTGGGCCTGACGTCGCGGCCTACTATCGTCGTCGCGCGGCCGGGGGCGTGGGGCTGATCATCACCGAGGGGACCACCGTCGACCATCCGTCGGCGAGCCCCATGGCCACGATCCCGGCGTTCCATGGCGGGGCGCTGGAGGGCTGGAGAACCGTCGTCGACGAGGTCCACGCCGCCGGCGGCCGGATCATGCCGCAGCTGTGGCACCTCGGCATGGCGCGCAACGCCCCCACCTCGCCGGTCCCCGAGCAGCCGAGCCTGGGCCCGTCGGGCCTCTACAAGCCCGGCCATCAGGCGTCGGACCCCATGACTGACGAGGAGATCCAGGATGTGGTCGACGCCTTCGCCCGCGGGGCCCGCGACGCCCTGGCTCTGGGATTCGACGGGGTCGAACTGCATGGCGCGCACGGGTACCTGATCGACCAGTTCTTCTGGAGCGGAACCAATGTCCGGACGGACTCCTGGGGCGGCGACTACGTCGACCGCACGCGGTTCGGGGTCGAGGTGATCCGGGCCGTGCGCCGGGCTGTCGGCCCAACGCTTCCGGTCGTCCTGCGGTGGTCGCAGTGGAAGATGAATGACTACACCGTCAAGCTGGTCGAGGGCCCAACGGAGCTGGAGCGATTCCTGGGGCCCCTGGCAGAGGCCGGGCTC
>Ga0268265_10003013_pt1 | contig 12298 bp, 10 predicted proteins | sample KBSSwiS52_FD_190355 | JGI IMG/M metagenome (GOLD analysis project Ga0268265, IMG submission 190355) | Switchgrass rhizosphere microbial communities from Kellogg Biological Station, Michigan, USA - KBS Switchgrass S5-2 (SPAdes) (version 2) | ecosystem: Host-associated > Plants > Roots >... | reverse complement strand
CGATGGGGTTGCGGTCGGCGCCGAGCTGCGAGACCCAGACCACGATCCCCTCGTAGCGCGCGCCGCCCTCGCAACTGTAGCAGGCGTCGATGGGGGCCAGCCGGGTCGACTTGCCGCCGGTCTGGATGGTGATCGCCTTGGCGTCCAGCGTCACCTTCGGCTCGCGCGCGCAGTCGCCGCCCGGGGCGTAGCTGCCGAGCAGCTCCGGCGCCGGCTCGGTCTGGGCCAGGGCGGCGCCTGCGGCGGACAGCAGCGCGACACTGGCGAGGGCGGCGAGGCTGGTCGGGCGGCAAGGCATGTTCGGCCTCCAGGCGGTTGGCGATCCCAAAGCCAAGCCCGGGACGACCTCGGGTTCAAGCCTTTCTCAGCGGGCGGCGGCCGGCGCCGCGATCTCGCCGGCGGCGATGGCGGCGTCGCGGTCGGCGGTGCGGCCGGCGAACCAGAATGCGGCGCCGGCGAGCACCCAGGCCAGCGGCACCATCAGCAGCGCGTAGCGGATCGACAGGTCGCCGTGCACGGCCTTCAGCCCATCGCTGACCGCGCCCAGGATCACCGGCCCCAGCGCCATGCCGAACACCGAGACGCAGAACATCATCGCCGCCGTCATGAAACCGCGCATCGTTCCGCGCACCACACCCAGGCCCGCCGTGATCGAGGCCGTGGTGGCCCCGCCGGTGACGATGGCGATCATGAACATCCCGACGATCGCCACATTGGTCGAGCCCAGGATGATCATCAGCACGAAGGGCATGCCGGCGAACAGGCACGCCGTGCACCACCAGGAACGCCAGCGCTCGCCGCGCTCGGACAGGAAGTCGCTGGACAGGCCGGCCAACAGCTGCGCCGCCACCCCGCCGATCCCCACGGAAGCGCCGAAGATCACGCCCATGCGTGTCGGGCTCATGTTGTGGACACGGATGAAGAAGGCCGGCGCCCACACCAGGAAGCCCTGGAAGCCCACCTGCAGCAGGATCTTGGCCAGCAGCAGCCTCGGAATGGTCGGCACGCCCGCCAGGTAGCGGAGGCTGCGCCAGAAGCTGGCGTGCGCCGGATCGGGCTTGGCGCCGCCGTCGAACACGCCGCGCGCCGGCTCCGGCAAGGTGAACAGCACCAGCGCCGCGACCCCGAGGCCTGGAAGCCCCATGACGAAGAACGCCGCCTGCCAGCTGTAATTGTCGTTGATCCACCCCGCGAGATAGGCGCTCAGCGCAATCCCGATCGAGGAGCCAGCGGCGACGAGACCCACCGCGATGCCACGCCGGCGGCGCGAATAGAGGTCGCCGATCATCGACAGGATCGCGGGCTGGTGCGCGGACTCGCCGGCCGCCACGCCGATCCGGGCGGCGAGCAGAGCCCCATAGGAACCGGCCAGGCCGCAGATCGCGGTCATGGCGCTCCAGAAGGCGAGGGCGATGGCGATCAGGTTGCGCCGGTGGCCGCGGTCGGCGAACCGCGCCAGCGGCAAGGCGACAGTGGCGTAGACAAGCGAAAAGGCCGCGCCGGCCAGGAGGCCCATGGCGGTGTCGCTGGCCCCCAGATCCTTCTGGATGGGGACCAGCAGGATGGACATCATGTTGCGGTCGGCCGCCGCCAGCAGGAACACCAGCGCCAGGATGAAGGTGATGTAGGCCGTGCGGGGCCGCGAATAGGCGCTGGCCTCAGGGACCGCGGCCGCAGGCGCGTGAGCGGCCACGGAGGCCATCAGCCTTGGCGCCTGGCGCAGGAACGCCTGTGCGCACCTCCAGGAGCGAGCCTGAGCGTTCTTCCCATCTGTCCGTCCTCATGCCGGGGCGTTGCCGCCAGCATTCGGGCCGGATGGGGCGGTGTCAATCGCGGTTCGGTTTCACCTCGGAAACGTGCGGGAGGCGCCAGCAGCGCCCCCCGCGGACCGGGGCTCCGGCTTCAGAAGCTCACCGTCAGGCCGCCGAACACCGAACGGCCGTCGCCGGGCCAGGAGGCGGCCGTGGCGGGCGTGGCTGCGATCGCCGCCTGGACGTTGGAGACATAGGCCTTGTCGGTCAGGTTGCGGGCGTCGATGAACAGCGAGACGTCGTCGGTCACGTTCCAGCCGGCGTTGAGGCTGAGGACCGCGTACGACGGCGCCTTGGTGGTGTTGCGATAGTCGACCCAGGCGCCGGACGCCGACCATTCCAGCGAGGGCGCGACGAACCAGCGGTGGGCGTCTTCGTAGCGCAGCTCGGCGCGGTAGAAATGCTCGGGCACGATCGGCAGGCGGTTGTCGCCGTACTGTGCGTCGCCGTCGAAGCGGAAGTCGGACCAGGTGTAGGTCTGCCGCAGCCGCCAGCCGGGGGCGAGACGCCAGTCGAGCGCCGCCTCCAGGCCCTGGTGGATCGTCCGGTCGGCGTTGAAGGTGGAGGCCGGAATGTTCGGGCTCACGGTGAACTGCAGCAGCTCCTTCTCCAGCCGGGCGCGATAGAGGGCCACGTCCCAGGTGAGGGCGCCGCGGCGGCCGCGGGCGCCGACCTCCGCGGTCCAGGCCGCCTGCGCCTGCACCGGGGCGAACCCGGAGTTGGTGGGCGACAGCGAGCCGAAGTTGGGCGGCTCGACCGAGCGGGTGAGGTTGGCGAACAGCTGGGCGCCGTCCTTGGCCTCCCACAGCAGGCCCACGCGGGGCGCCAGCCAGTCATAGGTCTTCGAGGCGGCCAGGTTGAACGTCGACGAGACGCCCGGCACGGCGGAGCTCCGGTAGTCGCGACTGGCGGTCCCCCAGGTCGCGCCGCCCACCACGGCCAGGCGCTCGGCGACGAACAGCCGGCCCTCGCCGAAGACGTCGGCCGCCTCCGCGTTCTGGTAGGACTGCGACTGCCTCGCCCCCCGCGCCCCCTTGAGGTTGAGGAAGAAGTTGGAGTCCAGGTCGCCCCTGCGCAGCCAGGCGCCGGCGAACCCGTCGGCGCGCCGCCCGCCCACCTCGCCCGCCCAGCTCAGCCGGCCGAAGGCGCCGTAGTTGCGGCTCTGCTGGTCGATCACCTGGAAGATCGGATGGTCCAGGTCCTTCCACGTCGCATAGACCGCGCCCTCGAACAGCAGGCTGTCGTCGAGGCGCCAGCGGGTCCGCAGCGACCCGCGCAGGCCGCGCTGGTTGCGACCCTGGTCGTTGGCGTAGTTGGCCGGCGCCGGCTGGCGGGGATCCTGGCGGAACTGCGCCAGGGTGAGCGCGCCGGGGATCTCCTGGTTGATGTTCGAGCCGTTCACGATCAGCCGCACCTCGCGGTCCTGGCCAAAGCTGCGGCCGACGTTCAGCGAGCCGAACTGGATGTTCTGCTGGCTCTGCGGGCGATAGCCCTGGCCGGTCTGGTTGGTGACGGCGGCGAAGGCGTCCCAGTCGGCGCCCTGTCGCGCCACCGCGACGTGCTCCCGCGCCAGGCCGAACGCGCCGCCGTCGATCCGCACCTGCGCATCGAAACCGGCGGTCCGGCCGGTGGGCGTCACCATGTTGATCGCCCCGCCCAGCAGCGCGCCGCCGAAGCGCAGGGCGTTGCCGCCGCGGTAGACCTCCACGTGGCGGGTGGTCAGCGGGTCGGCGATCTGGCTGTCGCCATAGCCGTCGGCCTCGTTCAGCGGCACGCCGTCCTGGGCGAGCAGCAGGCCGCGGTTGTGGTTGGCGTTGCCGATCCCCGAGCCGCGGATGGAGATCCGGACGTCCCCGCCCCACTTGCGCTGGGCGTAGACCCCGGGGGCGTCGCGCAGCATGTCGTCGAGGGCCAGCGCCTGGCGCCTGGCGAAGGACTCCTGCGAGATCACCGAGACCGCGCCCGGGGTCTCGGAGAGCCGCCGGCGGCTCTCGGCGACCACGGGCGGATCCTCGGGATCGGGGCGGGCGGTGACGATGACGGAATCGACGGTGCGGCCGCCGGCGTCGTCGGCCCGGGCGGCGGTCGTCATGAGGGCGAGGGCCGCGGTGGCGGCGTAGAGATAGGCTTTCATATTCCAGGATCCCTGCGGCCGGCGCGTCGCGCGGCCGCCCATGCGCTGAACAGGGCCGCGCAGGCGCGCGGCGGCGTCCGGCCGCTCGGCCGGCGTCAGGCGCTGAGGATCGGCGGGCCCCGGGTGGGCGGGGGCGGCGCGGCGAGGCCGCGGCCGGGGGTCAGGTCGACCGGCCGCGCGGCCGGCGGGGCGCGCCAGGCGACGAACCCGGCCGGCTCTGACGCGAGCAGCATCGGGGCGAGCGCGCCGGCCCCGTGGCCGGCGAAGGCGCAAGGCGCGTCGTGGGCGGATTTTTCGCCCGGCGCCTCGCCAGGCTTGCCGGCCTTGTGCAGCGCGCCGCCCGGCTCGACCACCATCGGCCCCTGGCCGGTGCAGAGCACCACCGCGAACGGCAGGCCATTGGTCTTCGGCGCGGCCATGAAGCCCGCCGGGACCAGCACCTTCAGCGCGAGCGCCAGGACGGCCAGGGTCATGAAGACCTGGCGCAGGGCGGCGGAACGGCGCGTCAGCTGGAGCACGGGCCGCTCATAGCCGAGCCGCGCGCCCTTGTCTGCGGTCGCGTCGCGGCGGTCAGCCGAGCGAACGGATCGGATCGGAGCCGTCGAAGTCGCGGTGCGCCGCCTTCAGCATCTCGAACATCTGGAAGGTGGCCGGCGGCGGGGTCATGCATTCGATCATCGGCAGGTCGGGGCTGCCCGGGGCGGCGTAGAAGATCTCCATCCCCTCGCCGCGGATCTCCTGCACCACCTGGCATCCCACCGTCTCGCAGCGGGCCCGCGCCGCCGCCAGGTCGGGGACCACGACGCCCAGATGATGGACCCCCTCGCGTCCGGCTTCGCGCCAGTCGCGATAGACCGACGGGCCGTCGTCGACCTGACGGATAAACTCGATCTGCACATCGCCCCAGTAACCAAGGGCGAAGTCGATGGTGGTGGCGACCTCTTCGCCCCGGTAGCTGGTCCACGGGAACTGGCGGTTCCGCATCACATAGAACGGCCCCGCCCCGAGACCCACCCATCGGTGCAGGGCCGCATCGAAGTCGGGGGGAACGAAGGCCATCTGGAAAGCCTGGCCGAAGGGGGTCCGGGTCACGTCAGTTCCTCCTCTGCGGCCCCCGCTTGTCGTCGCAGGCCGACCGTCGGCGCAGCGTAGAGGAACTGCCGCCGCGGAGAAGCCCCCTCAGGCTGGCGTCAGGCGCAGGACGGACTCGATCACCGTCACCGCCTGGCCGCGCAGCAGGATGCGCCCGCCGCGGCGTTCGCATTTCAGGTCGCCGCCGCGGCCCGGATAGGCCTGGTGGAACCTCATCACGTCGCGGACTAGCTTGTCGCCCCAGAGCGGGGCCAGGCCGCAATGCAGGGAGCCGGTCGTCGGGTCCTCCGGGATCGCCGAGCCGGGGGCGAAGAAACGGCTGACCACGTCGTAGGGCGAGGCGGGGTCGGCCGGCGCGGTCACCGCGACGATTCCGTCGCCCTGGGTGGCCGCCGGGCAACTGAGCGCCCTGACCGCCGACATGTCCGGGGCGAGCGCGCGGACCGCGGCCTCGTCGGGCAGGACGGCGATCAGGAACTGCCCGGCCCAGCATTCCAGCGGCTCGGCGCCCAGCGCCCTGGCGAGGCCCGCGGGCGCCTCGACGCGGCGGGGCGGCAGGGCGGGGAAGTCCATCTCATAGAGGTCGCCGTCACGGCGCACGGTGAGCGAGCCGGACAGGGTGTCGAAGGCCACCGTCGGCGCGGCGACGCCGATCTCGGCCAGCAAGGCGTGACCCGAGGCCAGGGTGGCGTGGCCGCACAGCGGGACCTCCTGGTTCGGGGTGAACCAGCGCAGGCCGAAGCGGGCGGGCTCGTCCGTCGCCAGAAGGAAGGCGGTCTCGGCCTGGTTGTTCTCGGCGGCCAACGCCTGCATCCAGGCCTCCGCCGGCCAGGCGGCGAAGGGCTCCACCACGCAGGCGGGATTGCCCTTGAAGGGCTGGGCGGCGAAGGCGTCGATGGTCCACTGGCGCATGGGGCTCTCCTTACGCCGCCACCGTCAGCTCCGGCCATCGCCTGAGCGCCGCCTCGGCGGTGCGGTGGAAGCCGTTGGTCTGGCGGATCGGATTGGGGCGCAGGCGCAGGGCGAAGATGTCCTCCAGGCCGAAAGGCGCGAGGACCGTCATCCGGCCGTCGGCCTCCAACCGCGCGCCCACTGCGAAGGCCACGGTCGTGAACCGGGAAAGGGCCTCGGCGGTCGAGGTGAGCGGCGCATAGGGCTCGCCGAACTTGTCCTCGAACCAGAGGTGCACGCGGGCCTGGTTGCGCACCTCGACCATCTCGCGCAGCGGCGCGTCGAAGGCGCCGGCGACGCGGCGGATCACCTGGTCCTCGCCGTCCCAGGAGGTGTCTGGGTCGAAATAGCCCAGGTCATAATCGCGCACGCCGTAGTCCGGCTCGCGGCCGGTGAGGTGGTTCAGCACCCGCTGGTAGATGGCGCCCGAGAAGATCAGCCAGTCGGGAAGGTCGAGGTCGCGGACGGTCTCCATCACCTTCATCAGGGTGGGGGCGTCACGCAGAATGGCCTCCAGGCGCTGATGCAGGTCCTGGCTCATCGCAGCGGCCAGCCGTGGTCCAGGGGGCCGTGGCCCCGGCCGAATCCGGGGGCGCGGGCGATCGCCTCCTGCACGTAGGCCCAGGCGCGGGCGACGGCGGCGGTCAGGTCGAGGCCCTGGGCGAGCCCTGTGGCGCAGGCCGACGCCAGGGTGCAGCCGGTGCCGTGGGTGTGGCGGGTGTCCAGCCGCGGGCCTTCGAAGGTGGTCTCGCCGGCCGCGGTCATCAGGATGTCGATCAGGACGTCGCCGGGGATATGGCCGCCCTTCATCAGCACCGCGGCGGCGCCGGCCTTCAGCAGCGCCTCGCCGGCCCGGCGCAGGTCGTCGGTGGTCTCGACGGCGAGGCCGGTGAGCGCCGCGGCCTCGGGGGCGTTGGGGGTCAGGAGGGCGGCGCGGGGGACCATCAGCGTGCGCACGGCGCTCACCGCCCGGTCCTGCAGCAGCGCGGCCCCGCCCTTGGCGATCATGACGGGGTCGACCACGGCGGGAACGCCGGAGGCGTAGTCCAGCAGGGCGGCCACCGCCTCCACCATCGCCACGTCGCCCAGCATGCCGGTCTTCAGGGCGTCGGCGCCGATGTCGTCGAGCACGGCCCGGGCCTGGCCCTCCACGACCTCCACGGGGATGGGATGGACGCCGGTGACGCCCAGGGTGTTCTGGACGGTGACCGCGGTGATGGCGGTGGCGGCGTAGCCGCCGAGCGCGGTGACGGTCTTGATGTCCGCCTGGATCCCCGCCCCGCCGCCGGAGTCGGAGCCGGCGAGGATCAGCACCCGGCCAATGTTCCGTGTGCTGATCATCTGGCCGCCTCGATCGCCCGCCAGACGGAAAGCGCCTGCACCGTCTCGCGCACGTCGTGGACGCGCAGGGCCGCGACGCCGGCCGCGGCTCCGGCCAGGGCGGCGGCGATCGAGCCGCCCAGCCGCTCCCGCGGGCCGGCGCCGGCCGGGTCCAGGGCGCCGATGAAGCTCTTGCGGCTGACGCCCAGCAGCACGGGAAAGCCCAGGGCGACCAGCCGGTCGAGATGGGCGATGAGCGGCAGGTTGTGCCGTGTGCGGTGTTTGCCGAAGCCGACGCCGGGATCCAGCCAGATCCGCTCGCGCGCCACGCCGGCGGCCATGGCGGACTGCGCGCGCGCGGCCAGCGCCTCGGCGACCTCGGCGGCCACGTCGCCGTAGACCGGCGCGTGCTGCATGGACCGCGGATCGCCCCGCATGTGCATCAGCACCACGTCGCAGCCGAGCTCGGCGGCCGTCGCCAGGCTGTCCGCCGCATGCGCCAGGGCGGTGACGTCGTTCCACATGCTCGCCCCGGCGGCGGCCGCGGCGCGGGCCACCTGCGGCTTCATGGTGTCCACCGACAGGGGAATGGCGCTCTCGGCCCGGATCGCGGCGATCACCGGGACCACGCGCGCGGCCTCCACGTCCGCCGGCACGGGCTCGGCGCCCGGCCGGGTGGACTCCCCCCCGACGTCCAGGATGTCCGCCCCCTCGGCGATCAGCCGTCGGGCCAGCGCCAGGGCCGCCTCGAAGGTCGCGTGGCGGCCGCCGTCGGAGAAGCTGTCCGGGGTGACGTTGACGATTCCCATGACGCGCGGGCGGGCGGAGGCGGGAGTGGGCGGGCTCATGATGAGGCCCATGTCATAGCGGCGCTGGGGGCGGGGATGAAGGGGATGCTTTTCTTCTGTCGACATCCCGCGGACGATAGGGCTGAAAGGGGCGCCCGATGGACTTCGAGCTCAGCGATGACGACCGGGCCGTGCGTGAGGCCGCCGCGGCGATCTGCCGGCGCTTCGACGACGGCTACTGGCTGCAGAAGGACCGGGCGGGCGGCTTCCCGGCCGACTTCCACCTGGCGTTCGCGGAAGCAGGATTCCTCGGGATCTGCATGCCCGAAGACTATGGCGGGCAGGGACTGGGGATCGCCCAGGCCGCGGTGATGATGCAGGCCATCGCCGAGTCCGGGGCGGGGATGTCCGGCGCCTCGGCGATCCATATGAACATCTTCGGCCTGCAGCCGGTCGTGGTGTTCGGAACCCATGAGCAGAAGGCCCGCATGCTGCCGCCGCTGATCGCCGGGCGCGAGCGGGCCTGTTTCGGCGTCACCGAGCCGGACGCGGGCCTCAACACCACACGGCTGAAGACCCGCGCCGAACGGGATGGGGACCACTATGTGGTCGACGGCGCGAAGATGTGGATCTCCACCGCCCAGGTGGCCGAGAAGATCCTGCTGCTGGCCAGGACCACGCCGCTGGAGGCCTGCGCCAAGCCGACCATGGGCCTCAGCCTTTTCTACACCGACCTGGACCGGCGTCGCGTCGAGGTGCGCGAGATCGAAAAGATGGGACGCAAGGCGGTGGATTCGAACGCCCTGTTCTTCGACGGCCTGCGCGTCCCGGCTGAGGATCGCATCGGCGAGGAGGGGCGCGGCTTCGAATACATCCTGCATGGCTTCAATCCCGAGCGGATCCTGATCGGGGCCGAGGCGCTCGGCATGGGGCGTTGCGCGCTGGCCCGCGCCAGCGCCTATGCAAACGAACGGATCGTCTTCGACCGCCCCATTGGCATGAACCAGGCGATCCAGCACCCCCTGGCGGAGGTGTGGATGCAGCTCGAGGCCGCCGAGCTGATGGTGCGCCGGGCCGCCTGGCGCTACGACCGCGGCGAGTCGGCCGGGATTGATGCGAGCGCAGCGAAGTATCTGGCGGCGGAGGCGGGCTACCGGGCCTGCGAGCGGGCGGTGCTCACCCACGGCGGCTACGGCTACGCCAAGGAATACGTCGTCGAGCGCCTGTTCCGCGAAAGCCTGATCCCGCGCATCGCCCCCATCAGCCGCGAGCTGATCCTGAGTTTCATCGCCGAGCGGGCGCTGGGCCTGCCGAAGTCGTACTGAGCGCCGGGCCGATCACGCCTTCCCCCGCAGCGGCGGACGGGCTGTAATCGCCGCCAGCCCAACGACGAGAAACGGGAGGGACGCCCATGTCCGCGATCGCATTCGAACATCCGGCCGAGGTGCGGGAGGCCGTGGAGGGACTGGAGGCCTTCCTGCGGCGCGAGGTGATCCCGCGCCACGAGAAGCACCGCCGGCTGCTGGACGACGAGCGGCGACGCTACTCGCCGGCGGGGATCATGGCCGACGACCTGCGCGAGCTGGTGGACGAGGTGCGGCTGGCCTCGGCGCAGGCCGGCTTCTACGCCATGTGCGCGCCCGCCGAGCTGGGCGGCGGCGGCCTGGGCCTGCTGGCCTATTTCGCCGCCCACGAGCGGCTCTACCAGATCTGCGGCGCGCACTACTGGCTGGGACACCATGTGATCAGCCACTGGGCCAAGGGACCCAGTCCGGTGCTGAAGAGCATGACGCCCGAGGCGCAACGCCGGTACCTGCCGCGCATCATGTCGGGCGAGGACACCATGTGCTTCGGGCTGTCGGAGCCGGGCGCCGGGTCCGACGCCACCATGATCCAGACCCGCGCCGTGGCCGACGGGGACGGCTGGCGCCTGTCCGGCGGCAAGATCTGGACCACCAACGCGCCGCACGCCCAGTTCTGCATCGTCTTCGCCGTCACCGATCCGCAGGCCGCGAACCGGGGCGCCGGGATCAGCACATTCCTGGTCCCGATGGACGCGCCCGGCGTGCGGATCGACCGGATCATCTCCATGTGGGGCCACGCCGGCGGCGACGAGGCCGAGGTGCGCTTCGACGAGGTGCGGATCGAGGCGCACCAGCTGCTGGGCGAGCTCAACAAAGGCTTCGCGACGGCCATGCTCGGGGTGGACCTGGGGCGGATCTACAACAGCGCCCGCTCGGTGGGCTACGCCCGCTGGGCGCTGGAGAAGGCGTTCGAGTACGTGAAGGTCCGCAAGGCCTTCGGCAAGCCGATCGCCGACTACCAGGGGGTGACCTTCCCGCTGGCGGAATCGGCCATGCAGATCCACGCCGCGCACCTGATGAGCATCAACGTGGCCACCCTGAAGGACCGCGGCCAGCGCGCGTCGAAGGAGCTGGCCATGACCAAGGCCTTCGCCGCGGAGGCCAGCGCGCGCGCCCTGGACCGCGTCATCCAGGCCCATGGGGCGATGGGCATGACCAACGAGCTGGGGCTCACCGAGGCCTACACGACGATCCGCAAGATCGGCATCGCCGACGGCACCAACGAGATCCTGCGCCGGCAGGTGGTGAAGGAGATGCTGGGCGGAAACGTGGACCTGTGAGCGAGAGGTCTTCGCCCGCCACGACGCCCCAGGCCCCGTCGGTGGAGCGGGCGCTGGCCCTGCTGGAACGGCGGAACTACGGGGCGGCGGCCGCGGAGGCGGAGCTTGGCCTGGAGCGGTCGCCCGGCTCCGTCGACCTGTGGAACCTGCTCGGGGCGGCGAAGATCCTGGCCGGAGACCTGGTCGACGCCGCGCGGGCGACGGCCAGGGCGCTGGAGCTCGATCCGGCCTCGGCGGACGCCAGGCGCAACAACGGCGTGGCGGTGGCCGGCCTGAGGAACCGCTGTCGCGCAGCGCTCGCCGCCCTCGGCGGCGCGGACGACGAGGGCGGCGCGCTGGAGGCTGCCTACCACGCCGTAGTCGACGCCGATGACGCCGGAGTGCTCGACAAAGATCTGACCGGCCCCGCCCTGGTGGTGTTCCTGCGGCTCGCAGCGGTGGATGAGGCGGCGCGTCGGTGGCCGTTCGCGACGGTCGGCCGGGACTTCGTGGCGCGCGGCGAGCACCGCAGCCTGCTCTACCAGATCCCCCGCGTCCGCGACGACGGCGATCGGCGGGAGCTTCTGGACCAGCACCGGGCCTGGGGGCGGCGCGCCGAGGCCCAGGCCGCCGCCCAGCCGATCGGCCCCGCCCCACGCGCCCCGCGCTCGCGGCTGCGGGTGGGCCTGCTCTCCTCGGACCTGCGCATCCATGTGGTCACCGCCTTCGCCGACCCCCTGATCGAGTACGCCGCCGAAAGCGGCGTCGAGATCTGCTGCTACTCCGCCCAGCCGGGGGCTCCCGACGGCGCGCAGCAGCACATTGCGGGCCGCGTCGCGAAGTTCACCCACCTGCCCGGCGCAGGGGCGACGGACGTGGCCAGGGCCATCGCCGACGATGCGCCGGACGTGCTGATCGAGATCGGCGGTTCGACCAACGCGAACCGCCTCGAAGCCATGGCGCACAGGCTGGCGCCGGTTCAGGTGAGCTGGCTGGGCTACCCCCACTCGTCAGGTCTGAGCACGATCGACTACATGATGCTCGACCCGTATCTGGCCCCGCTGGATCCGAGCCTGATGATCGAGCGGCCCCTGTTGATGCCGCGCTCCTGGATCGCCCTGTCGCCGGGGTTCTTCCGCGACGATCCACGCCCGGCGGCCGACCTTGCGGAGGCCAGGAAGGGCCACCTCACCTTCGGGACCGCGAACAGCGCCTACAAATATTCGGCCGCCACCCTGCGGGCGTGGGCGAAGGTCCTGGCGGCCGTTCCCGGGTCGCGCTTCCTCTTCGTCCGGCCGGAGGGCGGCTCGGCGCAGTTCCGCAGCAACGTGGCGGAACACTTCGCCCGCGAGGGCGTCGCCGCCGACCGGCTGGAGTTCGCGGCTGTGCGCGGCGGCCACCTGCCCTACTACGGCGAGATCGACATCTCGCTCGACACCTTTCCGCTCACCGGCGGAACCACCACCTGCGAGGCGCTATGGATGGGGACGCCCGTGGTCACCCTGGCCGGTCCGGCGATCTATGAACGCCTCAGCCACTCCATCTTGAACAACGCCGGGCTGGCGGACCTGAGCGTGGA
>Ga0268265_10003012_pt1 | contig 12305 bp, 12 predicted proteins | sample KBSSwiS52_FD_190355 | JGI IMG/M metagenome (GOLD analysis project Ga0268265, IMG submission 190355) | Switchgrass rhizosphere microbial communities from Kellogg Biological Station, Michigan, USA - KBS Switchgrass S5-2 (SPAdes) (version 2) | ecosystem: Host-associated > Plants > Roots >... | reverse complement strand
GAACTCGGCATCGGCCCGCAGCGCCTTGGCGAGCGGCGCCGATGCCTCGAAGCTTGCCACGGGTTCCCCGTAGAAATCCGCGATCATGGCGAGGTAGCCATGCTGCGCGAGCATCGCGGCGCGTCGTTCCGTGGCCGGCGTCACGTTGGCGATTGTCGGGTACACGACAATCGCTGCCCGGGCCGGCCCTTCGGGACGAGCCAGCCACCCGGTCAGCGACTTGCCTCCGTGCGCGTAGGCGACCGGCTCCAGCGCTGTCATTCGGGCAGGAAATCCGGAACGGAGAGGTAGCGCTCGCCAGTGTCGTAGTTGAACCCGAGCACGCGCGAGCCTGTCGCAAGCTCGGGCAGCTTCGCGGCAATCGCCGCCAGCGTGGCGCCAGAACTGATGCCGACGAGAATGCCTTCGCGGCTCGCACACCGGCGTGCCCACTCCTTCGCGTCGGCAGGATCGACCTGGATGGCTCCGTCGATAGACTGGGTGTGCAGGTTGGAGGGGATGAACCCGGCGCCGATACCCTGGATCGGGTGCGGGCCAGGCTGTCCGCCCGAAATCACGGGGGAGAGCGTCGGCTCGACGGCATAGGCCTTGAGCGAGGGCCATTCCTGCTTCAGCCGCTCGGCGCAAGCTGTCAGGTGGCCACCCGTCCCGACGCCGGTAATCAGCACGTCTATCGGGGAATCTGCGAAGTCGGCGATGATCTCGACCGCGGTCGTGCGCACGTGGACAGCTATGTTGGCGGGATTGTCGAACTGCTGCGGGGTCCATCCGCCGGGCGTCTGCGCCAGCAGCTCTGCGGCACGCTCCAGCGCGCCCTTCATTCCCTTCTCGCGCGGGGTGAGGTCGAACGTGGCGCCATAAGCCAGCATCAGTCGGCGGCGTTCCAGCGACATCGATTCGGGCATGACCAGCACGAGCTTGTAGCCCTTCACCGCAGCCGCCATCGCGAGGCCGATACCGGTGTTGCCAGAGGTCGGCTCGATGATCGTGCCGCCTGGTTTGAGGCTGCCATCGGCTTCGGCGGCCTCGATCATGGCGAGGCCGATGCGGTCCTTGATCGAACCCCCGGGATTGCTTCGCTCGCACTTCACCCAGACTTCATGGTCGGGGAAAAGCCGCGCGAGTCGCACATGCGGCGTGTTTCCAATAGTGGCGAGGATGCTCTCGGCCTTCATGTGGTCGTCTCCCTGTATTGAGGCGCAAAGGTGCGGGCTCTGGGGATCTCAGGGAAGAGTCTCGCCCACATCGCGGTTACGACTATGGCAGCGACGCCGCCAAAGACAACCGCTCCGATGGCGCCGAGCAGCGATGCGGCGACGCCCGACTGCATCTCTCCCAACTCGTTCGAAGCCGAGATGGCGAGACCCGAGGTGGCGGACACCCGGCCGCGCATCTCGTCCGGCGTGTTGAGCTGGATGAGCGAACTGCGGATGAAGACCGAGACCATGTCCGCCGCGCCCAGCAGCGCCAGGAACATCAGCGAAAGCTCCAGGTCGCGCGAAAGGCCGAACGCAATCGTCGCGGCGCCGTATGCGGCCACCGCCAGCAGCATCTTCACGCCGACGTTATACTCCATGGGACGGAACGAGAGCCACAATGCAACCACCGCCGCGCCCAGCGCCGGGGCAGCACGCATCTGCCCGAGGCCCGCCGGCCCGACGTGCAGGATGTCGCGCGCGTAGACAGGCAGCAGCGCCGTGGCGCCGCCCAGAATGACGGCGAACAAGTCGAGCGTGATGCACCCCAGAAGGAAACGGTCGTTCCAGACGAACTGAAAGCCACCGACGATCTGGCGGATCGGATTCGTACGGCGCGCTTCGGGTGGCGGTGGCGGCAGCGAGCGGATGCGGATCAGCGTGATCGCCGCAAGCGCGTAAAGCACCATCGAGGTGCAGTAGGGTACCGCGTGATGCGTCGCGAACAGGAACCCGAAAGCCGCGGGGCCGATGACCCCGCCCGCCTGGAACGCGATCGAGTTCAGCGCGATGGCACGAGGGATGAGCGCGGCGGGCACGATATTGGGCGCGATCGCGTTCAGCGCCGGGCCCTGGAAGACCCGGACCGTGCCGTGCAGCGCCGCGAAGCCGAACAGGAGCGGCAGGCTGCGAAGGCCGGTCATCGTGCTGATCGCCAGGCCGGTCGCGATCAGCAGATCGACGCTCATCGAGGCACCCGCGACGTAGCGCCGGTCGAAACGATCGGCCACTACGCCTGCGATCGGCGTGAGGATGAAGATCGGCACGAACTGCGCGAGGCCGAGCAGGCCAAGCTGGAACGACGCGCGCGCGATGCTCATGCCATAGGCACTGCGTGCGACGTCGTAGAGTTGGTAGCCGATGATCACGACCATGCCGTTGGTCGCGATCACGGCGCAGAAGCGGGAAAGCCAGAACTTTCGATAGTCTGCTATGGCGAGGGGGGATGTCGGTTCGCTCACCCGCGCGCCATGGCACCAAGCCGCTGATTTGCCAACCGTTCCCTGCTTGCGTTTCTTAGATGGAAAGCCGAGCCGTGATTCGCACGTCGCGTCCCGCGATCGGCACGAAGTCGCGCGTTTCCGAGGTGGCAAGGCGGCCCGCAACGTCGAGCAGGTTGTCTGCCGACAGGATGATGGACACCGGAGCATCCTTCCCGCCCGGGCGCCACGTGGCGCTGGCACCCACCAGAGTGTAGGCGCTGGTCGGGATCTCGTATGTCGTCACGCGATCCTGCCGATCGTACCAATCGAGGTTGCCGCGAAGATCGAGACTGTCGGAGGTGAACTCCAGCCCGCCCCGGACACGCAAGGGCGGAATGCGTGGGACGGGACCTTGCCCGACGAGCCTTGCCCGCGTGTAGTCCACTCCACCGTCGACGGCGAGAGCCTTGCCGCCCCATCGCGCGAAGGTCCAGGCGCCCTCGGCCTCGATGCCGCGGAAGCGCGCACCTGCCTGGGTGTACTGAAACACAGGCAAGTCCTCCAATTCCTCGCCGGTCGGGATGGCAGTGATGAAGTTGCGGAAGTTCGTCCCGTAGGCCGTCACCGATCCCGCGAAGTCGCGCCCTGCGTAGCGCAGACCCGCTTCGATGCCGTTGCTGCGCTCGACACCGAAGGCGGGATTGCCGCGCTCATAGGACTGGGTGGCGTCGTGGGCGCCGTCCACGAACAGCTCCTCGGCGGACGGGGCACGCTCGCCGTGGGAGAAGGATACGCTGGCGGTCAGCCCTGCGACAGGATGCCAGGCGATGCCGGCCGAACCGGAATGAAGGTCGAAGCGACGATCCGGCCCGACGACGAGGGCCGCGACATCGGCGTGCTCGTACCGCAGCGCGCCTTCGAGATCGATATTGCCCAGTTCCACGCGCTGGAGCGTGAACGCCGCGAAGCGGTCTGTGCGATTGTCGGGCAGCAGACGCTCGTTGCCCGTCACAGAAAGGCGTGCGGTGGCGAGTTGCAAGCCGCTGGTGCCGCTCCAGCCTCCACGGCGGGCCTGTTCCAGCTCCAGACGGGCCTCGATCGCCTTGCTGCGGAAGGTCGTGCCGGGTTGGCCGTCTTCCAGCTCGACATGCTGATAGTCGCCATAGCCACCGCGCAAGGTGATACGCTTGAGCAGGCCACTGGTGTTGATCCCGGCGCGCAGGTCGAAGCGGTCCTGGCGCAGCGAGATCGCGCTGGTTCCCAGATCGGTCGAGGGTCGTGGAGGAATGCCGTAATCGTTGGCGAGGCGCTGGTACGATACGCCGATGTCGCCGCCGTCATCGATGAAGGCAAGACCGGCGCCGTAAGTCCAGCCTTCCGTGCCGCTGTTGGCCAGCCTGCCCTTGCGGTTCGCCTGCGCGGTCAGCGAGGCCGCGCCATCGAGGTCGCCGGCATCCGCCAGGTCGGCGGCATCGGCCAGCGTCGCCGCACGCAGTCCCGGCGACAGCACATGGCCGCCGATCCGCAGATCGTCGGAATGGTGGTAGCTCGCGTCGACCCGGCCGACGAGGCGAGGGGCGAGGCGGATCTCGGCGGCGGCCGCACCGATTGCCTCGTTTGCCGCAGTGCCGAAGGACCCGATGGCGTCGAGCTTTACCGCCCGATCGGGAACCGTGCGGGGGATGCGCTTGTCGAGCGCGTTGACCGCGCCGCCCGAGGGATCGCTCGCGTATTGCAGAACGCTTGGCCCGTGGAGGACATCGATCCGCTCCACACCCAAAGTGTCGAGCGACACGGCGTGATCGGCCGAGACCGAGGACGCATCGAGAGAGCCGATCCCGTCGATCAGGACTTGCACGCGGGGACCGTCGAAACCTCTCAGGATCGGACGGGAGACACCCGGAGCAAAGCCGCTGCTGGAGACGCCTGGCAGGCTCGCAAGCATCTCGCCGATCTGCGGCTTCAGTTGGCGCGCCAGACTGTCGCCCTGCAGCACCACAGGTGCGGAGATCGGATCGCTGTGACCCGAGATCAGCCGCCCGACGACGACGATCGCCTGATCGTTGTCATGCCCGTGGGGTGAGGGGACAGGCGCACGAGTCGCCGGCGGGGTGGCCGCGGGTGGGGTGGAAGCGGCGGTTCCTGTATCCTGTGCGAAGGCAGAATGGAGAGGGAGCAGCGCTGCGATTGCGGTGCAGGACGCTGCGGCGATTCGGCTGAGCGGCGATGTCATGACCGCCGCTTACAAGTGATGTTATACTATTACAACCGCCGATTGTGCGTTTGCAGCAAAAAGGTGCCTCCCAGCGTCGAATCGAATGCGTTAGCGGCGCGGCCGCAGGCGCGGGTTCGGCTGAACTGCGTCGACCAATTTGAAGAAGTCGTCGAGCCGGATGATCCGCTCGAACTGGAAGCCCGAGCGACCCTCGTGCGCCCAGATCAGATGCGCCTCGATGCGGCCGATCACCGGCATCCGCAGGACGACCCGGTCGCCCCGGGCCAGCGGAAGATCGCCCTGGGTCATGAATCCCTGGGCCGAAACGTTGACGATGTGCAGATGAACGTCGCCGAGCTGGCGATGCTCGGCCATGACCCGGTAATCGGCCGGATGACGCGCCGCACGACGCTTGTCGGTAACGGTCAGCTGTGCGCCCGCGCTCATATCCCGCCTCCGATTGCCTCCTGCTTGCCGGCCAGGAATATCCTAGTCCGGCAAAAAAGGTGTAAATCAGAGCGGTTAAGACGCGGTTGACAACAAACGACAAGCGGCTTTCGGTCGCGCCTCAAGCGCCCGACAGGACTGCGTGCTTCTTGCGTCCCAGGCTCAGCTTGCGCGTGGCACCGCCCGCGACCGTGACGAGGAAGGCGGGATCTGTGATGACCTCGTCATCGAGCCGCACCGCGCCTTCACCGATCTTGCGCTTGGCCTCTCCATTCGAAGCGGTGAGGCCGGCTTCGGTGCAGGCCGCGGCGAGCCGGATGCCTTCGCCGCCGACGGTCAGGGTCGGCAGATCCTCGCCAAGGCCGCCACCCGCAAAGGTTTCGCGCGCCGTCGCCTCGGCGGCGCGGGCGGCTTCGTCGCCCCGGCACAGCTTCGTGGCCTCGTTGGCGAGCACCACTTTGGCATCGTTGATTGCGGCGCCTTCCAGCGCCTCCAGCCGGAGGATCTCGTCGATCGGCAGGTCGGTGAACAGGCGCAGGAACTTGCCGACATCGCGGTCGTCGCAGTTGCGCCAGAACTGCCAGTAATCGTAGCTCGGCAGCATGTCTTCGTTGAGCCAGACCGCACCGGAGACGGACTTGCCCATCTTGGTGCCGTCGGCCTTGGTGATCAGCGGGGTCGTCAGCCCGAACACCTCGGTGCCGTCCATGCGACGGGCGAGTTCCACCCCGTTGACGATGTTGCCCCACTGGTCCGAGCCGCCCATTTGCAGCCGGACGCCCATGGTGTCCGCGAGGTGCCGGAAATCGTAGCCCTGAAGGATCATGTAATTGAATTCGAGGAAGGTCATCGGCTGCTCGCGTTCGAGCCGCAGCTTGACCGAATCGAAGCTCAGCATCCGATTGACCGTGAAATGCGTGCCGACCTTCTGCAGCATCTCGATGTAGCCGAGCGACCCGAGCCAGTCGTGATTGTTCACCATCACGGCGTCCGTCGGGCCATCGCCGAAGGTCAGGAAGCGTTCGAAGGCGGTGCGGATCGAGGCGATGTTGCTTTCGATCGCCTCGTCGGTCAGCATCTTGCGGACTTCGTCCTTGCCGGTGGGATCGCCGATCCGCGTGGTGCCGCCACCCATAACGACGACGGGCTTGTGCCCGGCCTGCTGGAGCCGCCGCAGCAGCATGATCGAAACCAGATTCCCGACGTGCAATGAGGACGCCGTCGCATCGAAGCCGACATAGCCCGGGACGATCTGCGCCGCTGCCAGCTTGTCGAGGCTCGTCGCATCGGTAAGCTGGTGGATGTAGCCGCGCTCGTCGAGCAGGCGGAGCAGAGTGGAATTGTACGTCATGGGCGCCTTCTTTTCGGAAGCGGGCGCCTACCACGGAGACGAGCGGTTGCAAACGTACTCGCTGGCTTGCCATCCCGATACGCCTCCCGCGGCGGTGAGAGGCCTGACCGCTCGCATCACGCCGGACGGCGACTGGCTGCGGCTGCGCTGGCGGATCGAGGGGGCGCACAAGCTGGTGGTGCCGCCGTTCGCAGGAAAGGGCAGAGCGGACGGCCTGTGGCGAACGACCTGCTTCGAACTGTTCCTGCAGGTGCCGGGGGAACTCGGCTACGTGGAACTCAACCTTTCGCCGTCCGAGCGGTGGAATGCCTACGACTTCGCCTCCTATCGGGAGGGCATGGCGGAGCGTCCATTTCCGCGCGAGCCCTCCTGCGCGCTACGCAAGGGCGAGGCTTTGGCGATCTTCGACGCGGCCGTGCCGGCGTCCGCACTGCCGCCCGGCCCCTGGCGCGCGAACATGACCGCCGTGATCGAGGAGGAGGGGGGCAGGACATCCTTCTGGGCGATCGCGCATCCTGCGGGAAAGCCGGACTTCCACGATCCGGCTTGCTTCGTTGCCGGGCTTGCGCCACCTCCCGCCTCATGAAATTTGGTATCGACCGTCTTCTTGCCGATCCCGCCTTGCGCAAGCCGTTGGAGGGAAAACGCGTCGCCCTTGTGGCGCACCCCGCGTCCGTTACCGAAGGGCTGGTCCATTCGATCGATGCCCTCATCGCATCGGGGATCAAGCTGACGAGCGCCTTCGGCCCCCAACACGGGCTGAAGGGCGACAAGCAGGACAACATGGTCGAGACGGGTGACGAGATCGACCCCGTCCTCGGCATTCCCGTGTTCAGCCTCTACGGCGAGGTGCGCCGGCCTACCGTTCCGATGATGGCCACGGCCGACGTCTTCCTGTTCGACCTGCAGGATCTGGGCTGCCGAATCTACACGTTCGTCACGACGCTGCTCTATCTGCTCGAAGCCGCCTCCGGCACCGGCAAGAGCGTCTGGGTGCTCGACCGTCCCAATCCGGCCGGCCGGCCTGTCGAAGGCACCATGCTGCTGCCGGGGCACGAGAGCTTCGTCGGTGCCGGGCCGATGCCGATGCGCCATGGGCTGACACTGGGTGAGATGGGGCACTGGTTCGTTCGCCGCTTCGGCCTGGATGTCGATTACCGGGTGATCGCGATGGACGGCTGGCAACCGAAGGACGCGCCCGGCTTCGGGTGGCCGCAGAGTCGCATCTGGGTGAACCCCAGCCCTAACGCGGCGAACCTCAACATGGCGCGCGCCTATGCCGGCACGGTGATGCTGGAGGGGACGAACTTGTCCGAAGGGCGCGGCACCACGCGGCCGCTGGAGGTACTGTTCGGCGCGCCGGACATTAGCGCCGGGTCCGTACTCGACGAAATGCAGGCGCTCGCGCCGGAGTGGCTGGCGGGCTGCGCCGTGCGCGAATGCTGGTTCGAGCCGACCTTCCACAAGCACGCCAAGACGCTGTGCAACGCACTGATGATCCATGCCGAGGGGGCATTCTACGATCATGCCGCGTTCCGGCCCTGGCGGCTGCAGGCGCTGGCGTTCAAGGCGATCCGGCGCCTTTACCCCGAGTACCCGATCTGGCGCGACTTTCCCTATGAATACGAGTTCGAGCGGCTCGCCATCGACGTGATCAACGGCGGTAGCGCGCTGCGCGAGTGGGTGGACGACCCGGCGGCCGAGCCAGGCGATCTCGATGCACTCGCCGGTCGTGACGAAGCCGCGTGGCGCAAGGAAATCGCCGATCTTTTGCTCTACTAACCGTCAGACGTAGTTGGCGATCCAGGCGACGGCTCCGGCCGCCGGCACGAACAGTGCCTGCGCCAGCAACGTCCCGATCAGCCGGCTGATCGAAATCCACACGATCGTGCGCCGAAAGCGCGCCTCGTCGATGCGCCCCTCCACCACATCGTCGGTCATCACCGAGAGCTGCGGGTCGATCAGTGCGAACAGCAGGATCGTCGCGAAGCCGTTGACCACGGCCGAAAGCTGCGATGCGGTGACCCGATACTGCGGATTGAGGAACCCGGCATAGAGGGAGGCCAGCACGCCGACCACGATCAGCGCCTGCGCGAGACAGTTGGCGAGCAGCACCCCGAAGCCGACGCCCCGATCCTGCGCAAAGCCCTTCAGGTGTCTGGGTGAGGGCATCCGGATCGAGCGACGGATCGCCCGCAGACCCGCCGGAGAGGCAAGGCGCATCACCAGCTTGCCCGTCGAGCGGTGAACCTGGAAATAACCGATCCCCGCCGCGAACATGCGTTGGCCGGTCGGCACCAGCAGGATCCCGAAAGCCACCGCGATCGACGCGGAGGCGAGCACGAGGCGAAAATCGCCAAGCAGCGCATCCCCGCCGCCGGTCGCCAGCCGCGTCTCGATCCGCTTTGCCAGAAACGGTCCGAGGAAGCTGTTCGAAGTGCGCGACACCAGCACGAGGATATTGAACAGCGCAAAGCTCATGGCGATGCGCCGGGTGCGGACGCCGGCGATCCGCGCGGCATAGGCCAGCGTACCGATAAGGTTGATCGCCGCCGTCAGCAGGCAGATGATGAGCAGTTGCCGGTCCATGGGCATCGCCCCTAGGCGCTTGCCCGCGCGGGCGCCACCGGTTCCAGCAAGGCCGGGCCACCAAAAAGGGACGAGCTCATCGAGCGCGAGCCCTCGATCATATCCCGCTGCGGCGGTGCCGGCTTGAGGGTGAGCGCGAGGTGGCTCGCGGGACGAGCGCGCGGGCGAGGCTCATCGCAAACACGGCGATCTGCTCCGGGAACATCGCCGTCAGCCTCTCTTCCTCGTGAGTTCGCGCATCGCGTCGTCGAGACCGTCCAGCGTCAGCGGGTACATGGACCCGTGCATCAGATCCTGGATCATCTTGGTCGAAAGCGAATAGGACCACTGCCTTTCCGGGCTGGGATTGAGCCACACCGTGGCCGGATAGGTCTCCCGGACCCGTTGGAGCCAGACGGCCCCCGATTCCTGGTTCATGTGCTCCACAGAACCGCCGGGATGGCTGATCTCGTACGGGCTCATGGCAGCATCGCCGACGAAGATGATCTTGTAGTCGTGACCGTACTTGTGCAGCACGTCCCAGGTCTTGATCCGCTCGGCCCGGCGCCGGCGATTGTCCTTCCACACGCCTTCGTAGAGGCAGTTGTGGAAGTAGAAGAATTCCATGTTCTTGAATTCGGCGGTGGCGGCGCTGAACAACTCCTCGACCAGCTGGACGAATGGATCCATCGACCCGCCCACATCGAGAAAAAGCAGGACCTTCACCGCATTGTGACGCTCCGGCCGCATCTGCAGGTCGAGCCAGCCGCGCTTGGCCGTTCCCTCGATGGTCGCGTCGAGGTCCAACTCTTCGGCCGCGCCTTCGCGGGCGAAGCGGCGCAGGCGGCGTAGCGCGATCTTGATGTTGCGGGTGCCGAGTTGCCGCGTGTTGTCGAGGTTGGCGAACTCGCGCTTTTCCCAGACCTTTACCGCGCGCTTGTGCTTGCTCTCGCCGCCGATCCGAATGCCCTCGGGGTTGTAGCCGGAGTGACCGAAGGGCGATGTTCCGTTGGTGCCGATCCACTTGTTGCCGCCCTGGTGCCGCTCCTGCTGCTCCTCAAGCCGCTTCTTCAGGGTCTCCATCAGCTCATCCCACGAGCCGAGCGCCTTTACCTTCTCCATCTCCTCTGGCGTGAAGTATCGCTCCGCAAGCTTCTTCAGCCAGTCCTCCGGCACCTCGACAGGGTTCTGCCCATAGTCGCCGAGGATGCCCTTGAAGACCTTCCCGAACACCTGATCGAACCGATCGAGCAACCCCTCGTCCTTCACGAACGTGGCACGCGAAAGGTAGTAGAAGGCCTCGGGCGATTGCTCGATAACGTCCTTGTCGAGTGCCTCAAGCAGCGTCAGGTGCTCCTTGAACGAAGCCTTGATCCCGGCGCTGCGCAGTTCGTCGACGAAATTGAAAAACACCGCTTCAGTTCCCTTTTTGCTCGCAGCGCGATGACGTGGTCTTCCTCAGAAAACCGTCTCGATCATGTGCCCCCCAAGTTGGTCACGGCGTATCGCTGCCTGGCGGGGAGGGTGCGGCAGGTTGTCCTGGCCACTGTTCCATCGCGGGATCAATCCGCGCCCAGGCGGGCGCTTCGTCCAGCCAGATCGCCGCCACCGGAGCGAGGCCGTGCCCTTCGTCGAGTATGCCGAAGCGCACCGTGCGCAAGTGCGGTCTGGCCGAGGACTGCGCCATGACCGGCGATCCGCAGGCGCTGCAGAACTCGTGAACCAGGACATTGCCGCTTGCTGCGACATAGCTGTGCCGGCGCGTTTCCCCGCTGAGGATAACTGCCTCGGCAGGAAAGATCGCGTTGTTCGTGGGGCCGCCACCGGCAATCTTCTGGCACTGGCGACACCAGCACTGCCGCGTGGTCACTGGCTGGGCGCTGATGGTCACGGTGATCGCACCGCAGTTGCAACGGCCAGTGTAGGTCATGGTCGACCGTCCTTCTTCTGCTTCGCCAGCTCCTGATCGAAGGCGGCGGAGAATTCCGTGACCATCTTTGGCAGGGCGGTAGGGTCGATGAAGGCGGTCTCATCACCCGCCTTGCGGCGACGCGCTCGCTCCAGCACGTCAGCGAGCTCGGGATGCGCGGGGAGTACGACATCGGCTTTCATCCCGCGCAGCCGGGCAAAGCTTTTGCGATAGTCGGCGACGATGCCGGGATAGCCCTTGTTGCCGACAAGCTTGTTGCCCGCCACCGAAATGCTGCAGGGAAACAGAACGGTGAGCGGGCGCCCCCGGTCCTTCACCTGCATCGTCCAGCTGGTGCAACCCGGCGTGTGTCCGGGCGTGAGCACCGGCGTCAGCGCGACATCGCCCAGTCGCACCGGGCGTCCATCGACCACCGGTCCATCGACCTTGACGGGCGCGAACTTGACCACGCCGTAATTCGTCTCGCTGGGCGGGGTTCCCCGCTCGAGCGCGCCACGATCGCCGGCGCTGGCGAGCAGACGGGCGCCGGTGTCTCGCTTCAACTCCGTCAGGCCGGCGACATGATCCCAGTGCGCATGCGTGGCGAGCAGGATCTTCACGTCGCTCAGCTTGAGGCCCAGCTTGACGATGTTGCGCTCCACGATCGGCGCGGCCTCCGCCGGCCCGGCATCGATCACGATCGCGCCCGCATCGGTGCGGATCAAGTAGACGCCGATGCCTTCGGTGCCGACATAGTCGATCGGACCGACTACGTGGAACGGCTCGGTCGGGCGGGTCCATTCCTGCGGCGAGTCCGCGAATGCCACCGTGCTCGACAGCGCGGCGAACCACAGTGTCAGGACCTTGTACAAGGCTTCAGCTTCCCCGCCGCGACATGAAGGCCAACCGCTCGAACATCATCACGTCCTGCTCGTTCTTCAGCAGCGCGCCGTGGAGCGGCGGGATGGCCTTGGTCGCGTCCCTGTTTTGCAGAACGTCCAGCGGCATGTCCTCGTTCATCAGCAGCTTGAGCCAGTCGAGCAATTCGCTGGTGGAGGGCTTCTTCTTCAGGCCCGGCACTTCGCGCAGCTCGTAGAAGATCTCCATTGCCTTGGTGACGAGGGTCTTCTGGATGCCGGGGTAGTGCACGTCGATGATCGCCTGCATCGTCTCGCGGTCGGGGAACTTGATGTAGTGGAAGAAGCAGCGGCGCAGGAAGGCGTCCGGCAGATCCTTCTCGTTGTTCGACGTGATGATGATGATCGGGCGCTCGGCGGCGGCGATGTGCTCGCCGGTCTCGTAAACGTCGAAGGCCATGCGATCGAGTTCGGCTAGTAAGTCGTTGGGGAACTCGATGTCGGCCTTGTCGATCTCGTCGATCAGCAGGACGGGCAGGGTGGACGAGGTGAATGCCTCC
>Ga0268265_10003011_pt1 | contig 12309 bp, 9 predicted proteins | sample KBSSwiS52_FD_190355 | JGI IMG/M metagenome (GOLD analysis project Ga0268265, IMG submission 190355) | Switchgrass rhizosphere microbial communities from Kellogg Biological Station, Michigan, USA - KBS Switchgrass S5-2 (SPAdes) (version 2) | ecosystem: Host-associated > Plants > Roots >... | reverse complement strand
CCGTCAGTCTGGCTATTCCTCAAGACGCTGCGCTGGTTGGGGCGACTTTGTTTGGCCGTTGGTTTGTGAAAGACGCTAGCGCGGCGGGCGGCGTCGCGGTCACGCCAGCTTTTCGGATGACAATCTTTGGAACCGCAGTGATCACCGCGCCTGCCGTCGCCAGCGTGTCCGCCTGCGCCACCACGGCGCCGCCCCCCGCCCCTTCCCCCGTCGCCGAGGAAGCGCGCGCGGCCCTCGCCCGCATCGAGCAGCATCGCCGGTCGCTGGTCGACCTGCGCTCCCTGGCCGACATCACGCTGCGCCGCAGCGGCCGGTCCCAGCGCCTGTCCGGCGTCATGCTGCTCCTGGGGGAGCCCGCCTCGCTCCGCTTCGAGGCCCTCTCGCCTTTCGGCACGCCGGTGCTGATCGTGGCCGGCGACCTCCAGAGCCTCACGCTCTGGGAAGTGCTGGACAACCGGGCCTATCTCGCCCCGGCTTCCCCCGACGCCAATCGGCGCTGGCTCGGCCTGGCGCTGGGCGGTGAGGATCTCATCGCGCTGTTCGGGGCCCGCGCCCGGCCACTGCCCGATCCGACCCAGGTGGAGCTGGTGGCTCCCGACGAGATCGGCCCGTCGGTCCGCCTGACCGGGCGTGATGTCGAGCAGCGCATCTGGTTCGACCCGGCCAGCGGGCAGGCCAAGCAGGTCGAGTGGACCGGCAAGAATCCGGCGAAGGTGACGTTCATGCCGACGCCGCCCGACGCCCCGCCGGCCGGTCTCCGGCTCGAGACACCGGACGGGACGCTGCGCGTCTCGGTCACCTACCGCGATCCCAAGATGAACTCCGGGCTCGACCCCGCGCTGCTGAAGCTGACTGTCCCGGAACACGTTAGAATTCAAGACTTCCGTTGACACTCTTTCGCGGCACATGGTAGCCTACGCTGCCTTGTCGAAGCGGTCACGGGGGCGCGCGCAGGTGGTGCTTCGCACCTCCGCCAAGGTGAACCTGGCCCTCGAAGTGCTGGGGAAACGGGGCGACGGGTATCACGAGATCGCGACGGTGCTGCAGGCGGTGGACCTGTTCGATCGCCTGAAGCTGGAAGCGGCCGACACTCTCTCATTGCACACGGATGATCCTGACTTGCCCACCGACGACGGCAACCTGGTGATGCGCGCCGCCCGCCTGCTCCGGAAGGCAGCCGGGATCGAGGCCGGGGCCCGGATCCAGCTGAGCAAGCGCATCCCGGTGGCGGCCGGGCTGGGCGGCGGTTCGAGCGACGCGGCGGCGACGCTCTGGGGGCTGAGCCGGCTGTGGCGGCTCCACTGGCCCAAGGCGCGGCTGCAGGAGCTGGCGGTGGAGCTGGGCATGGACGTGCCGTTCTTCCTGGGAACCGGGCGCGCGGTGGCCAGGGGGCGCGGCGAGCGGCTCACCACGCTGCCCGGCGGCGGCGGCTATGCCCTCGTGCTGGTGAACCCCCGCGTCCCGCTGTCGACGCGGGAGGTGTACGGTCGGGTGCCGGCGGGCTGGCGGGCCGAATCCACCGGCACCGAGCGGGTGATCGAGGCGCTCCGGACACGAAACGTGAACACGGTGGCATCGGCGCTGACGAACAATCTGGAGAGCGTGGTCGAGCCGGTGCTCCCGGTGATCGGCCGCATGAAGGCGGCCCTCTTGGCGGCGGGAGCACTTGGAGCGATCATGTCCGGGAGCGGCCCGACCGTGTTCGGGATGGCGCGCTCCCTGGACCACGCGCGGCAGATCCGGACGCGGGTGAGCCGGGCGGGCTGGGCCTGCTGGGCGGTCCGCACGAACTCCGGGCCCGCGATCCGCGCCACGTGACCACACTGGGGCGTCGTTCAGTGGCAGGACTCGGGGCTTTGGCCCCCGCAATGGAGGTTCGATTCCTCCCGCCCCAGCCACCATTGCCCGACGCACGCGCACAGGAGACGGCATGTACGAGCTGAAGCTCTTCTCGGGTAACGCGAACCGCCCGCTGGCGGAGGAGATCGCCAAGACGCTGCACGTCCCCCTGGGCGACGCGGACGTCTCGCGCTTCTCCGACGGCGAGGTGTACGTGCAGATCAACGAGAATGTCCGCGGTCAGGACATCTTCGTGATCCAGCCCACGTGCCCGCCGGTGAACGATCATCTGATGGAGCTGCTCGTGATGATCGACGCGTTCAAGCGCGCGTCCGCCCGGCGAATCACCGCGGTGCTGCCCTACTACGGCTACGGCCGCCAGGACCGCAAGGTGCAGGGCCGGATGCCGATCACCGCCAAGCTCGTGGCCGACCTGCTCACCGCCGCGGGGACCCAGCGCCTGCTCGCGGTGGATCTCCACGCCGGGCAGATCCAGGGCTTCTTCGACATCCCGGTGGATCACCTCTTCGCGGCGCCCCCGGTGATCATCGACTACCTGGCGAAGAAGGACCTGAAGGACCCCGTCCTCGTCTCGCCCGACGCGGGCGGCGTGGAGCGCGCGCGGGCGCTCGCCAAGCGGCTCAAGGCCGGCCTCGCCATCATCGACAAGCGGCGCGAGGGCAACAACGTGGCGGTGTTCATGCACCTCATCGGCGACGTCAAGGACAAGGACGTGGTGATCGCCGACGACATGATCGATACCGCGGGCACCCTGATCCAGGCGGTGGACGCGCTCCGGCGCGAGGGGGCGCGGCGCATCCTCGCCTGCGCGGTGCACGGAGTGCTCTCCGGACCGGCGATCGCCCGGATCAAGGAGTCCGTGCTCGAGGAAGTCATCATCACGAACACGATCCCGCTCCCCCCCGAGCGGCAGCTCTCCAAAATGCGCGTTCTCTCGGTCGCCCCGCTGCTCGCGGAGGCGATCCGCCGCATCCACGACGAGGAGTCCGTCTCGACCCTCTTCGTGTAGATAAAACTTCAGTTCATCAAGGAGTGACTTGTCATGGAAATGCGTGAGTTGACGATCCGGAAGCGCGAGGGCATCGGCAAGGGGCCCGCGCGGCGCCTGCGGCGGGCGGGACAGGTGCCCGCGACCCTCTACGGCGGCGCGAGCCCGGTGAACGTGGCGGTGATGCCCAAGGACGTGCTGCGCCTCATCCACGGCCACGAAGGGAGCACCCAGCTCTTCCGGGTGACCTTCGAGGGGACCACCGACGCCAAGATGGCGATCATCCGGGACATGCAGTTCGATCCGGTCTCGGAGAGCCTGATCCACGTGGACCTGCAGGAGGTCGCGATGGACCGCGCCATCCAGGTCTCGGTGGCCGTCCACCACGTGGGCGAGGCGATCGGCGTCAAGGACACCCAGGGCATCCTCGAGATGGTGCTGCGCGAGGTGCGGGTCTCCTGCCTGCCGGGCAACATCCCGGAGTACCTCGAGGCGGACATCTCGAACCTGGCGATCCACGACGTGCTGACCGTGAAGGACCTGAAGGTCCCCGAGGGCGTGCGCGTCCTCAACGACCCCAACCAGGCGGTCGTCACGATCGCCCCGCCGGCGGCCGAGGAGACGGTGGTGGCCGCGGTGGCGACGACCGAAGTGGCGGCGGCCGAGCCCGAGGTGCTCACCGAGCGCAAGCCCAAGGAGGGGGAAGCGGCCGAGGGCGACGCGAAGGACAAGGGCGGCGAGAAGAAGAAGTAGGTGGCCCAGGCCATCGTCGGCCTGGGAAACCCGGGCCCGGAGTACCGCAACACCCGGCACAACGTGGGCCAGCGCGTCGTCGACGCGCTGGCCCATCGCATTCACGCGCGCTTCGAGCGCGACGGCGGCCACGCGATTGCCTCCGGCCGGTGGCAGGGCGAGCCGCTCTACCTCATCAAGCCGGGCAGCTTCATGAACGTCACCGGCGCCCCGGTGGTCCGGCTCGCCCGCAAGCTCCACCTGGGCCCCGCCGACCTGATCATCGTCTTCGACGACCTGGATCTCCCGCTGGGCAAGGTGCGCGTGCGCACCAGCGGCAGCGCGGGCGGCCACAACGGCGTCCGCTCGCTGATCGCGGCCTTCGGGACCAACGACCTTCGCCGCGTCAAGATCGGCATCGGCCGGCCCGGCCGGCCGGGCGAGGATCGGGACCGCGTCTCCGACCACGTGCTCTCGCCGTTCTTTCCCGAGGAGCAGGAGACGATCGCGACGGCCTGCGACGAGGCCGCCGACCAGGCGCTTCGCCTCGTGGAGCGCCGCTGAGGGCCCCGCGCCGATGAGCCCCGCATTCCGGCTCTCCGCGGGCAGCGGCGGCCTCGAGTGGCCGCAGGTGCTGGCACTCCTCGCCCGCGAGGCGCGGACCCCGATGGGCCGGGAGCTGGCGACCGCCACGCAGCCGCACACGGATCCCGGCGCGATCCGGCGCGCGCTCGACGAGACTCGCCAGGCGCGGGCCGCGATGGGCCAGACCGGCGTGCCGCCCTGGGAGGGCATCCCGGACGTGCGGCCCACGCTCGACGCCGCGCGCGTGCCCGGCTCGGTGGCCGAGGCCGCGGACCTGGCCGCGCTGATCCCCCTGCTGGAGGCGGCCGGACGTCTGCTCGCCTACGGCCGCGCCATCCAGCCGGTGGCGCCCGATCTCGCGGAGGCGCTCGCGGGCTTCCCGCGTCAGGCCGAGCTGGCCGATCTGCTCCGGCGCTCGCTCGACGCCGACGGCCAGGTACGCGACGAGGCGGCGCCCGCGCTGCGCCGCGTCCGCCAGCGCATCCGAGATCTGCGGCGCGACCTGGTGAAGCGGCTCGAGGCCTACTTCGGCGCGCCCAATGCCGACACCACGTTCCAGGAGCGCTACGTCACGGTCCGCCACGGCCGCTACGTGCTGCCGATCCGCGCGGAAGCCAAGGGCCGCCTGCGCGGCATCGTGCACGACCGCTCGCAGAGCGGGGCCACGCTCTTCGTGGAGCCGGAGGCGGCGGTGGAGGCGAACAACGACCTCGTGCAGGCCGCGCGCGAGGAGGAGATCGAGATCCTCCGCATCCTGGCCGCGCTGACCGACGCGGTGCGGGCCGCGCTGCCCGAGCTCGACGACCTGGTGGCGGGCATCGGCGGCCTCGACCTGATCTTCGCCCGCGGCGCCCTCGCCGAGCGCATGGAGGCGGTCGAGCCCGCGATCCGCGACGACCGCGACGTCGTCCTGCGCGGCGCCCTCAACCCCCTCCTCCTCGCCCAGCGCTGGGGCTCCGAGAGCGCCCAGCCGGTCATCCCGATGGACATCGAGATCGGGAGCGAGCGCCCGGTGCTCGTCATCACCGGCCCCAACGCGGGCGGCAAGACGGTGGCTCTCAAGACCCTGGGCCTGCTCGTGCTCATGGCCCAGTCGGGCTGCCACGTGCCCGCGCGCGACGGGGCGCGGCTGCCCGTGTTCTCGCAGTGCTTCGCCATCGTGGGCGACGACCAGAGCGTGGCGGAGAATCTCTCGACGTTCTCCGCCTTCGTCAAGCAGCTCCGCGAGGTGCTCGAGCGGGTGGACGCCCGCTCGCTCGTGCTGCTCGACGAGCTGGGCGCGGGCACCGATCCGGACGACGGGGCCGCGCTGGCCCAGGCGGTGCTGGAAGACCTGGCCGCGCGCGGCGCGGTGGTCGTGGCCTCCACCCACCTCGAGCCGCTCAAGGGCTTCGCTTCGACGCATCCCCGGGCCCGCAACGCCTCGGTGGAGTTCGACCCCGAGCGGCTCGCCCCCACCTTCCGGCTCATCTACGATCGCCCGGGCCAGAGCTACGCCCTGTCCATCGGCGCGCGCCTCGGCCTGCCCGCCGCGCTGATCGAGCGGGCCCACGCGCATCGCTCCACCCAGCAGCGGCAGCTCCAGGAGCTGCTCGCCCGCCTCGACGACCGCGATCGCCGGGAGGCCGAGCGGGGCGCGCTGCTCGAGCGGCGCGAGGCCGAGAGCGCGGGGCTGCTCGCGCGGGCCCAGGCCGAGCTCGAGGCCGCCCGGACGAGCGCGCGCGAGACCATCGCCCGGGCCAAGGCGGAGGCGCAGCGCCTGGTCACCGAGGTGCGGCGACACGTGAACGAGGAGTGGGACCGGCTCAAGCGCGCGGAGAAGAGCCGGCCGGAGCTGGAGCGCGCGCGCAAGCGTCTGGTGGAAACCGCGCAGAAGGTGGAGCACACTGCGGGGGCCACCGCGTCCGAGCCGGACGGGGCGGGTCCGGTCAGCGTGGGCGATCGCGTCGAGATCACCCACCTCGGGCTCAAGGGGGACGCGCTGGGCGTGGACGGCGAGACGGTGACGGTGCAGGCGGGCGCGGTGACGGTGAAGGTGCCGATGCAGGCCCTGCGCGTGATCCAGCGCAGCCCCTCGGGCGAGCCGACGACGACCCCTCGCGCCCGGCGGGGGAAAGGGCGGGGTGAGGGGGACCGCATCACCACCCCCGGCAAGGGCACGGTCGGGGTGGAGATGAACATCATAGGACGGACTACCGATGAGGCCCGCGATCTGCTAGAAAAGTACCTCGACGATGCATTCCTGGCCGGGCTCACCTCGGTACGCATCATCCACGGCAAGGGCACGGGTGCCCTCCGGCGGGCGGTCGAGGAATTGCTGAGCGCCCACCCCCTCGTGGCCGATCATCGCCCGGGGGCGTCCTCCGAGGGTGGCGCCGGCGCCACCGTCGCCACGCTCACCCAGGGCTGAGGCGACCTTCCGTGCCGGGCGGATACTCCCAGCAGCTCCTCGACGAGATCCGCTCCCGCGCCGACATCCTCGAGATCGTCGGCCAGGTCGTGAAGCTGAAGCGGTCGGGCGGAGAGAACTGGAAGGGCCTCTGCCCCTTCCACACCGAGAAGACCCCGTCCTTCACCGTGAACCCGAAGCGGAACATCTACCATTGCTTCGGCTGCGGGGCGGGCGGCGACGCCTTCAGCTTCCTCATGCGCCAGGAGCGCGTGGCCTTCCCGGAAGCGGTGCGCACCCTGGCCGACCGCGCCGGCGTCGCCCTGCCGGACGCGAGCCAGCGGACGCCCGAGGTGGACGGCAAGCTGGAAGCGCTGCGCCGCGCGATGGGGCTGGCCGCCGAGTTCTACACGAGATCGCTCTGGGAGCCGGGCGGCGAGAAGGCCCGCGCGTATCTCGAGCAGCGCGGCGTGGATCCGGAGGTGGCGAAGCGCTTCGGCCTCGGATACGCGCCCGAGAGCTGGAACGCGCTGCTGGGCGTCATGGCCCGACAGGGGATCGGCGAGGAGGTCCTGGTGCAGGCCGGGCTCATCCTGGCCCGCCAGAACGGGCCCGGCTTCTACGATCGCTTCCGGGGCCGGCTGCTGTTCCCCATCCGTGACGTCCAGGGCCGGGTGGTGGCCTTCGGCGGCCGCGCGCTCTCGGGCGAGGAGCCCAAGTACCTCAACTCGCCGGAGACCCCGCTCTACGTGAAGGGGCAGATGCTCTACGCCCTCGACGTGGCGAGGATCGCGATGCGGGAGCGAAGCCGCGCCATCATCGTCGAGGGCTACCTCGACTGCCTCATGGCGCACCAGCACGGCTTCGGCGAGGCGGTCGCCGCCCTCGGCACCGCGTTCACCCCCGCCCAGCTCGGCCTGCTGCGCCGCTACGCCGACGAGGTGGTAGCTCTCTTCGACGCGGACGCGGCCGGGCAGAAGGCCTCCTCGCGCCTCGAGGAGATGATGAACGACGTGATGGATCTCCAGAACCTCGGATGGTCCGTCTCGCGCACCGGCGGGTTCGAGAAGGCGGGTCACCTGCCGATCCGGGTCGCGCTCCTGCCGCCCGGCCACGACCCCGATAGCCTGCTGCGCGCCGAGGGCGCGCCCGCGCTCACCGCACGGCTCGACGCGGCGCGCCCCCTGCTCTCCTTCGTGCTCGAGAAGGCGTTCGCCGATGAGGACCTGACCACCGCGCGAGGCCGGGCCAACGCCCATGCCCGCGTGGCCCTGATCCTCTCCAAGGTGGCCAATGCGGAGGAGGCCACCGAGCTGGCGCGGGAGGCCGCCCGGCGGCTCGGCGTGGATTCCACCCAGCTCTGGATCGAGGCGCAGCAGCTGCAGGGCGCCCGCGCCCGGGGCCGGAGGCCCGAGCAGCTCGCGCAATCCGGGCGGGGAACGGCGGAATCGGATTCCTGGCCACCTCCCGTTCCCTTCGAGCGGGATCTGGTGGCCCTCCTCTTGCAAGTCGATGAGGCCCGGGCCGAGCTCCTCCCCGTGCTCCTGGATGAGGACGTGGTCCATCAGGGGCTGCGCCTCGTGCTGACCGCCCTGCGGCGGGCGCCCGGCGCGCAGCCGGAGGCGTTGATGGCCGAGCTCGAGGGAGAGCGCGAGCGGGGCCTGCTGGCCGCCCTCCTGGTCGAGGATCGCAAGTGGGGCGATACACATAGTCACGTCGCGGAGCTAAAGAGGCGGTACCATATCCGGCATCGAAAACACCGGGTCCATCAGGTGACGCGGGCGATCATCGACGCCCAGGCCACCGGGGATCCGGCGCTGCCCGCGCTCGAGGACGAGCTTCGAGGCCTGCAGCGTGATCTGCAACGGGAGGCGGAGGCGGTCAGGGAGCTGGCCCTGGCGCGCCCGGGGCTGCCGAGCGATTGGCCGGTGAGCCCTCAGCGTCAGGGCGAAACCCCTTAACCCACCAGGAGAACGGCGAGGATGGCGGACGAATCGCGGACCGTGGAAGAGCCGAAGATCGAGGAGCTGGACAAGCTCATCGCCAAGGGGAAGCAGAAGGGGTTCCTCACCTACGACGAGGTGAACGACGCCCTCCCCTCCGACCTCGTCACCCTCGATCAGCTCGATGACATCATGCTGATGTTCGGCTCGATGGACATCGAGCTCGTGGACTCCACCAAGGCGGTGCGGCTGCCGTCCGAGATGGCGGCCCAGGCCGCCGATCCCGAGCCGGATGATGAAGAGCCCGAGCCGCGGCGCATCGATCTGACTCCGGGCCCGGTCGGCCGCACCGAGGATCCGGTCCGGCTCTACCTGCGCGAGATGGGCAAGGTGGCCCTGCTCACCCGCGAGGGCGAGATCACGCTCGCCAAGCGCATCGAGGAAGGCAAGGACGAGGCGACCGCCGCGATCCTCTCCACCAGCCTGGCCGTCGAGAAGATCCGCGCCCTCCGCGACGAGCTGCGTCAGGACATCATCCCGATCAAGGACGTGGTGGACTTCCCGGAAGAGGAGTCCACCGAGGAGAAGGAAGCCGCGCTGCGTCGCTCGGTGATCCGCGAGCTGGGCAACGTGGACCGGCTCCTGGGCGAGCGAGAACGCCTCACCCATCAGTGGCGACGCCTCAAGGCCAAGGCGGGAGGACGAAAGAAAGGGAAGACCGAGCCGGCCTGGAAGCGAGTCGAAGGGCAGGCCGAAGCCAAGAAGAGCAAGGTCCTCTCGATCCTCCGCGGTCTCAACCTTCAGCAGTCCCTCCTCGATCTCTGGGGCAACGATCTCAAGAAGCTGGTCGAGAAGATCCACCGGGCCGAGCGCGAGATCGCGCTCTGGTCGGACGGCAAGCGCCCCGCCCCCACCGCGGTGGACGCGTTCCTCTCCTCGCTCGCCGACGACGATCGCGACGACGGGGACCGCGACCTCTACCAGAAGGCGGCGTCCAAGCACCCCTCGATCAAGGAGCGGCTGGTGTGGGTGGCCCAGCAGAAGATCAAGCGCGCCGAGGAGCTGGCGGACGCGCGGGCCGAGGAGCTCAAGAACATCGTCAAGATCATCAAGCAGGGCGAGGCCAAGGCCGCGCGGGCCAAGAAGGAGATGGTCGAGGCCAACCTGCGACTCGTGATCTCGATCGCCAAGAAGTACACGAACCGGGGCCTGCAGTTCCTGGACCTGATCCAGGAGGGCAACATCGGCCTGATGAAGGCGGTCGACAAGTTCGAGTACCGCCGCGGCTACAAGTTCTCGACCTACGCCACCTGGTGGATCCGGCAGGCGATCACCAGGGCCATCGCGGACCAGGCCCGCACCATCCGGATCCCGGTGCACATGATCGAGACCATCAACAAGCTGATCCGGACCTCCAGACAGCTGGTCCAGGAGCTGGGACGCGAGCCCACCCCGGAAGAGATCGCGGTCAAGATGGAAGTGCCGGTGGACAAGGTCCGCAAGGTCCTCAAGATCGCCCAGGAGCCCATCTCGCTCGAGACGCCGATCGGCGAGGAGGAGGACAGCCACCTGGGCGATTTCATCGAGGACAAGCAGGTGGGCTCGCCGGTCGAGAGCATGATCGGCCTCTCCCTGCGCGAGCAGACCAACAAGGTGCTCAACTCGCTCACGCCTCGAGAAGAAAAGGTCCTGCGGCTGCGCTTCGGCCTGTCCGACGGCTGCGAGCACACCCTGGAGGAGGTCGGTCAGGACTTCGCGGTCACCCGCGAGCGCATCCGGCAGATCGAGGCCAAGGCCCTGCGCAAGCTGCGCCATCCCTCGCGCTCCAAGAAGCTGCGGAGCTTCCTGGAATCGTGAGCCCCGGCCGCAGTGGTATGATGGCGGCCGGGCCCATAGCTCAATTGGCAGAGCCCCCGGCTCATAACCGGTCCGGTCTTGGTTCGAGTCCAAGTGGGCCCACCAATACGGTCAGATAGAGGCAGTGGCATGGCGAGGCGCAGCCGAAGGCGAGCCGAGCGGATATCAAAAATGCTTCATCGAACGCGAGTAGGGAGATAGTGGACCAGAAGCTCCAGACCCTGATCAATCTGCAGGCGATCGACTCGCGCATCGCCGCCCTCGAGGCGGACGCCGCGCGGCTCCCCAGGGAGATCGCCGCCATCCACGCCGGTCTCGACGACGCCCGGACGCAGGTCGAGCAGGCCAAGGCCCGGCTCGACACCGCCCGCAAGGACCAGCGCGCGAAGGAAAAGGACCTGGAGGTCGTCCAGGCCAAGCGCAGCAAGAACGAAGCCCGCCTCTACGAGGTCAAGACCAACAAGGAATACTCCGCGGTCCTGATCGAGATCGAGGACATCAAGCAGGAAAAGGCCAAGATGGAGGAAGAGGTCCTGGTCCTCATGGAGGCCCAGGAGCGGCTGACCGGCGACATCCGCGAGGCCGAGGCGCGCTTCAAGCAGCGCGAGGCCGAGGGCCGCGGACAGGAAGCCACCGCCAAGGAGCAGCTGCGTGCGGTCGAGGCCGAGCTCGCCGGGGTCCGCACCGAGCGCAAGGAGCTGGCCGGCCAGCTCCCCGGCCCCATCCTGGGAGACTACGATCGGATCCTGCGCGCCCGCGGCGGGGTGGCCCTCGTGCCGGTGACCAAGCCGAACTTCTGCGGTGCCTGCCGCATGACGATCACGCCCCAGCGCCTGCAGGAGCTTCGCGCGCAGGCCTCGCTGATCCCCTGCGAGTCCTGCGGCCGCTACCTCTACTGGCCCTCCTGAGTCCGCCCCTCATCCTGAGGGGTCGGTAGTGCCGACGCAGCCCCCGGTCGTCATGTACACGGACGGCGCCTGCTCGGGCAATCCCGGGCCGGGTGGCTGGGGCGCCCTCCTCATCGAGGACGGCCGGGAGCTCGAGCTCTCGGGCGGCGAGAACCCCACCACCAACCAGCGCATGGAGCTCACCGCCCCGCTCGAAGGCCTGCGCTCGCTCGCGGGCCGGCGGCGCGTCGCCATCTACAGCGACAGCGCGTACGTGATCAACTGCTTTCGCGACCGCTGGTACGAGCGCTGGCGGAAGAACGGCTGGATCAACTCCCAGAAGAAGCCGGTGGACAACCGCGATCTCTGGGAGCCGCTGATCGCCCTGGCCCTCGAGCACCACGACGTCACCTGGCACAAGGTCGCGGGCCACAGCGGCGACCCGCTGAACGACCGCGCCGACGCGCTCGCGCGCGCCGCGATCATCCGCGTCGCGCGCTAGATCGGCGGGGGCCCCGCTACCCGATGAAGAGGCCGCCGTTGGGCGAGAGCCACTGGCCCGTGAAGTAGGAGGCGTCGTCGGAGGCCAGGAAGGCGGCGGTGGCCGCGATCTCCTCCGGCTCGCCCCAGCGCCCGAGCGGGGTGCGGGCGACGAGCAGCCGCTGCGAGACCGGCGACATGGGCCTGGTCATGGGCGTGTCGATGTAGCCCGGGCAGATCGCGTTCACCCGGATCCCGCGCGAGGCCACCTCGCGCGAGATCGCGCGGGTGAAGGCCAGGATCCCACCCTTGGCCGCGCTGTAGTGCGGGGCGGCCTCGAGCCCCATGAGCGCGGCCACGCTCGACATGTTGATGATCGCCCCGCGGTTGCGGCGGGCCATCAGCCGCAGGGCCTCGCGCGTGCAGAAGAAGGTCCCGTTGAGGTGCACGCCGATCATCCGGTGCCAGACCTCGTCGGACATCTCCTGGGTGAGATCCCAGTGGGTGGTCACCGGCCCGCCCCCCATGAGCTCGCCCATGCGCGCCTCCGACCGCGCGCGGATCTTCTCCCGATCGCCCGGCGCCCCT
>Ga0268265_10003009_pt1 | contig 12311 bp, 8 predicted proteins | sample KBSSwiS52_FD_190355 | JGI IMG/M metagenome (GOLD analysis project Ga0268265, IMG submission 190355) | Switchgrass rhizosphere microbial communities from Kellogg Biological Station, Michigan, USA - KBS Switchgrass S5-2 (SPAdes) (version 2) | ecosystem: Host-associated > Plants > Roots >... | reverse complement strand
ACTTAGGTCCGAAAAGTCCGAGTCCAACTGTCCCCGCAGTTATATCTTTTACATGCACCGTGTCAGGTGCTGATTGTTTGAGATAATTTATATCGATGTTGCTGTTCACCCCAATGAAAAAGTCGTGCTCCCCACGTCGCATAACTGTTATGTCGCTCATAATGCCAGCTCTTTCATTGAGCAACAAACAATAGGTAATCGAACCGGGTTTCTTGCGCAGATTTCCCGTTGTCAATCGTTCGAGAAATTCCAGGGCACCTTTACCAATGACTTCAATACGTTTCAATGTGGTGATATCAAACAGTCCAACAGCATCCCTGACCGAAAGTGCCTCAGCACCTATGATCGGCGACCAGAATTTTGAACTCCACTCATCACGTCGCGGACTCTTGTAACGTGAGAGCAAGCCGGCATTGGCTTCGTACCATTGCGGTCGCTCATAACCGGAAGCCTCGAGGAAGAAACCACCGAGTTCCTGCTGACGCAGGTAGAAACCAGTTGTTCGAATGGGACGTGGCGACTCCATCGGCTGAAGCGGGTGCAACAGATCGTATACTTCGACATAGTTCTGTGCACCGCGTTCCTCAATATGCTGTGATCCCAGCTGGTGGGCTTCAAAACGGTTGACATCGCATTCATGAACTGCCAGCGTGGGATGGCCATTGACGATCCACTCCGCCATCGCCCGGGCCACACCACAACCATGGGTGATCCATACGGCTTCTGCGACCCAGAATCCTTTCAGTCCCGACCATTCACCCATCAGCGGAAAGTTATCGACGGTGAATGAGAACAATCCATTCATCGATTCAGTAATCCTTGCATTCTTTAGTGCAGGAATTACTTCGGTTGCATGCTCCATGGCTCCTTTCCATTCTTCCGGTGTGAATGGCATCTGGCTTGGCATTAATTCAGCAATATCACAGGGAAGGATATCTTCGGCCCTTACAGGAAGTGGCCGGTGTCCGTACCAACCAACCGCGAGACTATGTCCTCTCTGTTTGAAATAAAGGTCAGAACCCTGGTGACGAAGCACGGGCAGTTCAGCTTCAGTTTTATAAGAAGCCAATTCCGGCATAGGGGCGGTATAGCAAAGTTGATGCGCCAACGGTTGAATAGACTTCGACATGCCCACCATCGCGCCGATCTTTGGTCCCCAGATTCCAGCACAAGAAACAATGATATCTGCGGGGAATGATCCCTGTGTTGTTTGAACAGCATTTACGCGTCCATCTTGCTGGTCGATGGCAAGCACTTCGCAATCTGAAATGAATTGTGCTCCACGGCTGATTGCCCGTTTACCCATCACTTCGTCAGCCTGTTTCGCCCGGGCGATTCCATCATCGGTCACGTATAGTGCACCCAACATCTTATCGCGATCCAGCAAAGGATGCAATTGCAACGCTTCATCGGGAGATATGACACGGGCATTGATCCCAACCTGGACGGCAAATCCCGCTCTGCGGTGAAGATCAGCCAGGCGTTCAGGGGTCGTTGCAATTTCTAAACTGCCCACTTTTAAGAAACAGGTCTCTCCAGTATGTTGAAGATTGGATAATTTTTCAACTGTCTGTTTTGCAAACTGCGCCATAGTGCGGGAACCATTGGTTTGAAAAACAACGCCGGGAGCATGTGATGTAGAGCCACCTGGATTCCAGAGTTTGCCTTTTTCAACTACGACAATATCGCAATAGCCACGCTCCGTGAGTTCGTCAGCCAATGAACAACCAACGATGCCTGCTCCGATGATTACAATTTTTGGCATCAGCGAGCGGGGATTTCTGTGAGTTGATCGCGATACCAGGAAAGAAACTGCTTCACTAAATATTCTTCGTCAGCCAGTGGACCCGGCATATAACCACCGGAACAAATCCCGCGATAAGCACCTTCGGCCAGACGCTGATCCTGTGCATTGGTTTGTGTCCATACATTGGTAAGATCGTCAATGTTGTAATCAACACCTTCAACGGCGTCGGCAGCAACGAGCCATTTGGTGCGCACCAGCGTTTTATCAACTGAAAGAGGGAAGACCGCGAACGTAACAATGTGATCACTCAAAAAATGATTCCATGAATTTGGATGCGTCCACAATGAAAGTCCGCTTCCTTCGGGACGTTTGAAATTACCGAGTAATTTCTTGCAGGCATGTTCGGGCTTCAATGTATGCGAGATGCAATTGTTGGCCAGTGGCAGTCGAACGGCGCGGAACCACAGGCCATCAGGGAACTCTATTAATTCATAAGGAAGGTCAAGGCTTTCCCACTCTCTTTCTTTTTCCTGCAGCGCTTCCTGGAAGCGTTGCTCATCGGCCTGTACATTGTCCTTGTCCAGCCCCTTCCCAAAACCAGAGCTGTAAAGTGGTACCAGCAGTTCAGGGTGATTGCTGGTGCAATGCAGGCATTCCCTGTTATTTTCAATCACCAGTTTCCAGTTGCAGGCTTCAATAATATCTTTCTGGCAGGCTATTTTGGTTTTGGGCAATTCGTAAGGAGCAAGATATGGACTTAACATCGTGCGCACTGCTCGAATATCATCGGGTGCGGGCGAGTTAAGGCAAACATAAATCAGGCCACCGATCACCGCGACATCTATTTGATTCAGTCCAAAATCTTCTTTGGGAAATCCCGGATCCATACCGCGGGCATGCAGCAGGTTACCGTCGAGGTCGTAAGTCCAGTTGTGATAGGGACAAATGAGACGCCGGCAGTTGCCCTTCTCTCCCGCAACTAATTCATGGCCGCGGTGCCTGCACACATTGTAAAATCCCCGTACCTCTCCTCTTGAAGTGCGCTCGAGAAAGAAGGACCGCGTTCCCATTTTTAAAGCCACATAATCGCCTGCGTTGGGAATGTCAGCCTCACAAGCAACATAAATCCATCGACTGTAGAAAATGCGCTCAAGCTCCTCCTCGAAAATTTCGTTGCTGGTATAAAAACGCGAAGGCAGCGTAAAGTTTGTATCAATTCCGGCAAAGGACATGTTGATATTTTTTATAGTTTGGAGTTTGATCCAACAACTATCCTAAAAACATAAAGTTAAGTTTGCTATTCAAGATTCCATTCGGGTGAAGACCATAAAAATCAGGATGGACCTGGAAAAATGTAATATATGCACAGCCAGATCATTAGATGTTATTAATTAAGTTAGGACGCTAACGTGTAATTCAATTATGAAGGATTCTCCAGTTAGGGACAATAATGACCTCGCCAGTTTTGGTTATCGCCAGGAATTGAAGCGTACCATGGGAAGCTTTTCAAGTTTTGCCGCTGGGTTTTCTTACATTTCTATTCTTACCGGTCTCTTCCAGATGTTTCATTTGGGTTATGGTGTTGCAGGGCCCGCTTTTTTCTGGACCTGGCCATTTGTATTGGCGGGTCAATTACTGGTAGCGCTCTGCTTCGCGGAATTGGCTTCCCGGTTTCCGTTGTCAGGAGGAGTTTATCAATGGGCAAAGTTTACCGGAAATCCTTTCATTGGATGGATGACAGGCTGGATTTACCTGGCTTGTCTGATTGTAACTATTGGTGCGGTGGCCATGGCACTCCAGGTTAGCCTCCCCCAAATTTCAAGTTCCTTCCAGGTAATCGGAACATCAAATGAAGCGAAATCGGTTGCTATGAATGCCATTTTACTAGGTACTATTTTAATCGTTACAAGTACTATAATAAATGCGAGGGGTATTAAGCTACTGGCTGTGATCAATAATATTGGTGTCTTTGCTGAACTCGTTGGAATCATAATATTGATAGTTCTCCTGTTTTTGCGCAGAGTACGATCTCCGAACGACGCTGTCGTTGACGTTAGTTATTCCGGATCCACTTTCAATTCTTTTCCTGACGTTACGGTTTTAATGGCAGCGACTGCTTTGACAGCTTCGTATGTTCTTTACGGATTTGATACAGCCGGAACGCTTGCTGAAGAAACACATGATCCCCGTAAAAAAGCTCCCCGTGCTATTTTGCAGGCTCTCCTTGCCGCTGGATTTGCCGGATTACTGGTATTACTTTTTTCCTTGATGGCTGCGCCGGATTTAGGTAATCCGGATTTGGGTAATATACGGGGAGGACTACCCATGTTGGTGAAATCAGTCCTCGGTGAAACCGCGGGCAAGCTTTTTCTTTGTATTGTTATTTTTGCGATCATCGTGTGCACCCTTGCAGTTCACTCCGGAGCGGTAAGATTAATGTTTGCAATGGGGCGTGATGGGTGCCTGCCGTTTAGTAAATCATTATCGAGAGTATCATTAAAAACACACACGCCAATTGCAGCGACCCTGCTTTGCGGATTGGGAGCGATAATTATTTTGGCGGTGAATCTGCAACTTCCAAAAGTATTTGAGTTGGTAACCTCTATCGCTATACTTTGGGCTAATTTGGCGTACTGGATTGTAGTTGCAGTTCAGCTGAAAAATAGGTTGAGATCTACTCGCAATACAGTGAATACGGGCTCAAGATTTAGTATGGGTAAATGGGGATTACCCATTAATATCCTGGCCCTGATCTGGAGCACGTTCATGGTTGTAAATGTATCATGGCCCCGGACGGCAACCTATGGTTTGGAATGGTACAACCAGTATGCAGCGTGGATTTATACAGCTGCTTTGATAGCCCTCGGTGTGTTCATTTATAATTACAAGTCGATAAAAAGAAAAAAGATTGCTTAAAAGGAATAAGATGTACACTCAATTTATAGATGGCGAATTGACTCCAGGTTCGAACAAGGAAACCTGGATCAACTATAATCCCGCTAACAATAATCCATTGGGAGAAGTTTGCCAGGCTGATGAGAAGGATATTGAAGCCGCTGTCAATTCATCAGAAAGGGCTTTTGTTATATGGAAAAATAAAACCGGGGCAGAACGTGGCCGGGTTTTACTAAATGCTGCACAAATATTAAGATCCAGGTTGGAAAAAATTGCATTGTTAGAAACCCAGGATGTTGGAAAACCTATTTCGGAATCCCTCGCGGTGGATGTTACCTCGGCTGCAGATGCGCTGGAATATTTTGGAGGTATGGCCGCAACGATTCATGGACAGTTTGTGGATTTAAAAAATGCTTTTGGCTATACGCGTCCTGAACCTTTAGGAATTTGTGCAGGCATTGGTGCATGGAACTACCCGATCCAGATTGCTGCATGGAAGGCCGCTCCAGCATTGGCTTGCGGCAATTCAATGATCTTTAAACCATCCGAACTCACCCCGGCAACTGCTCTTGAATTGGCTAAGGCATTTATGGAAGCCGGAGCCCCGCCTGGTTTATTTAATGTCGTTCAGGGTGATGGCAGGGTCGGAAGTATGTTAGTAGAACATCCGGGTATAGCAAAAATTTCATTGACAGGTTCCGTGTCAACTGGCAAAAAAATATCAACCAGTGCTGCATCACAATTGAAACGCGTTACTCTTGAGTTGGGTGGGAAATCTCCATTGATAATTTTCGAAGATGCCGATATACATAATGCTATATCGGCAGCCATGCTCGCAAATTTTTACACGCAAGGTGAAGTATGCTCAAATGGTACACGGGTATTTGTGCAGCGCAAAATTTTCGATCCCTTTTTAATGAAGTTAAAGGATCGGACTGAAAAGATCAGGTTGGGAGATCCCGAAGATCCGGATACCCAGATGGGTGCATTAATTAGCAAGGCGCACCTGGAAAAAGTAACCCGGTTTATCGATTCAGGAAAATCTTCAGGAGCAACATTATTGACCGGGGGCTTCCAACCTGGAAAAGATTTCAAAGGGCGTGATATAACTACCGGCAACTTTCTAACGCCGGCAATTTTTACTGATTGCGTTGATTCAATGGAAATTTGCCAGGAAGAAATTTTTGGCCCGGTGCTCACTATACTCAGCTTCGACTCGGAAGAAGAGGTGATTGAACGGGCTAACAATACAGCCTATGGACTATCGGCAGGTGTATTTACGAATGACATCAAACGCGGTCACCGGGTAATTCATCAATTGCAGGCAGGTACCTGCTGGATTAATAATTACAATATAACTCCTATCGAACTTCCTTTTGGTGGATATAAACACTCAGGCCATGGGCGGGAGAATAGCCTTGCAGCTATTCAATATTATACCCAGCTGAAAAGTGTTTACGTAGAATTAGGAAATGTCGAATCTCCTTATTGAAATGGATAAAATTTTTGACACGATCATTATTGGTGGCGGATCTGCCGGCTGTGTGCTGGCAAATCGACTAAGTGAAAATCCGGACCATAAAGTGTTGGTGGTTGAGGCGGGAAGAAGGGATGCGTGGTGGGATATTTTTATTCATATGCCGGCTGCTCTTACTTATCCGATCGGGAGTAGATTTTATGATTGGCAATACCAATCGGAGCCCGAGCCATTCATGAACGACCGCCGGGTGTATCATGCCCGTGGAAAAGTGTTAGGCGGTTCCAGTTCTATTAACGGAATGATTTTCATTCGTGGTAATCCATTGGACTATGAAAAATGGGCAAAGGATCCGGGAATGGAATCATGGGATTATTCTCATTGCCTTCCTTATTTTAAAAAGTCCGAAAACAGGACCGCAGGAGCAAACTCCTTGCGTGGCGGTGCTGGTCCCTTGCACCTCGAGACGGGTCCCGCTACTAACCCATTATTTAAAGCATTTTTTAAAGCGGCGAAGCAAGCAGGCTATCCGCTGACCGATGATGTAAATGGATTCCAACAAGAAGGTTTTGGAATGTTCGATCGCAACATCAAAAACGGGAGGCGCTGGTCTGCCTCAAAAGCATATTTGCATCCGGTTTTGGGAAAGCGAAAGAATCTTGAAGTAATCTGTGGAGCTCTCGTAACAAAAATTCTTTTCTCGGGGAAGCGCGCTGTCGGAGTAGAATTTTTGAAAGGTGACAATTTGCGAAGTGTTACCGCAGGCGAGGTTATTTGCTGTGGAGGTGCCATTAATTCTCCCCAGATTCTCCAGTTGTCAGGAATAGGAAATCCAGAAATTTTGAAATCGGCCGGGGTTGAGGTAGTACACGGCCTTCCCGGTGTGGGGCAAAATTTACAAGATCATCTTGAGGTATATGTTCAATTTGCCTGCAAAAAACCAGTAAGCGTATGGCCAGCATTGAAATGGTATAACAAACCCTGGGTAGGCTTTCAATGGCTGTTCCTTCATAAAGGACCCGGGGCAACTAATCACTTTGAGGGAGGAGGATTTGTTAGAAGTAATGAAACGGTTGCTTATCCTAACCTTCAGTTTCATTTTTTGCCTGTGGCGATACGATATGATGGTACTTCTCCATCAGGGGGACATGGCTACCAGGTCCATGTTGGCCCAATGAATTCTGATGCCCGTGGTTCAGTTCTGATTAAGTCATCGGATCCAAAGGAAAAACCGGCTATTCGGTTTAATTATCTTTCTACGGACCAGGATCGGAAGGAATGGGTGGAAGCAATTCGCTGCGCCAGAAAAATTCTGAATCAGCCGGCGATGGATGAATTTAATGGCGGTGAAATTTCACCCGGGCCTGCCGTTGATACCGATGAGCAAATACTAAATTGGGTCAGGAGTGATTCAGAAACTGCCCTTCATCCCTCCTGCACTTGTCGCATGGGAACTGATAACATGTCTGTGGTAGATCCACTAACCATGAGAGTGCATGGTCTTGAAGGTTTGAGAATAGTAGATGGAAGCGTGATGCCGTATATAACGAATGGTAACCTGTATGCTCCAATTATGATGATTGCAGAAAAGTCGGCCGATATCATTTTAGGAAATCAACCGCTGAAACCTGAAAAATCTGATTTCTACAGAAAGCCGAACTAAAAGATAAAAGTTTTCAGATCACACCAACTGAATGTACGAACTGCACAAAAATGAGCAATACTTCTTCGATTCGGGGACTTTATCACACCTCGTCTCATTTCTCGCCGCGTTCAACCGCATTGGGGTATTGTGTGCGCCAATGTTGGGACAGGCTTTAGCAAAAGCCGATCAGGATATAACAGTTTTAGATATTGACGAGAGGTTCGCAAATGTTTCCGGATTTTTTTCCTGGAACATATATAGACCTCAACGGCTTCCACAAAAATTCGATATTATTATCTGCGATCCCCCATTCTTCAAAGTTTCATTGTCACAACTTTTTAAAGCCATCAGAATCTTATCTCACTATGACCTGGATCAAAAACTTTTAATCAGTTACCTCCATCGACGGGACAATGCGATTATTGGTAAGTTTGCTCCTTTTAAGCTGGAGCCGACTGGTTTTTATCCGTCTTATGTAACCATCAAAAAGGCCGAAAAGAATAAGATCGAATTTTTCGGCAATCTCGGCAACGAAGCTCATGAGAAACTCAGAAGACACAGTTAAGCCGTACGAAAAGCACAATCAATCATACCAGGCTTTAAAAACTGATTTTACAGAAAGCCAAACTAAAGCCACCGCACAACTATTATAATTATATATTGGTTTTAATTAATAGGAGGGCATCAGTTAATAGATTTTCTCTAACCCCACTCGCCGGTTTTCGGGTCGCTTACAGCAGTTCGTGACCAGTTTTCCTACATTTGTTCCAAGCCTGATCTGAAGAAGGAGATAATTGAATCATATAAAGACTCCACGAGTTTGAAGACCTCGTGCAGTGTTTCTTATTCATCTATGGTGAAGCAATAATTTTAATCGTTTAATATTCCCTAATTTTCATTTCAAAACGGCAAACACTATGGCAATTAATTTCAAAACACCAGGTATTCATCATGTAAATCTTCGCTGCTCTGATTTCACAGCATCAAAGAATTTTTATCAGAACGTTCTTGGATTTCCCATTTTACTGGAAAACTCAGAATTATTTGCTTTTCCCGTAGGCAGTGTATTCATTGTTTTCAAAAAGGCCGACGACAATCACCGTTTTAATCCAATGACAATTGGTACGGATCATATAGCAATAACCTGCGAAACAGATGAAGAGCTTCATCGGGTGGCAAAGGGCTTGTCGGATTCAGGCGTGGAAAACACAGGTGTGAAACTGGACCCCACTCTGCAAAAAATGTATGTTGCATTTAAAGACCCGGACAGGATACAATGGGAATTTTATATGGCTTGATCATTTCATTCAGCGAAGTGAATTCCTTTTGTCAATGATAGATAAAATTGACCAGGTAAACCGAGATGCCCGGGGTGTACTTACTTACGCAGGACTTTGTTAAATAATTATCTGTAAAAAAACTTCTATAGAGATAGAGTCAGAAACCTGGAATAATAGTAGCACGATGGAGTCTCTGAAAGAAAAAATTGACAACCTCAACCAACAGGCGTGGGATACCCGAATGAATGACTCGCCAAAATCATTTGGGCTAAGCAAAGAATCTATTGCGCTGGCAAGAAGCATCGATTATCAAAAAGGCATTGCCCACGGGCTGAAATCATTAGCATTTTGTCTTGTCAGAATTGCTAAAAACCAGGAAGCAGTGCCGCTGTTAAATGAGGCCCTATCGCTGTTTGAATTGCTCGACGACCTGGAAGGCCAGGCGGTGGCAAACGGGCTTTTGGCAATTATTCAACGTAACGGAAGCGATGCAGCCGCTTCACTTAAGTTATCATTTAAAGCGCTGGAGTTAAGCCATAAAATAGGATTCAGAGAAAATGAAGGCTTGGATCTTTACTTTATAGGCGTTACCTACAAACAACTTGGAGATTTTGAAAAGGCCCTTGAATATTTATACCAAAGTCTGCATATATTCAGAGAAGATGGGAACCGGCTTTTTCAATCTTACCCTATTAATGTTATAGGCTCTATTTATTTTGAAAAGGGAGATTATATAAAGGCACTAGAATATTTTGACGAAGGGCTGGCCATCCGACAGGAATCTCTCGATAAATTAGGCGAGGCAGGCAGCCTTGATAATATTGGATTTAGTCATTTCAAACTCGGCAACTATCCGCAGGCAATCAGTTATTGCAAGCAGAGTCTTGCCATAGCCGAAATCACCCAGGACGAAAGGACTCAAAGCAATGCATTGTTGCACCTTGCTGAGGTTTATAAACAAACGGGAGACATTGAGAAGGCAACGGAATTTTCGAATCGAAGCCTGGAACTTAAGAAAGCAATCGGAGACCGGCGCCGCGAGGTAGAGATGCTTTTATTTCTTGCAGATCTTTATAAGAGCGTGGACCATGATAAAGTCCTCGACGTGCTAAATAATGCGTTGCAGATCGCGGAAAACACCAAAATGCTTGATCTATTCAGTCGAACTCATTTTCATTTGTCGCTTTATTATAAAAAGGACGGCAATTATGAAGAAGCGGTAAAGCATTTGGAAGCCCACATAACTCTCGAGAAGGAATTTAATAAAAATGCAATCAGTCAAAAAATATCAACTCTTGAAATAACACACAAGGTAGAAGAAACCAGGAAAGAGGCAGATGCGGCAAATCAAAAAAATGAGGAACTGACCAGGCTGAATGAAGAAATCGAAGATCAGAGAAAAAAATTAGAAACTGCTCTTGCTAATTTAAAGTCCACCCAGGCCCAACTCGTTCAATCCGAAAAGATGGCTTCGTTAGGCGAGCTCACCGCGGGGATTGCCCACGAAATACAAAACCCCTTAAACTTTGTAAATAATTTTTCCGATGTGAACAAGGAGTTACTTATAGAATTAAATGAGGAAATCGAAAAGGGAAATTATAAAGATGCAAAAGCTATCACCAAAAGTCTTATCCAGAATGAAGAGAAAATAAATCACCATGGCAACCGGGCTGATGCCATTGTGAAGGCAATGCTTCAACATTCAAGAACAACCAGTGGTCAAAAAGAATTTACCGATATCGATAGGCTTGCAGATGAATATCTGAGATTAGCTTACCATCGTTTCAGAGAAAAAGATAATTCCTTTGAAGTCAGGATTGAAACTGAATTTGACAGCTCAATAGGAAAAGTCAATATAATTCCACAGGATATTGGAAAAGTGTTGTTGAATTTGATCAATAATGCCTTTTATGCTGTGAAAGAAAGGCGCAAACAGAACCTGGATCGATATGAGCCCACGGTTTCGTTGGCTACCAGGAAACACAACGGCAAGGTTGAAATAAAAGTGAAGGATAACGGAGCAGGTATCCCAGAAGGCATATTGGACAAAATTTTTCAGCCATTTTTTACCACGAAGCCAACAGGGCAGGGAACAGGATTGGGACTGTCATTGGCATATGATATTGTCAAATCCCATGGAGGCGAAATTAAAATCGAAACCAAAGAAGGCTGGGGAAGCGAATTCATCGTGCAACTACCAGTTGCATAATCAAGACTGACATACTACTCTTTGTTCGTGCCGCCCTTCCATGTAAAACCACTATGTTCATCTCACAATCGTCTTTATAAAAAGTCTACCGGAATATTTGGCATGTTGAAAATAAATAAATGAATTTTATTTGTGCACTGCGTCCTGGTTCTGCTGACCCACAACAAAAAGCCCGCACCTGGTCTCTGCAATACAGCATTGAACCAAAGTGCCGGGCTTAAGTAAACCTATCATATTAACATTAACAAATCCCTATGAGAGGAGGAATTCAATCAGCTCCCATAAAAGAATTGTTCTCTTATAATTCTTCCATCCTTCCAATCCTGTACCGAAACTTGTGTATAGTTGCGCACACCCCATTCTTTATGGGTGTAATCGAATTGCCACTGCACCATACTGGTATTCTCTCCTACTGTAATTTTTAGTGGTTTGGCACTCCTGAATTCACTGAGGGAGGAATAGAATTCCTTTTCTCTGCTGAGGTTAGCCGTTTTTCCAATGGTCGGAGGATTTTCATTTTCCTGCATGACGACTTCGTCATGATAATATTTCTCAAAGGCTTCAAGGGCTTTGCCCTTCACGACGAGTTGATTGAGATCGTCGATTTTTTCTAATAATGCTGACATAATTTTTGTTTTTGTAGACACAAATCTCATATGAATGCAGCCCGTGGAAAATGAAGCAGTTTAAAAAAGAAGATTAAACTAGTTTAATATTAGTTGCTGCTACTGCGGATCTTGCTGAGGAATTCCTTTGTGATACCCAGGTAAGAGGCTATCATATATTGAGGAACCCTCTGTTCCAGTTCGGGATATTCTTCGCGAAATTTGAAATACCGTTCCCTGGCCGTCAGGCTAAGATTATTAATCACTCTCTTCTGTGTTGCCACATAGGCTTTTTGAATAATGATTCTGAAAAATCTCTCGAGTTTCGGCACTTGCAGGTACAGTTGTTCCAATTCTTCGTAATAGATTTGGGCCAATATGCAGTTTTCGAGACACTGCACGTTGTAATCTGCCGGTGTTTGCATGATAAAACTCCCGAGGTCAGCCGTCCAC
>Ga0268265_10003008_pt1 | contig 12311 bp, 1 predicted proteins | sample KBSSwiS52_FD_190355 | JGI IMG/M metagenome (GOLD analysis project Ga0268265, IMG submission 190355) | Switchgrass rhizosphere microbial communities from Kellogg Biological Station, Michigan, USA - KBS Switchgrass S5-2 (SPAdes) (version 2) | ecosystem: Host-associated > Plants > Roots >... | reverse complement strand
TGCACATATCGAGAAGGAAGCGGATGTCAGCATCGAATCCCTCACCGCCGATGACGTCATGGAGCAGATGGAATTCGCGGCCAACGCCGTGAACATCATCATCATGGACGCCTGCCGCAACAATCCGGTGTCGCGCAGCATGCGATCGGCGACCCGCGGCCTCGCGCCGATGCAGTCGGAGTCGGTGCGCGGGACCTTCATCGCCTATTCGACTGCGCCGGGGCAGACCGCCGCGGACGGGACCGGCGTGAACAGCCCCTATTCCCAGGCTCTAGCCAAGGCGATCGTGCAGCCGGGCGTCGGCATCGAGGAGATGTTCCGCGATGTGCGCGGCCAGGTCATGCAGGCGACCGAGGAAAAGCAAATTCCCTGGGATTCCTCCTCGCTGACCGCGCCGTTCTTCTTTCAGCCCGGTGGCGCGAAGCCGGCCTCGGCGCCGGCGGCTCCCAATCCCGACGCGGAGAAGGCCGTCTGGGAAGCGGTCAAGGACAGCAAGCAGGCCAGCGACTACCAGGCTTATCTGGACCAGTATCCGCAAGGCACTTATGCCGGTGTCGCGCGCGGCCGTCTCGCCGCGCTCAACGGCACGGCAGCCCCCGCGGCGGCGGCCACGCCCGCGCCGAGCGGCGCCAAATCGGCGGCCGAGAAAGCGGCATGGGATTCGATCAGCACCAGCAAGCAGGCCAGCGATTTCCAGGCCTATCTGGCCCAATACCCGCAAGGCACCTACGCATCGCTTGCGAAAGGTCGCATTGCCGAGCTCAATCGGGCCGCACCGGCCGCCCAGCCGTCGCAACCGACAGCCGCGCCCGCCGCGGCGACGGCCCCGCAACCTCAGCCCGCCGCGGTCTCCGAGGAAACCACCTTCAGCACGCAAGGGGTAGGCGACGGCTCCGGCAGCTTGTTTGGATCGGCTCCGAAGGTCGAATACGACTCTCACGGCGTCGATTGCCGGATCATTGACTCGAACCGCTCGGACTCTGAATGCCGGAACACCAAGAAGCCGAAGAAGCCCAATAAGCCACGGGGCTAAGTCCAGGGAATTATTGTACAATACTCCTGGGGGCACACGCCTCGAGAGTGTTTAAGAAAATGCCCGCCGCTTCCGGTGGGCATTTTTCTTGGTTTTCCGGCGATTCTCGCTGGCTTCCATCGACTTTCGGTAGATTCACAGCATTTTAGTTAATATTGCGAGGAATTCGCCAAAATCTGGATTAACTCATACCCTGCTGTGGGATTCCTTGCCGGGGGCTGATTGTAGCCTTACGACGCCCATGGTCTCGTATTCCCAACACTGCGGTCAGGGTGGGGTCGGGTGAGCCCAGACGGAGTGTAGCGAGAGACACGTCAGGGGGCTTCTATGGCAAACGACAGCACGCATGCAGGCGTTACTTCGTCCAACGAAGATACAACGCCTCACAATGAAGATTATTTCACCGACATGCAGGGCGAAGATGCATTCTTCGGCCCAGAGCAGCTGGCCCAGGCGACCGAAAAGGTCGTGCCGGTGCCGCAAGGCCAGAACGTCATTCGCGTCCAGGTCAATCCCGGGGAGATCATCGAGCTGAGCTCGCCCTTCGACCCCGGTGCCACGCTGCTGGCGCGGGAAGGCGACGGCAACCTCGCGATCCGCGTCGGCGACGTCACCGTCATCCTGCAAGGCTATGTCGATGCCAACCAGGCGTCGCCGGTCGTGATCCACAGCTCCGACGGCCAGCCCATCGACATCGCGACCCTGCTCGCATCCACCGACCCCACCATCGACATCCAGACCGCGGCAGGCCCCGGCGACGCCGGAGCGCAAGGGCAAGGCGCCGACAACACCGGCGCACTTTTGTCGCAGTTCGCGAACGGCAATGGCCTCGGCGGCCTGAACGCCGTCGGCGCACAGGACGCCACCCAGCTCAACTACGGCCTGATCGACAACTCGATCCGGCTGGACCGCGAGGACGCGCTGCTGTCGCCGACGACAACGACGACCCTCGGCTTCAAAGGTCTCTCCGAGCCGTTCCTGCGCGATCCGTTCAACAGCGATCCGTTCAGCGACTTCACCACGTTCTTCAGCAACTATAAGACCGATGTGGACGGCACGGGCGACGCCTGGGCCGACTTCACCGGCACCGCGGCCAACGGCAAGGACTTCGAGAGTTATCTTGAGCAGACCAGCTTCACCAATGTGGTGACGCACACGTCGGATATCTCCGAACCGCTCTTCATCGACACCGTCGCGCTGGCGACTCAGCTCGCCGGCATGACGTCGAATCAGCACGCGCTCTACATCGATCCGGCAACCGTCGACATGAACGGCAACGCCACGACCGTGTTCGTGCGCCGCGAAGGCGACGATGCGCTGATTCTGGTGATCCATGCCCATGCGGCGGGCGAGACCCTGGCCGACGATACACACAGCAGCAACGGCGATTTCCAGATCGACACCTACCTGATCAACCGCCTCGATCATCCCGATCAGGGCCAGGACATCCTCAACCTTGATGTTCCTTTCAAGATCCAGGAGTTCATCGAGGGTCAGGAAGAGCAGCTGCCCGTGTTCACGGAAGGCACGGTCAACGTGCCGATCCTGGACGACATCCCGATCACCGGCGAGACCGACTATTACAGCTTCCTGCATGCCAGCAACTGCAAGGACGCGCTGGACTGCTTCTCCACGTTCTTCGGCGGCAAGATCACCGACTATGTGGTGACCAACGACGCCGGTCATGTTGACGAGGACTACATCTTCCACGGCAACAAGGATAAGGACAACGCGTTCGGTCCCGACAGCGATCCGGATCGCGGCGACGAAATCGGCGACAAGTTCGTCGTCGGCATGCTCAACATCAACTTCGGCGCCGACGGCCCGTCGGGCAAGATCCCGGAAGGCGACTACCCTTCGAAGACCGATCCGGTGTTCAAGGACGCCGACCCGCCGGCGTTGGCCATCTTCGGCCTGAAAGCCGGTGACCCCTATCCGGACGCCACGTCGCACGGTCATGACCTTGTCGTGCTGAAGCACGAGAAGCTGCCCTTCCCATTCTCCACCGTCGAGATGGTGCAGGTCGGCTACGTCATCAAAGCCGAGCCCCCGGTCGATGAGACCCCGTCCGGCGAAGGCTTCGCCAAAGTCGCCGTCCAGGGCGACGAGACCGTGGTGGTCTTCACCCTGCTGCTGCAGACCGGCCCGAACCTGCCGTTGTTCGGCGGCTTCGTCTTCGAGCAGTGCCAGCCGCTCGACCACGAGGTCGGCGCAACCTTGGAGACCGACCTGCCGCTGAACTTCCAGGTGATCGCGACCGATGACGACGGCGATCACCCGGTCGATCCGGTGACCATCGCCATCATGGTCAACGACGATGCGCCGTATTTCAGCATCACCTACACCAACGAGGACCCGAAGAACTGCGAGCGGGACGGTGGCGACGATGTGCGTGTCGAATCCCTCAGCGGCGGCTACGGCCATGTCGATCATTACACGACCAAGGACTTCGGCCATGTGGACGAAGATTGGCTGAACGGCGCCGTCAGCAATGACGGCCAGGTGTGGGCCAACGGTCCGGGCAACCACGACCAGGACGGCGTTGGCGACGACAACGCCAACCTCTACGGCGACGACAAGGGCGGCCTCGAAGTCTGCGGCCAGATCAAGGTCAAGTACGGCGCCGACGGCCCGTCGGATGCGGCGAATAACGGCGAGTTGGCGCTGAAGGTCTACGACGACCTGTCCGACCCGTTCAATCTGCCGCTGTTCGTCAACGGCGACGGCACCACCCTGACCTCGGACGGCAAGCCGCTGGTGGTCCTCCAGTCCAGCGCCGGCCACCTGTTGGTCGGTGTTGCGGGCGAACTCATCCCGGACGGCGGGTCTGAAGGAGGGCCTTCAATCATCCCGGAGCAATCCGTATTCTCCCTCGACCTCAATCCCATAAGCGGCAAGTTCGAGTTCCACCTGTTCGGCGCGATCGACCATGACCCGGCGACGGTCGATGGCGATCCCGAGAGCAATCTGGTGCTGAGCTTCAACGTCGGCTTCGCCGAGGACTTTGATCACGACCAGGTGCTCGGCGCGATCAACATCAAGGTCAACGACGATCACCCGGAAGTCGGCGTCACCTACTGCAACGAAGCGCCCCGCGACGTGGGCGACTACGTCGTCGTCACCGACCACAAGAACGACACCGACTTCGGCCGGATCGACGAAGACTGGCTGAAGAGCCCCCAGACCGAGCATCCAGTCCCGAACGGGAGCTTCGAAGAGCCGGTCGTGATCGGCAACTTCGATACGCTGGGCGCTGGCGGCGACCTCGACGGTTGGACCATCACCGGCACCGGCGTGGATCTCATCCACGATTACTGGGCTGCCAATGACGGCGACCAGAGCGTCGACATGAATTCCACCGGTCCGGGCACCATCTCGAAGGAGCTGACTGGGCTGGAAGTCGGTCGCTCGTACACCATTTCCTTCGACTTCTCGGGCAACCCCGAGCTCGACCAGGGCGTGAAGACGCTCAAGGTTGATGTCGGTAGCGTCTATTCCAACACCTTCAACGTCGACACAACCGGCAAGACTTTCGAGACGATGGAGTGGACGACGAAGTCCTTCACGTTCGTCGCAAGCAGCACGACCGAGACTCTGACGTTCACCAGCCTGTCGTCCGGCGCATGCGGTCCGGTCCTGGACAACGTGACGATGGTCGCGAACGAGTACTATTTCGGCAACAAGGACCAGGACGCCACCGGCAACAGCAACGCCAATCAGTTCGGTGACGACTATGGATCGAGCCATCTGTCGGGCTGGATCAACATGAAGTTCGGCGCCGACGGCCCGGGCACGAAGTCGGTCGGCCTTGAAATTCTGACCGAGGCCAAGGATTCGGACGGCAATACGCTGTCCTCCGGCGGTCATGAGTTGTCGGTGATCTCTTCCACCGACGGCAAGCTGGAAGTCGGTTACGACGACGTCGTGGTCTTCACCCTGACTCTCGACGTGACCTCCGGTCATTTCGACTTCACGCAGTTCCAGCCGCTCGATCACCCGATCGCCAGCCCGATCGAGGACAATCTCTACCTCTCCTTCAAGGCGGGCTCGATCACCGACGGCGACGGCGACACGACCGACGCGGTCATTAAAATCCAGGTCAATGACGACGTCCCGGAAACCGGCGTCACCTATACGATCGGCGAAGAGCACAAGCCGGAGGTGGACACCGATTTCATCACCTACGGCGCCCCGCTCGTGAACTATGGCCAGATCGACGAGGACTATCTCGCGACCGGCAACAAGGACGCCGACAACAACACGCCGGGCGCCCCCACGGATCCCGCGCGCGGCGATGAGGCCGGCAGTGCTTTCCTCACCGGAGAGATCGGCGGAACGACCAAGTATGGCGCGGACGGCCCGGACGGCACACCCGACCATACCTTCGCCCTGACCGAGCTCACTGCGGAGGATGCCTTCGTCGACGCCGAAGGGAACCAACTGAAGTCGCACGGCAACCTGCTGGTCGTCCTGACTTCCGACGGCGATAAGCTCGATGTCGGCTATCACGACGCGAATGGCGGGCCGGACACGGTGGTGTTCACGCTCACCATGACCAGCGACACCGCGTTCAAGTTCGAGCTCAAGGAACCGGTCGACCATCCCCAGGAAAAGGGCGACAAGATCGAGCAGAGCATCGTGCTGGTATTCGGTGCCGAGGACGGCGGCGCGCCGACCGACAAGGATCAGGATCCGGCGGTCCGGATCGTCATCCATGTCAACGACGATGCGCCGCGGCTCTGTGAGGTCAACTACACCGTCTTCACCGATGCGAGCGGCGAAGACAGCTCCACGCAGACCGGCTACGGCCTGGTGGACGAAGACAACCTGACCACCGGTGTCGGCAATCTCGACACCGACAACAACCCTCCGGGACATTCCGACGCCGTCCGCGGCGACACGCTCGGTTCGGCCGTCACGGCCGGCACGATCGTGGTCGATTTCGGCGCCGACGGTCCGGGCGAGAATGCCTTCACCCTCGACGCCTTCAAGGTGGGGGATACGTTCGAGGACGCCTGCGGCAACACGTATGAATCACACGGCCATGGCCTGAAGGTGCTGGAAGCGGATTCCGCGCACGTTCTGGTCGGCTACAGCGACAAGGACAGCAGCACGACGGTGTTCGAGTTCCACCTCAACCAGGACGGCACTTTCAGCTTCATCCTCAGCGAGCCCCTGGATCACGACAACCCGTCGAAGCCGCTCGAGGACAATCTCAAGGTGGTCTTCGACGTCACCGCCACCGACTTCGACGGCGACAGCATCGCCGCCAAGGTCAACATCAAGGTGAACGACGACGCGCCGGCGGTGGGCACCGTCAGCTACAGCAACGGCGAGGATGCCGGCCTCATCGATGAGGACTTCGTGACCGGCGGCAGCCAGGACAAGGCCAATGTCCCGGTGGCTCTCGTCAACGGCGACTTCGAGACCCCGTCGGTCGGCGGCGCCTTCCAGACCCTGGGCTCCGGCAGCTTCGACGGCTGGAACATCGGCGGCACCACAGGCATCGATCTCATCGGCACCTACTGGACGCCCTCCCACGGGTCCCAGAGCATCGACATGAATGCCACCTCACCGGGCTCCCTCTCGAAGGAGCTGACCGGGCTGGTGGTCGGAAAGGCGTACACGATTTACTTCGACCTTTCCGGTAACCCTGAGCTGGACCAGGGTGAGAAGCAGCTCCAGGTCGATGTCGGCGGCCCTGCGGCGGTCTACACATTCGACACAACCGGCCACACCGTTTCGAATATGGGCTGGGTGACCAAGTCCTTCACCTTCGTTGCAACCGGCACCACCGAGACACTGACCTTCACCAGCCTGTCCAGCGGCCCGTGCGGTCCGGCGCTGGACAACGTCCGGATGATCGAGCTTGGCCACAGCGACTCCGGCCTCGACGGCGACACCGACGGGATCGCCAGCGTCACCGGCACTGTGACGGTTGCCTCCGTCGCACCGGGCTTCGGCGCCGACGGACCGGCGGCGCATCCCTACGCGCTGGAAACCTTCAGCACGGGCAGCAATGTCACGGATGCCAACGGCAACCCGCTGACCTCGCAGTTCGACGCCGCGCAGCTGGTGGTCATCAGCTCCTCGGCCACCAAGCTGGAGGTCGGTCATGCCGGCGGCGGCGTGGTGTTCACCCTGACCCTCGACCGGGACACCGGTGCGTTCAAGTTCACGCTGGCCCAGGGCCTCGACAACAAGCCATTGGGCGACAATCTCGAGACAAACCTGCCGTTGGCGTTCAATGTGCTCGCCACCGACTATGACGGCGATTCCTCAACGACGCAGATCAAGATCAGCGTGAACGACGATCGCCCGACCGCGCTGGACGACTTCGACGACAGCATCACTTACACAGGCAACGTCCTCGCGAATGACACGAAAGGCGCCGACGACGCCAAGGTCACTGGGCTTTCAAGCGTCAAGGGCGAAGAAACAGCGGACTTCGAGGGCAATACGACAATCGCCGGTGCATTGGGTACACTGTTAATCCAACCCGATGGCACCTGGTTCTACACGCCGGATGGCACGGGAGCCGGTCAGGACAAGTTCACCTATACCCTGACGGACGGCGACGGCGACACCACGACGGCGACGCTGTTCGTCACGGTGTCTCCGGACGACGTCTCGACCTTCCGCCTGGCCGCGGTGGTCGGTCCGACTCACGCCCCGGCCGATCACTACGACCGGACCGTGGACCCGGTGACCGGCCTCAACGGCATCGTGCTCGACAACAAGTCCACCCATTTCGTTGACCCGACCGGCGGGCACGTCATCTCCGGCGGCGGTGGCAACGACTTCATCGAGGTCACCGGCGACAAGGCGGCGCCCGTTGTGTTCGGGATCGGCGGTCTTAGCGGTGGTGGCGGCGACGACATCATTCATGGCGGAGGCGGCAAGGACCTCATCCATGGCGGCGCCGGCGACGACACCATCTACGGCGGCAACAACGACGACGACCTCTGGGGTGATGCCGGCCATGACGCGATGGACGGAGGTGCCGGCAACGACAAGATCCATGTCGATGCGGATGATCTCGATCACGACGGCACCAACACGCTCGATGGCACGCACTCCATCGACGGCGGTGACGGCTACGACACCGTCGATATCAGCGGCATGAAGTCCTTTGACTCGGATCAAGCCATGCGTCTCGAAAACGTCGAGGCCCTCGCCATGGACGGCAAGGCCGGCAGCGGCGGCACCGCGATGACGCTGAGCTACGACGCCGTCTATGGCATCACCCAGGTCGGCGGGTTGCACACGCTCAACATCACCGGCGACGCCAGCGGCAAGGGGGCCGACACCGTCGGTCTCGTGCACGGTGCGGGCGGCGAGACCTGGTCGCAGGTCGGCAACTCGAACGTCTACGAGGCGGGAATCGGCGCCGCCAAGGTGACCGTCACCATCGAAGCCGGTGTGCACGTCGATATGTCATGACGTGAGATCGGTTCTATAATAGTGTGAGTGCGGGTAGGCTGCAGGGCGACACACATAACAGTGTGTCGCCCTAGCCCTAACAGAATAAGAAACAGGTGCTTAGCGTCGTATCGGAACGGGTTAAGCTCACATTTTCGGGGTTTTTAGATCAAATGCAGCCGGTCGATCGGGTGATTTAGATCGAATTTTCCTGAAAATACGATACACCTTACAACGCCGTGTGCTGATTCGGCCGGACCCCGCATTGTAGGGTTTCTGCCAATATGTTCTTCTCCTGGCAGGTCGCACCCGGGCTGGGATGATCGGGGTTTCGGGGACGCGGCACCAGGTTTTCACATAGGGGTCACCAATGGCCAACGACGCCAGCAACCATCCGACCAACTCGTCTGATGCCGACATGAATGTGTCCGGCGATCACGCGGAGTTCGATGCCGTTCAGCTCGCTCAGGCCAACGCGCCGCAGCAGCCGCAACAGCCGCAGAAGACCGCGGCGATCCCGGCTGTGCCCAATGGCACCGTGCATGTGGAATTGCCGCAGGGCGAGAAGGTGGTTCGCGTCGAGGTTGCCAACGGCGAGACCGTTGTCCTGCCGGCGCCGTTCGATGACCAGGGCGCCCTGGCCGCCAAGGAAGGCAACGGCAACCTGGCGATCCGGGTCGGCGATATCACCGTCATCCTGGAAGGCTATCAGCAGACCGTCGATGCCTCGGGCAACCCGACCGTCACGCTGCAGGATGCGCAAGGCGACAAGATCGACATCGCCACCGTGCTGGCCAGCACCGATCCCAACCTCGATATCGAAACCGCGGCCGGTCCGGCGGCGGGCGCCCAGGGCGCCGACAACACCGGCGCGCTGCTGAGCGCGTTCGCAGGCGCCGGCGGCCTCGGCGGCCTCAACGCGGTCGGCGTGCTCGACGCGACCGCGCTCCAGTACAGGCTGATCGACAACGCCATCATCCGCGACCGCGAGGACCTGCTGGAGACGCCGGACAATCCGGTCATCGTGACCCCGCCGCCACCGCCGGGTCCGAACGACAACCCGCTCAACTTCGTCACCAAGGGCACCGCGGTCTTCGAGAACGCGCTGGGCATCGGCACCGATCCGGCCTCGCCGAATGAAGTGACCAAGGGCACCATCCATATCGAAGCCAAGGACGGCGTCGCGACCGTCACGATCGCCGGCGTTCCCGTCGATCTGACCAATCCGGCCAATACGCCGACCATCCCCGGCACCTACGGCGATCTGAAGGTCACCGGCTGGGATCCCGTCACCGGCGATCTCACCTATACCTTCACGCTGACCACCAACGATCCGACCCACGGCAAGCAGGGCACCGACGTCGAGCTCGACGAACTGTTCCCGATCACCGCGACCGACAAGGACGGCGATTCCGACACCGGCGACCTCCAGATCGGCATCGTCGATGACGTGCCGACCGCCAAGAACGACGGCATCAGCATCGGCAGCGCCAACAGCCACACCTCGACCGTCCTCGAGAACGTCGAGAACAACGACGTGTTCGGCGCCGACGGCAAGACCGCCGGCGGCGGCGTGGTCGGCGTGGTGGCCGGCGACAAGGGCGGCACCGCCTCGACCGGCGTCGGCACCGACATCCAGGGCACCTACGGCAAGCTGCATCTCAATGCGGACGGCAGCTACACATATACCCGCGACGACGGCAAGCCGCTGACCGCCGAAGACAACTTCACCTACACGATCAAGGACGGCGACGGCGACACCTCGACCGCGGTCCTCAACATCAAGATCGACGACCACACCATCAAGATCACCGACCTGACCCCGAAGGCCAGCGGTGGCGATGTCACTGTGGACGAAGACGGTCTGCTAGCCGCGCGCGGTGCGGGCGAATCCGCCGGCAGCGACGGCTCGGGCCCGGTGAAGGCCGACGGCGACTTCACCGTCAGCGCGCCGGACGGCGTGAAGGACATCAGCGTCGATGGCCACGTCGTGGTCAAGGACGGCGTCTTCACGGCGGACAGCTGGACCACGACGATGGGCAACACCATCAGCGTGACCGGCTACGACGCCAACACGGGTAAGGTGACCTACAACTACGTCCTGGTGGACAACGAGAACCATCCGTCGGGCAGCGGCGAGAACAACCTGTTCGAAGACTTTCCGGTCCTCGTCACCGACAAAGACGGTGACATGGCGAGCGACACGCTCAGCGTCCAGATCATCGACGACGTCCCGACCGCGCATAACGACACCGACTCGATCGCCGTGGGCGGTACCCAGGCGGTCGGCAACGTCATCACCGCCGTCGGCACGACTTCGCCGGTGACCGGCGTTGACGTGAAGGGCGCGGACGGCGCGGCCGTCTCCGCACTCACCGGCGCCAAGGGCTCCGACACCGATGCCAGCAACGGCCTCGAAGTCCAGGGCACCTACGGCAAGCTCGTCATGGCGGCCGACGGCACCTACACCTACACCCGCGATGCGGGCACGCCGGGCGGCGTCACCGACACCTTCACCTACACGCTGAAGGACGGCGACGGCGACACCTCGACCGCGACCCTCACCATCGACATCGGCAACGACAAGCCGACCGTCGATGCGCCGGACTCCGACGGCATGACCAAGGTCTTCGAGAAGGGCCTGCCGCAGGGCACCGGCGAGTTCGCCGACGGCAATGCCGGCAACAACAGCGACACTTCGGAAACCGTCAGCGGCACCATCAAGTACACCGAGGGCGACGCCCCGGCTGCGATCACCATCCAGGGCAAGGACGGCCCGGTTGCGGTCACCGTGGGCGCGACCATCGTCGGCGCCGACGGCACCATGACCATCACCTCGGTGGGCGGCGGCAGCATCGGCTACACCTACACGCTGACCACCAATACCAGCGGCGACGCGACCCACGACGACTTCAAGGTCTCGATCACCGACAAGGACGGCGACAACGCCACCGACACCCTGAAGATCAACATCGTCGATGACGCGCCGATCGCGAAGAACGACACCGACAGCGTCGGCACTCAGCTCTCGACCGACGGCAACGTGATCACCGGCGTCGGCACGACCTCGGGCAATGCCGGCATCGACCTGAAGGGTGCGGACGGTGCGACCGTCTCCGCCGTCTCCGGCGCCAAGACCTCCGACAGCGACGCATCGAACGGCCTCGAGGTCCAGGGTCAGTACGGCAAGCTGGTCATCGCGGCCGACGGCACCTACACCTACACCCGCGACAACGGCGATCCGCTGAAGGCGACCGACACCTTCACCTACACCTTGAAGGACGGCGACGGCGACACCAGCCAGGCGACGCTGACGATCAACATCGACGACAGCAAGATCGAGATTAAGGACCTCAACCCGAAGGCCAACGGCGGCGACACCACCGTGGACGAGGACGGCCTGCTGGCCGCCCGCGGCGCGGGCGAATCCGCCGGCAGCGACGGCTCGGGCCCGGTCAAGGGCGACGGCGACTTCACCGTCAGCGCTCCGGACGGCGTGAACAACGTCTCGATCCAAGGCCATGCCGTGATCACCAACGGTGTCTTCGTCGCGACCAGCTGGACCACCGACCTCGGCAACACGATGAACGTCACCGGCTACGACCCGGCGACCGGCAAGATCACCTACAACTACGTTCTCAACGACAACGAGAACCACGGCGGCGTCGCCGGTGAGAACAGCATCTACGAGGACTTCGCCGTCTCGGTCACCGACAAGGACGGCGACGCGGCCAACGCCACGCTCAGCGTCCAGATCGTCGATGACGTCCCGACCGCGCGCAACGACACCGACGTGGTCGACAACGTCACCAACACCGCCACCGGCAACGTGGTGACCGGCGCCGACACCAGCTCC
>Ga0268265_10003005_pt1 | contig 12315 bp, 12 predicted proteins | sample KBSSwiS52_FD_190355 | JGI IMG/M metagenome (GOLD analysis project Ga0268265, IMG submission 190355) | Switchgrass rhizosphere microbial communities from Kellogg Biological Station, Michigan, USA - KBS Switchgrass S5-2 (SPAdes) (version 2) | ecosystem: Host-associated > Plants > Roots >... | reverse complement strand
GCGCCGCCCTGGCCGATGCCGAGCAGCACCGACCAGAACCACATGCTGCCGATCGGCGCGAAGAGATAACCGAGCAGGCCGGCGAGACCGAGCGCCATCATCAGCAAGGCGGCCAGACGGAGATCGCCCTTCTTGCTGGCCATCAAGGGTGCCACTTGCGCGCCGGCGCCTTGGACCAGGATGCTCAGGCCCAGCATCAAGCCGCTCGACGGGACGTCCATGCCGCGGTCCTGCAAGATCTTCGCACCCCAGCCGAACACGCTGTAAGCGAGCGACGAAGCGAGGCCGAGATAGATGGTGACCTGCCAGGCGAGCGTGTTGGTCCACAGATTGCGTTTCTCGCCGGCCGCGGCTTGCGGCGCGGAATGGAAATGCGCGCGGAGCGGCGCCCAGGCCGGCAAGGCAATCAGCGCGAGCACGCCCCAGACGGCGAGCGCCGTGGTCCAGTTGGTTGCGAAGAGGATCTCGACCTGCGGCGCGAGCGCCGCGGCACCCGCCGCGCCGACGCAGAGCATCATGGTGTAGAAGCCGGTGACGGCGCCCACGCGCTGCGGGAAGTCGCGCTTCACGATGCCCGGCAAGAGTACGTTCATCATGCCGATCGCGAGGCCGGCGACCACGCCGCTGCCATAGAGCATCGCGGCGGAGGGCACGAGACGCATGGCGCAGCCGATCGCGACGGCGATGAGGGCGGCGAAGATGACATTCTCCGCGCCGAAGCGACGGCCGAGGATCGGTGCCACCGGGCCGATCAAGCCGAAGCAGAGCACTGGCAACGTCGTGAGAATGCCGGCCTCGGCGCGGTCGAAGCCGAGCGATTGCACGATCTCTGCGAGCAAGGGTCCGACACTGGTCACGGCCGGGCGCAGGTTGAGCGCCACCAGGCCGAGGCCGACCAGCATCACCAGCGGACTCAATTTCCGCAGGGTGGAAGGCGTTGGGTTGGAAATGATCTCAGCCCCGCGCTTTGAGCAGGTTCATGAAATTGTCGTAGAGCCGGCGCGAATCCCGGGCGAAGATCGGCATCTTGTTGGTCGCTTCCGCGTCCAATTTCGCCAGCGCGCCCTGGCCCAAGGTTTCGTCGAGGGCGCAAGCATAGGCCGGAACTTCGCCCCATTCGCCGACCGTCTTCGCGGTCAGCTCGGTGTGGTACTGCAGCCCATAAGCCAGGTCGCCGATCCGCATCGCCTGGTTGGCGCAGACCGGCGACTGGGCGAGGATCACGGCCCCTTCCGGCGCCTCCAGCACGGCGGCGCCATGCCATTGCAAGGCCTGGACCGGCGTTTCGATGCCGGCGAAGAGAGGATCGGCACGGCCCGCCTCGGTGAGGTTGATGTCGAGAATGCCGACCTCGGCCTTCTCCATCTTGCCGACCTTGCCGCCCAAGGCGGCGCCCAGCAGCTGGTGGCCGAGGCAGAGGCCCATATAGGGCTTGGCCCGGTCCTTGACCCATTCCCGGATCGCCGCTTTCTCGGCTTTCAGCCAGGGATGCTCGGTTTCCTCCCAGACATCCATCGGTCCGCCCATGACCCAGAGCGCGTCGTAACCGTCCAGGCTGGGGATCGCCTCGCCCTCGTCGAGCTCGATCGGATCCCACTGGATCCCGTCCGCGGCGAAGAAGTCACGGAAGACGCCGGGGTGCTCGACCGCGATGTGCTGAAAGACCAGGAAGCGCATGTTCAATTCGGATGGTGTATTTTGCGGGGAGAGGCCGCAGTCGAGCATGCCCAAAACGGGGCCGCAACGATAATTCGCGGGCATTGACCTACCGCGCCCCCATACCTAGATTCGGAAGGTCTTTTGAGGCGACTGATGCAGCACACGCCACGCAACTTTCCGCAGCATCGGCCGGTCTTGAGCGAGCTCTCTAGCCGCTCGCGAGAAATCTTCCGGCTGATCATGGACACCTATTTCGAGACCGGGGAGCCGGTCGGCTCGCGCACGCTTTCGCGCCGGCTCGGCCAGCTCTCGCCGGCAACGATCCGCAACGTGATGGCGGACCTGGAAGAGCTCGGGCTGCTGTTCGCGCCGCACACTTCGGCCGGGCGGCTGCCGACCAACCTCGGCCTGCGCCTGTTCGTCGATGGGCTGATGGAGCTGGGCGGCCTCACCGATGCCGAACGGGCCGCGATCGACGGCCAGTGCCAGGCGACCGGGCGCAGCATGCCGGAGGTGATGGAGCAGGCCTCGACCATGCTCTCGGGTCTCAGCCACGCCGCGGGGATGGTGGTGGCGCCGAAATCCGAACGGCCGCTGAAGCATATCGAGTTCGTGCATTTGGCGCCGGGCCGGGCCTTGGTCGTGCTGGTGACCGAAGGCGGCATGGTGGAGAACCGGGTGATCGACGTGCCCGTCGGCCTCCCGCCTTCGAGCCTCTCCGAGGCGACCAATTATCTGACCCAGCGGCTCGCCGGCCGCACCATCACCACGGCGCGCGGCGAGATCGTGCAGGACCTCGAGAGCCAGCGCGTGGAGCTGAACGATTTGACCCGCAAGGTGGTCGAGGCGGGCCTCGCCACCTGGTCGAACGGCACCGGCGAGGGCGCGTTGATCGTGCGCGGGCAGTCGCATCTGCTGGACGGGATCACCGAGATCGGTGACCTCGAACGGCTGCGCGGGTTGTTCTCGGCGCTGGAAGCCAAGGAGCAGCTGCTGAAACTCCTCGAAGCGGCTGATGCGGCGGAGGGCGTGCAGATCTTCATCGGCGCGGAGAACGAGCTGTTCGGCCTCGCCGGCTGCTCGGCGGTGATCTCGCCCTATCGCGACAGCCAGCGGCGATTGATCGGCGCTGTGGGTGTGATCGGCCCCAGCCGGATCAACTACGCCCGCATCATCCCGATGGTCGACTACACCGCCAAGGTGATCGGCCGCATCCTGGGCTGATTTTAAGCGGAGCTTGCAGGCCTCCGGTGGAACACCGGGTGCGGCGATTTCCTTCATTGCAAACCACGACGGATTGATGGAGAACCGGTCCCATGATGACCGACGATAAGATCGAAAACGGCGCGTCCGACGAGCAGGCGCAGCAGACCGAAACCGGCAGCGCGCCCGAGAGCCTGGAAGAGGCGCTGGCGGCCGCGCGTGCGGAAGCGGCGCAGATGAAGGACCAGGCGCTGCGCGCCATGGCCGAGGCCGAGAATACCCGCAAGCGGGCGCAGCGCGACCGCGAGGATGCGCAGAAATACGGGATCACCAATTTCGCCCGCGAGATGCTGACGGTGGCCGACAATCTCCGCCGCGCGCTGGAAGCCATTCCGGCCGAGACGTTGCAGACCGATGAAGCCTTGAAGACGCTCTATGACGGCGTCGCCGCGACCGAGCGGCAGCTCGAAGCGGCGCTCGGCAAGCAGCAGATCCAGCGCATCTGGCCGGAGGGCGAGCGCTTCGACAGCAACTTCCACCAGGCCATGTTCGAAGTGCCGGACAGCGGCAAGCCCGCCGGCACCGTGGTCCAGGTGCTGCAGGCCGGCTACAAGATCCACGACCGCCTGCTGCGCCCGGCTTTGGTCGGCGTCGCCAAGGGCGGCTCCGCCGCGGCGAATGACACGGCGCCGGGCGGCAGCGTCGATACGACAGCTTAGCGTCGTTTCGGCGCCGAGCGCTGGATCGCCGAGCGAGAGCAACGCTCGCTTCATCAGAGCTGCAATCAACCCCCACCCTGACCCGCCCCGATCTTGGGGGCGGGAAGAGGGATAGAGCCGTCACATGCGGTGGCAGCCTTCGCGTTCGCTCGAAGCAGCGTCTTCAGAGAGTCCCTCCACCCAAGATGGGAGGAGGCCAGGAGGGGGGTTGATGCAGCCGTATCGACGCCGATTGCGCGCGGGCGAAAGATCCAGTGCGCGCTAAACGCTGAGGCTGACGGTCGTGCCGGTGCTTGCGCCGTAGGCGGCGGCGCCGGTGCGGGTGTAGGCGGCGCTGGCGGCGGCGTAAGGCGGATTGTGCAAGCCTTCGCCCAATTGCTCCTGCGCGAAGGCTTGGGCCAGGAAGGCGCTGGAATTGCCGGTGCGGGAGTCGGCGCCGGTCGCATAGCGAATACGCCCCGATGAGGCGCGGCCGGTGGCGTCTTCCGCCGCGTCATTGCCGGTGAGCGTGGCGCGCGGATCGGTGCGCCGGGTGGCGAGGTCGGTGTTGGCTTCGCCGCCTTCGTGAATCCGGAAGCGGAAGCGCCGGCCACGCGCGGCATCGCCGCCCTGCTGCTGCACCTCGCCGTTGACGGCGAGCTCTTGCTCACGCCCAGTCGACGGGTGGGGCAGCCGCTGCAGCGGCGGCGTGGGTGGAGGCAGCAGAAGGATCTGGGCGATGTCCGCCATTCAAGCTCCAGTTCATGCCCAGCGGCACTCCCTGGGGCAGATCATCGGAGGATTTGCCTAGAATTTGATGAACGCGGGTTAAGAGCGCAAGTCGTCGAGATCACATTTCTCGCGATTTTGAGTTCTTCACCTTTAATTTACCTTAAAGACCGGAAACTCTTCTGGGATAAGGGTCCCGTTCGATTCCGCGCATTTAAGATTTGTTTAGGACTCTCCGGTCTATGCTGCTGCCTTAAACGCTCAAATCAAATCGGGCAGTTTCGTTGGCGAAAATCGGGGCATGATAACGCTGGGACGTCAGGCTCCGGAATCGGAGGCTGTCGCACAACCTCTTCAAGCAGATTGGGTCGCCCGCGCGGTGGAAGCCGCGGGGGACATTGCCCTATCGCTGGGACATCCCAGCGACAGCCTGACCTGGGGCGGCAGCCTTAAAGAGATGCTCGGCGAGACCAACGACGAGATCCAGTCGGGTCACGGCTTCAACAATCGGATCCACCCCGAAGACCTGCCGCTCCGCCTCAAGGCCTTGAGCGACCATTTCGCCGGCCAGGGCGGCTATGACTGCGAATACCGGCTGCGCAACAGCCAGGGCGGCGTGATCTGGGTGCATGACCGCGCCACAGCGACGCTCGACGCCGAGAAGACGCCGGTCGCCATGTGCGGCACTTTGCGCGTCATCACCCAGCGCAAGCAGACCGAGGCGCGGCTCGAGCGCGTCGCGAATTACGACGAGCTGACCGGCCATTTCAACAAGACGCGTCTCCGCGACGAGCTCGACCAGTCGCTGACCTTTGCGCGCCGCTTCTACGTGCCCGGCGCCTTCATGGTGATCGGCATCGACAAGCTCGCCATGATCAACAGCGCCTTCGGTTACGAAGTCGGCGACGCCGTGCTGGTCGCGATCGGACAAAGGCTCGACCGTTATGTGAGATCTTCCGACGTGGTCGGCCGCCTGGGCGGCGATCGCTTCGGCGTGATCCTGTCGCAATGCCGCGAGGAGATGGTGGTCCATGCGATGGACCGCATCATCGACGGCATCCGCGAGGAGCCGGTCGAGATCGACGGCCAGTCGATCCCGGTTTCGGTTTCGATCGGCTGCGTGCTGTTCCCTGGCCTGGTCAACACCGCCTATGACGTGATGGCCAAGGCCGAGCTCTCGCTGAACTACGCCAAGCGCAACGGCCGCTCCTGCTTCAACACCTATCGGGTCTCCGAGCAGCAGGGCCTGGTGCACCGCCACGCCATGGATATCGGCGCCCAGGTGCAGAACGCGATGCGCGACCATCGCTTGCTGTTCATGTACCAGCCGATCGTCGCCGCCGACACGCATGAAGTGGTGAAGTACGAAGCCCTGCTCCGGATGCGCGACGACAAGGGCGACATCGTTCCGGCCGGCGCCTTCATCCCGGTGATCGAGCAGCTCGGCATGGCCCGCGCGCTCGACCGCTATGTGCTCGATATGGCGGTCGATGAGCTGCGCGAGGCGTCCGACACCACGCTCGCGATCAACATTTCCGGCCTCACCGCCTCCGATCAGTCCTGGCTGCGGGCGCTCATCTCCGCCGTGCGATCGACGCCGCATATCGCACCGCGCCTGGTGGTGGAGATTACCGAGACCGCGGCCCTGCACGATATCGAGGAATCCGCGCGTTTCGTGAACGTGGTGCGGGACCTGGGGTGCAAGGTGGCGATCGACGATTTCGGCGCCGGCTTCACCTCGTTCCGGCACTTGAAGGCGCTGACCGTCGATATGGTGAAGATCGACGGCTCATTCGTGCTCAATCTCTCGCGCAATGTCGACAACCAGCTGTTCGTCCGCAACCTGATGGGCCTCGCCACCACCTTCGGCCTCGAGACCGTGGCGGAGTTCGTCGAGAATGCCGAGGACGCGGACTTCCTCCTGAAAGCCGGCGTCGACCTCCTGCAGGGCTACTACTTCGGCCGGCCGTCGCTGAAGCGGATGTGGCCCATGGGCTCCTGCATCACCCCGCTCGAGCCGCTGGTCGCCGAATAGGCGCGGCGCCCTGCCGCTTGCAATAGGCGGCGCTTCCTGCTTTGTCTCCCCGCATGATCTCTACCCTGGCCGATGAGCGCGGTTTCGGCGTTTATGTGCATTGGCCGTTCTGCCGCGCCAAATGCCCTTATTGCGACTTCAACAGCCATGTGCGCGAGGGCGTCGACCAGAGCCGCTGGCGCGCGGCGCTGCTGACCGAGCTTGCGCATTACGCCGAGCAGACCCAGGGGCGAACCGTTACCAGCCTGTTCTTCGGCGGCGGCACGCCTTCGCTGATGGAGCCGGAAACCACCGCGGCCGTGATCGACGCGGTGAAGGCGCATTGGGCGACGGTAGCGGATCTGGAGATCACGTTGGAGGCCAACCCGACCTCGGTCGAGATCGAGCGCTTCCGCGGTTTCCGCGATGCCGGGGTCAACCGGGTCTCGATCGGCGTGCAGGCTTTGGACGATCAAGTGCTGAAATTCCTCGGCCGCCAGCACAGTTCCGGGGAGGCGATCCGCGCGCTGGAGATCGGCCGCGCGACCTTCCCAAGGCTCTCCTTCGATCTCATCTATGCACGGCCGGGTCAAAGCCTTGAAGCCTGGCAGGACGAGCTCAGCACGGCGCTGGATCTCGCCAACAGCCATATCTCGCTTTACCAGCTGACGATCGAGCCCGGCACCGCCTTCGAACAGCGCGTCGCCCGCGGCGATTTCCAGACCCTGCCGGAGGAAGAGCAGGCGACCCTCTTCGACTGGACCGCATCGCGCCTGGAACGCGCCGGGTTGCCGGCTTACGAGATCTCCAACCACGCACGGCCGGGCGAAGAGTCGCGGCACAATCTCACCTATTGGCGCTACGGAGATTACATCGGCGTAGGTCCCGGCGCACATGGGCGGCTGACACTCGACGGCAAGAAGTTGGCCACTCGCCAGCACCGCGCGCCGGAGGCCTGGCTCGAATCCGTCGAGCGCGAAGGCCACGCGACGCGCCAGCGGAACGAAGTCGCGACGGCGGCGCGGCTGCAGGAGATGGTGATGATGGGGCTGCGGCTCGCCGAGGGGATTCCGGCGGCGCGGTTTGTTGCGGAGACCGGAAGCGACATCGACGCCGCGCTCGACAGCAAGGCGCTCAAGCGGCTGATCGAGGGCGGATTCCTGGTGCTGGAGAACGATCGGCTGCGCACGACCAATGAAGGCCGCGCGCGTTTGGATGCCGTGTTGGGCAATCTCCTCGCTTAGCTATTCGCTGCTGCCCAGCTTGTAGGCGTCGCATGGACCGGCTTCGCATTCCGCTTTGCGGTCTTTCAGGAACCGGGTGCGGGTCTCGGTGACGTCCACGGCGCAGGAGAGATCGACCGAGTAACCCTCGCTGTCGGTCGTGCCGCATTCGGCATTGCGCCGCTTGATCCAGGCGAGCTGGCTCTTTTTCAGCACCGCTTTCTGATCGGCGTCGAGCTTGCCGGTGAGCGCCTTGTAGGCGGCGTTCAGTTCATCGTCGGATGCGATGTACTGCTTGGCGTAGCAATAGACATCCTCGAACTCGTTCTTGGCGCCGCAGTCCGCATGCGCGGAGGTGCTGCCGAGATGAACGGCCAAGCCCGCAACCAGCAAGGCGACAGGTAGATAACGGTGCATGAGGTCTCTCCCGGGGAAGCGCACCGGACTCCGTCGCGGGCCCGGCACGTTCGGTTCGATCAGTTGCCAGTTCTCAGTTGATGGTCGCCTGGAACATGGTCGGCGCGGGATCGCGGACCGTGATGCCGCCAGGCCCGAGCTCCAGCACCGAGAGGCCGCGGGTCACGGTGCCGTCGGCATTGAGCCGGAACAGGCCGGTGACGCCGGAGAAGCCCGAAGGATCGGAGAGGCGGGTCAGGCTGTAATCGCCGCCGGGCTTCGCCTTGCCGAGCGCGATTGCCAAGGTCACCGCGTCATAGACCACGCCGGCGCGCAGATCCGGCGCCGTGCCATAGACCGACTGATAGCGCTGCACGAAGCCGGCCCAGCGGTCGGGCGGTGTGGTCGCGAACCAGCCGCCGGCCAGCAGTTTCTCGCCGGCCAGGCTGGGGTCGTTCCACAAGGCCGTGCCCAGCAGCCGCACAGCACCCGCCGGCGTCGGGCCGCCGCCCGGGCCTGCGACGGGCACGCCGAAGCCCGGCAGCATAGCCACGATGGCGCGCAGCTTCTGCCCGCCTTCCGGAATCATCAGCGCGTCGAAGCCGCTGGTCTTGTAAGCATCGACCAGCCGCTGCAGGGTCGGCATCAGATCGCCTTGCGCCGGATCGTAGGCCTGCATCAGCGCGATCTGGCCGCCGGCCTGCACCACCGCATCCTGATAGGCCTGCCGCACGACATTGCCGTAGGGCGAGTTCGGATAGAGGATGGCGAAGCGCTTCACGTCGTGGCCGGCCGCGTATTGCACCACGCGCTCGACCTGTGCCTGGGGCGCCAGCCCCAGAACGAAGACACCCGGCTTCGCCGCCGTGCGATCATTGGAGAAGCTGATCACCGGAATAACGCCGCCCGCCGCGTTGCCCGCGGCCGGCGCTTCGGTCGAGAAGACCGGCCCCAGCACCACGCCGGCGCCTTCCTGCATCGCGCTGCTGACCGCGCCGCCCGGGCCGGTCACGGCGGCGCTGTCGCGCACCACCAGCGAGAAATCGTCGCCGGCGGAATCGAACACACCCATCTCGGCGGCCTGCATCAGCGAACGGCCGACCCCCGCATTCTGGCCGGAGAGCGGCAGCAGCAGCGCGGCTTTCGCCTGTTGGGATTGCGCCGGCCTCGTCAAATCGACGCCACCCGGGGGCGGCGTCACCGTGGTCGGCGCCTGCGCGGCAGGTTGCTGCTGGCTCGGCGCCTGCGGCGGCGGTAGGTTGGGCGCGCATCCGGCGAGCGAAAAGGCGATGGCGGCGAGCACCAGAGACATCGAAGAGAGTGCGCTGGAAATGCGAATTGTCACGATAAACGCCGCCTGAACCACTGGGAATGACCGATGTCTGAGCCTAACGACAGCAGGGAAGGAAGGCAACGCCGGCCCCAATCGTTCCCCGCCTCCACAGGGGGCTTGCTGGCCCTGGTGGCGACGCCGATCGGCAATCTCGGCGATATCAGCGCACGCGCCCTAGAGACGCTGCGCGAAGCGGACCTCATCGCCTGCGAGGACACCCGCGTCACCGGCAATCTGCTGAGCAAATTCGAGATCCGCCGACCGACCCTGCCCTATCACGATCACAATGCCGAGACGATGCGCCCGAAGCTGATGGAGCGCCTGCTTCGGGGCGAAACTGTGGCACTGGTTTCCGACGCCGGCATGCCGCTGATCAACGATCCCGGCTACAAGCTGGTGCGGGCGGCGACCGAAGCCGGCATCGCCGTTACCGTGATTCCCGGCCCTTCGGCGCCGCTGGCGGCTTTGGTCCTGTCCGGCCTGCCGAGCGACCGGTTCCTGTTCGCCGGCTTCCTGCCGATCAAGGACGGCGCGCGGCGCGAGACCTTGCTCGAACTGAAGTTGGTGCCGGCAACCTTGCTGTTCTTCGAAACCGGACCGCGTCTCGCCGACAGTCTCTCAACCTGCGCCGACGTGCTCGGCGATCGCCCGGCCGCGGTGGCGCGCGAGTTGACCAAGCTGCATGAAGAGGTGCGGCGCGACACGCTCGGCGCATTGGCGCGGCATTACGCCGAGAGCGGCGCACCGAAGGGCGAGATCGTCGTCGTCATCGGGCCGCCCCTGCCGGAAGAGCAGGCGTTCGACGTCGATGCCGCGCTCGCGACTGCGCTGCAAAGCATGGCGATCAAGGATGCTGCCACCGCCGTGGCCGCGGCCAGCGGCCGGCCGCGGCGCGAGATCTATACGCGGGCCCTGGCGCTGGCCGGTCGCAGGCCGTGAAGGCGGACTCCGACAAATCAAAGGGGCGCCGCAAATCGGGTTGGGGCCGCGATGCCTATCACCGCGGCCACGGCGCGGAGCGGCGCGCCGCCTGGTGGCTGCGGCTCAAGGGCTATCGGGTGATGGCGATCAACTGGCGCTCGGTCGCCGGGGAGATCGACCTGATCGCGCGGCGTGGCGGCACCCTGGCTTTCATCGAAGTGAAACAACGGGTCGATCCGGATACCGCGACCCTGTCACTCGCGCCGCAGCAGCGGGCGCGCCTCGCACGGGCCGCCGGGCTCTTCGTCGCCCAGCACCCGGCGCTGGCCGATCTCACCCTGCGGTTCGATCTGATGGCTTTTGGCCGCATGGGGCGTCCGGTCCATATGAAAGACGCTTGGCGGCCGGAATCGGGTTAGGGCATGATTCCGAGATGGCGCCAGGACAGCGAATCGGGGAGGCGTGGATCGGCGCATTGCTGCTGATTGGGATGGTGCCGCTTGGCCTGTCCGGTTGCTCGCCGGTCGGGATGGCGATCGGCGCCGGTGCCACCGTCACCAACATGGCGATGGAGGAGCGCGGCTTCGTCAACTCGGCGCGGGACAAGGCGATCTGGACCGATATCAGTGCGCGGATGCTGAACAAGAGCGACAAGCTGTTCCAGAACATCGACGTGCAGGTGCATGAGGGGCGCGTCCTGCTGACCGGCTTCGTCCAGAAGCGCGAGGACCGGATCGAGGCGACCCGCATCGCCTGGGAGCCGGACGGCGTGCGCGAGGTGGTGGACGAGATCAAGCTGGGGCGGAGCCTGGATGCCGGGGACTTCGCCGAGGACGTCGCCCTGATCCAGCAAATCCGCCTCAAATTGATGTTCGACCGCGACATCCGGGCCATCAATTACAGCGTGGATTGCATCCGCTCGACGGTGTATCTGATGGGCATCGCCCGGACCCCGGCGGAGCTGCAACGCGTCATCGACCATGTGCGCGACGTTCCGTATGTCCGTGCCGTGGTCAACCATGTACGCGTGAGAACCGATCCCTTGCCACCCATCCCCGAGACCCCGCCGACCATAGCGGCACCCGTGCCGGCGCCGAACAGCCTGCCGAAATACACGCCCCCGGCGAGCGCCCGGCAGAAGCCCGCACAGCAGGCAACACGATGATCGATCCCGCGGGCGAAACGGATCCGCGCCAGGTCCTGACCGGGGTCGGCGCCGTGGCGGACTCCGACATCAACATCGCGGAAGCGGGTCTCGCCTTGGCGGCCATGGACCGGCAGCGCAGCGTGCCGGAGACCTATCAGGAGCATCTCGCGGCGATCAGTGCGGAGATGCAGAAGCTCGCCGCGGAAGCCGACTGCAACGCCGACGGCGACGCCGGCCTGTTCGCCCGCGCGACCACGCTCTCCAAGGTGCTGGCCGGCAACTTCAGCTATCAAGGCGACCGTGTCACCTACGACGATCTGCAGAACGCCAATCTGATGCGCGTCATCGACCGGCGTAAGGGCCTGCCGGTGGCGCTGGCCATCCTCTACATCCATGCCGCGCGCAGCCAAAGCTGGGCGATCGAAGGCGTGAACTTTCCCGGCCACTTCGTGGTCCGGCTGCACAATGCCGGCCGTGCGGTGATCCTCGATCCCTTCGCCGGCGGCGAGCCTTGCACCACCGCCGACCTGCGCCGGAAATTGAAAGCGGCGGCCGGCGAGAAGGCGGAGCTGCAGCCTGAGCATTACGCCGCGGTCGGTAACCGCGACATCCTGCTGCGGCTCGAGAACAACCTGAAGATCCGCCTGATTCAGGAAGGCGATCTCGAGAAGGCCGCGGCGGCACTGGAGCGCATGTTGCTGGTCGCGCCGAAGCATGCGCCGCTCTACCGCGAAGCCGGTCTGATCCAGGCGCGGCTCGGCAACCTCACTGCGGCGCGCACGGCGCTGGAGCGCTTCCTGGAGATTTCCGACAATGACAGCCAGCGGCATCATGTGGCGCGGCTGATCCAGGACCTCGGCCAACAGATCAACTGAGACGCAGCCCAGGGAGCCAGAATGTCCCTCTTCGTCGCCGTCCAGATGGACCCGATCGAGCACGTCAACATCGACGGCGATTCCACCTTCGTCATGGGCCTCGCCGCGCAGGAACGC
>Ga0268265_10003003_pt1 | contig 12317 bp, 16 predicted proteins | sample KBSSwiS52_FD_190355 | JGI IMG/M metagenome (GOLD analysis project Ga0268265, IMG submission 190355) | Switchgrass rhizosphere microbial communities from Kellogg Biological Station, Michigan, USA - KBS Switchgrass S5-2 (SPAdes) (version 2) | ecosystem: Host-associated > Plants > Roots >... | reverse complement strand
CTCGCGTCGGCCGGATGATCGATCGATACGTCCGCAAGAACGACATCATGCGCGAGCGCGAGGCTTGCGAAGAACACCTCGCGAACCGAAAAAGGTAAAATCCGCTACAAAACCCGCGCGTCATTCGCGCTGATGCCCGCGCTCAGCGGGGGAACGAACCCCTTGTCTCGCCGAGATTTCCCGCTAGGTTCGCCGGCCTGCGCGCGGGTGTAGTTCAGAGGTAGAACGTCAGCTTCCCAAGCTGAATGTCGTGGGTTCGATTCCCATCACCCGCTCCAGGCTTTCATCACAGGCCGCTCCGTGCTGCCGCTGTTCATGAGCGGCTACAGCAGCGGCGTTCGGCGGATCTGGCGCGCGAGAGCAACTGCCACGACCTCTATGGCTCCTACGACACCACGGCCGCCTTCTCTGGCCATCCTTTGCCTACAGACGATCAGGGCGCGGGCATGATCGGCGTGTCGTCGCGAACCGGGATCTACTATCAGGCGGCGAAGCTGTGTGCGCGGCCCTTCGGGCTGACCTTGTCCGACTTCCAGCTCACCAACTACGAAGTCGCCGCGGCGCCCCGCGACATCGTCATGCCGGGGGCGGGCGTGCGCATCGCCAAGGGGACCGTCGCCGCCCGCCGCTACGAGTTCACCGGCTTCGTCGACGGCGAGCCTTGGCACAGCGTGGAGGGGGAGTTCACCGCCGAACTCGGTCCGGGCCGCAGTGGAAGTCGCGGGCCGACGAGCCGGAGTTCGTCGTCCGCGTGGAGGGCGACCCGCCGCTGGAGGTCATCTGGGGGTGCGGCGGCATCATCAGTCTGATCAGGCTGAACGCGGCGCGGATGGTCAATCTCGCGCCCGCGGTGATCGCGGCCGAGCCGGGGCGCCGAACGCTCCTCGACTTGCCGTGCTGCGCCGCCGGCGTGCTGGGCGCCAGAGCCTTCTTCTGACGGCCTTCGCGGGCACAAGCCGCGCCGTTCATGCGTTGCTCTCCGGGAGAGGGAGCGGTGATCGGCGTGCCCCGGCGCAACACACCCAGACCTGAGCCGAGCGTCGCGTTGCTCGCGCCCGAAACGCTTATGCTGGGTTATGGCTTCGACCCGACGCTGTCGGAGGGCGCGGTGAAGACGCCGATCTTTCTGACGTCGACCTTCACCTACAAAACCTGCGCGGAGGGCAAACAGCTCTTCGACTACATGAGCGGGCGGGCGCCGACGCCGCCCGGCGTGCAGCCGGGCCTGATCTACACCCGCTTCAACAATCCCAACCTGCAGATCGTCGAGGAGCGGCTGGCGGTGCTGGAGAAGGCCGACGCCTGCGCGGTCTTTTCCAGCGGCATGGCGGCGATCATGACCGCCCTGTTGGCGGTGGCGATACCGGGCGAGGTGGTGCTGCGCAGCCGGCCGCTCTACGGCGGCACTGAGACGCTGTTCGACAGCCTGCTGGCCAGCCTGGGGATCAGAAGCGTCAGCTTCCATGACGGCGTCGACCCCACCGCCGTCCACGCTGCGGCCGAGCAGGCCCAGGCGCTCGGGCGGCTGGCGGCGATCTTCGTCGAGACCCCCGCCAACCCGACCAACGACGTCGTCGATCTGCGGCTCATCGCCGAGGTCGCCGAGGCCTCGGGAGAGCGCCAGGCAGGACGGCCGTTCGTCGTCGTCGACAACACTCTGCTGGGTCCGCTGCACCAGGCGCCGCTGGCGCACGGGGCCGACGCCGTCGTCTATTCGCTGACCAAGTACGTCGGCGGCCACAGCGACCTGATCGCCGGCGCGGTGCTGGGGCCCGCGGCGCTTATGAAGAAGGTGCGTTCGCTGCGCAATGTGGTCGGCAACCAGCTGGACGTGCATAGCGCCTGGATGCTGACCCGCTCGCTGGAGACCTTGCGGCTGCGGATGGACCAGGCGTTCGCCAACGCCAAGGCGGTGGCCGCGTGGCTCGCCAAGCACCCGCGTGTGGAGCAGCTCTTCTATCTGGGCGCCCTGGCGGAAGGCTCCCCGGCCGCGCAGGTCGTCGCGCGCCAATGCAGCGCCCACGGGGCGACCTTCTCCTTCGTCGTCCGCGGCGGCCAGGACGCCGCCTTCCGCGTGCTCGACCATCTGAAGGTGTTCAAGCTCGCGGTCAGCCTGGGCGGCACGGAGTCGCTGGCCTGCCATCCGGCCAGCACCACCCATTCCGGCGTGCCAGAAGCCGAGCGGAAGGCGCTCGGCGTCAGCGAGGGCATGGTCAGGCTGTCGATCGGGCTGGAGGCGCCCAACGACCTGATCGCAGACCTTGAAGCGGCGCTGGCCAGCCTGGAGCGCTGAGCCTGGGCCTCACGCGGCCTGCCGCACCACCGAGGGATGGTCGGCCGGGGCCCGCGCGGCTGCGGAGCTGCGCGGAACTTCCGATGTCCAGCAGCGCAGGCTGACCGTCATCAGCACGACCATGAAGGTCCCGAAGGCGGCGAGGACCAGCAGCAGGTAAGGGTGCATTGCGAACTCTCCATGTGAGGAGAGCTTCGCGCGCCGATGAAGTTCGAGAAATTCGGGGTCGATGCTTAAGTAAGACTACGGAGGACCGTCGCTCAGAAGCCGGCCAGAATGGCGATGCGGGCCAGTTCCGACAGGCCCCTCGCGTGAGTTTTGCTCATGACGTTGGCGCGGTAGACCTCGACGGTGCGTGGGCTGATGCCGAGGTCGCGGGCGATGACCTTGTTCATCTTGCCGGCGATGACGCCGCGCAGCACGTCGGTCTCGCGCGGCGAGAGGCCCGCCAGCACCTCCTCGAATCGCCGGCGCTCGTCGCCGCGCCCGGCGCGTTCGGCCTGCAGGTCCAGCGCGGCGTGGATGGATTGCAGCAGCACCTCGTTGTCGAACGGCTTTTCGATGAAGTCGACGCCGCCGGCGCGCATCGCCTCAACCGCCATCGGCACGTCGGCATGGCCGGTGATCATCACGATCGGCAGGTGGATCTGGCGGGCTTTGAGTTTGCGCACCAGGTCGAGGCCGTTGATCTCCGGCATGCGCATGTCGGTCACGACGCATCCGCCGCGAACCGCGTCCGCGGCCTGCAGGAACTCGACGGCGGAGGCGTACGTCTTCGCGCGGAGGTCGTTCATCTCCAGCACGAAGCTCAGGGAATCGCGGACTGCCTCGTCGTCGTCGATGAGATGCACGTCCACCTCATCCATCTGCGGCGCTCCTCTGTCAGGCGGCGAGCTCCTCCAGCGCCGTCCACTTGCGGATCTGGAAGCTGCGGGTGGAGGGGAACGCGACGATCGCTTCGCTCTGCAACTGGGTCAGCATGCGCGAGACGGTCTCGATGGTGAGGCCCAGATAGTCCGCCATGTCCTGGCGCCCCATGGGCAGGCTGCACGCCTCGTCCGACGACCGCTGCGCCACGGCCATGAGGAAGGCGCCGACGCGCTCGCGCGCCGTCTTGCGGCCCAGCATCACGACGTGGTCCTGCAGGCGCTCCATCTCCTGCTGAGTGGCGGCCAGGATCGCGCGATCGAGCTCGGCGTCGCCGGCGAAGGCCCGCACGGCGCCGCGGCGCACGACGAGGATTTCGCAGTCGGCCAGGGCTTCGGCGCCGAAGCGGTGCAACGGCCCAGGCTCGAGGCCGAACAGGTCGCCCGCGTAGTAGAAGTCGCCGACCTGACGCCGCCCGTCCGCCGTCAGGCGGCTGGTGCGAACCACGCCGCGCACGACTTGGAACAGCAGCTCCACCTCGTCGTCCTGCGCATAGATCTCAGCGTTGCGGTCGTAGGTCATCCGTACGCCGAGCTCGCGAAGCGCGTCGGCGAGGACGCTGGGAGCGCGCTCGCGCCGGGGATAATCGAGGGGACAGGCGAAGACCATCAGAAGGCTCCGTGTCGTACGCTCGACGGATAGGCCTGACCGCCCGCCCTGAACATTTGGGAGCTTCCCCTACGTATTAGCCCGGAGATGCGAAGAGGGTGTGATGGCGCACGTTGCGGACTGAGTGGGGAAGGAGGTTCGCAATGCCGAGCAGCAAGCCGCTCGATCCCGCAGCGCTTATGGCCCTGGTCACGCGGGTCCTTGACGAGAACCGCACGATGACGGTCGCGACGCTGCGCCCCGACGGCTGGCCGCAGGCCACGGTCGTCGGCTTCGTCCACGAGGAGTTGGCGCTCTATTTCGTGGTCGCGCGGACCAGCCAGAAGCTGGCCAATCTGCAGCACGATCCACGCACCTCGATCGCGATCGGCGGCGCCGCAGGCCCCGGCGGCGAAATTCGCGGCCTCTCCATGGCGGCGCGAGTCGAGGAGGTCGAGGATCCGGGTGAGATCCAGCGGCTCAACGCCCTGGTCCACGAACGCTACCCGGGCGCCGTGGTCTTCGCGCCGCGCACCAGCAACTGTGCGGTGCTGCGGGCGCGACCGGTCATCCTCAGCCTCGTCGACGAGGCTGAGGGCCTCTCCCAGCCTGTGCTGCTCGAGCTTTCGACCTACACGACGCTGAAGCGCGTCGCGCCTTAACGATTGGGCGTTTGGGGCGAGTGGACGAGACGTCGATCGCTGCAATCCGGTCCAACACTCCAGGTGCCGACGGCCTGAGGACGGCTTTGCACCCACTTGCATTCCGCCGCCCTGTTGATCGACGATGGGCGGCTGCAAGCGGCGAGCCCATGCGCCGCACCGGCCAGGAGGACGCGCGATGCCATACATCGACATCCCAGGACACGAAGATCCGGTCGAAGGCGTCTGGCAGGTTCGTCCCGAACAGGGGGCCGCCGCACTGGCCTGGACCCACGCCAACTGGCGCCACAGCGTGCTCTCCACGCGCGAGCGGGAGGCGGCGCGGCATCGCGTGGCGCAACTGAACGGCTGCCTCACCTGCCAGAGCTGGCGCGTCGACGGTTTCGCCGAGGTCGGGGCCGACGAGGCGTTCTACGACGGGGTCGCCGAAGGCCGCGCCGACCCGCGCTATTCGCGCCGCGAGCAACTCGCCATCGAGCTGGCGGAGCGGTTCTCGCTGAGCTGGACCGACATCGGAGAGGACTTCATGTACGAGCTTCGCCGCCATTACACGGACGAAGAGGTCGTCGACCTGATGCTTTGCATCGCCCAGTACGTGGCGCAGGGGCGGCTGATCCACATCCTGGGGCTCGACGTGGTCTGCCCGACCGCGCCGTCGGCGCTCGCCGTCGCGCGCTGAACTAGGCGGCGAGCCGGGCCCGCATGGTCGCCAGCGCGCTCAGGAGGGCGTTGACCTCCATGGCGTGCTCGGCGGTCTTGATCAGCCGGTCGATGTCGTCCGGCTCGGGCGTGGCGAACGACGAGGGCGTCCAGGCGCCGTCGGGCGATTGGCGGGCGATGAACCACTCGCCCATCCGCATCAGCCAGGGCGCGTAGTCGACCGATGGGTCGGCGCATTGCAGGGCGGCCGCGCCCCAGCCGAACTTGCAGATCTGCACCTGCTGCGGGTCGTCGAACTGGGCCGGCGTGCCGTTGATGTTGAGCTGCAACAGGCGGTGGCCCAGCCGCAGCGCCTCGCCGTCGTTGTGCTGCAGGCCGTAGCCGGCGAGGAACACCGCCGACATGCCCGGCATGTAGTAGGTCTGGCGCGGCTTGCTGAAGTCGGTGATCGCAGCCCATGCGTAGGGCGGCGGCGGATCGGTCAGTAGGGCCGCGCCGTCCCGCATGTTGTAGAGCTTGGCGTTCGGCTCCGGCTGCAGCGCCACCAGGTCGCGGATCCAGCGGTAGACGTTCTCGGCGACGTCATGCTGGCCGGTGACGACCGCGGAGAGGCCGACCTGGGCGGTGCACAACAGGTCGAAGCGCTGGTCCTTCGAGCCGCCCGGGAAGTCGATGGCGATGCCGCCCGTGGCCGGATCCTGGATCTTGCGCAGCGCGCCCATGCAGCGAAGCGCCAGGTCGTAGCGCTCCAGCAGCCAGGCCCCGAGCGCGAAGTGCGCCAGCGGGTAGCTGCCGAGCCGCGCGCCGCCGCCGGTCGAACCGTCGCGGAAGAAGCCGTCGTCGGCGAGCGCGTTGCGCTCCGCCCAGCCCAGCACGGCGGATCCGACGTCGGCGCGGCCGCAGACCGCCAGCGCCCAGGGCACGCGCCCCCAACCGTTGCGCTTGTTGGCGCCGACCGGTTCGCCGTCGGCCGCTACGTGATCGACGACCCATTGGGCGCCGCGGTCGCGGGCGCGGCGCACACGCACGATCAGGTCGTCGAGCGCCTCAATATCGTCCGCCACGCCTACCTCCGCGAAAAACTTGTCGCGCCGACGATGGCGCCTGGCGGCGCGGCGCGCGAGGGGTTTCGTGGCGCAGCTTGGCGCTCGGCGGCCGGCTCGATACACGAGGGCAAAAGGGGAGTGACGAATGATGACCGACGGCGGAGCGGTGAGGATCGATCCCGCGGCGTTCGAAGCCTGCGCCCGCGACGACCGCGAGCTCGCCTATCGGCTGCGCGGCTTTACGGCCACCCTTCGACTGCCATTCACTGAGCCTGCGCTCGACGTAATGTTCGAGGAGGGGCGGGTGGTCGCGGTCCAGCTGGCCGGCGGCGGCGCGGCGCTGCAGTACCAAGGCGCGGACGCCTTCTGGCGCGGCTTCTTCCAGAAGGATCCGCGTCGCCCCGGCTACGAGAGCATGGCCATGGGGATCGCCCTGGGCGTGCGGGTGACCGGCGCCGACGCCGCCACGGTCGCCAGCTACTATGGCGGCTTCTCCCGGCTGCTCGACGTGGCGCGCAACACGGTGCTCGGCGGTGATCAGGCGGTGCAGGTCGCCGACGGCCATCCGTTCCGCGGCACCGACACCGCGGTAGGCCGCTACGCCTATGTCACCGTCGAGAGGGTGGAGGCGCGGATCTTCTACGAGGAAGCCGGCACGGGTGACATTCCGCTGCTGCTGCAGCACACCGCCGGCGGCGACTCTCGGCAGTACCGCCACATCCTGGCCGATCCCGAGGTGCAGAAGCGCTTCCGCATCATCGCCTACGACCTGCCCTATCACGGCCGCTCGCTGCCGCCGTTCGGGGTGAACTGGTGGGCGCAGGACTACAAGCCCAATAAGCACTCGCTGATGAGCTGGGTGGTCGGGATCGCCGATGCGCTGAAGCTGGACCGGCCGGTGTTCATGGGTTGCTCTGTCGGCGGCAATCTGGCGCTCGACCTGGCCGCGCATCACGGCGACCGATTCAGCGCCTTCATCGCCCTGAACGGCTGGTACGCGGGGCCGGCGGCCGACGACGCGGTCAACGACAAGTTCCGTCATCCGCGGCTGTCGTCGGATCACTACGCGGCGCGCTGCCTCGGCATCACCGGGCCGTTCGCGCCGGAGGCCTTCCGGCAGGAGGTCTACTGGAACTACCGATCCAATGCGCCCGGCGTGTACGCCGGCGACAACGACTACTTCGTCAGCGATCACGACCTGTCGAAGGACGGCCACCTAATCGACGCCGCCAAGACGCCCGTCTATCTGCTGGTCGGCGAATACGACCCCGCGGCCGTCAACGAGACCCACGGCGGCCCGGCGGCTGCACGCAACATCCCCGGGCTCGAATTCCGCATCATGAAGGGGCTCAGCCACTTCGCGCCGACCGACGACCCGCTCGCCTTCCGCCGCGAGTTGCTGCCCGTCGCCGACGAGATTCTCGCGCGCCTCCAGGAGGGCCGGGCGTAGCGCGCTACATGTTTCGGAAGCGGCCTCGATGAGCGTCGCTCAGCGACAGGCGCGACGTCCATGAGCTCGGCGAGCCCCTCGCCGCCGCCGCGTCGCTGCAGAGCGGGCGGCAGATTCGCCGGGTCGGTGCGCGCAGCGTTCTCCTCGCGCAGATATGCCATCAGCGTACGCATGTAATGCGCGGCCCGGACGCCGTCTCCCGCGAGGACGGCGTCCACTACGCGCACGCGATGGCGCGCCGCGATCGGCACGAGCGGGGATACGCACGTCATGTCCCGCAAGGGCGACACGACCTCGTTGATCGCCTCCACCACGCCGCTTATGCACACCTCGAGCAGGACATTCCCACTGAGCCTGGCCATGAAGGGAATGCTGTCGGCGTGGAGCGCCCAGGTTTCGAACACGTTCTCGGGCGGCCGGGCGAACTGAGCGGCGTGGGCGTGAGGTAGGAGGCGATCGCGCTCGCCGAGGCGCTGGGGCGGGGGCCGAGCGCCAGGACGCGCCGCCATGGCCGCGCCGCGCGGTGACCACGCCGTCGATTTCGAGCAGTCTCAGCGCCTCGCGAAGGCCGGCGCGCCCCACCTTGTAGCGATCCAGGAAGTCGTCGAACGAGCCAAGGTAAGTCCCGTGCGGGTAATGCCCGAAGTCACGTTGGATCTGTGTTAGCACTTATTCCAAACCGTCACGAACGACGGGGAGGATCGCGATGGACCTGGGCCTGAGGGGAAAGCGCGCGCTGGTGACCGGCAGCACCAGCGGCATCGGCGAGGGGATCGCGAAGGGGCTGGCCCGAGAGGGCGTTTCGGTCGTCGTGACGGGCCGCAACCAGGAGAATGCCGACCGCGTCGTGCGTGAGATCTCCGAATACGGCCACGCCGTGGCTGTCATGGGCGCGCTGGACACCGACGGGGGCGCAGCCGGCGTCGCCAACGGCGCCGTCGCCGCGCTGGGCGGCATCGACATCCTGGTCAACAACGCCTCCGGCCTGGGCGCCGGCGGCTGGGACAATCTAACCCCCGACGCGTGGCTCGATCGGATGAACTCGAGCCTGGTGTCGATGGTGCGGATGATCCGCCTGCTGGCGCCGGCGATGAAGGAGCGCGGCTGGGGGCGGCTGATCCAGATGGCCAGCACCGGCGGCAGCTTCTCTGGCCCAGACTATGCCGACTATTCCGCCGCCAAGGCCGGCGTGATGTCGCTGTCGATGGCGGCTTCGCGACAATACGCGCCGTTTGGCGTCACCTCGAACGCCATCGGCTGCGGCACCTTCAGGAGCCCGCCGATCGAGGAGGGCATGATCAAGGTCGCCGCCGAGCGCATCAAGGCCAGCCCAGAGGAGGCTGAGCGTTGGCTGGCTACGGAAGGGTTTCTGCCGGGGTTCTCTCACCCGGGCTCGATGGGCAACCACCTGCATCGCTTCGGCCGCATGGAGGAGATGGCGAACGTCATCTGCTTCCTGGCCAGCGAGCGGTCGACTTTCGTGACCGGGGCGGTCATCCGCGTCGATGGCGGACAGGCGCCTGTCTACAACCCGTAACGGCTACCCCGGCGCGCTCGCCGAAGGTGCAAATCCCCTCACAGTTCGGACAAGCCTCGATGTCGGAGCGATACGGAAGTCCGCATGCGCAGCACCGCGCCGGCGCCGAGCTTCAAGGTCGTGCCCTTCACGGAAGTGCGCCAGCACTTGCCGGCCGACACCCCGACGGTGTCGCCGAAGAGCGCGACGCGGCGCTGCGCCTGCGCCGCACCGGGGCGCAGATGCGCCGGCAGTGGTAGCCAAGGTTGCATTCGCTTAGCCGGCGCGGCTCAGCCGCGTTCGGCCCGACAAAGCTCGATCATCGCGAGAAACGCCAGCGCGCGGTCGCGCGCCGCCACGTGCGCCGCCACGGCCCGGACGCGTGGCAGCGTGTCCGCCGCTATGCTGCGGTGAATGCGGTAGTGCGCCGCCGTTTGCTTGAGCAGCGGGGCTCCAGGAAGTCGCCTAACGAACCGAGATAGGCGCCGCGAGGGTAATGGCCGAAGTCGCGCTCGATCTGTTCCGACAGGCGCTCGGCGAGCTTCATCCACGTCCTGCTTTCACCTCGCGGCGGCGCGATGCCGTGTTTCTCGCCTGAAACCTTTGCCGTGCTCCAGGCGCCCGCGGCGCTCACGCCAACACATAGCTATGGTGACTCGCGAGTGGCGCGATGAGAGTTTGCACGCTCGCGAGGCGCCCTGCCGGCGCGGCGCTGTCGGTGAGATGCAGATGAACGACGACGTCCGGCCCTTTCAGATCGCGGTTTCAGACGAGGCGCTCGACGACCTGCGGCGACGTCTCGCCCAGTCGCGCTTCCCGGTAGCGCCCAAGTCGGATCCCTGGCGCTTCGGCGCCGAGGACAGCTTCATGCGTGAGATCGTCGAGTACTGGCGCGACGGCTACGACTGGCGCCCCTGGGAAGCTCGACTCAACAGCTTCGGCAGTCGAATGATGCGAGTGAACGGCCTCGACGTGCACTTCCTCTTCGAGCAGGGCTCCGGCCCCAATCCGCTGCCGGTGATCGTCAGCCACGGTTGGCCGAGCTCCATCGCGGAGTTTCTCGACCTGATCGAGCGGCTGGCGCATCCGGAACGGTTCGGCGGCGACGTCGCCGACGCGCTGACGGTGGTCGTCCCCAGCCTGCCGGGCTTCGGCTTCTCTCAGGCCCCGCCGGCGCCGTTCGACGATCGCCGTCGCGTGGCCGAGATGTGGACGCAGCTGATGGCGCAACTGGGCTACGAGCGTTACGGCGCGGCCGGCGGCGACTTGGGGGGCTCAGTCTCGGGTTGGATGGCTTACGACGACCCGAAGGTGGTCGCAGTCCACATGAACATGCAGACTCTGTTCCCGAACGACGCCGACATCGCCGCCGAGCCGCTGAGCGCGGCCGAGGCCGCCTGGCTTGCGGAGGCAGGCCGCCAGACGCACCGCGAGGTCGGCTATCTTGTCCAGCAGGGCACCAAGCCGCAGACGTTGGCTTACGGGCTGGCGGATTCGCCGCTCGGCCAGGCCGCCTGGATCCTCGAAAAGTTCAAGGTCTGGACCAATCCGCAGGGCGATGCACCGCCGCCCTATGACCGCGACCTGATGCTCACCAACGTCATGCTGTACTGGCTGACCAACAGCGCCGCGACGGCGAGCTGGTACTACGTCAGCATGTTCGAGGGCCGCGGATTCTGGATGGAGCCGGGCGGCCGGGTCACCACGCCGGCCGGTTTCTGCTTCTTCCCGGGGGACACGCTGCGGGCGCGGCCGCCGATCGAGCACAGCCGCCGCACCTTCAGCAACATCGTGCGTTGGGAGAACGCCGACGACGGCGGGCACTTCCCGGCGATGCAGTACCCGGAGGTGCTCGCCAGGCATCTGCTGGAATTTTTCCGCCCCTATCACTAGCGCTCCTGGCGGTGTTCGCGGTCGGCTCGCGGAAGGGCTTCGCCGCCGAGACGGCCTAGACGCGCTCGACCGCCATGGCGATGCCTTCGCCGCCGCCGATACAGAGCGAGGCCACGCCCTTCCTTTCGCCGCGGGCTTCCAGCGCCGCGAGCAGGGTGGCCAGCACCCGCGCGCCGGAGGCGCCGATCGGATGGCCGAGCGCGCAGGCTCCGCCGTTCACGTTCAGCTTCTCCGCCGGGATGTCGAGCTCGGCCTGGGCGATCATGGCGACGACGGCGAAGGCTTCGTTGACCTCGTAGAGATCGACTTCGTCGGCGCTCCAGCCGGCGCGGGCGAGGGCCTTGCGGATCGCCGGCCCCGGCGCGCTGGTGAAGCGGCCTGGCTCCCGGGCGTGGGCGGCGTGGCCGGCGATCCGCGCGACGACCGTAAGGCCGAGCTTCCCGGCGACCGACGCTCGCGTCAGAACCAGCGCGGCGGCGCCGTCGGAGATCGACGAGGCGTTGGCGGCGGTGATCGTGCCGTCCTTGGCGAAGGCAGGCTTCAGCTTGGGGATCTTGGCGGGATCGGCCTTGCCCGGCTGTTCGTCGATTGCGACGGTTTCGGAGCCGCTGCGGGTCGTCACCGCGACCGGCGTGATCTCCTTGGCGAACGCGCCGCTTTCGATCGCCGCCTTGGCGCGGGTGAGGCTGCGGATGGCGTACTCATCCTGCGCCTCGCGGGTGAACTGGTATTCCCGGGCGGCCTCTTCGGCGAAGGCGCCCATCAGGCGGCCGGGCTCGTAGGCATCCTCCAGGCCGTCGAGGTACATGCTGTCGGAGGCCGTGTCGTGGCCGATGCGGGCGCCGGAGCGGTGCCGGGCGAGCAGATAGGGCGCGTTCGACATGCTCTCCATGCCGCCGGCGACGATGACGTCCGCGGTTCCGGCGGCGAGCGCGTCGTGCGCCATCGCCACCGCCTGCAGGCCGGAGCCGCACATCTTGTTGACGGTGGCCGCCTCGACGCTCAGCGGCAGGCCCGCGCCCAGCGCCGCCTGGCGCGCCGGCGCCTGGCCAAGGCCCGCGGCGAGCACGCAGCCCATGACGATCTGGTCGACCGCGTCAGGCGCGATCCCGGCCCGCTCCACCGCCGCCTTCACGGCCACCGATCCGAGCGTGGTGGCCTTTACAGAGGAGAGCGCGCCCATGAAACCGCCCATCGGCGTGCGTGCGTAGGCGGCGATGACCACGGGGTCGGGGGCGGCGCTCATGGGAGTCCTCGGAACGGAAAACAGACCAAGTCTACC
>Ga0268265_10003002_pt1 | contig 12319 bp, 11 predicted proteins | sample KBSSwiS52_FD_190355 | JGI IMG/M metagenome (GOLD analysis project Ga0268265, IMG submission 190355) | Switchgrass rhizosphere microbial communities from Kellogg Biological Station, Michigan, USA - KBS Switchgrass S5-2 (SPAdes) (version 2) | ecosystem: Host-associated > Plants > Roots >... | reverse complement strand
GGACGGCCAGACCAAGGTCGGCATCATCGGCAGCGACGCGATCCTGGTTGCCGGAACCATCGAGGAAACGGCCGCAGCCATTTTGGCAGACTAGGCGGCTCAAACTCGGCCATTGTGCGTTCAGGCATGAGGTGAGATAGGGACCTGCGATGACCCGCCGCACGATCAGCGCCGTTACTTATTATCCCGACGAGGTTGGGATCGGCTGACGCGCGCCTACGTCGCAGACGACCAACCTCGAACCCCGCCCCGGCCTCCGCGGCGGGTTTTTTGTTGCCAGATTGAAGGACGAAATATGCTCCAGGAGACGATCACCAAGGACCAGCCGATGCGCGACTGGCAGGACTATGTCGTCCCGCAATGCTGGGAATCGTTCACCGATGAGAACCATGCGGTGTGGGACTTGCTGTTTGCGCGGCAGGTCGAGTTGCTCGGCAGCCGCATCGTCTCGCCCTTCCTCGACGGCATCGACCTGCTGCGGCTGTCGCATCCCGGCGTGCCCGACGTCGAGGGGTTGAACGCGATCCTGACGCCGCGCACCGGCTGGCGGACGGTCGCGGTGCCGGGGCTGGTGCCCGACGACGTGTTCTTCGCGATGTTGGCGGCCCAGGTGTTCCCGGTCGGCAATTTCATCCGCACCCGCGAACAGCTCGATTACCTCGAGGCGCCCGACTGCTTCCACGACATGTTCGGCCACATCCCGATGCTCGCCCACCACGATTATGCCGAGATGACGCGCCACGTCGGCGAACTCGGCTCGGCGGCGATCGCCGCCGGCGAGGGGCACCGCGCTGCGCGGCTATACTGGTACAGCGTCGAATTCGGGCTGGCCAAGGAGCATGACGAGCTGAAGATCCTCGGAGCCGGGCTCGCTTCGAGCTTCGGCGAGGCGCATTTCAGCCTCGAGAGCGATGCGGTCGAGCGCCTGCCCTTTTCGATCGAGCGCGCAGTCAACACGCCCTACCGGAACGACGTGTTCCAGCCGCGCTATCTCGTCTCCGAATCGCTCGAAAAGACCATCGCCGAGGTACTGGCGTTGACGCCGGAGGCGCTGCTGGCGCTTTGACCGTGCTCCTGCGAAGGCAGGAGCCTAGACCCTTCTTTTCTTTGGGCTGGACCCCTGCCTCCGCAGGGGTACATGGAAACATGGCCGAACCGACCACCAAGGGCGAATATCGCAGCGGGCACGACCCGCGGACGCTGCGCGACGCGCTCGGCTGCTTCGCCACCGGGGTGACGGTCGTCACCTGCCTGTGCGACGACGAGCCGGCCGGGATCACGGTCAACAGCTTCACCTCGGTGTCGCTCGACCCGCCATTGCTGCTGGTCTGCCTGCACAAGGAGGCCGCTGCCGCGGCATCGCTGACCCGCGCGGACTGCTTCGCGGTCAATGTCCTGCAGCGCGAGCAGCAGCCCGCCTCGATCACCTTCTCGACCCGGGTCGAGGACCGCTTCGGGGCGATGGCCTGGTCATGCGGCGAAGCCGGGGCGCCGATCCTCGAAGAATCCCTCTGCGTGTTCGAATGCGAGCGGTTCGCGGTCCATGACGGCGGCGACCATCACATCCTGATCGGCAAAGTGGTCAAGGCGAGCTTCGATGCCGCCCTCGACCCTTTATTGTTCTTCCGTGGCAGTTACCGCCGCCTGCACTTCGACTAATCGACGATCAGTTCTTCCGGGTGCTTGGTCAGGCGGCGAACGACCGCCGCGATGGCTCCGCCGATGATCGCGCCGAGGATCGCTCCGCCGATCGCGTTGACCAGCCATTCGACGATCGCGCTCAGCGGACCTGGCACCGCCCCGGCCGCATGGGCGAGGTCGTGGACCGCGCCCGGGATGAACGGGGCGATGTGCATTTCCTCGAGCCCGTGGAGGAGGATGCCGCCGCCGACCCAGAGCATCGCCGCGGTGCCGATCGCCGACAGCGCGGTTAGCAACTTGGGCACGACATGGACCAGCGCCTCGCCCACCGCCCGTGTGCGCCGATTGCGACGCTGCGCCATGTGCAGGCCAATGTCGTCGAGCTTCACGATCAGCGCGACGACTCCGTAGACGCCGGCGGTAATCGCCAAGGAGACCACGACCAAAGCGATGGCGGTCGTCATCAGGCTGAGATGATCGAGGCTCGCGAGGGCGATCGCCATGATCTCGGCCGAGAGGATCAGGTCGGTGCGGATGGCGCCCTTGACCTGCAATTTCTCGAGGTCCGCGGGGTCGGCCATGGCATCGACCAATTGCTCTTCATGCTCATGCTCGTGGCGCAATTTCTCGATGATCTTCTCGGTCGCTTCGAACGCGAGATAGGCGCCGCCGATCATCAGCAGGGGCGTGATCAGGAACGGCGCGAACGCGGTCAGGAGCAGCGCGGCGGGGAGCAGCAGCAGGATTTTGTTCTTGAGCGAGCCCCAGGCGATTTTGCCGATGATCGGCAGTTCGCGCTCGGGGCCGAGGCCGAGGACGTAGCGCGGGGTGACCGCGGTATCGTCGATGACCACGCCCGCGGCCTTGGTGCCCGCCTTGCCGGCCGCGCCCGCAACATCGTCAAGCGAGGCAGCGGCAAGCTTGGCGATGGCGGCGACATCGTCGAGGAGTGCGATCAGACCGGAAGGCATCGCCGTTCGCCTACGCGAACTTGCCTCCACTGCGCAATTCGCGCACTTGCCCGTCCATGCTGGCGTTGGATTTCATCAAGGCGAACCGCGACACGGTCGAACGCGCGATTCGCGACAAGGGCGTCGATCTCGACCTCGACCAATTGCTCGCGCTCGACACCCAGGTGCGCGCCGCCAAGACCGAGATCGAGCAGCTGCGCGCCGAGCGCAATGCGGTCAGCGCCAAGTTCAAGGATGCGTCGGCGGAGGAGAAAGCCGAACTCGGGCGGCAGGCCAAGGAAGCGGGTGCGCGGGCGTCCGGCCTTGAGGGCGAGCTGGTCGAGAAAGAAGGCGCGCTCAAGGAGCTGATGCTGAAGCTCCCCGGTATCCCTTATGAGGGCGCGCCGGTCGGGCCCGATGAAAACTCGAATGTCGTCATCCGCACCGAAGGCCAGCCGCCAAAGTTCGACTTCGGAGCGCTCGACCATGTCGCGTTGATCGAAGCCAACGACTGGGCCGATCTGTCGCGGGTCACTCAGGTTTCGGGCTCGCGGACCTATTGCCTCAAGGGCCGGCTGGCGTTGCTCGAGACCAAGCTGATGGCCTGGGCGCTGGAGAAGATCGCGGCCGCCGGTTTCACCCCGATCACCGTGCCGGCCATCGCCCGCGAACAGGCGTTCCTCAACCAGGGCCAGTTCCCCGGGCACCGCGAGGAAACCTACGAGCTGCCCAACGACGATCTGTGGCTAGCCGGGACCGCCGAGGTGGTGCTGACCTCGCTCCATTCGGGCGAGATCATCGAAGCCGACAAATTGCCGATCCTCTACGCCGGTTACTCGCCCTGCTTCCGCCGCGAGGCGGGGAGCGCGGGCAAGGACGTGCGCGGGCTGCTGCGCGTCCACCAGTTCGTCAAGGTCGAGCAATATGTGATTTGCGACGCCGACGATGCGCAATCGGCGGAGTGGCATGCCAAGCTGCTCGGCCTCGCCGAGGAACTGCTCCGGGCGATGGACATTCCCTACCAGGTGATCGAAACCTCGACCGGCGACATGGGCCTCGGCAAATATCGCATGAACGATATCGAAAGCTGGGTGCCGAGCCTGGGCAAATATCGCGAGACCCACAGTTGCTCGACCTTGCACGACTGGCAGGCGCGGCGGGCGAACCTCCGCTACCGCGGCGCCGACGGCAAGGTGCGGTTCGCGCACACGCTCAACAACACCGCGCTGGCATCCCCGCGCATCCTCGTGCCGTTGCTCGAGAACCACCAGACGGCGGACGGGCGCGTGAAGCTGCCCGAGGCGCTGCAGGACCTGATGGGGGGCGAGTTCCTCTGACCGGGAAGGCGCGGATTCCGTGGGAGGGTGACGATGCTCCGCCGCGCGGCCACGAGCGGCTGCTTGAGCTGACGTGGAATTTTGCCCGGCTGGCGCAAACCTTCAGCACGCGCCGGCCAATCGGTCCTGAGGACGGGCCGCCGGTGCTCGTAATCCCGGGCTTTCTCGCAACCGACGGCACCACAACCGCGCTGCGCAAAGCGCTGGCAAGGGCCGGGTGGCGGGTTCACGGCTGGGAGCGGGGGTGGAACCTCGGGGTCAAGACCGACACCATCGAGCAGCTTCGCCGGCGCCTCGACCAGATCGGAAGCGACCGGCCGATCCTGCTGGTCGGCTGGAGTCTCGGCGGGCTGTTCGCGCGGGAACTTGCCCGCGCCTTTCCGGAGCGGGTGCGGGCAGTGGTGACCCTGGGTTCGCCATTTTCCGGCGACCCGCACCAGAACAATGTGTGGCCACTGTATGAGCTGGTCGCGGGGCACAAGGTCGACGACACGCCGATCCCGCGCATCACCGACAAGCCGCCGGTGCCCCATCTGGCGATCTGGTCGCGCCGCGATGGGCTGATCGCGCCGCGCTCGGCCCGCGGGCTCGACCATGAGCGCGACAAAGACGTCGAGCTCGCCTGCAATCATATGGCGTTCGGGGTGTCGGGGCGGACGGCGAAAGAGGTGGTTCGCGAAATCACCTGCTTTCTCGGAGAAATCGAGGGTTAGCTGACGGGATTCTGTCGTTTGGCGATTGCTTGTTCGACTATGTCGGCGATCTCGGCGAGCGAAATCGAAAAGACCCCTCCTTGGGCCTTTCTCCGCTCAGCAATTCCCTCGGTCGCATCAGGAAATGTTTTCGGATCGGAGACTTGTTTGATGACGCTTTTGTCGAGCGTCTGTTGGGAGACCGGAGCGTGCTGAAGCTCGCCAATTCCAGCAATTCCGATCAAAGAGATGTGATAGATGGGTCCGCGCGGACTTTCTTCGATCTTCTGAATCTTGACCAGTGACCCAGTGTCCTTCGGACGCACTTTATATTCCCAAACTTGGCCCTCGGCATAGCGGTTCGGCGATGCGGCGATTGTGAGCAGCGCGGCGAGTAGGACGATGGCTTTCCACATCGCACAACGATGCCATGAAAGAGCAAGGCAAGAAAGGCATCCGAGTCGCCCGATTGACTCTGTCCCGCGACTCGCGAGATAAGAACAAAAGCAGAACAAGAGCGTTGTGAGTCGTGTGGCAAGAGGCCTGTCTCTCGTCGCCGGCGGAGCTGTCTCCGCTAGGCCGAGTACTCCTGCGGAGGCAGGAGCCCAGACGCGCGTCAGCGCTCCTTTGCTCGCCCTTCGGGCTCGGGCTGGGCCCCTGCCTTCGCAGGGGAACTGGGAACTGCCCCGACCCGAGCGTCCCACCCTCTGCGAACTGTTCGCCGCCCACCCGCGCGACGGCGGCTGGGCCGGGTTTTTGCTGGCGCAGGTCGCGACGGCCAAGCCTCTGCTGTGGGTGCAGGACCGCATGGCGATCCTCGAATCCGGGCGAATCCACCCGCCGGGATTGCCGTCGCAAAACCTCATCCACGTCACCGCGCGCGACGCCAAGGACGCGCTGTGGGCGATGGAGGAAGGCGTAAGATGCGCCGCGCTGTCGGCTGTGATCGGCGAATTGTGGGGCGACCCGCGCGCGCTCGATTTCACCGCGACGCGGCGGCTGGCGGTCGCTTGCGAGCGGTCGGGCGTGCCGTGCTGGCTGGTGCGGCTGGGCGGCATCGCCAACCTCAGCGGCGCGCGGATGCGCTGGCGGATCGCGAGTGCGCCGTCGCTCATCCACCCGCTCGACGGGCGGTCGCCGGGGGTGCCCGTGTGGGACGCCGAGCTGTTCCGCGCGCGTGGGGCGCCGCCGGGCCGGTGGAGCGTCGCGCATGAAGCGGATCGCTTCCATCTGGTTGCCGCAGCTGGCGATCGAGCGCTGGGCGCAGGCGAGCGACTCACCGCCTGAAGCGCCGATCGTCCTCACCGTCGAAGGCACGCATGGGCCGATCATCCATGCGGTGACGGCAGCCGCCGCGACACGTGGCGCACGGCCCGGCGCTCGGCTGACCGATGCGCGGGCGCTCGACCCGGCGCTGGTCGCGCTGCCCGCCGATCCGGCCGGCGATGCCGCGTTGGTCGAGCGGTTGGCGCTATGGGCGGGGCGTTGGTCGCCTTTGGTCGAGGTCGATGGCGACGGCCTTCGGCTCGACGTCAGCGGAGTCGCGCATCTGTTCGGCGGGAAGGACGGGCTGGTCGCGGACATCCGGGCGCGGTTCGCGCGGATGGGGCTGACCGCGCGCATCGCGATCGCGCCGACCGCTGCCGCCGCCTGGGCGCTGGCGCGATACAAAGGCGACATTCCGGCTCTTCCCGTCGCGGCCCTGCGCCTCGATGGCGACACTACGCGCACGCTCGAACGGCTCGGGCTGAAGACCGTCGGCGCGCTGATGAACCTGCCGCGGCTGGCGTTGGCCCGGCGGTTCCGCGGCGCGGACAATGTCGTCGATGCGCTCGACCGCATGCTCGGACGCAAGGATGAGCCGCTGACTGCGGTGCCGAGCGACCCGCCGCCCTGCGCGGCGTTGCGGCTCGAGGAGCCGGCGACGCATCCCGAAGCCGCGGCCCAGGCGCTCGAGCGGCTGATCCCGAAGCTGGTCCGCCAGCTGGAGCACCGGCATCTGGGGGCGCGGCGGCTGAGCCTGACGGGCTTCCGCGTCGATGGCAGCGTGGCGCAAAGCAGCGTTGCGACCGCGATCCCCAGCCGCGAGCCCAAGCACCTGGCGCGGCTGCTCGCGGACAAGGCTGCCGCGCTCGATCCCGGCTTCGGTTTCGATGCCTTCGCGCTCACCGCCGAATGGACCGAAAGCCTTGGCGCCGCGCAGGAGTCGCTGGTCGAGGAGCCGTCGGGCGAGCGCGACATCGCGCGGCTGGTCGACCGGCTGAGCGTCAAACTTGGCCCCAGCCACGTGCTGCGGCCGCAGGCGTTTGAGAGCCATCTCCCCGAGCGGGCGAGCGGTTGGGTGGCAGCGTTGACAACAACGAAGGCGACCGAGCTTCCATCGCCGCCACAACGCCCGCCGCGCCTGCTCGACCGGCCCGAAGCGATCGATGTGATTTACGCGACCCCCGAAGGCGTACCACGGCGGTTCGTGTGGCGGCGCGCGGTGCATGACATCGCGCGGGTCGACGGACCCGAGCGGATCGCGCCCGAATGGTGGCGCTCGCCATCGTCGGCGCGACTGCGCGATTATTATCGGGTCGAAGATGGCGACGGCCGTCGTTACTGGATCTACCGCGAGGGCTTGATCGGCGACGGCCGCGGCGGGCTGCCCAATTGGTTCATGCACGGGCTTTTTGGCTGATGCCCGAGAAACAAGGATTTTCGCGGGTGAAGCTGGTGCGGCGCGCGAACATGCCGCCGCCACCCGTTGAACGCTCGCCCTTCGTCGAGCTTGGGCTGGCCTCGCCTTTCTCTTTCCTGCGCGGGGCGTCGGACGCGATCGAGCTGACCTTGCGCGCGCTCGAGCTCGGCATGGATGCGATCGGGATTGCCGACCGCAACACGCTCGCCGGGGTCGTGCGCATGCACGGCGCGTGCAAGGAAGCCGGGCTGACGCCGCTAATCGGCTGCCGGCTCGACCTCACGGATGCACCGAGCCTGCTCGCTTACCCGGTCGACCGCGACGGCTATGGCCGGCTGTCGCGGCTGCTCAGCCTGGGCAAGATGCGCGCCGAAAAAGGCGCCTGCGAGCTGTCGCTGCAAGACGTCGTCGACCATGCTGACGGCATAAACTTCATCGCCTGGCCGGGGGACGATCTCGATGTTTTCGCAGGCGAATTGCCGCGCCTTACTGACGCTTTGACGTCACTGCATCATGTCGCGGCGAGCTGGCTTTATCGCGGCGGCGTCGCGGCGCGGATCGAGCGGATCGACGGCATCGCGCGCGCCAACGGCTGCGCGATCCTCGCCACCAACGATGTCCATTATCATGCCCCCGACCGCCGCCCGTTGCAGGATGTCGTCACCTGCATCCGCGAGAAAGTGACGATCACGACCGCCGGGTATTTGCTCAACCCCAATGCCGAGCGGCATCTAAAATCGGCGGCGGAAATGATGCGGCTGTTCGAGCGCTGGCCGCACGCGATTACGGCGACCCGCGAATTCGCCGACGCGCTTCATTTCAGCCTAGACGAGCTCAGATACGAATATCCGCGCGAGACCGTGCCCGAAGGCCGGAGCCCGCAGCAATATCTCGAGCATCTGACGTGGGAAGGCGCGAAGCAGCGCTGGGGCGAGAAAGTCCCCTACAAGGTGCTGACCCAGCTCAACCATGAGCTGAAGCTGATCGAGAAGCTCGACTTCGCGCGCTACTTCCTGACTGTCCACGACATCGTCGCTTTTGCGCGGAGCCTCGACCCACCGATCCTCTGCCAGGGCCGCGGCTCGGCGGCGAACAGCGCGGTCTGTTATTGCCTCGGGATCACCGCGGTCGACCCGGCGACCAGCGATTTGCTGTTCGAGCGATTCATCTCCGAGGAGCGCAAGGAGCCGCCCGACATCGACGTCGATTTCGAGCATGAGCGGCGCGAGGAAGTGATCCAGCACATCTATGCCAAATATGGCCGCGAGCGCGCCGGCATTGCCGCGACCGTGATCCACTACCGCCCGCGCTCGGCGATCCGCGAAGTCGGCAAGGTCATGGGCCTCTCCGAAGACGTCACCGCCGCGCTCGCCTCGACCGTGTGGGGCAGCATGGACCCCGAGCTTGAGGACGCGCGGGCCAACGACGCCGGGCTCGACTTGTCCGACCCGCATCTCCGGCGGACGATGAAACTGGCCGAGCAATTGATCGGCATGCCGCGGCATCTGTCGCAGCATGTCGGCGGCTTCATCCTGACCGAGCGGCCGCTGACCGAGACGGTGCCGATCGGCAATGGCGCGATGGACGACCGCACCTTCATCGAATGGGACAAGGACGACATCGACGAGCTCGGGATTCTGAAAATCGACGTGCTCGCATTGGGCATGCTGACGTGCATTCGGAAGTGCTTCGACCTGGTGCGGCTGCATCACAATGAGGACTGGACGCTTGCGACCGTCCCGCAGGAGGTGCCGGCGGTTTACGACATGCTGTGCCAGGGGGATTCCCTCGGCGTGTTCCAGGTCGAGAGCCGGGCGCAGATGAACATGCTGCCGCGACTGAAGCCGCGCTGCTTCTACGATCTCGTCATCGAAGTCGCGATCGTCCGCCCCGGCCCGATCCAGGGCGACATGGTCCACCCGTTCCTGAAGCGCCGCAGCGGCAAGGAGCCGGTGACCTTCCCCTGCCCCGACCCGGCGCACGGCCCGCCCGACGAGCTCGAAAAGATCCTCGGGCGGACGCTCGGCGTCCCGATCTTCCAGGAGCAGGCGATGAAGATCGCGCTCGACGCGGCCAAGTTCAGTTCGGAGGAGGCCAACCAGTTGCGCAAGGCGATGGCGACTTTCCGCAGTCGCGGGAATATCGAAGTCCTGCAGGACAAGATGGTCGGGCGGATGGTCGGGCGCGGTTATGACCCCGATTTTGCCCAGCGCTGCTTCGACCAGATCAAGGGCTTCGGCGAATATGGCTTTCCCGAAAGCCACGCGGCGAGCTTCGCGCACCTGGTTTACGTGTCGAGCTGGCTGCGGTGGAAATATCCGGCGGCGTTCGCGGCGGCGTTGCTCAACTCCCAGCCGATGGGCTTTTACGCGCCGGCGCAAATCGTCCGCGATGCGCGCGAGCATGAGGTCGAAGTGCGCGAGATCGACGTCAATTACAGCGATTGGGATTGTACGCTGGAGAGCGGCGCGCTGCGTCTCGGCCTGCGCCAGATCGACGGGCTGCAGCGCGAGGCTGCCGACCGGCTGGTCGCGCGGCGGCCCTATCGCACGGTTGAGGAATTGCGCAGCCGCGGCGGCGTCCCGGTCCACGCCATCCAGCGCCTCGCCGCGGCCGACGCGTTCCGCTCGATGGGGCTCGATCGCCGCGCGGCCTTGTGGGATTCGCGCGCGCTCAAGCAAGCGCCGGATTTGCCGTTGTTCGCTCATGCCGAGGCCCGAGACGAGGGTATCGAAGCGACGCCCGCGATCCTCCCGGCGATGCCGCTCAGCGAGCATGTCGTGAACGATTATCAGACCATCCGGCTGTCGCTGAAGGCCCACCCGATGACTTTCCTCCGCGACCATTATGCTGGCCGGAAATTCGTCACCGCCGGCCAGCTGAAGTCGATCAAGGACGGCAAGCGCCTGGCGATCGCCGGGCTGGTGCTGATCCGCCAGCGCCCGGGCAGCGCCAAGGGCGTGGTGTTCATCACCATCGAGGACGAGACCGGGGTCGCCAACCTGGTCATCTGGCCCGACGTGTTCGAGAAGCAGCGCAAGATCGTGATGGGTGCGCGGCTGATGGCGGTCCACGGCGTAATTCAGCGGGAGGAGGGCGTCATCCACGTCGTTGCGCGCAGGCTGGAGGACCATACGCAGCTGCTGCGGCAGCTCAGCGACGAGGCGATGCCCTCGACCCTCAACAGGGCGACGGGGCGGGAAGCTGGCGGGCGCCCGCCCCACGACACCCTCGGGACGTCGAAATCATCCCGAAGAGCCGCGATTTTCACTAAAAAGTGTTCATCCTAGCGCAAGCTGAGGGTGCCATTTCCGCCACAAAATCCCCCTAGAGCCCGAATCATGAACCGGATTCTCTTGAAGACCGCGCTGTTTGCCTTCGCGGCCACCTTGCCCTTCACGGCGCAGGCGCAAGCCGCGCTCGAAGGCCAGTGGCGCAATGCCAAGGACAGCGTGACCGTGAAGGTCGTTCCATGCGGCAACGCGTGGTGCGCCAACGTCGTCGACGCGACTGAAAAAGCCAAGGCCGGCGCGCGCCGCGGCGGCACCCCGAACCTGATCGGGACGCGCATCCTGACCGGGCTGCGTCCGGTCGGCGACGGCACTTACAAGGGCCAGGCGTTCGATCCGAAGCGCAACATCCGCGTGCCGGCGACGGTCCGCGTGCTCGGCCCGAATTCGATTACGGTGCGCGGCTGCGCGATTGCCGGGATGCTGCTGTGCAAGGAGCAGCGCTGGGTTCGCGTCAGCTGAAGGTCAGCGAACGCTTTCCGCGATTCGCTATCCGGTGGCTATTGGTGTCTAACCCGGCGCGCTGACCGCGTTATCCGTTGCTTCTCCATGGCGAGGCAGTCGGCTCGACCAATCGGGCCGCAACCGGAGCCCCGTGCTCCGCCTCTGGGGGCAATGACATGAACAAGGGAATTCTTCTCGCGGCTGCGGCCGCGGCCGCTTGCGCATTCGCGACACCAGCCATCGGCCAGGACACACCGCAACATATCGTCTCGCTCTATCGGGCCGCACCGGGCCAGCAGGTAGCGCTGATCAAATGGATGGCGCGTCAGGATCAGGCGGCCATTGCCGCCGGGTTGCCGGCATCGCAAATCTATGTCCACACGTCGGGTGACAGCTGGGATTACCTGGTGATCAATCCGGTGACGACCGAAGCGCAGGATAACGCGGTGGATGCCGCCGCCAAGAAGCTGGGAATTACCACAGGGGCCCGCGCCAGCATCGAGTTTCGGTCGATGATCGCGACCCATACTGACACCACGACCAACGGACCGATGACCGCGGCGCAGATTCTCGCGCGGCTCGGCGAAAAATAGCGGGCTAGAGCCTGAACTCCAGGCCAAGGCCGCCAGCAAGCACCGCGGCCTGGAGCGCAGCCATTTCATCCGCCCAATAACGGTCTGAGCCGAAGCGCGGGGTGATCGCCCGGACCTTGCCGTGGACCGCCTTCAGCTTCGCCGAGGTCTTCAGCGGCGCGTGATAATCGACGCCCTGGGCCGCGGCGATCAGTTCGACCGCGATTACGCCCGCCGCGTTGCGCGCGATGGTGCCGGCCTTGCGCGCGGCGATCGGCGCCATCGATACATGATCTTCCTGGCCGGCCGAGGTCGGGATCGAATCGACGCTGGCCGGGAAGGCGAGGCTCTTGTTCTCGCTGACCAGCGCAGCAGCGGTGACCTGGAGGATCATCAACCCCGAATTGACCCCTGAATCCTCGGTCAGGAACGGCGGCAGGCCGCTCATCTTGGGATCGATCAGCACGCCGACACGGCGTTCCGACAGCGACCCGACCTCACACAACGCCATCGCGATGGTGTCGGCGGCGAAGGCCACCGGCTGGGCGTGGAAATTGCCGCCCGAAATCGCCGAATCCTCATCCGGGAAGAGGATCGGATTGTCGGTCACGGCACCGGCCTCGATGGTCAGCGTGCGCGCGGCATTGGTAAGCAGATCGAGCGCCGCGCCCATCACCTGCGGCTGGCAGCGGAAGCTGTACGGGTCCTGG
>Ga0268265_10003001_pt1 | contig 12327 bp, 13 predicted proteins | sample KBSSwiS52_FD_190355 | JGI IMG/M metagenome (GOLD analysis project Ga0268265, IMG submission 190355) | Switchgrass rhizosphere microbial communities from Kellogg Biological Station, Michigan, USA - KBS Switchgrass S5-2 (SPAdes) (version 2) | ecosystem: Host-associated > Plants > Roots >... | reverse complement strand
ATCGTGAAGAGTTTCGGGCGCCGACAGGCGTACGAAAGTCTCCGAGGAACGAACCCGCGAACCGCAGGCAACGGTCTATGGGGATTGCGTTTTGCAGCTGATCCTGCGGGTAGCGCGACCATCGCTTTGAAGCGACGAGCGTGCTGCGGGTGGACCGCATTGTTGCTCGACCGGGCGGTGTCGGCGGTGCGACGAGCCCCCGGACGCACGATGGCTGACGTTGGTGATGGCTGCTGGCGCGCGGGGGATCATTGCTCGAAGCGCAGGTCCTCGGGCGGATGGTGGGGCCGAGCCGTGCCGGGTCACGGCGTGATCTCCCGGTTCGGCGACACGCCGGATGGCGGTGGACGCGGCTGGCGCCATCGCTCGAAGGTTGCGATGACGATCATGTGCCCGCCGCAGCATGGGCATGGCGGACGCGGATCGGCCGGCTGTTCGGGTGTGGCATCGTCGGGCGGCTGGGCTACCTCCAGCAGTTCGCGAGCGAGCGCCAGGCTGGCCTTGCGGGTGGAACTGGCGAGTAGCCCGTAATGGCGGATACGGTGGAACCCGCGTGGCAGGACATGGAGGAGAAAGCGACGGATGAACTCGTCCGTCGTGAGCGTCATGACGCGCTGGCGGTCGGCTCCGTCGCGGCGATAATCCTTGTAGCGGAAGGTGACGCCGGCCTCGTCGAACCCGAGGAGCCGCCGGTTCGAGATCGCGACGCGATGAGTGTAGCGCGAGAGATAGGCGAGTACCGCCTCGGGTCCGGCGAACGGGGGCTTGGCGTAGACCACCCAGCGCTTCTTCCGAACGGGTGACAGGTGCCGCAGGAAGGTGCGCCGGTCGGCGAGGTGAGCCATGCTGCCGAAGAAGGCGAGCTGTCCGGCCTCGTGGAGCGCGATCAGCCGGGCGAGGAACAGGCGGCGGAACAGCTTGCCCAAGACCCTGACCGGAAGAAGGAAGGCCCGGCGCGACGATATCCAGCGCCCCTCGCCAGAGATGCCGCCGCCCGGCACGATCATGTGCACGTGCGGATGGTGGGTCAACGCCGAGCCCCAAGTGTGGAGCACGGCGGTGATGCCGATCCGGGCACCCAGATGCTTCGGGTCGGCCGCGATGGTCAGCATCGTCTCCGAGGCGGTGCGGAACAACAGGCCGTAGACCAGTGCCTTGTTCTGAAAGGCGACGTCGGCGACTTCGGCCGGCAGCGTGAAGACGACGTGGAAGTATCCCACCGGCAGCAGGTCCGCCTCGCGCTCGGCGAGCCATGTGCGTGCGGCGGCGCCCTGGCACTTGGGGCAGTGCCGGTTACGACAGCTGTTGTAGGCGATCCGCCAATGACCGCAGTCCTCGCAGGCCTCGACGTGACCGCCCAGTGCGGCGGTGCGACACCGTTCGATCGCCGACATGACCTTGAGCTGGTGCAAGCTCAGGTGCCCGGCATGGTTGGCCCGATACGCCGGCCCTGCATTGCGGAAGATATCGGCGACCTCGAGCGAGGCGCCCACCGGCTCAACCGTCGGGGGCGATCTCTCCGGCCTTGAACATACCGAGCTTGTCGAGCGGACTGGTCACGGTGCGCACCGTGCGGGTCGCCACCTTGGTGTAAAAGGCGGTGTTCTCAAGCTTGCTGTGCCCGAGCAGAACCTGGATAATCCGGATATCGGTACCATCCTCAAGCAGGTGAGTTGCGAAGCTGTGGCGCAACGTGTGTGGGCCGACCCGCTTGGTGATCTCAGCCGCCTGCGCCGCCTCGACGACAATGCGGTACAGTTGCCTCGTGCTGATCGGCTTCATCGCATGCTGACCCGGGAACAGCCACCCCTCGCGATGCATCACGCCCTGTTGCCGCCCGACTTTCCACCATTGGCGCAGCAGGGTCAGCAGATCCGCCGAGAGCATGGCATTGCGATACTGCCCGCCCTTACCGCGCTCGACCCGTAGCAACATGCGCTCGCTGTCGACATCGCTGACCTTGAGCGACGAGACTTCGGCGACACGCAGGCCAGCGCCGTACGCGACCGACAATGCCGCCTGATGCTTCAGGCATGTGGTGGCGTTCAGCAGGCGGGCGACCTCGTCGCGGCTGAGCACCACGGGCAGCCTGCGCGGGTGCGCCACGCGGACCAGCTTACGCGCCAGATCGGGTCGGTCGATCGTCTGGGTGAAAAAGAACCGCAGCGCCGACACGATACTGTTCATGGTTGGCACGGGAACACCGGCTTCGCGTTGCTGGATCTGGAACCGGCGCAGATCCTCGGCTGTCGCCGTATCAGGCGGACGTCCAAGAAAGGTGGCGAAACGCCCGACGTCTCGAATGTAGTTGCGCTGCGTCTCGCGCGCGAACCGGCGCATGTTCATGTCGTCGATCAGCCGCCGGCGTAGTGGGCTGACAGGGCCGGCCAAATTGATCTCGTTCATCGTTCGACTCCTCTTGGTTGAGAGGAGTCGAAATGCATTGTCCGTGCCGCGCGACGCTCATCCGAGACGCTACAGCCGGTTTTTTATCTGTACCTCACCACCCGCGCCCCTCCCGCGCAGCGGGTTCGTTCACCGACCACCTTTTGTCGTTCCGTCGCTGCCGACTCGATCGAGAAACTTGGCAGCGCACAGACGGTACCGAGTGAAAAAGCTGATGGTCGGCAAGCGACCCATTGCGGACGTTGGCGCTCCATGAAATGATGACGGGTATGGGCGCAGATTGGAACTTGGAACTGCGGGCCACATTGCACGCGCTCACGGGTAAAATCGTGACGGACGCGTGGGTACAAGAGATGGCACTCTACGGGCCGGAAAATGCGGGTCACTTCACTGATCCGAACCTTAACTTCGTCCAAGCTAACGTTCTCGAACTCCGGACTTCTGACGGACAATCATTTCATTTTTCCTGCGTGCAGGACGATGACACGTGGGCGATCTGGCCATACGTAGTGTCTGCTGACAAGCATCTGACTTCTGAGGCTGGAGAGGGGACGTTTCGGACGCGATCCATGCCCGAATTTCCGCGGGGTCTAATTGGCAAGCTTCATATGAACGCTGAACATGGGGAGCGCATTCAAGAAATTCGCATGACGATAGATCAGCGAGAAATATTTTTGCGTGCCGGTGAGGTTTATGAAAATATCGACGGTACGCTGACCGTGCGCGATCGAGATGAGAGTGTCCTCGTGTTTTTGGATTTGGAGGCCTACTCGCGGCTGACGTTCAACGAACCAATTTACCGCCCTTTTCACACATAGATGCGAACGTCAGCTTTCCACTAGAAGTTCCCATTCGGCTGTCAGTGCTGGCAGGCATCAAGCGTCCGAAATCGACCACTAGTCTCGGAATCTGTCACTTTGAAATCGGCAGTCAGGTTGGGAGAATGAAAGCCAAACCTCGGCGAAGCGCCCCATCACCCCCGCAGCGCCGCAATCTCCATCCCCAGCAACGCCCGCTGCCGCGCCCGCGGCCAGTCGACCGGATCATAAGTCGCCTGCCCCGACAGTCCCGTCACCGCCACCAGCAGCCGCCGCGCCTGCATGTCGCGCTCCTCCGCTGAAAACGCCGGGATATCCGAAGCCGTCTCCAGCAGCTCGACGATCAGCAGCCGCGCCTCGCGGCCGCGCTGCTGCTGTTCGGCCAGGAACGCCGCATCCTCCATCGCCATCCCCCAGAAGGCGAACCAGATCTTCCAGCGGTCGCGCCGGTCGCGGTCCAGCGGCAGCAGCGCGCGCTTGTTGTCGAAATAATGCGAGACCACCGCCGTGCTGAAGCCCGCGATCCGCGCAACGTCGCGCACCGTCACGCCCTCCAGCCCGGAGGTCGCGATCAGCCGCGCTGCGATCGCGCCCACCTCGCGCCGGCGCGCGTCATGGTCGACGATCAGCGGCATCGCAGCGGCTCAGCTCGCGCCAAGCGGCGTGCCCTTCAGCCCCAGATAGGCGTCGAGCGTGTGGTGGAAGTGGCGGATGCGCGATTCCTGGTAATTGGCGAAGGTCGCGCTCTTCTTCTTCGCGGCGCCCATGCCTTCCTGCATCCAGCCCATATTGCCCGTGTCCTGGTCGAAGATGTCGCCCAGACTCGGGTCGACGCCGGGCACGCTCGAATAGCTGTCCGCGATGCCGATCCGCACCGCCTCTTGAGGCAAGGGGCGGCCGCCCGGCGGGATCGGCGCCAGCAGCAGCAGGTCGAACAAGGCTTTGGTCGGGCCCATGCCGAGCGGGTGGAAGCGGTAAACGATCGGGAAAAAGGGGTCGAGGGAGGCTGATGTAGAGGCGCCTGTCCAAAGTTCAGACTGTCAAGTAGCAACAGTCGCCTATTTGTCCGGCTCAACGATATCAAAAATTTCAGTCGCCTCCCAATCGTATTCAACCGCAATTGCCGATCACCCGAAAGGAAAGAAAATCGTTGACTGGATGGTGCGGGCCGTGCACACTTATTATCGGTGCGCACTTGGCATAAGACGACTCGGGATGGGCTTGCAGCAGCGGCGGCCCGACTTTGATTCGACGCGTTCTTGATAAGGAGGGCAGCATGAGCAGAAAGGCCGTTCGCCTTAACGCGTTTGTTTCGCGAATCTTCGTGATCCTCCTTATGGTTTTAACGCCCATAGCAGGGAATTCGGAACCGCCAAGGCTAGATGGCGCGACCTTCGGTCGAGCGAGGGTTAGGCCGCTAGTGCAGTCTATTGGTCCTCGTGGTGTGGTCAGTGTCAGGGGGTTCTTACGTGTTGGCGGCGTTGCATTCGTGCGTGAGGCAATTGGACGTGATGGGTGGTCGGTGACCGCACTCGGCTATGATACGAAATCGCCCGATGGACAGAGACTGGCCGTGACGTTGACTCGCACCGGCGGTGGCTCAACGACAATTCGGCCTCGTGTATACGACTGGGAGTTTATCCCGGTGGCACGGTTCGTAGTCGGATCGGGTGACTCGGCGTTTACGTACTTCGGCGAATATACAGATGGGCGCGAAACAAGTGAGGACGGGCCACGCCCTCTCGGCTATCACCCTGCATTCAGTAATACGCTCCTTGGCTTGCGCCTCATGCAACTAGACCTGATGATGTTTAAAGAACCTTTCGCAGGGTATTTTCGGTCCTCAGATTCTAAAATCCTGCTCGGTGGAGGGGAGGCCGCTGTTTTCGCTCGTGTACCGAGCGGTATATCTTCGGAAAAGATAGCAGAAGAAGTGGATCGCAATAAGCGTAACATGCAACGGGCAAATCAATTTTTAGAAGAAAATTGCTTAATAAATAGGTCCGCAATATGTAGAATAGGCGGACAACCTCATCAATCTTACGTCATTGGTGATATGATGGATTCGGTGAGATACACAGTTCGAAATGGTAAGCTAATTTTTGGCGATCAACCGATATGTTGGCAGTTCTGGCGTGAGGCGGATGCAGGCGAGGTTACGAATGACACGATAACTGTCCGCACTGGTACTGTCGAAGAAGGAGGGCCGGTCGTCAAGATAGCGGTGCTTGATTCACTCTCGCGAGAGTTCTGTCAGCAGGTCAGAATGAATTTCAATGGTATCCACCCGCTGGCGTATCGCAGCGGCGTGCGGACCATGCGCTACGCTGCACTCTTCCGTGCGTTCAAGCGGTCCAATCCTAAGGCCTACGCGCCGTTCGTCACTTCCTTGTCTTCCGTAAAGCCAAAGCCGTTCGTCGAAACTCCCACCGAGGTAAACAGATGAAAACCGACGGCGTGCCGTTGAAAGCCGATGGCGTGCTGTCTCAACTGCGTGTCTTTGTTAGCTCAAGGTTTGGACAAGCTGAATATAGTTCCTTTCTGGCCCAGTTGATTGTAAGTCTAACTCGACAGAATCTGCGGCCGTATATTTACCGCAGTTACCACGGCAGGATCGCCGCGGGAGAGGACATAAAGGAGCGCAACTGCAAGGATGTGGCAGACTGCGACGTGTTTGTAGTGATTGCCTCACCCCACTATGCGGCATCGCAAGCATGCATTTGGGAGGCCGAGATGGCGGCGGCTGAGCAGGTAGCGAGGCGGCTGCCCGTCGTCATGGCCGTATGGCCGGGAATGCCGCAGCAAATTAAAGACTGGCCAGCCGAACTGAGGGCGCTGTTGGTTCTGCAGAATGGGTGCGATGCCCCGCGGACAATGGTGTTCAATCTTTCGCCTAAACCTGGTCTCGAAGACGCCGAAGAACTTTGCCGCGACGTTTGCAAGCGACTCGGCGTCGAGTTCCGCAATGAGAGGGATCCATCGACCGATGCCCATGAAATGGCCTTTATCAGGCGTACGCGGCGTCTTCTGAGAGCATTTCCGCTAGAGAAGGTAGACACGCTCGACGGGGATCTGACCGATCTTCTTCGGGATCTAGTTCGTCATCACGGCCGTGCGGCACGAAAAGGTCGCACAAATTACGGAGAACTGCTGAGTGACATTAGTGAAATACGTACTTGCTGGGAGAATCGCTTTAGTCCTTCGGTGATGTCGTATCTAAGACTAGGCGAAGCCGTGTACGGTTATCTCGAAGCTCGCGCTCTTGCTGCGGATCGGGCTGCCGAAAGGATTCGTCAAGCGAGATCATCCGCCAAGCGCGCCTTGCGCGATGGTGACCCCTTCACACAACGAGACACTTGCATTTTTCTCGGGTCTCTCGCTTTGTACCTAGGGCAGGGCGAGAAGGCCCTCCTGCTCTACGAACTCGGATCGCGAATTGCTCATCTGATCGAAAATGGTCGTCTCGATCATGATGGTCGCTGGACTGCCACGAAGTTACAGCTCTTCTCACTTTCCCGATTCGACGCGCTTTGTCCTGTTGGTCCAAGCGCATACGTAATGTTCGACAATATGATGCGAGCGCGCATTCAGTTACTAAGATTTCCAGAAATCTATGAACTTAGGCTGCGAAAAGAGGAATGGGAAAGGGGATTTGCATACTCTGATCTGGATCATTATGAGCGACTTGCGGCCTTGCTTGCTTTTGGATTCGCGATAGTAGGAGACGTCGAGGAAGCCGAAGATATTCTTGCAAGATCAATCGAAGGCAAGGAGGCGCTTCACCTAGATACCTGGCACTCACTATTGCAACTGCTTTGTAATGGTCTGAATAGACACGACGCATGGTTGAGCCGGGACACGGTCGATGGCTTGGAATGGATGGCCTTTACGCTTGAGCGACTCGATGGCGATGCAGGCGATATCGCTCGATGCAATTTTGAGATGGCATTCATAGGTAAGCGACTGGGACGGCATGATCTGAGCGTGAAGGCGCTCAGTCGAGCGCTCGCGTCTTTTCCAGTCTCGATTCGCCTTCTCGTAGAGCGCGCCGAATCACATATTCTCGCGGGTGACAACTACATGGCATATTGTGACTGCATTGCAGCCGTCAATCTGGTAGCAGGCTCAGAAGAAACCTTTGCTCCGTTCGGTGGCGGTGATCAGCCGTTCGAGAATTATTTTGCACAGGGGTTAGCTTACTGGTTTCTCGGTCGTAGAGATCTTGCGAAATACGCGTATAGGCAGTCATCGCATGATCACTTTTATAGCTCCTATTATGAGCCAAACTGGGAGGGAATTCTCCATGCCGAAGATGAAAATCAATGTCAGCGCAGCTAATCGCTTCTCTATACTCGCAAAAGTGTGCTTGCTTACAAGTGTCTTAATGCTCATGGCATGCGATTTAGACTCGCCAAATGTTGAAGAGGAGATTGAAAACATCGAACTTAATACAACTATTCTTGATGAAAATGGTGGGGATCTGCTTAATGAAAGTGATGAGGAGATTTTTCTTAATGAATTAGAAGGCCGGAAATCTGTGGACGATCTTGCAGAGAATCCGGACGCTGGGCGTGACGCACTTCGTTACGCCGATCAGGTTGATTGATTAGATCGTGAAATAATTAGGCTCGGTCAGGGCGACTATAAACGTTTAGCTTATCGCAGACTTGGTCGTGACACCCTTCGTGAGCCACCGAGCAAATGAAAGGTAGATTCATCAGCACGGCACAGGCCGCAGCGTTTTGATCGGCAACCGTCCTAAATCATTGTTGACTCCGACCTACACCCGAATCCGCTCGCGACAAGCACGAGTCGTTGACGTCGGGCAAACTTGAGTTCCACGATTCCTATTCACGGTCCACTCGGCTATACATTGGTCGAAGCCTGTTCGTTCCGGGTTAGTGCAGCATATAGGGCATTGCATTGACCACGGATTTGTGGTCTGCGACGCCTTTTGGTAGCAACAATGGCGGCTTCGGCCATCGAAGGGAGCATGATGTCAGACAAGGCAATGCCGTTTGTTGCAGTCATCGGCGGACTGTGGGAGCTCAGCGAGGGACAGCGCGAGGCAGCGCAGGCGGCGGGGCGGGCCCTCGGCGAGGAATTCGCAAAGGCTGGCTTTGGATTGGTCGTCTACTATTCGAATCAGGAATCGCTGGAGCCGCACGTCGTCGCGGGCTTCGTCGCGGCGCTGCCGCAAGGAGCGGTGCCTCACATGATCCGAGTCCGCTATTCACAAGGGCAACGCGGCCAAGTGACGTTCGCGGAGGAGACCATCCGGCCCGAAGTGTTTGATCATCTGCTGTTCCAAGGCGAGAATTGGGAGGCCCCGTTCTACCGCTCGCTTGCCGAGAACGACGGTGTCGATGCGGTGCTGCTGCTGGGCGGTGCCAACTCAACGCTGATCGCGGGCCAGATAGCTGCCGCGCGGCAGCTGCCGATCCTCGCCATCGATACGTTCGGCGGGGCGGCACAAAAAATTCACGAACAACTCGCAATTACGGCCGGCGACGGCCGCTTGAGCGCATGGAACTCGCGCAAGCCCGTCGACTTCGTCAAGGAACTCGCGGCGCGGTGCGCCGAAGTGGCCGGCCAGAGAAAGCAGGCCGCGCTCGATGCTGCGCGCCTCGCGCGCCTAAACGACAGGCGACTGCAGGTTGGCTATGCGACGGCAGCTTTCGCGGCGCTGCTCACATCGCTGGTGCTGGGACCGCTCTACACGCCGTTTCCACGCGCCTATACGGTGGTACTTATCGCCGGACTTATTGCCGCTGGTGCCACTGGTGCGCTCGTCCGTGGAATTTTGTCCACGGCCCGGCAGAGCGATCCGCACACTTCGTTGCTGCTTGGTGCGATTGCGGGCTTCGTCGTTGGTATCGCCTATCTGATTCCGCAATTTGTGGGCGCGCCGGGCGTGCTCGACATCAAGGGCGATGCAATCTCGCCGACTGACAAGATCCAGTTCTTCTCCGCAGCGCTGGTGGCGCTGTCAGCTGGCATAGGCTTCGATACCGTATTCCACCGGATGGTTGAGGAGGCGAAGACGCTGCCGGTGGCGCCGCCGAGTTGATCCGCTGCGAGCAGATGAATGCGAATTGAGGGATGACCGATGGAGGGGAAACGCATCTATGACGACCGAACGACCGAACCCAATCCGCGCGCCCGCTAGCTAGCAAAACGTCACCGATCATATGACCTGTCAAATGGCCGTTCCGAGTCGGGATGTGGCATCCGCGCCTGGGGAGTGCCTATCAACCTGCGGGAAGGGCATGGCTTGGCGGCGATGATTTACATTGCTGGGGGATCGGTAGATCTCCCAGCGCGGACACTCTCAATAAGCCGCGGAGGCCAACCGCCGACCACACCATCACCCCCGCAAAGCCGCAATCTCCATCCCCAGCAACGCCCGCTGCCGCGCCCGCGGCCAGTCGACCGGATCATAGGTCGCCTGCCCCGACAATCCCGTCACCGCCACCAGCAGCCGCCGCGCCTGCATGTCGCGCTCCTCCGCCGACGCCGCCGGAATGTCCGAGGCCGTCTCCAGCAGTTCGACGATCAGCAGCCGCGCCGTATCCCTCCGGTAGCGGCCGCGATCAGGCAGCGATGAGCTGACGCTGCTCGGCCTTCCAGTTCCACGGGAGGAGTTCGCGGAGCCGGGCCTGCGGGATGTCGGCAATGCGAGCGAGGACATCGGCGAGCCATGCTTGCGGATCGACGTCGTTGAGCTTTGCAGTGGTGATGAGCGTGTACATGAACGCCGCGCGCTGGCCACCGCGGTCTGAACCCGCGAACAGCCACGCTTTTCTGCCGAGGGCGATGCCACGCAGAGCCCGTTCGGCGGCATTGTTGGTCAGGCAGATGCGACCGTCATCAACGAAGGTGATGAAGTCGTTCCAGCTATTGAGCATGTAATTGATGGCGGCGGCGACCGGATTGCTGCGGCCGAGGCGTTGACGCTCGGCGCGCAACCATGTTTCGAGGTCGGCGACCAGCGGCGCGACGAGTGCCTTGCGCTGGGCGAGGCGCTCGGCGGCGGGCTTGCCGTTGAACGCGCGCTCGATTTCGAAGATCGCGTCGATACGCTTCACCGCCTCGGCGGCGATGGGCGAGATGATCGGCGCGCCTTTGCGCCGCTTGGCCTGGCTGCCGATGTCGGCAAGCTCGAAGAACTTGCGGCGCGCGTGCGCCCAGCACAAGCCGCGGGTCAGCGGTCCCGGTGATCGATTCGGCTCGAGCAGGCCGTTGAAGCCCGCATAGGCGTCTGCCTGCAGTATGCCGCCATAATCGGTGAGATGCGCGACCGGATGTTCGCCGCGTCGGTTGCGTGAGTAATGGAACAGTGCGGCCGGCGGCGCGGGGCCGCCGAACGGCCGGTCATCACGGACATAAGCCCATAGCCGCGCGGTATCGGTCTTCATCTTCGCCAGCACCGGCACGGTGGTGTCATCTCCGTGCAGTCGCTCGGCGGCGAGGACATGTCCCACGATCAGCAGATAGAGCGGCCTCAGCGCGGCGGCGCAATGACCGACCTGGTCGGCGAGGGTCGAGAGGCTGATCTCGACGCCTTCACGGGCATAGCGGTCGCACTGGCGGTTGAGCGGCTGATGGGCGCCGAACTTCTCGAACAGGATCATGGCGAGCAGGCTGGGGCCGAACAGTCCGCGTAGCGTGACGTGGAACGGCGCCGGCGGCTGGGTGATCGTCTCGCATGCCCGGCACGAGAAGCGTTCACGGACGGTCTGGATCACTTTCCACCGGCGCGGGATCACTTCGAGCGTCTCGGTGACATCCTCGCCGAGCTTGGAGAGCTTGTCGGAACCGCAGCAGGGACAGGCCTCGGGCGCGGGGACGACCACGCGCTCGCGGGGCAGGTGTTCGGGCAGCGGCTTGCGCGCCGGGCGTTTGCGGATGAACGCCTCGACGGGCGTACCGGCGGCGGCCTCCTGGGCGGCACGTTCGTCTTCGGTGGCGTCGGCTTCGAGATTCTCGAAGGCGAGTTCCATCTGCGCGATCAGCCGCTCGCTGCGTTCCGAGCGCTGGCCGTAGAGGTCGCGGCGCAGCTTCTCGATCTGCAGTTCGAGCAGCGCGGTGTGGGCCTTGAGATCGGAGTTGATGGCTTTGACGCGTGCGGCATCGGCACGCGCTTCGGCGAGATCGGCATCTGTTTTGCAGGCATCTGCGCGCGCTTTTTCGACGTCGGCGCGCGCGTCGGCAAGAGCTTGGCGAAGCGCTGAAAGTTCGTCTGAGGGCACCGCTTCCATCACCGTCGATCATAGCAGAAAGCCACGGAATCGCTAGGCTTTTTGCGCTTCGAGCAGCATTATCCGGCCGCTGTCGGACGCCATGTCTGGCGCGGATTTCGCCAGTCGATCGCCTCCAGCAGACACGCCAGTTGCGATGCCGAAATCGCCACCGCGCCATCGCTCGCCGACGGCCAGATGAAGCGCCCGCGATCGAGCCGCTTCGCGTAAAGCGACAGCCCCAGTCCGTCGTGCCAGAGCATCTTCACCAGATCGCCGCGCCGCCCGCGAAAGAGAAACAGGTCGCCACCGTGGGGATCGCGCTTCAGATGCTGCTGTATTTGCAGCGCCAGCCCGTGCATCCCGCGTCGCATGTCGGTCTGGCCGGTCGCGATCCAGATCCGCACACCGCCTGGAACCGGGATCATCGCCGCAGCGCCCCGATCACCGCCCCTGCCAGCGCCGGTGGGGCGCTCGCTGCCAGCCGCACCGACGCGCCCGCCAGCTCGACCATGATCACGGAACCGGCAAGGCCACCATCGTCCCGATCGGGCCGGACCTCCACCGCCGCGAAACCCGGCGCTTCTCCGGCCACGAGATCGCTACGCCACCGGTAAAGCTGGTTCGGATGAACATCGGCCCGCCGCGCAACTTCCGTCACGCATGCCCCCGGCGCGAATGCCGCCGATACCAGCGCCTGCTTCTGCCCCTGCGACCAGCGCCGGCGGCGCTCTACGCCCGAAATCACCATCATATGGTTCATCGCACCGTCCCTCGTACCGGTGCAAACACCAGTGCTTGCACCGGTGCTATCTCGACGGATCAGTGGCGACCCTCAAGGCGGCCTAGACCGGACGGATACG
>Ga0268265_10002994_pt1 | contig 12340 bp, 7 predicted proteins | sample KBSSwiS52_FD_190355 | JGI IMG/M metagenome (GOLD analysis project Ga0268265, IMG submission 190355) | Switchgrass rhizosphere microbial communities from Kellogg Biological Station, Michigan, USA - KBS Switchgrass S5-2 (SPAdes) (version 2) | ecosystem: Host-associated > Plants > Roots >... | reverse complement strand
CAGGAACTGCGTAACTGACTGACAAGATGGAGGTTAGGGGACTCTCACGCCCCGGACAGGAAGGGCGTAAGAGTCCGAGGACGGTAAAGTCGGGCTAGGGCAATGGGGGTTTCCGAGATGGCATTCCGGAGCAGGATATCGAGCGGATCGACGTGGTCGTGCAAGGCGCACTCGATAGAGCCCCGCAGGGAGAACGCCAGAGTCTCCGGCACCTCCCCGGTGCCCATGGCTTCCGCGCCCGGGGGATCGGGGAGGCCGACATAGGCCAGAGTCAGGAAGAACCCCGAACTCCAACAGCCCGCGGACGCGCTGAAGGTGCTCCTGTGCTGTCTTCTCCTCGAAGGTGACAGGGGGGATGGGTGGCGGGGTAGACTGCGGGGTTAGGTCGGGCATAGGACTGGCTCCTCTGCTTGGCTTAGGCTCCGGCCGGGGGTGGGTCCTCGGTCGGGGCCGCTTTCGGGTAAGGGGCGAGAGCGCCTCGCCCTCCAGGAACACGCTAACCCATAGCGCCCGCCCCTTGGAAGATGGCGAGATTTCAAACTAGGGCACTACCAGTAGGCTGCGGGGTTGACGAAAACGTCGGAAAGTGGTATGGTCTTACCAGATATAGCGAACCCGGAGCATCGGGCTGGCGGAGGGTCGCGGAAAGCGGCCCTTTTCTTTTTTGTGCTACATGCTCAAGACTTCCTCATAGAAGCTCTCATAGGCCTGAACCATGGTCCCGGAGCTGTATCGGCCAGTGTCATCCATGGCTCTTTTCCCTCCCTCCTGAAGAGTTTTCCGCAGGTCATGGTCATAGAGGATTCGCCGCATCTGCAGTGCCAAATCTCCAGGATCGCCGTCGGTGAAGAGGAGTCCGTTCTCGCCATTGGAGATGATCTCCCGAAGGGCACTCGTGTTTGCAGCGACGACCGGAACCTCGAACAAGAACGACTCCAGCACCGTCAATCCGAACGATTCATGCCTCGACGGAACGATACACATCCGAGCATGGCGGTAGACAGTGGCCATCTCTTTGTACAGAAAGCTACTGAACAGCAGGTCCTTCCCTTCGGAGAGGCCGAGGTCCTGGGCCCGGCTCCGCAGCTTCCGATGATGGGCATCCTCCCCTTGACTGCTCACCAGGAAGAGGAGGTCAAGATCGGGCTCGACCGCCCTGAGCCGCGCCGCAGCTTCGATAAAGGTTTCGACATCCTTGTGTTCGTCTACCCGGGAGGGGCAAACGATGACGGCGCACCCGTCGCGAATGCCAAGCTCCTCGAGCACCGCAGCCTCGTCGGATACACCCCGCAGAAACGGGCTGATCCCGTGAGGGATGACTCGAATCGCCGGGCCTGAGCCGTCCATCTCGAAGCCTTGTTCGTGGAGCACGGTCCGGCTCGCCTGGCTCGGGACCACGACGCCGTTCAGCATCCGGGACAGGCGTCCCCCCTCCATGAAGCAGTCCTTGGGGATTTCGCGAAACCGTCCATTCCGCCAGGGGCTCGGCGCCCGATGCACAGTCATGACCAGCGGCTTGCCGAACGCTATCTTCACCATGCAGCCGAGGAAGAACGAATCAAAATCATGGACGTGAACGATGTCCGGCTTGAACTCGTACCAGTGGCTCAAGAGAAAGCCGAGCACGTCTTCGCAGAAGACCCGCCTGCCGTCGAACTCCTGAACCTGACGGCGCGGCCTCTTCCAGATGATCAGGCGCCCGTGCCCGTCACGGCGTGCAGTGTCGTCTTTGTTCACCGTGACGACGGCCACGCTGTGGCCCAGATGAACCAAGCCATGGGCGAGATCGGACAGGTGCGTAGCTACCCCTCCCGGATCGGGTGCGAAGACAGCGCTGATGTGAAGAATTCGTCGCATGGCTCTCCACGTCGAAAGACCTGTATTGGGCACAATGACTTGTAGGAGGATATCAGAAGCGCCGGTCAAGAGTACCGGCCCGGAGAGGCGGAAGCCCTTTTCCCTCTGCTAGACTGGCGCGCCGCCGTTAGGCCGCGGCCCCGTTTCAGGAGACCATGCATGGAGTTCCAGGGCACCGAACGCTACTACCTCGACCCCGAGCTCGGGGCGATCGTCAACATGGCGCTGGTCATGGAGAAGCCGCTGCTCCTCACCGGCGAGGCCGGCACCGGCAAGACCCAGCTCGGGTTCGAGGTGGCCACGGTCCTGGGCATGCCCATCGAGACCCTGCGCTGCAAGTCCACGATCAAGGGCGAGGAGGCCTGCTACGTTCAGGACACGGTGCTGCGCCTGAACGACGCCCGCTTCGGCACCACCACGACCGGACGCAACGTCGATGACTTCTTCGACTACGTGATCTGGGGACCCATCGGCCGCGCGTTCCGGGCCGACGAGCGCGTCGTGCTCCTCCTGGACGAGATCGACAAGACCGAGTCGGACGTGCAGGACAACCTGCTCGACGTGCTGGAGGACTGCCAGTTCACGATCCGCGAGGTCAACCAGACGATCCAGGCGCGCAAGCGGCCGTTCATCCTCATCACCTCGAACGCCAAGCGCGAGCTCTCCGATCCCTTTCTGCGGCGCTGCTATTGCCACCACATCGCCTTCCCCACCCCGGAGCAGATGCGGGAGATCGTGAAGCTCCACTTCCCCGACCTCGACAAGGGCTTCCTCGACGCGGCGCTCGGCATCTTCTACGAGCTGCGCCAGAAAGGTTTCGAAAAGCCGCCGGCCACGAGCGAGCTGCTCAACTGGCTCGGCGCGCTCCAGCATTCGAAGATCACGCCCGAGCGGCTGAACGTGCCGTTCGTCGGCACGCTCCTCAAACGCACCGAGGACATCCTCGCCTGGCGCGGCGGCGCCAAGCGGCTCAAGGTGCACTGAGACCTCGACGCCGCGAGCGGCGACCGCCGCCGTCTCGGCCTCGTCTTCAACTGGATTGAGGTACGGCCCGCGTAGTAGCCGGGCGCGCCGTCTAACCCGGACCGTCCAGGAGCGTGTCTTCCCCGGGGAGGCCATGCTCCGACGATCCTCCCTCCTTCCATTCTTTGCGCTCGCCGCCGCAGCAGCAGCAGCGGAGCCGCCGCTGGCCAGGAGCTCCGAGGCGCAGGAGCTGTGGGCCCGGGCACAGGACCTGTCGGAGCACGGCCGCTGGGGGGAAGCGAGGGATATCCAACAGGACCTGCTCTGCCGGTCGGAGCGGGACGGGTACGTGCGGGGGATGGCCCTGGCCCTGGTGGGCCTGGCGAAGGCGGAGGCCTCTCTGGGGAACCCTGCCGGTGCGGAGACGCTCCTCCAGAGGGCCCTGGGCTTTCTGCCGCTCGTCGACGAGGAGCGCGGGGAGGCTCTCGAGGCTGCCGCGCTGCGGGACCTGGGCGGTGTCTTCTTGAGCACTGGCCGTCTGGACGAAGGGATCGCGGTCTATCGCGAGGCGCGGCAGCTTTTCGCCCGAACAGGCCGTTCCGAGCAGGAAGCCATGTCCCTGGTCGGCCTCGGCCAAGAGCTCGCCGCGCTGGGAGAGCCTGCCGGGGCGCTCGCCGCGCTCGACGAGGCGGAGACAGTGCTCCTCCGCCTGCCCTCGGCCTTGGCGCAGGAGGGGGCGCTGGCGGTCGCCAGGGCGAACGTCGAGTTCAGCCAGGGGAATTTCCAGGACGCCCTCGCCAGGCTCTACAAAGCGCAGGACCTGTTCCAGCAGGCCGGCTCTCGCCAGGCGGAGGCCGGGGTGCTCGTGCTGATCAGCGCCTACCAGGAGTTCCTGGGCCGCGAGGAGGAGGCCGTCTTCGTGCAGAAGACCGAGGCCCTGGTCGGGACCGGCGTCGTCCCCGAGCTTTCCCAGCTCCTCGATCCTCTGCGTGTCGGCGACCTTCTGCAGCAAGGCAAGCCGGAAGAGGCGGTCAAGCTCGGCCGTGAGCTCCTGGCCCGCGTCGAGGCGAGCGAAGACGGCAGCGCCGAGGCCTCCATCCGGTTCTTTCTCGCCTTGAGCTACTTCGAGCTGGGCCGAAACGCCGAGGCGCGGGAGGAGCTCGCCGCGATCGCCCCCCTGCCGCAAGGACCGCAATCCAGCGGCAGCCTCACGCCCCGGGTGCAGGCCTTGGCCCGGATGCTCGGAACGCTTGACGCCTTTCTGGAGTCCGCCACGCAGCTCGGGGACATGCCGGTGGACGAACCCGAGGCGTCCGCGCTCATCCAGGAGTTGGCCAAGGACCTCGTCCAGGACTCCGAGGGCCTTGCGCCCGGGGGGCGGGAGCCGGATCCCCACGTTGCGGTCAGCGTGCACGAGATTGGCATGCTCGAGAGCCTCGCGCAGGGAGACCAGGAAGGCGCGCGGCAAAGGATGGAGGAGACGGTCGCACTCATCGACCGCTGGGCGCAGGGACTGACCCTGGGCGAGCTCAAGTCACCCTTCTTCAGCCGGCACCTGGAGGTCTATGCCCAGGCGGTGGAGATGAATCTCGACCGTCCCGAGGAAGCGTTCCGCTATGCGGAGGAGGCACGGGCGCGCGCTTTCCTCGACGGGATCGGCAATCAGAAGATCGAGGCGCCTCGGGGTGCCGACTCCGCGCTGCTGCGCCAGGAGCGTCAGCTCCGGCTGCAGCTCGACCGGCTGAAGCACGATCTGCGGAGCGAGCAGCGAAAGGACCCGCAAGACCAGAACCCCGAGCGCCTCGCGAACCTGCAACGGTCGCTGGAGCAGGCCGGTCGGGACTGGGAGGAGCTGGGCCTTCGTCTCAAGGCCACGAATCCGACATACGCCTCCCTGGTCAGCGTGTCTCCGGCGAGCCTCGGCGAGATCCAGGAAGAGGTGCTCGACGGCAAGACCACCCTGATCGAGTACTTCGTCCCGCCGCAGGATGTCGGCGCAGTCCTCGCCTGGGTGATCGACCGCGGCCATTTCTCCCTGGTCCCGCTCCGGATTCTGGCAGGAGACCTGAAGAGCCGCGTCGAGCTGTTCCGCAACCTGATCGAATCCGGCCGGCCCGTCGAGTCTCTGGCCGCGGAGCTGTACGGCGACCTCTTCGCTCCCCTGGCGGCGCAGATCCGGCACCGGAACCTCGTGATCGTCCCTCACGGCGTGCTCCACTTCCTGCCCTTCGCGGCCCTGTGGGATGGAAAGGGTTATCTGGGCGATTCCTACGCGCTGAGCTACTCGCCGAGCGCCACCACCCTGAAGCTCGCCCGCACGAAGAAAGCCGCGGCCGTGGGACCGATCCTGGCTGTCGGAAATCCGGACGGATCCCTGCAGCATGCCGCCACGGAAGCCGAGACCGTCGCCCGCCGCTATGGTGCGCGGCCGCTCCTCGGTGCCGCGGCCTCGGAGGGCGCCGTGGTGGCCCGGGCCGGGCAGGCGGGCATCCTGCACCTGGCCGCGCACGCGGTGCTGAACCCGGTCAATCCGCTGTTCACCCGCATCGAGCTGGCGCCCGACGAAGGGCACGACGGTTCCCTGGAGATGCACGAGGTCTTCGGTCTCGATCTGGCGAGAACCGGCCTCGTGGTGCTGAGCGCCTGCCGCACGCAACTGGGACGGCTGACCGCTGGCGACGAGATCGAGGGGCTCACCCGGGCATTCCTCTACGCGGGGACGCCGGCCGTGATGTCGAGCCTGTGGGACGTGCAGGACGATTCCACGTCCTTCCTTATGGACCGGTTCTACACCCACCTGCGGCGTGGGCAGGGCCGGGCCGAGGCGCTGCGCCGGGCCCAGATCGAGACCCGCCGCCGGCATCCCCATCCCTACCACTGGGCCGCTTTCGTCCTCACCGGGGATGGGCGCTGAGAGTCTGGTTTCTCCAGGCTCGAGAGAACGCCGAGACCGTGATTCATCGTGCGCTCCTCGGAATGCGCGCCTCGGCCTCCTTCAGCCATGGCCGGGCCGCGGCCTTTTCCTCGGGAAGCCGGCTCTCTCCATACAGATCCAGGGCCTGGCGGAAACGCAAGGCTGCCTCGTGGTAGCGGGCCTGGGCGTACTCGATCCGCCCCATCCCGAAAGCCGCCGCGGCGCGGACTCCGGGATCGTCGTCCTCCAGAGCTTCGCGATACAGGGAATGGGCGAGGCGATGGAGACCGGTGGTGAAGCGGACGTCGGCGAGCGTGACCTTCAGGCTGGCCGCGGGTGCGATGGCGATCGCCTCCTCGCAGGACTCGGCCGCCTCCCCATAGAGCCCGGCCTGCGTCAGGACAGCGCCGCGCGCCGCCGCCAGAGAGCCACCCTCGAGGCCGAGATCCTCCAGGTCCCGGAGCCGCTTGGCAATGGCCTCCGAAACTCCGGCCGCCAGGGTCCGCACCTCGACAGAGTCGAGCTCGTGCCACGTCCCCAGGATGTCGTCGCGGGCCGCGACGGACAGGAAGAAACTCCGCCCGGGCGGCAGATCGGGGCGCTCGGCCGGCCAGGGCAGCTCGCAGATCCCGAGGCGGCAGCTCACGTCGCGCGCGTCCAAATCGAGAGTGAACGCGTCCGCGCCGCGTCCTGTCCATTCGATCTGATATTCGACAGCCGAAGGCACCTGAAGCCAGCGGATCGACGGGCGCGGCGAACGGATCGTGGTGTTGCGGGGGCTCAGCACGACCGGAGCGAGAGGATCGCCGTCGTCGCCGCCTCTTGCCTCCAGCTCAAAGGCCCAGAGGCCCTGCGCGTATCGGAACCTGCCGCCCGTGGGAGCGAACAGATCGTAGTCCGTCTTCTCGCCCTGCGCGCAGTTTTCGAAGGTGACCTGCCATTTGGGGGTGCCTTGGACCCGCACGAACCTGTCGCTCGAGCAGACTACTCCGGCCGAGCCACCCTTGGCGAGATGGAGGACGACTCCGGAACGGATGATCTGCAACATTTTGGCGGCAGGGAAGCCCCCGACCCCGGGACCTTTCAGCGTGACAGTGCCATCGAGCTGAGTGATCACCGCGGTCAGCTCTTCGCAGTGACCAGCGCCACTCAGACCGAGGAGCAAGAGGACGCAGAGTGTGCCTCTAATCATGGCTCTCTCCTCAGAATCCCGCCGGGCAGCCCCGGCGCGTGGCGACCCGCTGGACCGCGGGCGCCCAGGGGCTGCTCTCGGCATCGGCCAGGAGATTGAACCGCCGGGCCTCCCGGCAGGCCGCTGCCATATTTCCTGATCGATCGTGAGACTGGACCAGGAGAGACAAGGTTTCGATTTTGCCCAGGGTACCGTCGGGATATAGCTCCAGTGCCGTTTCGAAATGGGAGATCGCGTCGCGGACGCTCCCCTGCCCCAGCTCCAGCTCGCCCAGGAGACGGTGGAGAGGCGCGGCACGCCCGGGATCCCCTGGGACCTTCAATCCCAATTGCAGGATCGCGTGCGCCTCGTCCACCATGCCCTCGTGGAGAGCGGCGCGTGCCCACTCTACGTAAGCGTCAATGCGACCGGGGTCCCTCTCCACGGCCTGCTTCAGAAACGGGTAGGCGCCGTCAAAATCCTCGCGGCTGTTCAGAAACGCGCCCAGGTTGTAGAGGTGTCTGGCATTGCCGGGCTGGAGCCGTTGCGCCTGAAGGTAATGCAGACCGGCCGTCTCCGCATCCCCGGCATTCTGCGCAGCGGCGGCCACGGCGGAGTGGATGGTCGCCGAGGTCGGGGCCAGATCGAGAGCGGCCATGAACACCTTCTGAGCCTCGTCGAAACGGCCTTCTTCGAAATGTTCCCGTCCCTGATCCATCAGGCTCTCGACGCGCCACCGCCACCCTCCGCCGACGAGCAGCAAGGCGAGCATCGCGGCCACCAGCCAGCCTGCGGCCCGCTTCCAGCCCGCCTCCTCGAAGGCGATGTCCTTCTCCGGGAACAGCTCGCCCTCCGGCGTGCGCATGAAGAGGACCGGGATCCCCCACTCCGCACCGGCCGCCTGGCGCCCTTCCACGACGGCGGCGTCGACCGGATCGCCCGACGCGAGTCGGCGGTAGAAAGCGCTGCTGAACGCCGCCGCCGATTCGTCGTAGATCGGCGACCGCATCGCGACCACGGCCGGCAACCCGCCCAACACGAGGGAGCCCGCGACCCCTGCAAAAGGACGGAAGTCGCCGGAGCCCACGGCCTGCGCCGACCTGCAGGCATTGAGGACGACGAGGCGCAGCGTTGGAAAGCCGGCCAGCTTGTTGATCAGGTCTGTGCCGGTGACAGGATCTTCGGCTCCGTCGTCGTCCTCAAAAGCGAGAATCCCCTCCCCGGCGGGGAACCCTCCATGCCCGATGAAGTGGAGCACGTGGCATTCCCGCGCCAGCATTGCCTGGCGCAGCCCTTCCCGCGTAGACGGGATGGGCTCCACGACTTCGATGTCGCCCGCAGACGCAAGCGCCTCTTTCACCTTGCGGATCTCGCCTTCGAGGTCGAGCTCATCCCGCCCGCGAGGACAAGCCGCGACCATGAGGATCCGCAGGCGCTCGGGACAAGGGCATGCCGTCACCGGGCTGGGAATCTGGAGGTGGCGCACGATCGACCGCAGCCGGTTCAGTGCGAGGAACTCTGGAGAGCCCGGCTGGCGCATCAGCTCCCAAGGGAGAGCCTGGAGAGGTCCGAGCTCCGAATCGAGCGGATCGATCATCAGCTTCATGCGGAGGCCGGAGCCCGGGTCGAGCCGCGCGAGGGTCTGCTCGTAAAGACGCAGGACCCTACCTGAGAAGAGCGCCTCGAACAGGCGCTCGCCCGTCGTCTCGGGTGGCTCCTTCTCGTCCACTTGCGGAAGAACGAACGGCTCCGTCCCCTCTCCGCGGGAGGACCGAGCATGGACGGCGTAGCCGTCGCGGCGGGAGGCAAGATGGAGGAAGAAGTCCTCGTATTTCGGAGGTGCAATGCTCTCGTGGCTCCGAGGACCCATGCCTCCGGAGACACGCTTCCTCGGGGTTCGGGGTAGGCGACGAGATCTTCTCTTCAGCCCAACAATTCCAACCCGTTCGTGTCCTACCCATCGATGAAAAGGGCATACGGCCACCTTTGCGCGGTTCTTCTGCTCGCCGTCGGCTCTCTCACCACCAGTTGTACCGTGATTCCCCTCGATCCAGGAATCCCGGTCCTGGATCGCCAGCCGAACCACGCCGACATCTCCGTTGCGCTCTATGTTCCTGGCGGCCTGACGGGGCAAAACCCCGTCTTCACTCTGCCTGATGAGTCTTATCTCCCGGAGGACGAAAAGGGGCCACGGACAATTCTCGTCGACGAGGTCTTCCTCGCCGACCTGCAGCGGCTTGGCAGAGCCTTCTTCCCCGAGGCTTTTCTCACCTATGACCCTCCTCGGGAGGGCGCTCAGGATCTTGTGGTCCAGGCCACGATTGCGAGTAGTGTGAACGTGGAGCAGAAAGGCCCGTCAGCAGCGCTCGAAGTGAGCGTTCAGGGAACAGTCGAGATCCGCGCACGTGACGGGCTCCGACTAGAGCAGTTCTTGCTCGAGGGGACAGGGCGTCATCGGGTTCAAGACCTCGACGTGCGCGAGGGCGCCCTTGGAGCCTGGCGCAGCACGGGATCGTTCGTTGCGTCGAGAAACCTCTACGATCTAGGACGAATCGCGGCCGAGAAAGCGATGCGCGAGGTATACCGACAGATTGCAGATCATCTGAGCCAATCCCAAGCGCTCGCTTCGTATATCGCCTCTCTCCGGGAAGAACGTGCCCAACCTTGCGAGCTTCTGGCGGCCGTTCGCTTCGAGGATGGTAATGGCCTGCTCCCCAATCAGCGGCTGGACGCAGGCGAGACCGGGGAATTGGTGATTCACGTAGAGAACCAGGGGCCGGGAGCGGCATACGCAGTCACCCTTGACGTTTCGTCCGACGACCCAGAAATCAAGCTTCCTGGTCCATGGAGCCTGGGCGAACTGCCGCCCGGCTCCACTCGGGAGGCGCGCCTTCCGGTCAAGGGTGGGTTGAAGCTCGCGGAAGGGCGAAGCCAATTGCTCATGGAAGCCCGGGAGAAGCGGGGGTTCCATGCTCGCAAGGCGCTTTTGGAGCTCGCGACGACCAGGTTGGTTCGCCCTGAACTCATGGTCGTGGACATTCTGTTGAACGACCGTGACGGGAAAGCCCAAGGCGACGGAGACGGTCAGCCCGCCAACGGCGAGGTTCTCGAAGGCACTGTCTTCGTGCGCAACACCGGGCCCGGAGACGCAGGAGACGTAGGAGTCCTTGTCCGCTCATCCATTCCGCAGGTGGAGATCCTTGAAAGCCCTGAACGGCTGGGGACCTTGCCGGCCGGCCAACTCCGGGAGGCTCGCTTCCTTCTCCGCCTTCCTCATGTCCTGACGGCGCGGGAGATCGAGGTCAAGGCGACAGCGGTTGAGGGGAGAGGGGCGGAAGTCTCCCAGGGGGAACTCGTCCGCAAGTGGCCCATTCTGAGCCGCCGTCCCTCGCTCGAGCTCGACTGGCGACTCTTCGATGGAGCTTCGCCGGATTCGAAGGGGAATCGCGACGGCAAGATCAACAACGGTGAAAGGATCGAAATCCTGCTGACTGCCTCCAACCGAGGCCAGGTGGACGCCCGGGATGTTGGCATCGAGGTCACGAAGCCGGAAGCAGGGATCTCCATTCAGCCCTCCAGGCTCGTTCTCCCGGACCTGCCTGCAGGAACCACGGCAACCCCGGTATCAATGGTCCTGCAGGTCCCCCGTACGTTCGGAGCGGACAGGATCCTGCTCCGGACGGCACTGAAGCAGCGTGACTTCCCTGATCGGGAACAGGAGATCTCTCTTCCGGTAGTCCGTCTCCTCCCCTCCCTCGCTGCGGGCATCCCGGGCTCGCCGGCCGTGCAGCAGGGTGAGCGCCGACAGTTTCAGATCCAGATCGAAAACCGCGGTCCTCTTGACGCTCGGGATGTGGTGGTGCAGGTGCGTACCCGCTGGCCGGACCTCGAGATACTTGGCAAGGCGACCGCTCCGCTTGGTAGCCTCGCAGCCTCCTCGACAGCTCCTCCCGTGATACTCGATCTGTTCGCAAAGAGGTCCTCTCCCTCCGGAAGGGCGACCCTCGAGGTGACCGTCCAGCAAGCAAACTTCCCCCCGACTTCTCATCAGATACCTGTGGAAGTCACCGCCGAGAGCCCTGTCCGCTTCCAGACCGAGCCGGAGGTGCCCCGAGATCTCCGCGAGAGGCCATCTACAGGTTCCGCTCCGGTGATCGTCTTTCGGAGGTACGAGAGCAGACAGATCGTTGCCGACGAGGAGGTCACTCTCTCCTTTGAAATTTACGACGGCGTCGGTCTCGCCAATGTAAGCTTGACCCACAATCGCCAGCCCCTCCAGTTGACGCCGCCGACTGTAGGCCCGGCCGATTCCGGCTCGGGACACGTGCAGCAGGTCACACGCTACACCATTCCGCTCAAGCTCGACCTGGGAATGAACGAAATCGAGGTGACAGCGATCAACTTCGCTGGAATGAGCCTGACCCGGTCTCTGACCTTGATCCGGAACCCTCGCGAGGGGCAGGTCTGGGCTGCCGTGATCGGCGTGAGCCGCTATCAGGAATCTGCCCTGAGTCTGCAGTATGCGGACACGGACGCCGAGGCATTCGGGCTCTATCTGCGCAACCAGCTTGGAGTCCCCGCCAGCCATGTCCTCCTCCTCGAAAACGAGCAGGCGACGCGGCGCCGGCTCATCGAAGCCATTGGCGACTGGCTTCCTGAAAGATCCGAAAAGGATGACACGGTTTTCATCTATTTTGCCGGCCATGGGAGCCGCGACGAGGGGGCGGGCAGCCCCGACGGCTTCGACAAATACCTGCTCCCCCATGATGCGGATACCGCAAGCTACAACAGCACATCCATCAACTTTGAGGACTTGAAGCGCCAGATCGGAAGGATCCGCGCTGCCCGCATCATCCTCGTCCTGGATACCTGCTTCAGTGGTGCGGCGGCAGGTGGCCGCACCGTGTTCGACAGTGCAGCCCGGACCCGTGCGGTGTTGACAGATGGGTTTCTTCTTGAGCTTGCCGAGAACGGCAAGGGGACGGTCCTCCTCATGGCTAGCGGTGTCAACGAGCTCGCCTTCGAATCGCCGGAGCTGGGTCGCGGCGTGTTCACCTATTTCCTGCTCGAGGGACTGCGCGGCGAGGCGGATGCTCACCCCTTCGGGAATGCCGATGGGCTCATCAGTGTCGACGAAGCCTATGTGTACGCTTCGCGCAAGGTGAGGGGGAAGACCCGAAACCACCAGAATCCGCAGAAGTTCGGGGACAGCACGGGTGAGATCATCGTCGGCCGCACGGGGTCCGGAGCACGCCAGTGACGACGAGCCGCCGTGCACGACCGCAAGGGTAGCTCAGGGTACCGCCCCCCTCTGCTAGTGTAGTGGGTCCTATATTTGGGAACATTTGTTATTCTCTCCTGGTACAGAATGCCTCCAGGAGGGAAGATGCGGGTAGCAGTGGAGATCGTGCTTTCGCCAGCGCAGCGGGCAGAAG
>Ga0268265_10002988_pt1 | contig 12355 bp, 13 predicted proteins | sample KBSSwiS52_FD_190355 | JGI IMG/M metagenome (GOLD analysis project Ga0268265, IMG submission 190355) | Switchgrass rhizosphere microbial communities from Kellogg Biological Station, Michigan, USA - KBS Switchgrass S5-2 (SPAdes) (version 2) | ecosystem: Host-associated > Plants > Roots >... | reverse complement strand
CCAGCTGCAAGGGCGCCTGCTCACCTTTCTGAAGGAGCGCTTCGCGCTCGAGTTCTCCCGGCCGCGCCTCGTCTAGCGCCGAAGGTCAGGCGAGCTTCTCCAGCTTCTGTAACGAGCGCATGCGCCAGGCGATTCTCTGCTCCGGGAACAGGCGCGGGAACTCGGTGTAGCTCACCTCGCCGACATAGATGTCGCCGCGCGAGTCGAGCGCGAGGCCGTGCGGCGCGACGAACTTGCCGGTCTCGAGGCCCGGGCCGTTCTCGCCGCCGAGGCGTGCCAGCAGCTTGCCTTTCCCGTCCACGAACGAGAGCCGCGGCCCGAGGTTGGGGTGCTGGCGGTTGACGCCCGGTCCCGGTCCCAGCTCGCCGATCACGAACTGCGGCTTCTTCCCGCCGCAGCAGTAGAGCGCGCACGGGCGGTGCATGTTCACCCACTGCGTTTCATAGCGCCCGTTGCCGTCGAACACCTGCACGCGATGATTCTCGCGGTCGGCGACGTACACCCAGCCCTCGGCGTCGGTCACGATGTTGTGCACTATGTTGAACTGGCCGGGATCGGTGCCCGGCTCTCCCCAGGACTTGAGAAGCTTGCCGTCCGGCGAGTACTTGTGCACGCAGGCGTTGCCGTAGCCGTCGCTCACGTAGATCTCGCCGCGCGGCGAAAGCGCCGTGTGCGTGCAGCGGTGGAAGGGCGTACCGCTCATGTACGGCGCCGGCTGCCCGGGCACGCCGAGCTCGAGCAGCACCTTGCCTTCGGTGGTGCACTTGCGCACCACGTGACCGCCGTCGTCGGTGCAGTAGAGGATGTCGTTCGCGTCGATGTGCAGCCCGTGCGCGCGCGGAAAGGTTCCCTCGCCCCATGAGCGGATGAAGTTGCCCTCGCGGTCGAACACGATCATCGGGTGCTCGCCGCGGTTGAAGCAGTACACGCGGTCCTTGCTATCCACCGCGACCGCGGCAACGTCCTTGAATTCCCAGCCCTCGGGCAGCTTCGCCCAGTCCTCGATCACCCGATACCGGTGGCTGCCGCTGCCGAGAATCATTGGTTGTGTCCTATGTTGAAATCGTTGCGTCCGCTGCGGTCTCTGCCCTTCACCAGCCACAGCGGCCGGCGCGCGAAATTCACCGGTACGCCGCTCTTGCCGTCGACCGGACGCAGATCGCGCTCGAACACCGAGGTCGAAGGCATGTAGCGCAGCGCCGCGCCGGTGCGTCGCTTGCCGGACGTGTTGGCGCGCGCGCCGTGGATCATGTACACGTCGTGCAGCGACATCTCGCCCGGCTGCAGCTCGATGTCCACTGCAGCGGCCTCGTCGACGTGCGCCAGACGCTGGTTCAGCGTGAGGTCGGTGCGATCTTCGTGCAGGTGGTCGTGCAGCCGCCGCTCGGCGTGCGAGCGCGGGATTACGCGCAGGCAACCGTTCTCCACCGTCGAGGGCTCGAGCGCGACCCACGCAGTGCAAGTCGCGAGCGGGCGGATCGGCCAGTAGTGGCCGTCCTGGTGCCACGGCGTCTCGTAGCCTTCCACCGCCGGCTTGCAGAACACGTGGCAGCCCCAGAGGATCACGTCCTCGCCGAGCACGCCGGACACCAGCTCGACGATCTCCGGGTCGCGCGCCAGGTCGAGGAACGCGCGGCTGCCGCGCACGCCTTCGCCGTTATCCCCCTCGCCACCTTTCGCCTCTATATGCGCCGAGACCAGCTTCTCCGGCCGCACGCCCGGGTTCTGCCGCAGCAGCGTTTCGAGCGCGTCCACCATCGCCGCCATGCGCGCGGCGGGCAGCCGGAAGCGCGGCACCACCCAGCCCTCGCGCCGGTAGTGATTGATTTCTTCAGTTGACAACATGCTCGACCCAGCGTGCCACGGCCAATGTTTTCGCATCGCTGCCTGAAAGTCCGACCAGCTGCACGCCGAGCGGCAGGCCGCCGGGGCCGTTGCCGGCCGGCACGGTGACGCAGGGCCCGTGCAGCAGCGTCCACAGGCGATTCATCGCGGTGTTGCCGGTGCTGCCAAGGCCGAGCGGCGCCTCGCCGGTCGCGCTCGGCGTGAGGATCGCGTCGACATCGCCGGTGAGGTCACGCAGCCGTCGGCGGCAGTCGGTCGCGTAAGCCACCGCCTTGGCGTACTGCTCGTAGGGCATGGCGGCGCCCGAGTCGACGCGCTCGAGCAGCATCGGGCTCACGCGCTCACGGTGGTTCGTGATCTCGTAGGCGAGCGCGCGCGCCATTTCGTAGACCAGGATGGTCGATGCGGCCGCGTCGAGCTCCTGGAAGTCGAGCTCGAAGTCGACCAGGCGCGCGCCCTTGTCCGCCAGCCGCTTCGCCGCGGCCTCGAACGCCGCCGCGCCTTGCGGCGACATGTGGCGCCAGTTCGGCGAGCGACACAGGCCGAGTTCCGGGTTCTTGAAGTCACCAATCTCGAGCAAGTCGGGGCGCATGGCGCTGCCCGCAACGAGCAGCGCCGCGTCCTCGACGCTGCGCGCGATTACGCCGGCAGTGTCGAGCGTATCGCAGCCCATCTTCATGCCCGAGCGGCTGAGCGTGCCGAAGCTCGGCTTGTAGCCGACCACACCGCAATAGGCGGCCGGCCGGATGATCGAGCCGACGGTCTGCGTGCCGAACGCGAAGCGCACCATGCCGGCCGCGACCGCCGCGGCGCTGCCGCTCGACGAGCCGCCGGGCGTGTGCTTCGGATTCTTCGGGTGCACGGTCGCCGCCGGCACCATGGTGGCGAATTCGGTGGTGACGGTCTTGCCGAGGATCACCGCGCCCGCCGCGCGCGCCGCGGCCACGCACGCCGCGTCTGCCGCCGGACGATGCCCCTTATAGATAGGGCTGCCGTACTCGGTCGGCAGATCCGCGGTATCGAAGATGTCCTTCACCCCGACCGGGATGCCGTGGAGCAGACCGCGCGGCGGACCCGCGTCGAGCGCGCGCGCCTGCCGGCGCGCGAAGTCGGCATCGACCGCCTGCCACGCGTGGAGCTCCTGGTCGCGCGCCTGGATCGCCGCCAGGGCGGCTTCGACGGTTTCGAGCGCAGTCGATTTCATTAGAATCAATGATAGCCATGGCGCCTCATGTTCCGGAGCGTTTAGCGATGCTGGTTCAACCGGACCGCGTGCACCGCTCGGTGTACGCCGACCCGGCGATCTTCGACCTCGAGATGGAGCGCATCTTCGGCCGCGCCTGGCTGGTGCTGGGCCACGAGAGCCAGGTGAAGAAAGCGGGCGACTACTTCACCACCCGGATGGGCCGTGAGCCCGTCATCGTCGTCCGAACGGGGAATTCCATTGCCGTACACATCAATCGCTGCGCGCACCGCGGATCGATGGTGTGCGCCGAAGGACGCGGCAACACCGAGCGCTTCGTCTGCCCGTACCACGGCTGGAGCTACGACACCGGCGGCACGCTTCAGGCGGTGCCATTCGCCAGCGGCTACGAGAAGGACAAGCTGCCAGCCGGCCTGAAAGCCGTACCGCGCGTCGAAACCTATCGCGGCTTCATCTTCGCCTCGCTCGCATCCCAAGGAGAAAATCTTCAAAGCTTCCTCGGGCCGGCCAAGGCCTCGTTCGACGATTTCGTCGACCGCGCGCCGGGCGGCGAGCTCGAGGTCGCGGGCGGCGTGTTCAAGCACGCCTACAACGGCAACTGGAAGCTGATGATCGAGAACCACCTCGACGGCGCGCATCCCGCCTGGGTGCACGCCTCCTCGGTGGCGGTGGCGCGCAACGCGCCCGATCCCGGCAAGCCGGGCGCGGAGCACTACTCCGACATCGCGGTGCGCCAGATGCGGCAGAACGGCGCGCCCGACGCCGTGTGGGAAGCGATCGGCATGTGGACCACGCCGCGCGGCCACGGCTACATGGGCGACTACCACGACGACAGCCGCCTGGTGACCGGCCTGGGCAACCCGGTGTTCGATCTTTATCGAAAGAAACTGATCGAAGAGAAAGGCGAAGCGGAGGCCGACCGCATCCTGCGCGTCACGCTGTGGAACACGATCGTTTACCCGAACTGCTCGTTCATGAGCCAGTTCCGCCAGCTGCGCATCATCCATCCCATCGCCGTCGATCGCTCGGTGGTCTATACCTATTCGTTCCGAATGAAGAACGCGCCGGCGGCGATGTTCCGCGACACCGTGGCGTTCGCCAACGTGGTCAACGGCACCGGCTCGTGGGTGCTGACCGACGACCTGGAGGTATACGAGCGCATCCAGCACGGCCTGTCGTCGGGCGCGGTGGACTGGGTGTACGTCGGCCGCGGGCACGGCCGCGACGTCGAGGAACCGAATGGCAGCCGGCGCGGCGCCACCGGCACCAGCGAGATCTTCATCCGCGCGCAGATGCGCGCGTGGCTCGACTACATGTCGGCATGAGCCCGGAGCAGTTCCTCTACTACGAGGCTCGCCTGCTCGACACGCAGCAGCTCGAGGCGTGGCTCGAGCTCTTCACCGATGACGCGACGTATTGGGTTCCACTGGAAAAAGACCAGCGCGAGCCGTTCGAGACCTCCTCGATCATCCACGACGACCGCACCCTGCTCGAGCTGCGCGTGAAGCAGGCGCGCCATCCGCGCGCGCATGCGAGGCTGCCGCTGGCCCGCACCGTGCATCAAGTGAGCAACGTGATGTTCGAAGAGCAGAACAACGAGCTGAAAGTCCATTCCACTCTGCAAGTGGTGGAGTTCCGCAACGACAAGCAAAGGGTCTACGGCGCGCTGGTCGAGCACCGGCTGCGAGGGACCAACGGCAGCTTCAAGATCGCGCACAAGCGCGTCGACCTGGTGAGCTCCGAAGGCGAGCTCGACGGCATCGCGATCCTGTTTTGAGGGAGGAAGAAATGAAGGCAGTCTTCCTCCACTACGACCAGGAGGCACTCGACGACCAGTACGAGCAGCGCGTCTGGGTGCCGCACGCCGAGGAAATCATCCGGCGCTACGGCGAGAAAAGTAACGCGGTAAGGCAAAGGATCGGCGAGCCGAGAGTCGAAAGCTATGGGCCGTCGGCCCCCGAGACGCTCGACATCTACGGCAGCGGCAAGAAAGCGTTCGTGTTCGTCCACGGCGGCGCCTGGCGGCGGCAGACCAGCCGCGAGCAGGCGTTTCCCGCCGAGGCGGTCATCGCCGCCGGCGCGGCCTACGTGGCGCTCAACTTCGAGAAGCTGCCGGCGGTGACGCTGCCGGAGATGGCGGCGCAGGTGCAGCGCGGGATCGAGTGGGTGCATCGCCATCTTTCGCCGGACGTCGTGCTGTGCGCGCATTCTTCGGGCTCGCATCTCTCGGCTTGCGCGCTGGTGAACCTTCCATTCGTGCGAAGCGCCTTGCTGGTTTCCGGCGTGTACGACCTGCTGCCGGTACGCCTCTCCGCGCGCAACGACTACGTGCGTCTGGATGAGCGACTGGAGAACGAGTACTCGCCCATCCGCCACGCCGACCGCATCAAGGCCAAGGTCACCGTGGGCTGGGCAGAGCACGACAACGCGGAATTCCGGCGCCAGTCGCAGGCGCTCGCGGACAAGCTGGGTGCCCTCACGCTCGTCGGCAAAGGCCTCAACCACTTCGACTTCGTCGAAACGCTGGGCGATCCGCGCTCCGCGCTCGGGCGTGCAGCGCTTAACATGCTGCAATGAAAGCGCGGAACAAGAAGCCGGTCATCATCGCGGGCGGCGGCATCGGCGGCCTCGCTGCCGCGCTCGCGCTCGCGCGCAAGGGTTTCCGCTCGGTGGTGCTCGAGCAGGCGCAACAGTTCGGCGAGATCGGCGCCGGGATCCAGATCGCGCCCAACGCCTGGCACGCGCTCGATGCGCTCGGCGTCGGCGCGCTGGTGAAGAAGGAAGCGGTGTTCGTCGAGCACCTGTTCATGTTCGACGGCGTCAGCGGCGAGAAGGTGATCGACATCCCGCTCGACAAGCGCTTCGCGCGGCGCTTCGGCAACCCGTACGCGGTCACGCACCGCGCCGACATCCACGGCTCGCTGCTGGGCGGCTGCGCGGCGTTGCCCGAGCTGATCGATCTGCGCACCAGCACGCGCGTCACCGGGTTCGAGCAGGATGGATCGTCGGTCCGCGTTCTGACCGAGAGAGAAACCATCGAGGGAACCGCGCTGGTCGCCGCCGACGGCGGCCGCTCGGTGATCCGCGAGAAGATCGTCGGCGATCCGCTGCCGCCCGCGACCGGCCACATGTGTTACCGCGCGGTGCTGAAGATCGAGGAAGTGCCGAAGGACCTGCGCCTGCCGGCGGCGACGCTCTGGGCAGGGCACAACACGCACATCGTGCATTACCCGCTGCGCGGCTGGAAGCTCTTCAACCTGGTCGCCACGGTGATCGGCAAGCACACCAGCGGCGGCCACAACGAGCTCGCGATGCCCGACGAGGTGCTGCCGCTGTTCTCGCACTACTGCGAGAAGCCGACCAAGCTCATGCGCACGCCGAAGGAGTACCGGCGCTGGATGCTGCTCTACCGCCAGCCGGTGGACAACTGGGTGCAGGGGCGCGTCGCGCTGCTCGGCGACGCCGCGCATTTCATGCTCCAGTACATGGCGCAGGGCGCGGCGATGGCGATGGAGGACGCGGTGTGCCTCGGCGTTGCAGCCGACGCCGGCGGCGGCAACTTCGAGAAGGCGTTCCAGGACTATCAAAAGGTTCGCCTGGTGCGCGCTACGCGGGTGCAGATCTCGGCCAACCAGCTGGTCGGCATGATCTTCCACGTGCCCGACGGCCTGGAGCGCGAGGTGCGCAACGACATGTACCGCGGGCGTTCGCCCGAGCGCTACTACGACGCGCTCGAGTGGATCTTCAGCGCGCCCGACTATGTGCGCAAATTCAGGAAGCAGCGCACAGCTCGGCGGTGACTTCCTGACGTAGACGATCGCTTTCCCCAGGCGATAGGCTCGCAGCGCTGTTCTCACAAGGGGAGAAACAAGCCATGCGAATCGTCACGTCTTCACTAGCGGCAGCCCTGCTCGCCTCTGCATCCGCGAACGCGGCGCCGCCGGTCCAATCGGTCAACGTCGTCAACACCCCCACGGTCAATGTCGCCAACCTGCCGGGCGGCGGCACGCTCTACCAGGAGGTGCTGGGCGTTTCCATCAACGGCAGCGGCGGCGTGCCCGGCGCGCCCGGCTCGGTCGTGCCCGCCGGCAAGCGCCGCATCATCACCACGATCTCCGCCCGCGTGGCGTGCCCGAGCGGACAAGGCGCCCTGGTGCAGGTCTTTGCGAACGTGGGAATCTTCCTGCCGATGCAATTCGCCTATACCGATGGCCTCGGCAGGGCGACGTACGCCATGTCGGGCCAGTACAACTTCATCATGCCGGCGGGCTCGCAGATGACGCCGATCATCGAGAGCCACGGCGGCCTCTGCCAGGCGGACATCTTCCTTTCCGGCGTCGAGATGTCCGACCAGCCCTGAGCTAGCGCCGGCGATGAGGCCTGCTACTGAAGCAGGTCGGCGGTAATCTCGGCCGGGGAGCGCACGCCGCTCAGCTGCATCGCGCGCACCAGCTCGGTTGAAAGGATCTCGAGCGCGCGATTCGCGCCCGGCTCGCCGCCTGCCATCGCGCCAAAGAGGGTAGCGCGGCCGGTCAGCACCGCCTGCGCGCCGAGCGCGCGCGCCTTGAGAATGTCGACGCCGCGGCGCACGCCGCCGTCGAGCATTACCGTAAGTTTTTTTCCAACCGCGGAAGAAATCGCCGGTAATGCTTCCAGCGTCGGCGCGGCGCCATCGAGCTGGCGTCCGCCATGGTTCGACACCACGATGCCGTCGCAGCCGACCGCGACCGCGCGCTCGGCGTCGTCGGGGCGCTCGACGCCTTTCAGCAGCAGCTTGCCCGGCCACAGCTCGCGCAGGCGCTTGATGTATTCCCAGTCGAGGCCGGCGTCCATCTCGCGCCCCACCGCGGTGACGATGTCGGTGCCGCTCGGCGTGCTGAACGGGTAGCCCTCGAGGTTCGCCATCCCCGGCAGGCCGTTGCGCAGCATGTCGAGCGCCCATGCCGGCTTGAAGATCACGTCGCGCGAGTTGCGCCAGTTCGGGCTGTAGGGCGTGTGGAAGCCGTTGCGCGGGTCGCGCTCGCGCTTGCCGGAGACCGGCAGGTCGACGGTGACCAGGATCGCCTCGAAGCCGGCGTCCTTCGCGCGCGCCACCAGCTTGTTGCGGAACTCGATGTTGCGCACGCAATAGAGCTGGAACCAGAGCCGCCCGCCCACCTCCTGCGCGACGCGCTCGATGCTGAACGCCGAGGGTGTCGCCATGGTGAAGGGCACGCCCCAGGCCTTGGCGGCGCGCGCGAGGATCAGCTCCGCGCCCCAGCGCCCGGCGCTGATGCCGCCGGTGGGCGCGATGGCGAGCGGCAGGCTCGACTTCCGGCCGAAGATCTCGGTGCCGGTATCGACCTGGGCCACGTTGACCAGGACTTTCGGCAGCAGGCGCACGCGCTCGAAGGCGGCGCGGTTCTCGCGCAGCGTGGTCTCGTCCTCGGCGCCGCCGTCGAAGAAGTCGAAGATGGCGCGCGGCAGGCGGCGTTTCGCCGCCCGGCGCAGGTCCTCGATGTTGACCGCGTCCCCCAAGTGCATAATTGCGGCTCGACTCTACCTTCGAAAGCCACCCCCGTGCCACGCCTGTTCGCTCTTGCCGTTGCTCTGCTATTCGCGCTGCCCGCCGCGGCGCAGAACTTCCCGACCAAGCCGCTGCGCCTGATCTGCCCGTTCCCGCCGGCGGGCGCGGTCGACATCGCTTCGCGCGCCACCGCCAACGAGCTGAGCAAGATCCTCGGCCATCCGGTCGCGGTCGAGAACAAGCCCGGCGCGGGCGGCAATCTCGGCGGCGCGGAAGCCGCGCGCTCCGCGCCCGACGGCTACACGCTGTTCATGAGCACCAGCGGCATCCAGGCGATCAACCCGGCGCTCTACGCCAAGATGCCGTTCGACCCGAACAAGGACCTGATCGCGGTCGCGCCGCTGGTGTCGCTCAATAACGTGCTGGTAGTGCACCCGTCGGTGCCGGCCAAGACCGTGAAGGAAGTGATCGAGCTGGCGAAGAAAGACCCGGGCAAGTGGACCTACGCGTCGAGCGGCAACGGCACCAGCATCCATATGTCGGGCGCGATGTTCACGCAGATGACCAAGACCGACATCCTGCACATCCCGTACAAGGGCAGCGGCCCGGCGGTCACCGACCTGCTCGGCGGCCAGGTGGCCATGATGTTCGACAACATCCCGTCCTCGCTGCCGCACATCAAGTCCGGCAAGCTGCGCGCGCTCGCCACCACCGGCGCGAAGCGCGACCCCGCGCTGCCCGACCTGCCGACGCTCGCCGAGGCCGGCATTCCCGGCTACGAATCGGGCGTCTGGTTTGGCCTGATGGTTCCGGCCGGCACGCCGCGCGACATCGTGATGAAGCTCAACGCCGCCGCGGTGCAGGCCACCAAGGCGCCCGAGTTCATCAAGCGCATGACCGATCTCGGCTACAACATCATTCCCGGCACGCCCGAAGACATGACCAACGCGATCCAGGTGGAGCTCAAGCGCTGGGGACCGATCGTCAAAGCCTCCGGAGCAAAGGTCGACTAGCCATGAACAAAGCCGTCGCCAAGGTGAAGCGCATCGAGGGCGTGCTCTCGCCCGTGATCACGCCGTTCAAGAAGGACTACTCGCCCGACGCCGAGCGCTTCGTGCGCCACTGCAAGTGGCTGCTCAGGTCCGGCTGCGCCGGGCTCGCGGTGTTCGGCACCAACAGCGAAGCCAATTCGCTTTCCGTTTCTGAAAAACGGCATTTATTGGAAAAACTCGTGAGCGGCGGCGTGCCGGCGTCGGCGCTGATGCCCGGCACGGGCCACTGCGCGCTCAGCGACTCGATCGAGATGACGCGCGCCGCGGTCGAGCTCGGCTGCGGCGGCGTGCTGATGCTGCCGCCCTTCTACTACAAGGGCGTGTCGGACGAAGGCCTGTTCCGGAATTTCGCCGAGGTGATCGAGCGCGTGGGCGACGAGCGGCTGTCGCTCTACCTGTACCACATCCCGCCGGTGGCCCAGGTCGCGATCACGCTGGGTCTGATCGAAAGATTGCTGGCGAAATACCCGGGCATCGTGGCGGGAGTGAAAGACTCTTCCGGCGACTGGTCCAACACCAAGGCGATGCTCGACGCCTTCGCCAAGGGCGGCTTCGACGTGTTCGCCGGCAGCGAGGTATTCCTGCTCGACAACATGCGCAACGGCGGCAAGGGCTGCATCACCGCCACCGGCAACATCAACCCCGGCCCGATCGCCAACGTCTACAAGAACTGGCGCTCGAACGACGCGGACCAGCTGCAGGCGGGTATCACCGCCACGCGCAAGATCGTGCAGAAGCAGCCGATGATCCCGGCGCTGAAAACAGCGGTGGCGCACTTCGGCAACGATCCGCAGTGGAAGACCTGCCGGCCGCCGCTGGTCGAGCTCACCTCCAGCCAGGAACAGGAACTGATCAAGGATCTGAAAACCGCGGGCTTCACCATGCCCGGATTGGCTGATTGAAGACAGCGCTGGTCACCGGCGCCGCGCGCGGCATTGGCCGCGCCGCCGCCGATGCGCTGCAGAAGGCGGGCTTGAAGGTCCTGCGGCTGGACCTGCAGGGCGAAGTTCCGTACGACCTCACCGATCTCGCCGGTATTCCCGCCCTGGTTGAGCGTCTGGGCCAGATCGACGTGCTGGTCAACAACGCCGGCGTTCAAAATGCAGTTTCAATAGAAAACTATTCGGAGGAGCAGCGCAAACGCATCCTCCGGGTGAATCTCGAAGCGCCAGTCGAGCTCATCAAGACGGTGTCGAAGCAGATGGTGGCGCGCGGCAGCGGCCGCATCGTCAACGTCGCCTCGGTCGCCGCCTACACCGCGCACACCGACCTCTGGTACGGCGTCACCAAGGCCGGCGTGGTCAGCTTCACGCGCAGCTTCGCCGCGCTGCTCGGCCCGAAGGGCATCCAGGTGAATGCGGTCGCCCCCGGCCCGATCGACACACCGCTACTCGACCGCGCGCAGCCCGAGCGCGTGGCGCAGCTCATGAACGTCGTCTACACGCGCCGCAAAGGCAAGCCGGAAGAAGTCGCCGAGGCGATCCGCTGGCTCGCCACCGACGCGCCGGTGATCATCAACGGCGCGGTGGTCGACATCACTGACGGTTGCATGCTGCGCTGATCAATTCGGGGACGGAGCACTATCTAATTAGTGCTCCGTCCCCGAATTTTTAGTGCACGAGCGAGCAGCCGTTCGTCGCCGAACTGTGCGGCCATTGCATTGAATGACCCGGTCGGACCTTGCCAGCGAAGCTCCTCCACGTCGGCGAACAGCTTGGCATCGGTCTTCAGCGTCGCCAGCTTCTTGAACAGCAGCGCCTCGTCACGGTGCTCGCCGAGCACCTCGGGCGGAAAGTCCTCGAGCGGGCCGTAGCGGTTGACCAGGCGCGCCGCGCCGGTCTTGCCGATGCCGTCGATGCCGGGATAGCCGTCCGCGGTATCGCCGACCAGCGCGAGAAAATCCGGGATACGTGCCGGGTCGACGCCGTATTTCTGCCGGACGGCGGCAGCGTCCAGGATTGCATTCGATTTTCGATGAACCTGGACCACGCGATCCTGCACGCATTGCGCCAGGTCCTTGTCCGGCGTCCAGATGCAGACCTGCTGCACGCGCGCGTCCGCAATCGCGAGATGCGCGGCGGAGGCAAGCGCGTCGTCCGCCTCGAGCTCGACCATCGGCCACACCGCCACGCCCATCGCCGCGAGCGCGCGCTCGAGCGGATGGAACTGCGCCCACAGCGCGGGCTCGATGCCCTCGCCGGTCTTGTAGCCGGGCCACAGCGCGTTGCGGAACGACTCGATCACGTGATCGGTGGCGACGCCGATATGCGTCGCGTCCTTCTCGACCATCTGCAGCACGGTGTGCAGCACGCCGACCACGGCGCCGAACGGCTTGTCCTCCCCTTTGTTGAACCGTCGCTGGCCGTAGAAGTGACGGAACAGCTCGTAGGTTCCGTCGATGAGGTGTACGACCACCTCTAGGTGAAGGCGCGGAAGCGGATCGTCGGGTCGCGCTTGATCTGCTCGACCAGCGCGACCTCCCAGTCGAGATAGTCGCGTGCGTGCTTCTTGTAGTCCGAAGCGTGGTCGTACGGCTTGTACCAGACGTCGTCGCGCGTGGTGGTGGCGCGCTCGACGCCGGATTCGGTCGGGCCTTTCCAGGCGGCATTGCCGCCTTCGAGGACGCGGATTTCCGCGTCGGGCCACAGCGCAGCGGCTTCGGGCGCGGTCAGATGGGCAAGGATCGAATCCTCCGAAGTCAGAACCAGCTTGCTCGTCGAGCCAATGGCCACGCGCGCCTCTGCGAGT
>Ga0268265_10002985_pt1 | contig 12362 bp, 12 predicted proteins | sample KBSSwiS52_FD_190355 | JGI IMG/M metagenome (GOLD analysis project Ga0268265, IMG submission 190355) | Switchgrass rhizosphere microbial communities from Kellogg Biological Station, Michigan, USA - KBS Switchgrass S5-2 (SPAdes) (version 2) | ecosystem: Host-associated > Plants > Roots >... | reverse complement strand
TATGGCGCAAGCCAGCGCGAGCGGCGCCTCGGCCGCCGCGGCGCTTCGCGAACTCCGCTCGCCCGAGACTTATATCGGTTACTGGCGGGCGGCGAATTTCGTCTCGCCCGGCGGGCTGAAGCGCGATGAGGCCAGGATTTATGCAGGCGCGCCGCTGGCGCTCAACGATTGGTCGCTCGAAGGCAATTGGCTCGATCGCCGCCAGAGCGCGGTGTCGATCGCGGCTGGAACGAAAATCAACTTCCGCTTCCACGCCCGCGACCTCCATTTGGTGCTCGGCCCGGTGGGCGGCAAGCCGGTGCGTTTCCGCGTGACGATCGATGGGCAGGCGCCCGGCGCCGACGCCGGAATCGACGTCAAAGCGGACGGCAGCGGCATGGTCGGTGAGGAGCGGCTCTACCAGTTGGTGCGGCAGAAAGGCGCCATCCGCGACCGCACCTTCACGATCGAGTTCCTCGACCCGGGAGTGGAGGCGTTCGCGTTCACCTTCGGCTGACGGGCTCGGGCGGCAGCAGGAACTGAAGCGGGATATCGACCCGCGACGCCCAGCTGATTTCATTGTGCTTCTGGCCGGGGAAGGTGCGCGTCATCCAGTTCGCGCCCTGGACGTAGCCGCGCCGGGCAACGACGCCGTCGACGCGCAGCTGGTAGCGGGCGTAGCTCGCGTCCTGGGCATCCGTCCCGTGATCGAAATAGAGCCGGTGGGTGGCTGGATCGGGCAAAGCGGACGCAAGCTGGCGCTCGAAGACCGCGGCTACCGCCTCATATTCGGCATCGCCGATCGACTTGCGGTTGGGGCGAATGAACAACGGCCAATGGGTCGACAGCATTCCGGCACCGCCGAACACCTCGGGATATTCGGCGATCGCGTAGAGCGAGATCAGCGCCCCCATCGACGAGCCCATGATCGCACTGTTGGCGCGGTCGGTCCTGACGTTGAAGCGGCGGTCGATCCGCGGCTTCAGTTCGCGGACAAGGAACCGCAGGTAACTGTCCGACCGCGGGTAGCCGCCATAGCGCGCGAGCACCTTGTCGCGAAAATCGGGCGGCAGTCCGTTGAAGGCCTTCGCCGGCACATATTCCTGGCGCCTTTTGGGCGTGTTCCAGATGCCGACGACGATCGTCGGCCGTACCTTCCGCTCGCGGATGAGTCGGGCGAGATGCTCGTCGATCTGCCACTCCATGCCGGCGCCCGCCGTGGCCTTGTCGAACAGTGTCTGGCCGTCGTGCATGTAGAGCACGGCGTGCCTGGGACCGCGCGCTCGGTAGGTTGGCGGCAGCCACACGACGACGCGCCGCGGATCGGCATATTTCGACTGGAGGACGCCGAGTTCGACGATCCTCCCGGCGCTGACGCGAACCGGCTGGAGCGGCTTGGCGGCGAGCGGAACTGCGGCGGTCAGCAGCAGCGCGACGAGAGTCCAGCGGATCATCTATCCTCCGCGAGACGCCCAACGCCCCGACCTGATTCCGACCCTCATCTGGGTCCCGCCGCAAGGCAAGCATGAGCCGCTCCACAGTGGCGGCGATTTGGGTCGCGGCTTGCGTCGGCGGCCCGACCGCTGCAATCGTGACTCATGTTGAAGACCCAATCCGTCCAGGCGATCGTCGAACAGCTGTGCGCGATCTTCGATGAATCGGTCGGGAACCTGCGCGAGTCGCTCAAGGCCTATCTCCGCAACGGCGAGCTGCCCGATCCGGAAGAGCGCGCCGCCGGCCGCTTCGCCTACCCCGAACTGCGCATCGATTATCACCCGACCTCGCCGCCGCCCGCCCACGGCCCGGTACGCGCGTTCGCGCGCTTGAATGACGCCGGTTGCTACGCCTCGAGCATCGCCCGGCCCAATCTGTTTCGCGACTATCTCGCGGTCCAGCTCCAGCATCTGATCGACGATTACGGTGTCGAAATTTCGGTCGGCCGCTCGAAGAACGAAATCCCCTATCCCTATGTGATCGACGCCAGCGAGATCGAGCTCGGCAGCGTCAGCACGACCGAGCTGTCGCGCTGGTTCCCGTCGAACGAGCTGGTCCACATCGGCGACGAGGTGGCGGATGGCGCACGGCCGTTCGTTACGCCCGATTGCCGCCCGCTGGCCTTGTTCGATGCCCCGCGGACCGACTTCAGCCTCGCCCGTCTCAGGCATTACACCGGCACCCCGGCCGAGCATTTCCAGCATTTCGTATTGTTCACCAACTACGTCCGCTACGTCGACGAATTCGTCGATTTCGCGATCGATGCGCTGCGCAAGAAGGACAGCGGTTTCACCGGCTTGTCGGTGCCGGGCGCGCTCTATGAGCCGGGCCATCTGACCAATGCCGAGGCCGAGATCGCCGCCGGCCGCTGGCGCCGCCACCAGATGCCGGCCTATCATCTGATGGCCGACGGCCGCACCGGGATCACTTTGGTCAACATCGGCGTCGGCCCGTCCAACGCCAAGACCATCTGCGACCATATCGCGGTGCTCCGGCCCGAGGTGTGGCTGATGATCGGCCATTGCGGCGGCCTCAGGCCGAGCCAGTCGATCGGCGATTATGTTCTCGCCCACGCCTACCTTCGCGACGACCATTTGCTCGACGACGTGCTTCCGCCCGAAATCCCGGTCCCGGCCATCGCCGAAGTGCAGAAAGCGTTGTTCGAAGCGGCGATGATGGTCACCGGCGAGGAAGAGGACGACCTCAAGCGGCGGCTTCGCACCGGGACCGTGGTCACCACCGACGACCGCAATTGGGAGCTTCGCTACACCGCCTCGGCGCGGCGCTTCAACCAGAGCCGGGCGGTCGCGATCGACATGGAATCGGCCACCGTCGCGGCCCAGGGCTACCGCTTCCGCGTGCCCTACGGGACCTTGCTGTGCGTGTCCGACAAGCCGCTCCACGGCGAGCTCAAGCTGCCCGGCCAGGCCAATGCTTTCTACGAGCGCGCGATCAGCCAGCACCTCCGCATCGGCATCGAGACGCTGACCATCCTCAAGCGCGAGGGCGACGCCCTCCACAGCCGCAAGCTGCGCAGCTTCGACGAGCCGCCGCTGCGCTAGCGGGCGAAGGTGATGCGGTTCGCGGTGGGCGGCGTCTGGCCCTTGGCGATCCACGCGACCAATGCATCGAGATCGATGATCCCGGTGTCGGTCACGTCCGTGCCCGCGGTGAAGCCGGTCAGATTGTCCCCGCCCGACGCCAGGTAATTGTTGGTCGCGACTCGGTAGCGCGCGGCCGGATCGATCGCCTGGCCATTGAGGCGCATCGCTGAAACGCGGTCGCCAACGGGGCGCTTCACATCCACCGAATAAGTGAACCCCGCCGACGGCGCGAGCGCTGCCGGCAGGTCCTTCTTCGGCCGCGGCGGGAAGGAATATTGCTGCTCGAGCACGGCCTTCAGCTGCGCGCCCGTCAGGGTCATCACGACGAGGTTATTGCCGAACGGCATCATGGCGAACGCGTCCTTGTAACGGACGTCGCCACCGGGCAGGTCGACGCGGATGCCGGTCGCATTGACCAGCGCGATCTGGGCCTTGGTTGCGGCCAGCATCGAATCCGCGACCAAGTCGGCCGCCGGCCCTTCGCTTTCATCGTCGCTTTTCTTCGCGGTCGCGGTCAGTTTCCCGATGACCTGGTCGGCGACCGGCGCGATCGCCGCTTCGTAGCGGGCGACCAGTGCCTTCACCGCGGCATCGTCGCCGCGCTCGCCGTTCCCGACCACGACATTGGTCGCGTCCTGGCCGATCAGCCGGTGGCTTGCCGGGTCGAAGCGCAGCCTGAGGTCGGTGACGAAATAGCCGTATTTGCCGGCACTGGTCAGCAATCGCCCGGCGCCAACCCCGGGCGTCCCATTGCAGACATAGGCCCAGTGGCTGTGGCCCGAGACCACCGTGGTGATCGCCGGATCCAACTTGGGCAGGATGTTGAGGATGTCGCCGTAGAGCCCGTCGCAGCCGTTGCCGGTGGTAAACTCGGGCATTTTCCCGCCCTGGTGGATGAGGAGGACGATGGCGTCGGCGCCCGCGGCCTTGAGCTTGGGCACCAGCGCATTGGCGGTCGCGGCCTCGTCGGCGAAGCTGACCCCGCGCACTCCCGACGGCGTCACCAGCGACCCGGTTGTCTTCAACGTCATGCCGATGAAGCCGATTTTGATTGCGCCAAAGTCCTTGATCCCGGTCGCGGGGAAAACGGTCGTCCCGTCCGCCTGCACGACATTGGCCGCGAGGTAGCGGAATTTCGCGCCGCCAAACGGCTCGATCGCGCACGGGACGCGCACGGTATGTTTCGCACAGCCGCCCGCCTGCATCCGCTTCAGCTCGGCGACGCCCTTGTCGAATTCGTGATTGCCGACCGCGTTAAACTCGAGCCCGAGCAGGTTCATCGCGTCGATCGTCGGCTCGTCGAGATAATGGGCGGAGATCAACGGCGAGGCGCCGATGGTGTCGCCGGCCGAGACCGTCACCGTGTCACGATGCCCGGCGCGCAGCCCCGCCAGCGCCGCCGCGAGATGCGCCGCACCGCCGGTCGTGATCGTCCGCTTGCTGCCGTCCGCCTCGACCACCTCGGCCGGCGGCGGGGGTTCGAGATTGCCGTGGAAATCGTTGAAGGCGAGAATCTGGACCTCGACCGGGGCCGTGGCCCGCTGAGCCGGAACCGTGGCGCAGGCGGATATGCTCAGCGCCGCGAGCGCGGCGGCGAAGCGCCAGATCATCGCGGGGCGGGCTCCGCATAAATCGCGTTGAGGTAGGCCGCCAACCGCACCCCGGCCTGGCTCAGCCTCTGCTCCATCAGCGGCGTGTGTCGGTAGATGTAGGAATAAGACAAATCGGGCAGGGCCGGGCCCTTGCTCTTCTTGTCCGCCGGCGCGCGCGGCTTGTCGGCTGCCGTTGGGTAAAGCGTGTCGCGATATTGCGCGCTTTCGCTGATCCAGTCGCGCGGGTTGATGTCCCACCAGGCGATGACTTGCTGGTCGCTGGTATGCCGCTCTAGCTTCGCCGCGAGCTCGGTGAACGACAATTGCTCCTCATCGACCAATTGCGAATCCCACACCGCGTGGAGGTTGGTCGGCTTGCCGAACCACGTGACCTTCACGTCATTGCCGCCCCGGTCGCAGCATTTGCCGACGTGGAGCGGCTGGTGGAGGTCGCCGACGAGGTGGACGATGAAGCGCAAGGCCAATTGCTTGTCGGACTGGCTCGCATTGGGGTCCTTCAGCGTCCTCGTAAACTTCGCCAGCGCCTCAAGCGCGTCGCCCTCGCGCGGCGCATGGTCGTAGGTGATGCCGTCGAGCGTCACATAATGCCACGGCGTCGCGGTTTTCTGCCAGAAGGCGTCCGGCGCCGAGCGCATTTCGTCAGGCCAGTTGGCGGCCTCGTCGAGGCTTTCGCCGCCGTTTAGGATTTCGCGGATGTGGGCGCGGGCGAGGCCGGATAGCTGGGTGTCGGCAATCGCCGCGACGACCCGGTGCCCGGTCTTGCCCCACGCGAGGGCCGGGGCGGGGGCGATAGCGACCGCTGTTGCGATCAGGCCAATGAACAGCCGAGCTTTCATTCTCATTTTCTCCGCTGCCGTCATTGCGAGGAGTGCAGCGACGAAGCAATCCAGCTGGTGGGCGTCTGGATTGCTTCGCTTCGCTCGCAATGACAAGAACGAAGCCATGACAGAAGATGAACTCGTCGCTCTGGCCCGCGCCGCCGCGCGCAAAGCCTATGCGCCTTACTCGCGCTTTCACGTCGGCTGCGCGGTCGAATCGGCGGATGGCGAGGTCGTCACCGGCGCCAACATGGAGAACGCCTGCTACCGCCTCGGCCTGTGCGCCGAGCAGAGCGCGCTGACCGCCGCTCAGCACCAGTTCGGCCTCGATAAGGTCGCGCGCATCGCCGTCGTCGGCGGCAGCGACGCCACCGTCTGCACCCCGTGCGGTGGCTGCCGCCAGGCGATCCTCGAAGCCGCCCAGCTCAGCGGCCGCGACGTCGCGATCCTCTGTGCCAGCGGCGACGGCTCGGCGGTCGAACGCTACGTCATCTCCGAGCTGATCCCGCACGGCTTCGGCCCCGCCAATTTGTCGGACGGGGGCAGGCCTGAGTGAAGGTCGTCGGCGATTATCACGCGAACGGCTATGCTCATGTCGAGCAATTGATCTCGCCCGAGGTCGCGCGGGCGTTCGTCGCCAAGCTCAAGGACGATCTTGGCGATGGCGCGCTCCCGGTCAGCAACATCGACAAATTCCCCAATCTGCTGACCCGCCCGGCGTTCGAGATTTACGGCCATTTCTATCCGCCGATGCTGTTCTTCCTGTGGGGCCTGACCCCGGTCATGAGCCAGATCGTCGGCCGCGAATTGCTCCCGACCTACGATTATCTCCGCATCTATCGCGAGGGCGACATCTGCCGCGTCCATCATGACCGGCCATCGTGCGAGCACAGCCTGTCATTGACGCTCGATTACAGCGACGGCGAGGTCTGGCCGCTCGAAATCGAGTCTCAATCGACCGAGCCGTCATCGCGGGTTGAAGAGGATTTCGGCGCCGAGGCTCATGCGTCGGTGGCGATGCAGGTCGGCGATGCCATGCTCTACCGCGGCGTCAATCATCGCCATGGCCGGACCCAGCCCAACCCCAACGGCTGGTCGGTCCACCTGTTTCTCCATTGGGTTGATCGCGACGGGCCCTACAAGGACCATGCGTTCGACGGCCAAATGAGCGCCGCCCCGGTCAATTTCCAGTTCGCTTAAAGCGTTCCCCTGCGAAGGCAGGGGCCCAGACCGAGCCTGAAGGGCGAGCAAGGAAGAAGGCGCTTCGCGCGCCTGGGCTCCTGCCTGCGCAGGAGCACAAATCAGGACAAACGCGGCATCAGCGCGTCGAACACCGCCTGGTGCATCGGCCGTTCGAACTCGATCCCGGCGACGAAGCCTTCAAGCCTGACGACCAGCCCTTCGATCGCGTCGAGCCCGTCGAACTTGACCCACACCCGTTCCTCGAGCTCCGGCCGCTCGACGAATTCCACCTTGCAGCCGTAGGGCGAGACATCGAACACCCGGACCCGGTAATTGAGCTGGGCCGATCGGCGCAGGGCGACCTCCGCGTGGATTTCGACGCGGTCAGCCCGGCGCGCGTAGCGCGGGTCGTGTGCCGCGACATGATGGCCGTGATCGTGGCCCATGACTGGGCGCCCCCCTCCGCTCGGAAACATGCGCTCATACCGGGCGCGTGGCGACGGGAGTCCGCACCGAAATGGATGCGATTGCGTCGAGTTTGGGTGTAAAGCGGACACAAGAAGCCTATCCGCGTGGCGGCACTTCCTTTTCCCAGCGCTCATAGAATGCGTCCGGACCATATAGATATTCTCCCTCCGGCAGGGAGCGCTGGGTGCTCTTCAGGTCGATCCAGTCGTCATTGCCGCCCACCAATGGCGGGGCATTCGACTTGCAGTGCCCGTCAAAAACCAATCGATCGTTTCGGGTAGCATAGAGACCACGCTGATCCATTGGATAGTTGAGACCATCAGCACCGAAGCCGGTGCGGACCATGTTTGAGTAGAGCACGTATTGACTGCCGCCATGCTCGAACTGAATTTGCAGCCCGTTGCCGCCCGAGAACATTGTGTGAGCCCATTTCATGGTGCCGGGGCCGCTCGCAGGGTCTGCCGGGTAGGCCAGTTCAATTTTGCCAGGACGGCCGAAACGGTATTGCACAACCGAGTGACCGGGTTTGCCGGACGCGCAAACAGCCACCTGCTTCGTACCCAATACGCATTGAAAGAGCGCCTTCTCTGCTGGCCGACAAAGGCTTGGTGCTGGGTTCGGCGTTGCAGGTCTCTTGGCTGAGCCGCTTGTCCAAGCAGCGCCCAATGCTGCTACGCTGGCAACAATGGTTGCTATCGCTCGTCCGACCCAAACTCCGTCGCCCATCACAATCAAATGACCTAATCACCTAATGACCGCAACGGGTCGGCCGACGCTTAGACCAGCTTGATCTCGCGCAGCCGCTCCTGGAGGTAATCGTTGGCGGTCATCGGCGGCCACTTGGGCTGCTCGCCCGCCGGCACCGTGCCGGGCAGCGCCTCGATCAAAAAGTCCGAGCGGAAGTGCAGGAAGAACGGCATCGAATAGCGCGACATGCCGCGCCGCTCGGGGGGCGGATTGACCACACGGTGGGTGGTCGACCGCAGCAATCCATTGGTCAGCCGCTGCAGCATGTCGCCGATATTGACCACCAGCTCGCCCGGCTTGGGCGCAACCGGGATCCAGCGGCCGTCGCGGGTCAGCAGTTCGAGCCCGGCTTCCTCGGCCCCGAGCAGCAAGGTGATGGTATTGATATCCTCATGCGCGCCGGCGCGGACGTTGCTGCCCGGCTCGCCCTGGATCGGCGGGTAGTGGAGCAGGCGCATCACCGAATTGCCGTCGCGCACGGTGTCGATGAAATAATCCTCGTCGATCTTGAGGAAGCGCGCGATCGCCTTGAGGATCTTCAGGCCCGCGGTCTCGAACGCGGCATAGAGCTCGCGGAAGGTCGTCTGGAAATCCTGGACTTCGGCCGGCCAGACATTGTCGGGCATGTGGTCGCGGAACTTGTGGCCCGGCGCGAGGTCGCGGCCGACGTGCCAGAATTCCTTGAGGTCGAACGCGGTCATCCCCTTGGCGGTCTCGATCCCGAACGCGGTGTAGCCGCGCTGCCCGCCGCCGCCGCAGATGAGGTATTTGCGCTTCACGTCCTCGGGCAAAGCGAAGAAGGCGCGCGACTTCTCCTCGGCGCGGTGGATCAATTCGTCGGGGATGCCGTGGTCGGCGATGATCGCGAAGCCATATTCCTCGAAGCTGTGGCCGAGCTTGTTGGCGAATTCCTGCGGTTCGCGCTCGGCGTCCTGCAGCGAGACGGACGCGATGTGGTCAGTGTTGATGGTAGCCATGGGTTGAGTTTTACTAAGGAATCATCAGCCCCGCCAGCGCCGCCGACATCAGGTTCGCCAGGCTGCCTGCGAGCAGCGCACGCAACCCGAGCTTGGCGATCACCGGGCGCTGGTTGGGCGCGAGGCCGCCGGTCACCGCCATCTGGATCGCGATCGAGCTGAAATTGGCGAAGCCGCACAAGGCAAAGGTGACGATCGCCCGGCTGCGGTCCGACAGCATGGCCGGGCCCATTTGCCCCAAGTCGATGAAGGCGACGAACTCGTTGAGTACCAGCTTGGTGCCGAACAGCCCGCCCGCGGTCAGCGCCTCGTTCCACGGAATGCCGATCAAAAACATGAACGGCGCGAAGACATAACCGACCAGCCGTTGGAAGCTGAGGTCGGGGATACCGACGAGGTTGCCGGCCCCGCCGAGCAGGCCGTTGGCGAGCGCCACCAGCGCGACGAACGCCAGCACCATCGCGCCGACCGCGACGGCGAGTTTGACCCCGGTCTGCGCGCCGGCGGCCGCCGCCATGATGATGTTGGCCGGTTGCTCGCCCTCCTCGAACGTCTCGGCGACCTCAACCTTATGGTCCTCGACCGTCTCGGTGTCCTTGGGATCATCCGGCATGATCATTTTGGCCATCAGGATGCCGCCCGGCGCCGACATGAAGGCCGCGGCGAGCAAATAGGGCAGGTATTTTTCGCCGAGCAGGCTGGCGTAGGCGGCGAGGATGGTCCCGGCGACTCCGGCCATGCCGACGACCATCACCGTGAACAATCGCGAGGGCGGCAGCGCCGCGAGATAGGGTCGCACCACCAGCGGCGATTCCGACTGGCCGACGAAAATGTTCGCCGCCGCGCTCAGCGATTCGACGCGGCTGATCCCGGTCACCCAGCCGATCGCCCCGCCGACCCAGCGCACGATGCGCTGCATGATGCCAAGGTAGTAAAGGATCGCGACCAGGCTGGCGAAGAAGATGATCACCGGCAGCGCGGCAATCGCGAAGGTGTGGGCGAGGGGGTTGGCGTCACTCGGCCCGAACAGGAATTCGGTGCCCTTGGTGGCATAGCCGAGCAAATTGGCGACGCCGTTGGACAGGCCCTGGATCGCGGCCCGGCCCCAGCTCGTCCACAGCACCAGGAAGGCGATCGCCGCCTGCAGCGCGAAGGCCGCGCCGACGATCCGCAATTTGATCGCCTTGCGGTTGGTCGAGAGCAGCCAGGCGAGCGCAAGAATGGCGGCGATCCCGGCGATGCCGAGCAGTTTTGGATTCATGACTTAAAGGCTCCCCGCCCTTACCAGACCATGCCTTGCGTAGCGGCTGCGGCGGCGTCGTCCAGCAATTTCAATGCCTCATCCGGGGTCGTCGCGACGAGCAATTGCTGGCGTCGCTTGGCCGACAGGAACCCGCTCTGGTGGGCATGCTCGACGAACTCGATCATCCCGTCCCAGAAGCCATCGACGTTGAGTAGGCAGAACGGCTTCTTGTGGAAGCCGAGCGCATTTTCGCTCCACGCCTCGAACAGTTCGTCGAGCGTGCCGATGCCGCCGGGCAGGCACAGGAAGCCGTCGGACATTTCGCTCATCACCGCCTTGCGCTCACCCATGGTGATGACCCGGTGGAGCTCAGTCAGGCCGGTGTGCGCGACCTCGAGGTGGACCAGCAGCTGCGGGATCACGCCATAGGCCTTGCCGCCAAGCTCGAGCACCCCGTCGGCGACGATCCCCATCAGGCCGAGGCGGCCGCCGCCGTAGACCAGCTCGACGTCATTCCCGACCATCGCCTTGGCTGTCGCGCGCGCGCAATCGGCGTAGACCGGCTCGCTGCCGACCGCCGACCCGCAATACACTGCGAGGCGCTTGATGTGCTTCACAGCGGCACCAACTCGCGCAGGTTCGTCACCGGCCGCGCGCCAAAGTGACCGATGACCTCGGCCGCGCAGGCGGCTCCGGCCTCGAGGCAGACTTCGAGATCGCGCCCGCGGCAGCGGGCCGCGAGGAAGCCGGCGGCGAACAAATCGCCCGCCCCGGTCGTGTCGACCACCTTGGCGACGCTGGCGGCGGCGATTTCGACCCGTCGCCCGCCCTCGACCGCGAGTGCCCCGTCCGCGCCCTTGGTCACGACCAGCGCTTTCACCGCCTGCTGCAACTCGGCGATGCTGTCGTCGAGGCTGTCGCGTCCGGTCAGGTGGCGGATTTCGTCCTCATTGCCGAACAATATGTCGACCGTCCCGGCATCGATCATGCCCATCACGCCCTCGCGCCGCCCGGGGATGCACAGGCTTTCGGACAACGTAAACGCCACCGTCCGCCCGGCGTCGTGGGCGATCTCGGCGGCCTTCAACATCGCCGCGCGCGGCCGCTCGGGTCCCCACAGATAGCCTTCGAGGAAGGTCACCGCGGCCGATCGGATCAGCGCCTCGTCCAACGCTTGCGGGGTCAGCTCGTGGCTTGCCCCGGGCGATGTGTTCATCGTCCGCTGCGCGTCGGGCGTCACCAGGATCAGGCAGCGCCCGGTCGGCGGGCCGTCCGCCAGCGGCGCGGTTTCGAACCGCACGCCGAGCGAAGTCATGTCGTGCGCAAAAATCTCGCCGAGCTGGTCGTTCGCGACCTGGCCGATGAACGCGACGTCGAGCCCGAGCCCGGCGAGCCCGGCCATGCTGTTCGCCGCCGATCCGCCGCTGCTTTCGCGCGCCGGGCCCATCGCTGCATAGAGATCGTCGGCCTCGGCTGTCGTCAGCAGCTGCATCGATCCCTTGGTCAGCCCGCGCTCGACAATGAACGAATCGTCGCAGGTTGCGATCACGTCGACGATCGCATCGCCGATCGCCACCACATCTAAACCGGGAGAAGTCACGGGGGCGTGGCTAGCCGCCGGTTATCATTCGGGTCAATCGCGGGCGGCTTGCGCGGGCGCACAAAGCCGTTACCCCTCGCTACCATGACCACCGAAACCGAAGCCAAAGCGCCCGCCGCGATTCCCTTGTCGCTGTTCGCCCTCGCCATCTTCTACGGCGGCATGGTGTGCATCGCCGGGGTGCTCGGCAACAAGCAGGTCGCGTTGGGCTGGCTCGCCGTCGAAGCCGGCATCTTCGCCTTCCTCCTGCTCGTCGTCACCTCGAGCGCGGTGGCTGAACTTCACGGGCAGGTAACGGCCAAGCGACTGGTGCTCCTCGGGTTCGTGCCGCTGATCGCCTCGGTCTTGCTCAGCATCGTCGTGCTCTCGGTCCCGCCGTCGCCCGACATGGACCCCGACCGGCTCAAGGCGTTCAACACGATGATGAGCGGCACGCCGCGGATCTGGATCGGCGGCATCACCGCTTATGGCATCTCGACCTTCCTCAACGTCACCATCTTCAGCCGCCTCAAGGCCCGCGAGGGCGCCGGGCTGCTGTGGCTGCGCGCGGCGATCGCCAGCGTGCTCAGCCAGATCGTCGACACGCTGATCTTCATCACCATCGCTTTCTACGGCGTGTTCCCGATCGGCGAACTCC
>Ga0268265_10002983_pt1 | contig 12369 bp, 10 predicted proteins | sample KBSSwiS52_FD_190355 | JGI IMG/M metagenome (GOLD analysis project Ga0268265, IMG submission 190355) | Switchgrass rhizosphere microbial communities from Kellogg Biological Station, Michigan, USA - KBS Switchgrass S5-2 (SPAdes) (version 2) | ecosystem: Host-associated > Plants > Roots >... | reverse complement strand
TGATTGGCGACTATTCCGCGTTCGGACCCAAACTCGTGTCGCGCCTCGAAACGGCAGTCGAACGGACGCAAGGCAATCACCGGCTGACCCTCGTCGTCGCGCTCAATTATGGGTCGCGGGCAGAAATCGCTGGAGCGGCGCAGCGGCTCGCCCAAAAGGTCGAGGCCGGTGAGCTTGCTTCGAGCCAGGTCGACGAGGCAGCGCTCGGCGCCGAACTGCAAACGCACGACCTGCCCGATCTCGACTTGCTGATCCGCACATCGGGCGAGGTTCGCCTGTCGAATTTCCTTTTGTGGCAAGCGGCTTACGCGGAATTGCTGTTTCTCGATCTCCTGTGGCCAGACTTCGACGAGGCCGCGTTCGCCGGTGCTGTAGAGCATTTCGCTGGTCGCCACCGCCGCTTCGGCGGGCGGGGGTAGCGGCTTGAACGAGCTCCTCGTCCGGATCGTCTCCGGGGTCATCATGATCTGCATCGCGCTGGCCGCGGCCTACGAGGGGCGGGATTTCTTCGCGCTGCTCGTCGCCGCTGTCGCCGTCGCCATGCTGTGGGAGTGGCGCAACCTGACCAAGGAGTGGGGCTTCAAATGGTCGGTCGGCGGCTTCGCTTATTGCGCCATTCCGGCCATCGCCCTGGTGTGGATCCGCCTGATTGAGGGCCCCGAGCTATTCCCCAAGCTGCTGCTGTGGGTGTTCATCGTCACTTGGGCGACCGACATCGGCGCTTATTTTGTCGGGCGGGCGATCGGCCGTAACAAGCTGGCGCCGACAATCAGCCCCGGGAAGACAATCGAGGGCCTGATTGGCGGCATGGTGGCTGCGGGCTTGCTCGGTGGCGCTTGGGCAATCGAGCAGGGGCTCGGCAAGCCGCTGCTGGTCGCCGCCCCATTGTTCGCGCTCGCGGCCCAGGCTGGCGACCTGTTTGAAAGCTGGATCAAGCGACGCGCTGGCGTGAAGGATTCGGGCCACATCCTGCCGGGGCACGGCGGGTTGCTCGATCGCGTCGATGGCCTGGTGCCCGTCGCTGTCCTAACCGCGCTCGCTCAGCTATCGGGCCTAGCGTGAGGAAAAAGCTCGCAATCCTCGGCGCAACGGGTTCGGTCGGCACATCCACGCTTGACCTCATTGAGCGCAACCCCGAGCGGTTCGAAGTGGTCGCGGTGACTGCTGCAACCAATGTCGAAGCGCTGGCGGACATTGCGCGTCGCACGCACGCGCAGTTGGCGGTTGTCGCCGACGACCGGCGGCTGCGCGACTTGCAGGAGCTGCTGGTGGGCAGCGATTGCCGGGCCGCAGCTGGCGCAGCGGCGTTGCTCGAAGCCGCGACCGGCGAAGCGGAGCTGGTGATCGCCGCGATCGTCGGTTGCGCCGGACTTGAGCCGGTCATGGCCGCGGTCGAGGCGGGACGGACCGTCGCCCTGGCGAACAAGGAAGCGCTGGTCACCGCCGGCGCGCTCATGACGGAAGCAGCCTCCCGGAGCGGGGCGACCCTGCTGCCGATCGACAGCGAGCACAACGCAATCTTCCAATGCATCGCGTGCAGCGAGCGGAGCGACGTCGCGAAGATCATCCTCACTGCCAGCGGCGGTCCTTTCCGCACGGCCTCGCTTGATGAGATGCGCCGGGCCACGCCGGAGCAAGCCGTGGCGCATCCCAATTGGTCGATGGGTGCGAAGATTTCCGTCGATTCGGCGACGATGATGAACAAGGGCCTCGAGCTGATCGAGGCGCACCATTTGTTCGGCCTGCCGTCGCAGCAGATCGAAATTGTCATCCACCCGCAATCGGTAGTCCACTCGCTGGTCGAGTTCGTCGACGGTTCGGTCCTGGCGCAGCTAGGCAGCCCGGATATGCGCATCCCGATTGCATATGCGCTCGCCTGGCCGGAGCGCATGACTACCCCCGCGCAGCGGCTCGACCTGCTGTCGATTGGCAGCCTCGATTTCGAACCGGCTGATATGGAGAGATTTCCTGCGCTTCGGCTGTCGCGTGAGGCGCTGGAAGCAGGGGGCTCGGCGCCGACTGTGCTCAACGCGGCGAATGAGGCGGCGGTGGCCAAATTCCTCTGCGGTGGCATTTCCTTTACGGATATTTCCGCATTGGTCGAACGAGCGCTTGGCGAGAATGACTCGGCGGCGCCTCGCTCGATTGCCGATGTGCTCGAAATCGATCGTTTGACGCGCAGTCGCGTAGAAAGTGCAATGCAGGCCGCCTGATGGAGCTCGCTCACCCGCCGATCTGGATGATCCTTCTCGCTTTCGTCTGCGCGCTGGGTCCGCTCGTCTTCTTTCACGAACTAGGTCATTATCTCGTCGGGCGCCTGTTCAAGGTGCCGGCCGAAGTCTTCTCGATCGGCTTCGGTCCTGAACTGATCGGTTGGACCGACAAGCAGGGTACACGCTGGAAAATCGCGTGGCTGCCGCTCGGCGGCTATGTGAAGTTCGTCGGCGACATGGGGCCAGCCAGCACGCCTGCCGATGAAGACACCATCCCGCCCGAACTGCGCGAGCGCGCGTTCCAGTTCCGGCCCGTGTGGCAGCGGTTCCTGATCGTCCTCGCCGGCCCTGCCGCCAACTTCCTCCTCGCGATCCTGATCTTCACCGCCTTCTTCAGCTTGATCGGCACGCCGCAGACCAATGTCGTGGGTGAGGTGAAGCCCGGCTCACCGGCAGCGGCCGCGGGCATCCTGGCCGGCGACCGCGTCCTCTCGGTCGACGGACAATCGACCTCGACATTCGGCGAGGTCGCCAACCTGGTCGCGCTGCGGCCGGGTGAAATTGTCACCATCGAAGTCGATCACGCGGGCACGGTGAAGGCGCTTCAGACGCACCTTGGCGTCGCCGAGCTGCAGGACCCGACCGGCGCGAAGTTCAGGGGCGGGATACTCGGCATCGCGTCGACGACCGAGGTCCAGCGCCCGGTGTCCGTGTTCCGCGCTGTGCCGATGGCCGTCAGCTACACGGCCCGCATGACGCAGGTGATCTTCGACGGCATCGTGCAGCTGGTCCGCGGCCGGGTTTCCACCGACCAGATCGGCGGACCAATCAAGATCGCCCAGGTCGCGGGCGAGGGCGCGGCGCAGGGGCCATTGGCCTTTGTCAGCCTGCTTGCCTTGCTTTCAATTAATCTCGGATTCATCAACCTCTTGCCAGTCCCGATGTTGGATGGAGGACACCTGTTTTTCTATGCGATCGAGGCGGTTCGCCGCCGCCCGGTCAGCGCGCGAGCGCTCGACTGGGCGTTTCGCGGCGGTCTGGCGCTCATTCTCGCGCTCCTGGTCTTCGCGACCTTTAACGATCTCGGCCTGTGGAACCAGCTTCAGCGCTTGATTGGGTAGGTTGCTTGGGGCAGGGGCTGACGGGCGGGCGTTGCGGCTGAGGGGCGGCCGAATCTTTTAGTTTCAAGGCGGGGACGCGTGATTTCAGGAACCAAGGGCTTCAACCGGCGTGCAGGCGCCGCATTATTGGTCGGAACGATGCTCGGCGGTTGGGGAGTCCCACTGGCGGCCCAGACTGCGCCTGCTGCACCGCCAGCGGCTGACCCACTCCAGCCAGCCCCGGCGGCGCCGGCACCGGTGGCGGCAGCAACGCGGACGATCCGCTCGGTCGCGGTTCGCGGCAACCAGCGGCTCGAGCCGGAGACGATCCGGCAGTACGCCAACCTCGCGCCCGGCACGACCTACACCGCGGAATCGCTCGATCAGGCCTTGAAGGACCTGTACGCGACGCAGCTGTTTGCCGACGTGACGATCAATGGCGGCGACACCGGCGACCTCGTCATCCAGGTTCGCGAGAATCCGGTTATCAACCGCATCATCCTCGAGGGCAACAAGCGCCTCAAGGACGACAAGATTACGCCGGAGATCAAGCTCGCCCCGCGGCAGATCTTCACCCGTTCCGCGGCGCGCGCCGACGTCGAGCGCATCTTGGAGCTGTATCGGCGCCAGGGCCGCTTCGCCGCCCACGTCGAGCCCAAGATTGTCCAGCTCGACCAGAACCGCGTCGATGTCGTGTTCGAAATCTACGAGGGCGACCTCGCCAAGGTCCGCAAGATCAACATCATCGGCAATAAGGAGTTCGGTGACACCCGGCTGGTCAAGGAGATGTACACCAAGCAGGCCGGTGGTTTGCTCGGGTTCATCAAGTCGAACGACACCTATGATCCGGATCGCCTTGCCGCGGACCAGCAGAAGCTGCGCGCCTTCTACCTGACCGAGGGCTATGCCGATTTTCGCGTGGTGTCTGCGCTCGCGGAGCTGACGCCGGACCGCAAGGATTTCGTCATCACCTACGTTGTCGAGGAAGGCCCGCGCTACAAGTTCGGGGCAATCGACGCTGAAAGCGCGCTGCGCGACTTCACCGCGGCGAAGGTCAAATCGCTGGTCACGCTGAAGCCCGGCAGCTGGTTTAACGCCAAGGCAGTTGAGGATTCGGTCACCAAGCTCAACGAGGAAGCCGGCAACCTCGGCTACGCCTTTGCCGATATCAACCCGGCCTACGAACGCGACGCCGACAAGCATGTGATGGGGATCACATTCAAGGTCGGCGAAACGCCGCGGGTTTATGTTGAACGGATCGACATCACGGGTAACACCGTGACGCGCGACAAGGTCATCCGGCGTGAGTTCCGGATCAACGAGGGCGATGCCTTCAACGCCATCAAGCTCAAGCGCAGCCAGGACCGTATCCAAAGCCTCGGCTACTTCCAGGACAAGTTCGAGATCAAGCAGTCGGAAGGCTCGGCGCCCGATCGCGTGGTCCTCGGCGCCAACGTGGAAGAGAAAGCGACCGGTCAGCTGGCGCTCTCGGGTGGCTATTCCAGCCTCGAGAAATTCGTTGTCCAGCTCGCCGTCAGCCAGAACAATTTCATGGGCAAGGGGCAGGAGCTGAACGCGTCAGTCAACTGGTCGCGCTACGCCAAGTCGGTCGAGCTGGGCTTCAACGAGCCTTACTTCCTCGACAAGCCGATCCTGCTTGGTGGATCGATTTATCGCCGTGATTACCGCAGTTTCAATTTCACCAGCGACGGTAGTCGCAACACGACCTATTCCTCGGTCAGCACGGGTGGCGGACTGCGGCTCGGCTTCCCGGTCACAGAATTCACCAGTTTCGCGACGCGATATAACCTGAGCCAGGACAAGATCACGCTCGACAAGACGTCGTTCTACACCGATCCCGATGGCGCCGGACCGCTGGAGCCGGCGTGCGACCCGCTGAAGGCTGGACGCTACCTATGCGACGAAATCGGTTCGCGCATCACGTCGCTGCTCGGTATTTCGGCGGTCTACGACAATACCGACGGCATCCGGCCAACGCGCGGCCAGCGAATTCTTTTCTCACAGGATTTCGCCGGTCTTGGCGGTGACGTCCGTTACATTCGCACCCGGATCGACGCGACCAAGTATCGCGGCTTCGGGGGCGGCTGGGTCGCCTCGGCGCATGGCGAGGGCGGGTACATCCAGGCCCTGCAGAAATCGCCGGGGGCGGGTCGCGATGCGATCCGGCTGACCGACCGGTTCTTCGGGCCGCAGCTACGCGGCTTCGATATCCGCGGCATCGGTCCGCGCATCCAGCGGGTGCTCTACGATCTCGACGGCAATCTCGATTTTGATAATGCCCGGATCACCGACGCCGTCGGCGGCCGCGCTTATTATTTCGGCCGGCTGGAGCTCGAGTTCCCGGTGACGTCCGGTCTCAAGAGCGTCGGCCTGCGTCCGTCGGCGTTCATCGACGCCGGTTCGCTGTGGTCGATCAAGACTCCGCTCCTGACCGATGTCGGAATCATCTGCTCGCCCAACACGGGCGTCGCCGGTGGCCAGCTGCTGCAGGGGGCCGGAACTCATTGCCCGGGCGAGGGCGCGGCCGGTACGTTGCCGGGCGACGACTATTCGCGCAGCGCCGGTTTCAAAGAATTCTTCCTCGGCAATTCGCCGAAGCCACGCTTGTCGATCGGCATCGGGGTCAACTGGACCTCACCTTTCGGCCCGCTCCGCATCGATCTCGCCAAAGCGCTGCTCAAGCAAAAGGGCGACGACACCAAATTGTTCAGCTTCAACGTAGGGACTCAATTCTGATGAAATATCTTCTGGTTTCGGCCGCTTTTGCGGCTTCTGCGCTTGTTCCGACTGCAGCGATGGCTCAGGCCGTGCCCGGCGCAATCGTGGTCGTGGTGGACTCGAACCGCGCCGCGAACGAGTGCAACGCGTGCAAGACTGCGGCGGCTTCGCTGCGCAGCCAGGCACAGTCGTTTGACACGCGCCGGACCACGCTCAACAATCAGCTCGGGCCGGAGCGCAAGGCAATCCAGACTGCCGTCGATGCCCTTGGCAGCAAGCAGCCGGATGCCGCGCTCCAGACGCGCATCAAGGCGTTCCAGACCAAGGCCCAAGCCGCCGAGCAGGAACTCGCCGCGACCCAGCAGCGGCTGCAGTCGGTCAACGTCAACATCCTCAAGCAGATCAAGGAAAAGCTCGACCCGGCGGTGCAGACGGTGATGACCCGCCGCGGCGCCAACCTTGCGATCGAGACTGACAACACGCTCGCTCACGGTGCTTCGCTGGACGTTACGAACGAGGTCATCGCGCAACTGAACGCGACGCTCTCATCGGTGAGCGCGACGCCGATGCCGCAGCAGACCACGGCTCCTAGCCGCTAAGGCCTGAATGACCGACCAACCGGCCAGCGCCGTCATCGGCCCGCTCGATATCCGACGGGTGATGGCGGCGCTGCCGCATCGCTATCCGATGCTGCTGGTCGACCGGGTCGAAAGCCTCGATCCGGAGAAGGGGATCGTCGCGATCAAGGCGGTCTCGATGAACGAGGAATTCTTCCAGGGCCACTTCCCGGGACGGCCGATCATGCCCGGCGTGCTTCAGGTCGAAGCGCTGGCGCAGGCGGCGGGCGTGCTGGCGGTCGAGGCGCTCGGCCTCGCCGGCTCAGGCAAGCTCGTCTATTTCATGTCGATCGACAACGTGAAATTCCGCAGGCCGGTCGAGCCGGGCTGCCTGCTCCGGCTCGAGGTCGAATTCCTTCAGAAACGGTCGCGCGTGTGCAAGTTCACCGGCCGCGCCACGCTCGATGGCGAAATCGCCACCGAGTGCGAATTCACGGCGATGATCGCCGATCCGCCAGCCTGATCCCGGCGAATAGTCCGCGGCCTTCGGTCCGATAGCTGAAGACGTCCTGATATTTTTGGTCGAGCAGGTTCGAACCCCGCGCGAATAGCTCGAGTCCGGGCCGCACGGCGTAAGCGATGCGAGCATCCGCCAACCAGTAGGAGCCAAGCGCGACCCGGTCGAACGGGAAGGTGTCGCGGTTGTCGAGGTGCCGCCCGACATAGGCCAGCGACGCGCCATAGGTCAGGCGTCCCGACCCACCGTCCAGCGCGACCGCACCGCTATGCTTGGGCCGCCGCGTTTCGGTCAGTTGCGCGCCTGTCAGCGAATCGGGCTGCGTGGCGTGGAGATAGGCGTAATTGGCCGACAGGCGGAGCGCCTTCGAAACACTCCAGTCGACCGTTGCCTCGACGCCTTCGCGCCGGCTGCTCCCGTTGGCGTTAAGCGCACTGTCGAACGTCGCATTGCTGACGATCTCGTCGTGCAGGCGCTGCCGGTAGCCGGTCAGCGTCGCGCCGACCGCACCGCGCCGATAGCGCAGCGACAACTCATATCCGCGCGAACTCTCCGGCTTCAGGTCCGGGTTACCGACATAGCTGCCGGGGAAGAAACCGTAGAGATCGAAGAAGGTCGGCTGGGCGATCCCCTCGGCGTAGGAGCCGGCAACGCTAAAGCCGCCACCGAGCTTGCCGAGCAGCGACGCGCGGAGGTTCGTTGAATCCTTGAAGCGGTTGAAGCGATCGCGCCGCACGGCGACGTCGCCGGTAATCGGGCCACCTTCGGCGCGCCATTCGGCGGTGAGCGCTTCCCGGCGGCGGGAGCGGTCCTGATCGGTGAATCCACCAAAGGCGGTGTCGCGCGCGTGGAATGTCTCGCGTTCCGTGTCGGCCGCGACAATCAAGCGGTGAGCGATATTGCCTGTCTGGAAGGCGCGCTCGACCTGTGCGGCAATCAGCCGCCGGTCGCCACGCGTCCGGTTCTGCTGGACGCCATCGAGATAATTGCGGTTCGATGAGCCGAGCAGGGTGCCGGAGACTTGCGCGCGCCACGGCGTCTCGTCGGTGCCAATGCTCGCCCACAACCGGCCGGCGCCGAGCCGGTTGCGGCTGCTGTCGAGCGTATCGACATGAGCGCCGGTCAGGAAATCGAACCCGTCGAATTCCGAGCGGCCGCTAAGGCCGATCGCGGAGGCGCCGAGTTCAATGTTCTGCGCCGGGCGCCAGGTGGCCTTGAGGCGCCCGGAAAGGTTGCGATAGCCGTCGCGGTCGCCCGGACCGGTCACGCTGTTCACGCCCGTTGCGCGCTGGAATCCGACGGCGCCCCCGATGCTTGCTTCCCTGGTGGTCAGCGACCCCGAGCCGCTGGCGCGAACAAGGCCGAAAGATCCGGCTTCGCCCCGCACGGCATAGCCGGGCTCGTCGGCCACGCCGTTGACGGCAATGACCCCGCCGATGGCTTCGGAGCCCCACAGCGCCGATTGCGGCCCGCGCACAACCTCGATCCGCGAGGCCAGGTCGGCATTGAGGATCTCGAACCGGGGCGTGTCACCGGACGCCGGATCGTCAATCTTGATGCCGTCGACGAATAGCAGGGTGTGATTGGCTTCGGCCCCGCGGATGCGCACTTCCGTCAGCGAACCTGCCGGCCCGGAGGTCGCAACCGCCGCCGAGGGGGTGAGCCGCAGCAGGGCGCTGATGCCAGGCTCGTCGAGACGCTGGATTTGCTCTCTGTCGAGAATGGTGACGCTGGCTGGTGTCTCGGCTTCGCTGACTGGGGCGCGCGAGGCGGTAATGACGATCTGGTTGGTATCGATTGGTAGAGCAGGCATGGATTCCTCCGTTGACGAACAAAAGCCGTCACAGAGGGACTCCCCGCCCGAGGGCAGGTTGGGCCCACGCCCCGCGGCTGGTCCCGGCCGGGGAAACGGACGACGGACCAAGGCAGGTTCCTGACTTCGCCGGATGCGATCCGGCTTCACAGTTGCGGGCACAGCGCCGGATTTTCGCCGGCTTCCCTTTGAACCGCCCCCGCCGGACTCGCGTCCGTGGGCGGCACCCTGGTCGGCTGCCGTGCTAGGGACTGTCGCGCTGGGCTGTCAAATCGCATCTGCGGCGCTATGGAGACCGAATGAACGTGCGCGTCTTCGCCTTGCTGTCCGCCATCCTCACCGCCGCCGCGCTGCGGCTGGTGCCGCATCCGCCCAATTTCACGCCGATCGGCGCCATGGCGCTGTTCAGCGGCGCCTATCTCGGGCGCAGAGGCGCCGTCGCATTGATCGCGCCGCTTGCTGCGCTGTTGCTGAGCGACCTGGTGCTTGGCTTCTATCACGGGATGCTGACCGTCTACTTCAGCGTCGCGCTAATTACGGTGCTGGGCGCCTTGGCGTTGAAGCAGAAGTCACCGCTCCGCATCGGCGGTGCGGCGCTCGCCAGTTCTGTCCTGTTCTTCTTGCTGACCAACTTCGGCATGTGGCTGTCGAGCGGCTTTTACCCGCTGACCGTCGCCGGGCTCGAGGCGTGCTTTGTCGCCGCCATCCCGTTCTTCCAGAATACGGTTGCGGGCGACCTGTTCTACGTGACCTTGCTATTCGGCGGCTTCGCGCTGCTCGAGCGGTCGGTGCCGTCGCTGCGGCCGCAGGCTGCCTGACCCGCCATTTGTTGCCAATTTCGCCCGCCGCCTGTAAGGGCGCGCGTTCAACCTTCGGCAGCTGGTCGGAAACCAGCGGCTAACCCGAGGAAAACAAAGATGAAGTCCGGTATCCACCCCGATTATCACATGATCACCGTCGAAATGACCGACGGGACCAAGTTCCAGACCCGTTCGACCTGGGGCAAGGAGGGGGACACGCTCCACCTCGATATCGACCCGACGGTGCACCCGGCCTGGACCGGCGGCAACCAGAAGCTGCTCGACGCGGGCGGACAGGTTGCGCGCTTCAATAAGCGCTTCGGCGGCCTTTCCCTCGGCAAGAAGTAAGCTGCAGCCGTTTCACGATCCGCAGCATCGGTTTCCGGTCGCTCCGCGGATTGAGACGGAGCGGCTGGTGTTGCGCGCGTTCGATCTGCGCGACCTCGATTATTTCTTCGAATTCTTCGGCGACGCCGCTGCGAGCGAGCATGTCGGCGGCCCGAGCAATCATGAGGACACGTGGCGGCGCATGCTGGCCGGCGCGGCTTTGTGGTCGCTAACCGGCATCGGCATGTGGTCGATCGCCCGGCGCGAGGACGACCGGGCGATTGGCCATGGCGGGTTCTTCGATTTCCTCCGCACCTGCGATCCGCCGCTCGCTGGCAAGGTCGAGATGGGCTGGATTCTCGCCGCGGAAGCGCACGGGCAGGGCCTGGCGAGCGAAGCCTGCGTGGCGATGCTCGCCTGGTTCGGGCAGCAGTTCGGCGCGCATGACATCTGGGCGCTGATTTCACCCGGCAACGAGCCATCGATGAAGCTGGCCCGCAAGCTTGGTTTCGAGCGGCAACCGGATGGTGTTTATCGCGACCAGCCGCAGACCTACTGGCTGTTACCAGCCGCCACCGCCGCCGCCGCCGCCGCCACCGCCTGACGAACCGCCGCCGCCCGAGCCGCTGCTCGAGCCAGGCGCAGTCGAGGCTGAACTGACGATGCTCGAAAGGTTCGAGCCGACGTCGTTCACGAAGCCGGTTGGGTTATCCCACGGATTGCCGCTGCCCGAATACCAGAGGAAACCTTGCTGCTGCGCGCCCGGCGTTGCGGCAGCGGCTGCAAGCACGCTCTGGAAGCGGTCCGCCCAGCGATTCTCGACGCCCAGCGCGATTGCATAGGGGAGGTACTTCTCGAACACTTCCGGCGTGTCCTCCGGCGCAGTCATGCGGTCGAGCCGCTCGCGCTCGGTAATCGAGAGATATTGCTTGAAGCCGGCAATCCGGTCGAGGACCGCGCGGCCCTCCTTGGTTGGCGCCGAAATCCACCAGCCGCAACTGACGACCAGCGGCAGCGCCAGGAAGGGAAGGATCATCGGGAAGCCCATCCCGCTCTCCACCGCGTCGGCGAAGAGCGGGAAACCGATGACCGAAGCGACAGCGACGGCTGCCAGGACAATCGCCGAAAACAGGCACTTACCGGCCGTGGACGAACCGTGGATCACGAACGAGAGGAGCACGGCGACGACAATTGCGCCGAGCGTAGCGACGATCTGCCACGGCGACGCGGCGTCGTTGGCAAGCCCGATCGCCGCAGCAGTCACCCACAAAGCGGCAAAGAACAGCAGTAGTCCGGCCAGCAGCCAACCGGCGTTCCGCTTGAACATCTTCTCATCATATTGTTCCTTAAGAACATCCGACAAACCCTTCCGGGCAGCCTGGAATTTGGGATATTCTTTCTGGACCATCATGATCGACTCGCCGGTCATTGCCAGTTTGCTGAGCGCCGCTTCCTCTTCCGGAGGGAGGGGCGTTGCGCTCGACAGGCGCTCGATCCTCGTTTTGTCCTTGGAGAACCAGCCGCCTTCTTCCTCGACCATCTTGATGTGGCCGCGCACGCCCATGTCGACGAGGGCGGCCGCGAAGCTGCGGTTATCCGCGCCCATCTTGGTGATGTAACGCATCCCCGCCGGCGTCAGCTCGTCTGGCGGTGAGAAGAGCGGAACCACCGTTCCCGGGCGGGGATCGCGCCCGACCCGCCGGTACGCGGTCCAGAAATAACCGATCAGGCCAAGCAGCGCGGCGGCGCCAGTAATTGGCGGGCCATTATCGCGAATCCATTGCACCAGCTTGCTGCTCGGCGGCGGAGCGGCGACAACCCCTTTCGGGAAGGCCACCGCGACCGTCAGCCCTTCATAGGAGCTGAGCGGTTGCGTTGTGCGCCAGGCGATTTGCCCGGGTTGTTCGTCGAAGACTTCGGCGGTGGACCCGGTTGCGCCCTGCGGTCCGGTGTACGACGACCGCTGACCAAGCTTGACCGGGTCCGGCAGGTGGATGTGCACGTCGGCAGCGTCGATCGGGAATATCCAGCCGTTGCCGGTGACGTTCCAATACAGCTCGTCATAGCCGTTGAAGAAGCCGATTTCCCGGGTCGCCCGATAGTGCAGCACATAGCGGTGATCGCCCGTGGCGACGAAATTGTCGGGATCGCCGAGCTTGACCCGCTTGCCGTTGCGGATCAGCTCAACCTTGGACTGCACGGGCGCGCCGTCGAGGGTCGCGCTGTCGAAGGTGAAGCCGACGTGGACGGCACCCCCGAACCGATTCTTGTAGCGCGTCGGAAAGTCGCGGAAGATGCCATGG
>Ga0268265_10002982_pt1 | contig 12376 bp, 9 predicted proteins | sample KBSSwiS52_FD_190355 | JGI IMG/M metagenome (GOLD analysis project Ga0268265, IMG submission 190355) | Switchgrass rhizosphere microbial communities from Kellogg Biological Station, Michigan, USA - KBS Switchgrass S5-2 (SPAdes) (version 2) | ecosystem: Host-associated > Plants > Roots >... | reverse complement strand
GAATCCGCTGTTCGCGCGGGCAATCGCGAACAGCGGAAGGTGATCGCCAAGGCTACTTCACCGTGATTCGACGCGGCTGCGCCTTCGGTTGCTTCGGAATCACAATCTCCAACACGCCATTGCGGCCGGTTGCATTCACATTGTCCGCATCGGCCGTATCCGGCAGGATAAAGCGGCGATGGAATCGGCCGAGCCGGCGCTCGAGCCGCTGCTGTTGCGGTTGTTCCGCCCCGTTGGTTCCGACGGCCTTTTCTTCACTGCGAGTTCCAGAGACCGTCAAGACTCCATTGTCCAATGTAATTTCCACGTCCTTGGGATCGACGCCGGGAACATCCAACAGCAACTGAAAGCGGTTCGAGAACTCACGCACATCGACCGCCGGACTCCACTCCGAAGTCGCGCTGTTGCTGTCGGTATCGCTCAGGTTGCCGAACACCCGATTGATCTCGTTTTGCAGCTGAGAGACCACATTCCAGGGTTCATAACGTACAACGGCCATGGCACTTCCTCCTATGTCAGCACGGTGTTACACGAGGTTGGTATGGGCAACCGGGTTGCCTTCCGCGCCATATAGGGCGTGCCGGCCGGAGTTCAAGGGGCCCTGCACCGCTGCCGCCTCTTGAACTTATCGCGCTCTGAATATCATTGGCACTCGTGCATGCTGGGTGCCAATCTCGGCAAGGGATACCTTTCGGATCAATGAGTTAGGATGTAACGCATCGAATTGTGGAGGACAATACGATGGACAGACGCCGCTTTCGCAGGTCGCTCCAAGCTGAGCAATTGGAGCAGGCCCGGATGTTGGGATGGACTCTATTGATGATGTTTGTAGTGGTCCAGATCGGGACGGGGTGAGGAGGCAAATCGCAACAGGCCCCGTTGCGCCGGCAGCGCGCGGGGCCCGTGTTGCTTTAGTGTGACATCGCTGCCCGCTCGTCGGAATGCGGCATTGTCCACTCCGTTGTGTCGGATGTTGAGGTCGTTTCTCGGCTGAGCGCAAAGATCGGAAGACGGCCGCAGCGACTCCACTGTGCGGGATTTCTGGCTAATCCGTACGGCAGTCCGCGCAGATTACCGGGCGCGCGCAGATCGTAGATCCAAGCATCCTGAGGTAATCGTCCAAGCCAACCGCGGATTTCTCTCAGGCTGCGCGACGCGACGTATACATGAATCGCGTGGGCATAGCGGCGCAACCAAACGCGCCGGGCCTGGGCGGCTAACGTGACGTTCCACAGCGAGGCATGTCCGGGACGGCTGTAGTGATCGAGCCGCCTCAGAAAGTCCTGCAATCTCCGATCAATGTACACAGCGACGCGCCGATCCGGGTCGATGCACCATACCGGACCTGGCAGTCCGCGTGTTCTGCCTGCTTCGGCAACCCAACGCCGACCTTCATCATCGACGGCCAACGTCAAGCAGGGTCGAAACAGGGCCAATGGCTCTTCCGGATGCCAACAACCGGTGAAATCGATGTTCCCGATGGGCGTGCCGGACAGGCCGCAGGTGGTCTGCAGGAGTTGACGCATTTCGGCGGTGAAAAATCCCTGCCACCGGGCGCTGATGTGGCGCAGCGATTCAGGCTGGATGCCCGGCAGCGCGACCATGTGTTGTAAGTGGGTCACAACGCTGCCGCGGCGGACGGCGGGAGAAGGCACTGATGTGTCTCGGGTCGACATGATGAGTACCTCATTGAACAGCTATGTTGAGTTAACCAATCTCCTCGAGTTTGCGATGAGAAATTCTACGTACGGGGATGCGTTTTTCAAGGGGGAATGAGCTGTGGAAATCTGTGCGATCGCCACCAGTTAAGCCGCCTTCATTGCGGCGGCGACGAGGAGAGATGGGTGAGCGCGAACGAACTGATCGGCACTACGCTGTTGCTCTACGGCTTGATCAATCCGATTGGGGTCATTCCGGTCTACCTGGGTCTGGTGCAGCGGATTGCGCCGGAAGCTGCACATCGGATAGTGGTCGTCGCCGCCGTGGCGGTCGCCTGCCTGTTGGCGACGGCCGCCGCTTTCGGTCGCCAGATCCTGAGCTTCTTCAATGTGGGTCTGGATGCTTTCCGGATTGCCGGCGGCCTACTCACTCTGCTGATCGCTTTCGAGATGTTCCGCGCCCACTATGGCGCCTTTACGCAGACGTTCGAGGAGCGCGCCGAGGCGGAGTCCGACGTGAGTGCCATTGCGATCACACCTCTCGCATTTCCTCTACTGGTGGGGCCGGCTGAGATGAGCGTCATGATTACGCTGTCCAACGGTCATGCGCAGCCATTCCACAAGCTCTTCCTCGTTGTGGCGGCGGCATTGGCGACGAGTATGGTGGCGGTCACATTGTGGCTCGCCTCACCGATCAAGCGCGTGTTGGGAAGTACAGGGATCAATGTGGCCACTCGCTTGATGGCGCTCATCGTGGCCTCCGTAGCGGTTGATTTCATCGTGACCGGGTTGAGGAATATGTTAGGCGGGATATTCGTTTCATCGCAACCATAAAAGGTGGACGAGCCACCACGTCGCAGCGGCGATCAGGGCCGCGGCGGGGATCGTAACGACCCACGCGACTACAATGCCGCGCGCGACTCCCCAGCGGACTGCTGAAATTCTCTGCGTTGCTCCGACTCCAATGATGGCCCCTGTGATGGTATGGGTGGTTGATACCGGCACTCCCAGACTGGAAGCCAGAAACAACGTCAAGGCGCCTCCGGTCTCAGCCGCAAATCCACCGACAGGCTTGAGTTTGGTAATCCGCTGTCCCATCGTCTTCACGATGCGCCATCCGCCCAGCAACGTACCGAGCGCCATCGCACTGTAACAACTCAAAACAACCCACAATGGCAGTTGATCGCGCGAGGTGACGTGAGCGGAAATCAGTATCAGCCAGATGAGGCCCATGGTCTTCTGCGCATCGTTACTGCCGTGGCCGATGCTGTAAAGAGCCGAAGACACCAGTTGCAGCCGGCGGAACCACACATCGACGAAGTAGGGCGAGCGTCGGAAGAACAACCAGGACACCGCAACCAGAATCAGTCCTCCCAGCAACAGCCCGAGCAGCGGCGAGAGTACGATGAAGATCAGTGTCTTGGAGATTCCTGCCAACACCAACGGGGCTGTCCCCGCCTTGGCCATGCCTGCGCCGACCATGCCGCCAATGAGCGCGTGGGAGGAACTGGTCGGCAGCCCGTAGTACCAGGTGATCAGATCCCAGAGAATCGCGCCGGCCAGCGCGCTGGAAATCACCGCAGCATCGACAAACTCCGGCGCCAGAATCCCCTTGCCGACGGTGGCTGCAACATGCAGCTTGAAAATCGCGAATGCCACGAAGTTGAACATCGCGGCCCAGGCGACCGCCTGATACGGTCGCAATACGCCGGTTGAAACGACGGTAGCAATCGAATTCGCCGCGTCATGAAATCCATTCAGAAAGTCGAATGTCAGGGCGAGCCCGATCAGGATCACGAGCACCGGGAAGCTGATGGAGAGGTCCATGCTCAGTGGGTCAGCTTGGATGTGAGGTCAGGCATTTTCCAGGACCACGCCTTCGATGATATTGGCGACGTCCTCACACCGATCGGTCGCCGACTCCAGCAACTGATACACCGTCTCGAGCTTCATGAGTTGCCTCACATCGCTTTCTTCACGGAACAGTTTTGAAAGCGCCGTACGCATCACGCGGTCTGCCTCCGACTCGAGGCGGTCGATCTCATTGCACAGACTGAGCGCCTGAGCGGACTGGGACATGTCAGAAAGCAAGCCCACGGCCTTCTGCATCCTCAGACAGCACTCGTGAACCAGGTCGGCGAGCTCACAGGCCTCAGGAGTGAGGTTGCGAACGTCGTACAACTGGAAGGACTCCGCTGTGTCCTGGATCAAATCCAGTACATCGTCCATCCGCGAAATCAGACGATGGATGTCTTCCCGGTCCAACGGAGTGACGAACGTTCGGTGCAGAAGCGCGACCGTCTCATGCGTGATGCTGTCCGCCCGATTCTCGATCTCGAGGATCTGGTTGATGCGCTCCTCGCGCTTGCGCTCGTCGCGGGTGAAGCCCCTCAGCAGCTCGGCAAGCACGGCACTGCCGGCGACGACCAACTGAGCATGCTGATCGAACAGCTCGAAGAATTTCGGTTCACGTGGCATCAGCCTGGAAAGAAATAGCACCGTGCGACCCTCCGCTGCCCATGGTGGAGCATAGCGTGAAGCGCCCAGGTGGGGTATCAGTCACGCTCGCCGCAGCTGCCACTGCTGCGGCGAGCGTTCACCACCGCCCTCTCACCGATCCTGACAAACGGAAGGCCGAAGTGGTTTTCGGGATGGGCAACGCGGTTTCAGTGCCCGAATAGACTCAAGAACGCAGCGCCCGGCGTACCCAGACCGGTCACATTGTCCCAACCCGCATGGGTGCTCTGGGAGGTCGAACCGGAATAGTCATCGAAGGTACGGAGCTTGTCGGCCGTGCCTGCGCTGGCATCAACGCCATTGTTGTAGTTGCGACGTGCGACCGCCGTTTTAACCGAGCCGACGTCATAGAACCCGTTCGGATGGGCGTAGAACAGCGGATTGGCAAAGCCGTGCGGGTGGCCGGCTGACTGGTCCGCCAGCGCCATGATGCCCGCAAATAGCGGGCTCGCGAGGCTCGTCCCGCCGATGCGATATTCGTCGTAGCGCACGCCTTCGGGAAAAGTTTGTGTTTGACCGACCAGCAACCCGGTTTGCGGATCGGCGAGAGCGGCGACATCCGGGACGCCTCGCCCCTTCAAACCCAGTCCTTGTTGATAGGCAGGTGTGCTGAAAACAGCACTGACACCGCCGCCGGCGCCATACAACCAACCTGTTCGCGTACACACGAGCGTTGCGCTGTTGCAGGCGTAGTCGCTCGTGCCCCAACCGGTTTCGATCACGCGCTGGTTGCCTGAACCGACACCGAGCGCCGTGCCTCCAACGGCCGTGACCCAAGGGCTGGATGCGGGCCAGTCGGTCGTCGCAAATCCAAACGTGCTCGATTCATCGCCGTTGTCACCGGAGGAGAAATAGACGCCGATTCCCTCGATGGCCGCCTGTATGAGCGTGTCTTCAACCGGTTTTACATAACCCGGCGGTAGGAACTCGGTGGTTGAGAACCCATACGAGTTGGTCACGATCTGTGCCAAATGCTGATCGACGACGTGATTGAGCGCGGCATCCAGATCCTGTCGGTTGTTGGGTGCCCCGACATAGACAATCTTGGCACCGGGTGCCATTCCGTGGACCGCCTCCACGTCCAGGGTTTCCTCGCCGTACCATCCCTGTGGGTCTTGCTGGGGATTCTGTGGACGCTTGTACGTGCCGGGGGCCACGACCTGCACCAGTTGAGATGGGTTCATGGTCGGCAGGCCACGATTGATGGACCATTGATTGACGTCCGCCAGAATGGTCGGCGAGGCATAGGCGTCAATGATCGCCACCGTCTGTCCGGATCCATCGAGCCCCGATCCGGCCAGGCCGTATGCGCCCTTGATCTGATCGGGGGTGTAGCCCTTCACTGTCCACGGCACGTTGCTCAATGGAACCGCGGTAAACCCGGCCGGGAAAGCATAGGGGGAGAGAATCTCCGCCCAGAAGTTGGATAGCGGGGGTGCATTGCGAAATCCCCCTGAAGGGGGCGCTTTCGAATCGGCTCGACGATAACTCTGTACAAACTGATAACTCTCATCCAGTCCGATGACCGACTTCACCGTCGCGGCCAATTCCGCAGGGACCGACAGATCCGATGTCGGTGAGCGAAGCGCGTGGCCCTGTATGTTGTAAATGCCGAACGGCGAACCAAACGCCGCTTGTGCCTGAGCTACGGTGCCCTCGGCGTTGATGTAGTGGTTGTTCTGAGGGATGTAGGTGACGTCGAAGCCCTGGCTTTTGAGCCAATTCCGCACTTTGGCGGTGTCCGCGGCGGAGGGCGCGAAACGGCTGCGAAACTGATTCGGGGTGAGATATTGCCCGTACGAGCTGCTGTGCGGATCGGTTACCGCTTGCGCAAGACTCACCGCGGCGTCCGGGTCGGTCCAACCGAGATAGACGCGAAAGCCCACTGCGGTCTGGGGATCCGCCGCGCTCTGCGGTTTGTTTGACTTCGCCCAACCTGGAACGCTTCCCTGAAGCGTACTCGTCTCATGTGATGTCGTTGCCGCGCTCACGCTGCTCACGGCCAAGAGAATGCTGACTGACAGAGCTTTCATGTTCTTGCTCCCCTGAGAGTGGCCCTAGTGAGTGAAATCGTCTCACAGGTGGTAGCCAAATTACCAATCGCGGCGTATTCTGCCCGCGCAGATAACAAGTCAACGCGCTGCGGCTCGGTGGGAAGTCGACATTCGGCGCCGAGGAATGCTCAACCGCTCGGGCTCAGCTCGAGGGTGTGTCGCTGCGCAAAAAACCGACTGGGAGAGCATTCCATGAAAATGCATTCTGTTGGAATTGGCGCCTCAGCGGCGGCCGTATCGGTCTCGGTCCTGTGCGCACTGTCGGCCCCGACCGCCCATGCGGACGGCACGCCCCGACCGCAACCCATGTACAGCGATGCGCAACTCATTTCGTCCAGCGCGACACCGCCCACCGAAGCGCAGTGTGAATCGGTCGGCCGGCGTTGCTTCAACCCGCAGTCGACCCAGGCGGCCTATCGGCTCGCGCCCCTGTACGCGCAGGGACTCACCGGTGCGGGGCAGACCATCGCGATCGTCGACTCGTTTGGCAGCGACACGATTGCCCATGATCTGCATGTGTACAACCAGGCCTTCGGGCTCCAACCCATGTGCGGCGAGGAGGGTGTGACCTGCGCGCCGGGTATGCCCAAGTTCACTCAACTGTCATTGCAGGGGTCGCCAGCCACGAAAGCACCGCCGCCCACGAGCAAGAGTCCCGCGCAGGAGGACAAGTCGGCGTGGGCCCTCGAGGTGTCTCTGGATGTTGAGACCGCGCATGCGATTGCCCCGATGGCCAACATCATTCTCGTGACCACACCGACTGCTGAAACATTAGGTGTGCAGGGTTTTCCGCAAATGATGGCGGCGGAAGACTATATCGTTCAGAACCATCTCGCCGCGGTGATCTCGATGAGTCTGGGAGCCGCTGAGGAGTCCTTCGCGAGCACGCAATCGCTGCTCAATCTGCGCTATGCATTCACACACGCCGCGCAGAATGGGGTCACGGTGCTGGCCGCCTCGGGCGATGGCGGGACCGAAAACGGCAAGAAGAATCCGGTCGGGAAAGGCGGATCGGTGATCCCGTTTCCGACCGTCGGCTGGCCAGCATCGGACCCGCTCGTCACGGGTATCGGTGGGACCTATCTATGCACGAATGCAAACGCAGCCGCGAATGGACCCAGAGTCGTGACGGGAGGGCCGCCGGCGAGCTGCGCCTCCCATCCGGGTGAAGCCGAAGTGGGCTGGACGTTCTCGGGAGGTGGGTTCAGCCACGTATTCGCCAAACCAACCTATCAGAACGTACTTCCCGCGGGATCGACTGCCATCACCACGACCCGCGGCGTACCGGATGTTGCTTTCCAAGCCAGCGCCGGAACCGGGGCTCTGGTCTACATTACGCTGCCCCCTGACGGTAACAGTGGTCTCATTTGCGGTTCACTACCCTGCAGCACCGGCTGGTACGACATCGGCGGCACGTCGCTGTCGACACCACAGTGGGCGGGACTCATCGCCATCGCAGCCCAACTCAACGGCGGCGGGCTGGGTCCGATCAATTCCGCTCTCTACAAGATCGGCGCGAACCCGGCACGTTATGCGCAGGACTTTTATGACATCACGAGCGGTTTGAACCAGGCCGATCCCGCAGTTCCCGGCTATCCGGCGACGGCGGGTTGGGACCCGATCACGGGCCTCGGGTCCCCGAACGCGGCGAATCTGATTCCGGATCTAGTGGCGGCGGTGCACGGAAACTAGACCAGACGGTGTCATGACGGGTCTGCGGCGGGTCGTGATATCGTCCCGCCAAAATGGATCGCTACTGGTCTCTCCAGGGCCGCCTTTCGCCGCCCGTATTCCGGGTCGCTCTCCTGGAGCGTCCCGCGCTCGCACGCCTGCTGAACGAAGGACTCGCGCATAAGGCTGTGCTCGTCGCTGCGCCCGCCGGTTACGGCAAAACAGCGCTCCTGTCGCAGTGGCGAGCGGTTCTGCAGTCCCGCGCCATCCCCTGCGCCTGGATCACCCTTGCGCCATCCGATAACGATCCGGCGCAACTCCTCACCTTCATAATCATGAGCCTGCTCACCGCCGGCGTACCGCTCGGCACGCTCGAGCATCTGGCGGAGCAGTGGTTCGCGGACACGCCGGTTGAGGCCGCCGTGGCAAGCCTCATTGCCCAACTGGCGCAGGAGCACCGCCCGCTGGTTATCTTCATTGACGACGTTCACAACGCGCCGCGGGCCGTAGCACAGAAGGTGTTGGTTCCGCTCCTGCAGTCCGGCCTGGCCCACATCCACTTCGTGCTGGCGGGAAGGGGCCGCGCCCCCGTGCCGTTGGCAAACCTGAGATCTCGCGGTGACCTGCTGTCACTCGAAGCGGATGCCCTGCGTTTTGATGACGCAGCGCTGGCTGCTCTGCTGCCGCGACTGACGGCAGCCCAACGGGAATTGCTGAGCACACGCACGCAGGGCTGGCCCGTGGCGTTGCAACTGGCGCGTCTGTGGCTGGAGGCGAAGCCCGAGCGGGTTGAGTTGATCGAAGGGTTTTCCGGCCACACCACGGAGGTCGCGGAATTCCTGACCGAACAGGTGCTGGCGGACCTGCCGCCCGCCATCTCCAACACACTCGAGTTGACTTCGCCACTGGACGCCTTGTGTGCGGAAGTAGCGGCAGCCATTACCGGAGAATGCGATTCCTGGCAGCAACTGATCGAACACCCCTCGCTGGTGCATCTGGTAGTGCCCCTGGATGAGGACCGCTCGTGGTACAGGCTGCACCCGCTCCTGACCGACCATCTTCGCGATCGTCTGCACCAACGCGCTCCCGCTCTGGAAACTCAATGTCACTCCCGGGCATCAGCCTGGTTCGAGGACAACAACATGCGTGTGGAGGCAGTCCGCCATGCCGCGGCCGCGGGTGATGTCGCACGCGCTGCCGCGTTGGTGGAGAAAGCGGGCGGTTGGCGGCTGGTCATTTTTGGCGGCTCGAGCCTGATGCGCGCGCTGTTGGCAGAAATCCCCGCCAATCGCCTGGCAGAATTTCCCCGTGTCGAGCTGTATCGCGCTCTACTGGACGCCAAGCGCGGCGCTCTGCGGGCTGCCCGGGCTCATTTCGAGGAGGCGTTCCGTATCCTGACGCGGCAGGGGAATGCCCCCTCTCCGGCAACGCCCACGGGCCGGGATCTGCTCGTCACCCGCCACCTGTTGGGGCGCTATCAGGACCTGCCGCTGCAAGCCGGGGACCTCGACGCGCTCGATGCGGAGCTCGCACAGGTGGATGAGGTCGAGGACGATCTCGTCAGGGCCGCGCTGCTCAACACGGGATGTTTGATAGGCCTGGGGCTGGGCGAGATGCACGCGGCCCGCCGCGCCTGCGAGCGCGCTGTGGCCGAAATGCGTCGACTCGGTGCCGTGCTCGGAGTCAACTACTGCACTCTGCACCTGGGGCTCGCCACGCTGCACCTGGGACACCGTCGCGAAGCGGAAGCCATGTTTCGCGAAGCAACGGAGCTGGCCGAGGAGAATTTCGGAATCGACAGCGGCCTGCGAGCTGCTGCCGATGTGCATCTGGCGGTTGCGTTGGTGAAGCGTGGGGACCTGGAGAGCGCCGCCCAACTGTTCAATCGATCGCTGACCCAGGTGGAGACCCTGGATGGCTGGCTCGATGTCTATGCCGAGTCGTATGAGGCTGCCATCGCCCTGGCGCTGGCCAACGGGGACAGCGAGCTCGCGGCAAGCTACCTGCGCCGCGCAACAGCCACCGCTGAACGCCGCAACCTCCCGCGCCTCGCATCACTCTCCACCGCCCTGCGAGCGCGAACCCTGCTGCGTTCGGGACATCTCGGTGAAGCAAGGAAGCAACTCGGTGCTCATCAGCAGCAATGGCAGAACGAGCCTTTCCACTGGCGTGAAAGCCATCTGTTTGGTGTTGTGCAGGCCGAAATTGCAATCGCCGCCGGCGATACGACAGTTGCATGTGAAGTGCTGGCGCCGCTGATTGCAGCTGCACGATCGCAGGCGCGGGTTCGTGACGTCCGCTCAGTCAGATTCCTCAATGCCATCGCGCTGTATGCAAGGGGCGGGCACGACCAGGCAGTGGCCATGGTCGTGGAGGATCTCGAGCCGGCGCTGAGTGAAGAGGATTCACAGTATCTCGTCGACTTCGGGTCCGTGGCCGTGCCATTGCTGCACGCCACGCGCCAGTGGATGCGCGATCACGCGGCAAGCTCTTTGGCCAGGCAGGCTCTCGGCCGTGCATTGGGCATGGTCACGGGTGGGCCGGAGCGCCCGGCAAACACTGCCTCGTTGAGCAGTCGCGAGCTCGAGGTCCTGGCGGAGCTGGTGCAGGGTTTACCGAACAAGGTTATTGCCCGCGCGTTGCAGATGACCGAAAACACCGTGAAATTTCATCTCAAGAACATCTTCCAGAAGCTCGGGGTTCAGTACCGCACCCAGGCGATCCGGGTCGCCCGCGAGCGAGGCCTGGTGCGCTGACCATCCCGGGTGTGACTTTTTCGTCCTACCCGAAAGAGTAGGGTTGTCGAGCCCCATCCCACTCTTTGCCGTCTTTGACGTTTTTGGTCCCTGCACGCATCGTCGGCTCATGAGAGAGCCATGCAGAATCGGTGTCGATGTAGGCGGCACCAATACCGACGCAGTCCTGTTGCGCGGACGATCGATCCTCGCCAGCCACAAGGCGCCGACTTCGGCGGATGTGGGTACCGGAATCGTGCAAGCCATCGGCGATGTGCTGGGTCGCGCGCAGATTCCGAGCCGCGATCTCGCAGGTGTCATGATCGGCACGACGCACTTCACCAACGCCTTTGTTGAAGCCAAACACCTGAGTCGCGTTGGCGTGATCCGTTTGGGTGCACCGGCGACCCTGTCGATTCGACCGTTTGCCGATTGGCCCGCACACCTGCTCGATCTCGTGGGAGGGGCCGCGCAGATCGTGAGCGGGGGCTTCAACTACGACGGACGTCCGATTGGTCATCTGGACCCTGAAGAGCTGCGTCGCATCGCGCGTGATTTCCGTGGTCGTGGCATCAGTGCAGTCGCCATTTCATCCGTATTTGCGCCCGTCAATGCCACACAGGAGGTCGAGGCCGCGCAAGTCATCCAGGAAGAGATTCCGGATGTACACCTGACACTGTCGCACCAACTCGGGCGCATCGGACTGATTGAGCGCGAAAATGCAGCCATCATGAACAGCGCACTGCTGGGCATGGCAGAGCGTGTCGTCAGCTCCTTCCGCAAGGCGCTCGCCGAGTTGGGAATTACCGCTCCCTTTTTCGTGAGTCAGAACGACGGCACACTGCTCAGCCCTGACAGCGTCATCCGCTTTCCGGTCCTGACCTTTGCTTCGGGCCCGACCAACAGCATGCGGGGCGCGGCCTTCCTGTCGAACCTGACAGATGCCCTGGTGATGGACATCGGCGGTACGACGACAGATGTCGGAGCGCTGGTGAATGGCTTCCCCAGAGAATCCTCCATCGCCGTCGACATCGGGGGCGTGCGCACCAACTTTCGCATGCCGGACCTGCTGTCGATCGGACTGGGTGGCGGCAGTCTGGTTGTTGATGACGGCCGGCGTGTGCAGATTGGTCCGCGCTCCGTGGGCTTTCGGATTCTATCGGAAGCACTCGTATTCGGCGGTAATCAACTGACGGCGACCGACATTGCGGTGTCCGCCGGGTACGCCGATATCGGCGATCGCGACCGCGTAAAGAACCTCGACAAACGCCTTATCGCGCGCGCCGTAGATGAGATCCATCGCCTCGCGGAAGAGGCCCTGGACCGCATGAAGACTTCAGCGACCCAGGCAAAGGTCGTGTTGGTCGGCGGCGGCAGCGCACTGATCAACCGTCAGCTGGCAGGAGCCGCGGAGGTCATTGTTCCAACCCAGGCGGGTGTGGCCAACGCCATCGGCGCTGCCATCGCGCAGGTCAGCGGAGAGGTCGACAGAATCTTCTCGTACGAGAAGCTCGGTCGCGCGCAGGCGCTCGAAGACGCCCGCACCGAGGCCCGAAGCAACGCCGTTGCGGCGGGCGCCGAGCCCACGAGTGTGAATATTGTCGATACGGAAGAGTTGCCCTTGCAGTACTTGCCCGGAGGCGCGGTGCGCGTCCGGGTGAAAGCCGCGCCGGAGGACGGCAAGGCCAACGCGGCGGTAGTCGCCTTGCTTGCCAAAAAGCTGGGAACACCCAAATCCACG
>Ga0268265_10002978_pt1 | contig 12389 bp, 26 predicted proteins | sample KBSSwiS52_FD_190355 | JGI IMG/M metagenome (GOLD analysis project Ga0268265, IMG submission 190355) | Switchgrass rhizosphere microbial communities from Kellogg Biological Station, Michigan, USA - KBS Switchgrass S5-2 (SPAdes) (version 2) | ecosystem: Host-associated > Plants > Roots >... | reverse complement strand
CGAGGACGGCGTTCATCGTGGCGTAGCTGGAACTTCCGTAGCGCTTGTCTCGCTCGGCCTGGTCGAGCAGCTTGAGGCCTTCGGCATAGTGCTCTTCGCAGTTCATGGGGTTTCTCCTGGGGTGAGGGCTTGGTGGCCGGCGCGGCGGGCGGTCACGACGGCTCGCCTGCGCGCTGGTTGCAGTGGCAGCCGCAGGGCTTCTCGACAGCGAGCGCGGCCCACTGCTCTGCGGTCTTCGGCACGGTGAGCCCGGCGTGCGCGGCGTCCTCGTCGTCCATCCAGGTGTGCGGGCCTTCGATGCAGTCGCCGAACTGGCATGGCCAGCACTTCGCGTAGCAGAAGATCGCGTCTCCGATTCGGAGTGCTTTGACGATCTCGCGGGCTTCCTCGGCGGTGAGCTTCGGCTGGTCGGTCACGGTGTCTCCCCGGGTGCGAGTCGTGCTTGGTGGGCTACGCGCTTGGCGGTCACGAGGGTGGGCAGTTCGATCGATCCCGGGGCCTGGTCGCCCCAACAGTCCCAGCCCATCCGCGTGCGGCGGGCGAACATGTCGAGGCGCGGACCGGGGCTGACGGCTTCGGCCATCAGGTAGAAGCCCTCGGGCTTGGCCGAGTGCATGGGCTTGCCCCGGTGGTCATAGGGCCGCTTCCAGGTGAACCAGGTCCCCTTGATGCGGGTAAGGGCCTGCAGGTTGCCGCGCCGGGCGTAGAGGATGAACTCGGTGTTGATACCGAAGGTGCCGCCCATGCCGCCGCCCATGAGCTTCTTGGCCCAGACCAGCGTCTGCGAGTAGCTGAAGCCCCATGCCTCGAGGACGGTGAACGCTGCGCCGAGGAAGCCGCTGGTGGTCCACAGGTACAGGTGGCAGCCGGCCGGGTCGGCGAGCTGGGCAATCGGCAGGGCAGCGATTTGGGCGGTGGTCATCGTCGGGTAGGGCATGGGCTTGGAGTTGCCGGTGGCGTCGCCGAAGCCTTCGCGGCCGACGAGCGCGCCCGCACCCCTCTGGGGCCAGGGCGGGTCGACAACGATGCAGCGGTAGCTCACGAGGTCTCCTCGGCGAGTCGGGCTCGATGTTCGGCGAGTGCGCCCGCCGGGTCGCACGCCCGCTTCATCGCCTCCTCCCCGCCCGGGTTCGCGTCCCAGTAGCGACGCCAGGCGGCGGCGTTCTCCTCGTCGGCCCAGGGGTCGTTGGGTTGGATCTCGTCGTTCAGGAAGCGCTCGTGGCAGCGCAGGTTGCACGGGTCGGCCATCGGGCAGCCGTGGACTTCGGTGCACTCGACAGCGGGGTCGAACGGTTCGGGTTGGGCGGTCATGCGGGTCTCCGGGGTCGTAGCTGGGTGACGGTGGCGAGGCGTTCTTCGGGCGGCGGCGGTACCTCGATGCCGGGGCGTGAGGCGCGGCGGCGGCAGATCGGACACTCGGGCTTGCCGTCCGGGCGCGTGGCGGAGCTGAGGCCGTCGGGGCACTTCTTCGGTGCGGGTTCGTCGGCGGTCGCGCGCGGAGGGTGAGAGGCCGTCTCAAGATCAGCCCCTTCTTCCTCTTCTCGCTCCTCTAGTGGTTCCTTATGGTTCCTTGGGGGGGCCTCAGAAGCCCCCCATTCCGTACCGCTGGGACCCCCCATTGGGGGGCTCGTACGACCCCCCTTAGGGGGGCCAATAAGACCCCCCATTTCCCTCGGGTCGGCGGCATCCTTAGAGCGGTTCAAGGTCAGCCGGTAGACCGCGTTCTGTCCGGCCCAGCCGGTCGCCAGATGCTCGATAGCGCCCGCCTCAGTCAGCTCGGCGACGGCTCGCTTCACCGCGCGGTACCGGGTGTCGGCGCTGCCCTTGTCCGACCGCAGGCTCATGGCCAGCAGCTCCCGCCCGCCGTGGTAAATCCCGGCGACCTGGCCCTTGCTGGGGTTGTCGAGCGCGGTCACGGCCATCCTGACCAGCACGCGGAAGGCGCGGTCGCTGACGTGGGTCCAGCCCGCGAAGACCTGCATCACGAGATTCGCCCCCATCAGGCAGATCCCGAGGCAGTGAAAAATGGCACGGCGTTGCGGGTTGCGCACAGAGGGCGCGCCCATGCGATAGTCACCGCAGGGCTCCTTCCGGTTCGGTTACGCGAACGGGGCGTTGCCTTAGTCCTGGGATTTGGCTCGTCGCAAGCGGCCATTTCCCGGGCACCCCATTCTCGCAGCTCAACCGGCACGCGGCCATTCGCCGCGCCGCTCAGCCGTGTCGATTCGATCACCATTACCGCGCTTTCATTGCCGTGCTGTAGGAACGGGCCGAGAAACGCCCCGCCGAACAATCGGGGCGCTACCGGAAACGTCGGCCGGAATGTCAGGCGGCCCCTTTCCCGGCGAACAAATCGAGCTGCCCGTCGTGTTCTTTCGGCGGTTTCTCGACCTGCATCGCCGCGGCGATCTGTCCCGAGTCGGAGGTGCGCCAGCGGGCGAGGCGGCAGTAGTCGGCGGACATGTCGACGCTGATGCCGTGCCGGCCTAGGGCGTGGGCGACGAGTGCGGTGGTGCCGGTGCCGCCGAACGGGTCGAGCACCGTGCCGCAGGTGGGCGACCAGCCGGTGATAATCCACCGTGGCCAGTCCATCGGGAACGCCGCGAAGTGGTCGACGCCGAGCTCGGCGGGGACATGGAGAGGCTGTGTAGGGACCGCACGCACCGATCCGGGCAGGGCGCCGAGTGCATTGGGTTCCATGCCCGCGCCGAAGGTGCGCCGCTGTTCGCCTTGCCGGCCCGGCTCACCTAGCGCCTTACGCGCCGACCAGTCTCTGTAGTTGCGTGGCTGCGCCTGCGCGCGTAAGGCGTCGACGGAGGCGAAGTAGCGCGGTGACTTGGTCAGGTGCACCCAGTCTTCGTGCGAGCGGCGTACACGGTCGGTGACGGACTCGGGCAGGCCGTTCGGCTTGTCCCAGATGACGACCGCCCGGGCGATCAGGCAGAGCCGGTCGACGCAAGCGATCCGATACCGCTCCGGCAGCAGAAGCAGCGACTTCTCCAGCGGGCCGCGAGTCTGCTTCAGCGTCTCCGCCTGCGGCGCCCGGCCGGTGCCGCGGCCGCGGCTGGGACCGTGCCCGCGGTCCGAGTACTTGTCGCCGAGGTTGACCCAGATCGAGCCGCCCGGCTTCAGCACGCGTACCCACTCGGCCGTGCACCGGATCAGGCTGTCGATGTAGGCCGCCGGGTTGGGTTCTGAGCCGATCTGTCCGTCGTAGTGTTGCCCGCCGTCGGTGTACGAGCGCAGCGCCCAGTACGGCGGAGACGTGACGATCAGGTCCACCGAGGCATCTGGCAGCGGCAGACGGCCCGCGTCGGCACGCAGCAGGGTCACGCTCACCCCTCGCTCCTCTCGCCGGCGGCAGCGCTGCGGGCGTCACGCTCCGGCTCCGGGACGGTGTGGTGGGCGTCGCCGGGCTCGCCGAGCAGGCCGCAGCGGCACGTCCGGCGGCCCTGGTGGTCGGCGGGCAGGTCGGGGTCGGGCGTGAAGATGCCGCCGCAGACGAGGTGCTGGGCGGGCTTCACCATGGCCTCGCGCGACGTGCGTTGATCTCGTCGAGCGTCACGGCCATCGGCGCGTCGTTCGCCTCGTCGTCGCGGCCCATCCCGTACGCCTCGGGTACGACGTCCTTCTCGACGATGGCGAGGACGGCGGCGAGGGCGTCGCGCACATCCTGATCGCGGAAGCACGTGAAGAAGTGCCGCGTGAACGCCTGCACCATCTCGTCGGTCGGCTCGATCACCGGGCACCTCCCGACGGCACCCTGCGGTACTTGGCGCTCGACTCGGCGTTGGCCACCTTGCAGATCAGGCAGCGGCACTTGTGGGTCTGATAGCCGTACAAGCCATGCGTGATCCCCGCGGCCACGTATTCGCGGCCCTCGGCCCGCGCTGCGTCGCGTCTGGCCCGGGCCTGCGCGCGGCGGGCACGGTTGTAGGCGGTCTTCGCCGCCGAGCAGACCTCGCAGCGACAGCCACCCGTGTAGCGGCCGTAACCGTGCTCCATCACGGCTTCTCCTCGGAGAGTGGGCAGGCGACGTGGGCGAAGAACCCCTTGGCGTCGGCGAGCGGGTGGAACGCCTGCCCGCGCACGATCGGCCCGGCACAGGAAGAGCAGACGATCCCGGTGTCCCGGTCGGCGGCCTGCCAGGAGCGTTGCTCGTTGAGCCGGCGCAGGGCGGCCTCGTTCTTGGCGGTCAGGATCCGGTTGCGGTGGTTGGCGGCGGCCAGGGCGTGGCCTTGCTCGTCGGTGCGCGCCAGGTATCGTTCGGCGATCTCGCGCCAGTTCGCGGCCTCGGCCCTCAGCTCGGCGTTGAGCACGGCCAGGGCGTCGCACTTCGCCTCCACCCGGGTGAGGTCGGCCTGCGACGCGGCCAGGGACTTCCGGGTTTCGAGGAGCACCGCGGTGAGCTCGCAAACCTCGGCGGTCCGGCGTTGTAGCTGGGCGGAGGTGGATTGGCCGAGGGTGGCGCGCCAGGTCTCGGTGGACGGGTCAGCCACGGTTGCTCCCTCCGCTGAACAGCAGGAGCACGACGACGGCAGCGCCGAGGGCGAGGAGCGTGATCATCGCGTCGCTCACGGGTTCTCCCTGCGGTTGTCGATGATCGAGCCGACGCACTCGGCTGGGCGGATGGCGTTGCGCAGGTCGAGCAGCCGGTCGGTCTGCCACTCCACGCCCTCGCCACGCTCACCACGCGGGATGACCGCAATCGACCGGAGCTTGACGTCGATCTGGTCGATGCGGACCTCGTCTGGGACAGCCAGCGCCGCCTCGGCGGGCGGGACGACGTACGCGGGGCGGATCTTCCGCTCGAAGAGGCCCATCAGCGGACCGCCCGTTCATCGCGCCGACGCACCAGCTTGCTGATCAGCCGCTCGGCGTCATCGGCAGGCGCGTCCACCCCGGCCATTCCATGCGCAGCGGCAGCGGCCCCGCTCGGCCACAGCGGCACCGGCGAGACGTAGTCGCAGAGCGCGTCGATCGTCTCCTCAGACACGCCCGAGATCGCAGCGAAGCGCACGGCGAGGGACTCGTTCATGTCGTGGCAGCCGGCCCACCCGGCGCAGGCCCTGCCGTCCTGCTGGTGACACAGGAACAGGCCCGGTGGCTGCTCAGCGGTCGGCCGGTCGTAGGCGGGCAGCTTCGCGTATTCCTCGGCGACCCAGACTCCGGACGGCACGTCACGGCGGTACGGGCAGGACTCGCACGGACGCGGCGCGGGCGGTCGGACGTCAACCACGGTCGCCTCCCGCCCGGGCGGCAGCGGCGCGCAGCTTCCGGCCGGTGTGCGGCCGGGTGGCCTCGGTCCTCAGCGGTGTGCAGCCGACGATGACAGCCAGCAGCGCCGCGCACGGCTCCCCCGGCCCGGCGGCGCACACCGGGCATTTCTGGTAGAGCTCCCAGTCGACGCTCACGCCGGCTCACCGCCCGCCGTGATGCCGAGGCCGTCGAGGATCTGGCCGGCCAGCTTGGCACCCACCTGATCAGCCACGGCCAGGGCGTCGCCGTTCGGCTTGAATCGCAGCGACTGCGGCAGCCCGCCCGGGCGCACGCCCAGGCCTGGCACGACTTCGCCGCTGGCCGGGTCCATCACGGCCTCGCCGAACGGGGTCAGGCGAGACAGCAGCGCCGTCTGGAATGCCGGGTTGACCACCTCACGGATCTCCGACGGGTAGCGGTGCTTCACCCACTCGGTCAGGGCGGCGGGGTCGGCGACGCACGGGGCCTCCCTCGAGACCGGCAGCGACCAGGTACCGAGGTCGGCAAGCCGCCACGTCGGCGCGGCTCCCTGCTCGGCAAACTCCTGCCGCGCGTCCGCGTCCAGCTCGAGCCGCACCGCCTTGGCGCGCTCCCTGAGCTGATCGGCGGCGGCCTCGAGGAGGAGAACTTGCTGGGTTGCTTCGAGCCTGTTCACTGCTGCTCTCCCTCGGTCGGCGCGACCTCGGCGGCGCGCTCCTTCCAGGCCATGGCCAGCGCCTCGCCCTGCATGTCGGTGACCTGGCCGGTCTTGCGTGCCAGCGCGATCTCGTGCCAGGCGGCGGTGAGCGCGGGCTTGTCGGCTGCGTCGAGGATCGTGTCGTTGAGCTGGTCGTAGACCGACGGCCCGGCGGTGTCGCCGTCGTCGAGCCACTTCTTGAACGTCTCCGCGAACGCGACGCCGGGCCGGTCGACGATCTCGCCGGACAGGGCCGGGCAGCGGGACTTGCCGACGGTCAGCTCGTTGTTCAGGTCCATCGACGCGACCAGGTCGAACTCGTACTCGAGGCCCTCGCGCTGCTCCGCCTTGGTGCCGACCTTCATCATCTGGCGCTTGCCGCGGCTGTTCTCGCCCTCGACCCAGTCGGTCTTGACCCGCAGCGTGCAGATCACGTGCCCGGGGTAGGCGAGCAGCGCCTCGACCATCTGCCGCTCGACCGGGCGCATCTCTTTCCACCCGGACATGCCATGGCCGCCGGCGCGTTTGGCGGCCTTGTCGACTTGCTCGAGCATGCCGTCGGTGCCCATCCAGAAGTGGCTGAGCGAGTCGACGACGACGACCTCGTATCCGGCGTTCCCGGCGGCGGTCAGGGCGTCGATGAGGATCTGCGGGCTGTAGCGGTGCAGGTGGAGGGTGTCGAAGGTGAACAGGTCGGCGTACTTGCTGGCGCTGCCGTGTTCGGTGTCGATGACCGCCACGCGCCCGCCGAGGACTCCGGCGATGGTCAGTGCGGTGTAGGTCTTGCCGGACCCGGATGGGCCGTCGATGGCGATCCGGCCCTTGGCGGCCCTCTTGGTGGCCTTGGTGAAGGTGAACGAACCCGTCATGGCGTATCCACCTCGCCCGTGGGCCACCGTCCCGTTTGCGGCCGCGGCGAGGGCAGTCCACGCGCCGTGACCTCTTCGCGGTAGAGCTCAGCCGCCCGGGCCGATTGCCGTCGCCGCAGCTCGACCGACGCTGTCTGGCTGGGGTGAAGCGAGTCGCGGAAGGTGAACAGCAGCACCCGGTACTCGCGCGGGAACTCGGCCCGCAGTCGCCGGAGCACTGCCGCGTATGCGACGCTGCGGAGGTGGCGTGGCGTCTTGTCGGTCACGACGTCACCGCCTGGTGGAAGGCGAGCGGCCGGGCGGCATCACGCGCCCAGCGCATCCGTTCGGCGGCCCGCTCCGGGTGCTCCCCGAACTCGGCAGCCATCAGCTCGGCGCAGCCCTTCACGCCGCCGTAGTGGCGGACGGCGGCCGCGATCGCGGCCTTCAGCTCGGCCCGGTCGTGCGGCTCGCAGGTGGACAGGGTGGAGGCGAACAGCGCCTCGGCGCGGGCGACGGTGAGGTCCAGGGCGGTCACCGCGTCAACTCCTTCGCGATGCCGGGACGGTGGGCGGCGGCAAACGCCTTCCACCGCGCGCCGCCCTTCGTCCACGCCGTACCCCACGCCAGCGGCTCGCCGTACTTCCCAGCGGTGATCTCCCAGCGGACGCGAAGGCCGTCACGGCAGATGTGCGCCCAGACGTCGGGCTCGTCGCCGTAGCCGTAGACCTCGCCGGTCACGGCGTGTGTGTTGTAGCGGCCGTAGCGGACCACGGTGGAACTCACGGCAGTCACGACGAGCTCTCCAGTTCGAAGAGGTGCCAGACCAGCCGCCCGCCGGGCGCGATCGCCGAGCCCACATGCCGCGCCCCGTCCGGGATCTCCTCGGCGGTCTGGACGACCTGGAACGCGCGCTGCTGCTGGATGCCGCCGTCGTCGTGGATGGCCCAGAACTCGACGGTGTCGGTGATGCGGCTGGCGACGTGAAGGATCGGGCCGCCGAGGATGAGGCGATGCGGGCCGCCGACGGGCACCTCGTAGCGGTGGATGGCGCTCATGACGCGCTCCCGGCGTTGGGCGGGACGTCGTCGACGGGCGTGCCCCACTCGTCGACCTCGCCGCGGTGGTACGGGCACTCCCGCTCGTGGTGAGCGGCCGAGGTGTAGTCGGCGCGGTGCGCGCATTCGCGCCAGGCCTGCTCGTCGACGGGCTCGGGGCGCGGGCCGAAGATCTCCGCGACCAGGCGACCGGCGAGGTCATCGGCCCAGTCGGGCTCGGCGTCGTCCATCAAGTCGAGGCCGTAGTTCGACCAGTCGAACCTGACCAGCCGCTCCCGGACGAGTTCCTGTAGCCGGACCATCTCGGCGTTCGGGGTCGGCGCGCTCACCAGAGCACCGCCACAGCGGCCAGGCTCAGCCCGGCCCAGATCGCGACGAGCGCGGCACCGACGACGCCCAGCCCCGCGAGCAGGCGGCGCACACGACGGCCGAACGTCAGCCGGTGACGGCCCGCGTAGCCGGGCTGCGGCTGCGGCGCCGGCGGCGGGGTCGGGGGCAGCGGGGTCGGGAACGGGCCGGGCGCGGCCGGGCGCAGGTCGCCGTCGATCGTCGCTGCTGCGTGGTACACGACGCCGAACACGAGGGTGCTGTCCGGCTCGAGGTCCCACCGCGGGCGGCCGAAGTTGTCGCCAGACAGTCCGAGCGGCGAGTCGATCAGTCGGGTCTTGGTGTTCTCGTTGCTGACGGGGCGGCGCCGCGGCGGGAGCCCGGCGATCTCGTGGGCGAGGTTCCGCGTGCACTCACCGGTCGTGTCCCGGCGGTACGCGGACAGGTCGCGAGTCGCCACGATGCCGAGGTCGTCGATGGGCGTGATCTCGCCCGAGTCGTTCGGGTTGAGCAGCAGGTCGGTCATCTCTATGTCTCCCGTGTGAAATGGCTGTGAGGTACGAAAGGGTGGGGCCCGGGGCGCGGTACTGGGGGGTCACGCGCGCCCCGGGCCGGTCAGGCGATGCGCCGGGGAAGAGGCGCACCGGGTCAGTGGCGGCGCTTGCGTCTCCACCAGTGGCGCTTGGCGCGGCAGCCGTGCATGCCGCAGGGCTCGCACCAGGGCAGGAAGGGCACCATCAGGCCAGCTCTTCCTGGGCGCGGCAGCCTTCGACGTGGTCGACAATCTCGTCCTCCGGCGCGCCACGCCCTTCGGGGAACGGGAAGATCGGGCAGCCGCACTCGGCGGTGCCGATCTGCTGGCGCTGTCGCCATGACTCGGCGCTAGCGGGAACGAAGCCCTCGGGCGGGTCGATCTCGATCAGGCCGCCGGCCACCTGGACCGCCGTGTGGCCGCCCTCGTTGACCACCGCGCCGAAGTGCGGCGGGACGCGGCCCGCGATCGGCTGGGTGGTCTCACCGTCGTCGGCGCGGGAGTAGGTCAGGCCGGTCGGGTCTGCGGGCGTCGGCTGCTCCGGCACCAGGTTCACCGTGATGTGCAGCGCCATCCGGGGCACGTAGTCGGCGATGCGGTGATCGCCGGGGCCGTCGTACTCGAAGGCGTAGTTCCGTTTGAAAGCGGTGTTCATGAACAATCGCGCCGAGCTGCGATCCGGGGCGGTCACCAGCGCGTAATGGTCGCCGAGGTCCTTGCCGGTGTAAGGGCAGAGCTGGCTGTAGCCGAAGGTGAAGAGGCTGGTTACGCTCTTGTCATCCACGGGATTGCCTTTCTGGTAGAGATCCGGTGAGTGCGCGGGCTGCTCGGTGAGGCGAGCGGCCCGCATCTGTTTCAGGCGCTTCTCGGCGGCGGCGGGTGCGGCACAGGGCCAGTCGGCTGCGGACGAGGCGGCGGCCCCGGCTGACCAGGACGCACCGGACCATCACCGTCGAAATGAAGCGGCCGATCCAGCAACGGGCTACGGCGCTCGGTAAGCACCGACCGGCGAATCGACTCCGCCAGTTCCTGCGTTCCCGGCCACATCGGCAGGACAAACCCGGAGACCGCGCCGGGAGCGGGGGAAGAAACACCCCCGGCGCGGCCACCACCCGAGGGGAAAGTCAGGGCGACGTCCTCGCCGAGCGAGGCGGCCAGGGCGAAAAGGTCACCGGAAGGAGGCGCCGGCGGAGGTGGACCGGAAGGCTGCGGGCCATTCGGACCCGCCGGACCTGACGGGCCCGGGCCGGCGGGACCGGTGGGCGACGGACCGGGACGACCCGGCGAAAGCCCGATCATGCCGACACCGGCTGGCTGCGCAGGATCGCGCCCTCTAGGCGAGATGCTGCGGCAGCGTGGAAGTCGCTGATGTTGGCAGCGCGTGCAGCCCTGGCCTTTGCCTTCGTGGCCCTGACCGAGCAGTCCGAGCCGTACCGGCCGCGCTCAAGGAAGTGGAGCATGCCACCGACATCCCGCCAGGCGACGCCGAGGAGGTAGGCGTCAGCGACGACTGCGACCGCCGCTTCATCGATCTTTGAGCCGACGAGGATCGTGTCGGTCGGACGCCCGACATTGGCCGCCCACCAACGCCCATAGCCATCGGCCTGCTGGAACGCGCGACGGATCCGTGCGGGCTTGGTCAGGTCGATCTTCAACTCGACTAGGTAGGTCTCGTCCGGAGCATCCAGGACGATGTCGATGCGGCCCCAGCCCGGGATCACGACCTCTTCCCGCACATCCCAGCCGTAGGCGTAGGCAACCGATGCCAGGCTCCGGCGAAGATCGGTCTCGGACTCCGACAGGTAGACCGTGGGGAAAGATTCGGGACCCACCGTGATGCCGCCGAAGGTGACTCCGGGGTCTCGGTGATTGGCGGCGGTCATGCCGCCCGCTCCGGCGCGCGCATGAGGTCGAGGACGTTGATGCCCAGCGCGTCGCTGATCGCGGCGAGGTCGTCGGTGTCGAAGGCGACCTTGCCGGTGAGGCGGCGGGACATGTAGGGGTGCGTCTTCTTGATCTGTGCGGCCAGCTGAACGCCGGAGACGCGTGAACGGCCCATCTCGGCGCGGACGTTCTCCGCGACGAGTTCGGTGAAGGGGGAGGCTGGCATGTCGACTAAGCTAGTCGTATGGCGATTAGGTGTCAAGGAATTCGATTAGCCGCAGGTCAGCGCCTCGCGCGATGTCCATTCATCGATTAGTCACTTTCAAGCCCTTGCGCTCATGGTCGGTGAGCGACCAATATGTAACGCATGAACGAGGGGTCCACTCAGAAGCGACTCGGGCCAGCGGTCGCCGAAGAGGTTCGCGCACTACTGGCCAGGCGGCGCATCAGCGGCGTCCAGTTTGCGAAGCAGATTGGCAAGAGTCAGCCGTACTTCTCCCGGCGACTCAACGGCGACGTAGCCTTCGACCTAGACGATCTTGAGGCCATCGCCAAGGTACTCGACATCGACGTGACCGACCTGATCCCCAAAGAGGGGAGGTCGAGCAGGGATTTTGACCGCGCGCCCGCCGAGCGGCTTGTGACAGTAGGACAAGGTTCCGTCGCACTGGCCACTCGGGTGACCCGCCCCCCGAAACCCAAGCTGCCGACTCGTCCGAACGGCCACCCCAAACCCGGCACCACGCGACCCACCTCCCCCGTTCCGCCACGAAAGCGCCGGCCCGCCCCGGTCGGGCGGTAGGCCGGCCGATGCCAATCTCCGTACCGCCTCGCAACGCTCGGGTGATGGATCACGCCAGCGCCCGCAACCATCTCGTCGGCGCGCTCGCCGACCGGATGCGCAACCGGCCGCCGGAGGCCGCGTACGCCGCCGCCATCAGCCAGATCGAGGCGCTGCACACCAGCCCCGCCATCACCGCCCGCCAGGCCAGCGTCGGCACCCTGCTGGTGCTCGACGCCCTGGCCGAAGCCCTCGCCGAGGAGTAGCAATGGACACCACCGCCCGCCGGACCGTCGAGGACTACGCCGCCGAGTTCCGTCGCCTTCAGGACAGCGACAGCTTCGAGGACTTCGCGTTCGTCGAGGTGACCGCCATGGACAAGGTCGAGTTCGCCGCTGAGGCAGTCGGCCACACGGACGCCGAGCGCCTGGCGGAGGTGCGCGACATCATCACGGCCCTGCGCGTCGTTCGCGGCGAGACCCGGGCGCGCCGGGCCGCGGCGCGACTGGCGGCTGGACGATGAGCGTCGACCTCATCGCCGAGTACGAGAGGCACCTGCGCCGTCTCGACCGCTCCCCGAACACGATCGCCACGTACATCCGCACTCTGCGGCAGGCCGATCGGGAGCTGCCGTGCGGGCTTACCTCGGCGACGACGGAGGAGCTCGAGGACTGGATCTTCTCGACCTCGCCGGCAAAGCGCGGCGGCGGCGAGCGCGGCAAGACGACCCGCTCCCACTACGTGCGGATCTTGAAGGGGTTCGGGAAGTGGGCAGCCGACCCGAAACGGCCGAGGCTGGACTTCGACGCGACCGCGGGGCTGCCGAAGATCGAACCGCCGAAGAGGAGGGCCCGGCCGACCCGGGAGGAGATCCTCGCCGCCCTGGTCCAGCGGGTGCCGACGCCGCAGCTGGCGTGGATCCTGCTCGGTGCGTACGCCGGGCTGCGCTGCATCGAGATCAGCCGCCTCGACCGGGCGGACATCACCCAGGACCGGATCTGGGTGCGCGGCAAGGGCGACAAGG
>Ga0268265_10002972_pt1 | contig 12401 bp, 12 predicted proteins | sample KBSSwiS52_FD_190355 | JGI IMG/M metagenome (GOLD analysis project Ga0268265, IMG submission 190355) | Switchgrass rhizosphere microbial communities from Kellogg Biological Station, Michigan, USA - KBS Switchgrass S5-2 (SPAdes) (version 2) | ecosystem: Host-associated > Plants > Roots >... | reverse complement strand
GAGACCGCGTCCGAATTGCTCTCGATCGACGGTGTCGGACCCGTCGTGGTCGAGGCACTGGGCGATTTCTTCCATGAGGAGCACAACCGCCGGGTGTGGGACGACCTGCTGGGCGAAGTCACGCCGCCGCCCTACCTCGTCGAGATCAGGGACAGCGAGGTCGCCGGGCAGACCGTCGTGTTCACCGGCAAGCTCGAGACGATGAGCCGCGACGAAGCCAAGGCGCAGGCCGAACGGCTGGGCGCGAAGGCGGCCGGCTCGGTCTCGCCCAAGACGGATCTCGTGGTGGCGGGGCCGGGCGCCGGGTCCAAGCTGAAGAAGGCCGCCGAGCTCGGCATCCGCGTCATCGATGAGGCGCAGTGGGCCGAGATCGTGCGGGCCGCGGGGTGACGGTCCAGACGGTCGAGGGCCGGCGCCCCCGGCCCTAGGTGGCCGAGCGGTCGGTGCGGGGCGCCATCACGTCCGTCCGCCGCCACTTGCCGCGGGTGTAGTAGAGCAGCGTGAGCATTATCGAGACGAACGATCCGGCGGGATAGGACCACCAGAGTGCCTCCGCGCCGATGTGCGGATAGGCGAGCGTGTAGAAGCTGAGCCGCGCCGGGTAGAGCGCGAGGAACATGATGACGAGCGGCGCGATCACCGCCCCGTAGGCGCGCATCGTGCCCGACAGGATCATCGAAATGCACATCACCACGAACGAGGACGTGCAGACCAGCTGGATGTGCTGCGCCACCGGCAGCGCCGGGCTGCTGCCACCGAGGAACAGCGCCAGCAGCGGACGGTCGAACAGAACGATCAGCGCCGCGAGCACGATCGACATCGCGAAGGTGGCGAGCACCCCCGTGGAGGTGACCTTGCCGACCCTGGCGTGATTGCCCGCGCCGATCGCCTGCGCCACCATCGCGCTCACCGCCGAACTGACCGCGAAGGCGGGCATCTGCAGGTAGTTCCACAATTGCAGCGATGCCCCGTAGGCGGCAGATGCGTTCAGTCCCTCGCGGTTGACCAGCCCGATCATCATCAGCCCGGAGGATGTGACCAGCAGCATGTGCGCGCCCATCGGGATGCCCTTGGCGACGATGTAGCGCAGCGCGTCGCGGCGGGGGATAAGGTAGCCGAACTCGGCCCCGCGCAGCCGCAGCGGCAGGTCCTGCGCGTAGATGCGCCAGATCTGGAAGACGAGACCGCCCAGGTTGGCGAAGGCGGTCGCCAGCGCGGATCCCGCGATGCCGAGGGCGGGCAGCGGCCCGACGCCCATGATTAGCAGCGGGTTCAGAACGACGTCGATCACTGCCGTCAGGATCATCGCATAAAGGGGCGTTCTGGAATCGCCCGCGCCGCGCATCCCCATCGACACCATGACCGAGAGCGTTGCGAACGGGATGGTGGCGAATACCACGCGTAAATAGTCGTAGGCCAGCCGCGCGCTCTCTTCCGGGGTGCCGAGCGCCTTCAGAATGTCGGCCGAGAAGAACCACCCGATCAGCCCGAGGGCTATGCTCAGCAGCACGCACAAGCCGACACCCGTACCGAAGCTCTGCCGCGCGGCCACGATGTCGCGCGCGCCGAAGAACTGGCCGACCCGCACGGTTGTCGCCGTGCCGAACCCGATGACGAGGGAGAACATCAGGAACATCAGGATGTTGGTGTTCGCCGTGGCCGCCAGCGCGCTCTCACCGATCAGACGGCCGACCCAGATCGCGTTGATCGATCCGTTCAGCGTCTGCAGGATCGAGCTGATCAGCATCGGCACCGAGAACGCCAGCAGCGTCTTCAGGATCGGCCCCTGCGTCAGGTCTCCGCGTATCCCGGGGGCAGACGGGGGCGTCGACGACTGGGGCGCTGGCGGCGCCTCGGTCGGGCTCTTGTCGGCACGGATGGAGGAGACTTCGTTCATGTCCCCCTCGTGTCGCCCCAGAGATGGATGTGCAAGCGATCAGTATAGCGCCATCCGTGACGCAGGCAGGCTTCGACGATCCAGCCGGCGCGCAAGGCGAGCTCGGCAGGGCTGCGCCCTTCCGCCATCAGGAAAAGCCGTTCGGCTGGAATGGCGTAGGCCCGTTGCAGCTCGACGACCTCGGCGACATCCGCCTCGCCGGCCACCACGAACTTGAAGAACGCCCGGGGATCGGCGGCCCATGCGGCGAGCCGCTCCGGCACCAGCGCCAGATCGGCCGGGTTGCCGCTGTGGGCCAGCTTGGGGCTGACGTTGTATTGGTGGACGAGAGGGTCCAGCTCGGGGTGCGGGGCGACCGACCCGTTGGTTTCGACCTCGATATGCATCGCCGGCAGCAGCGCAGCCAGCCGGGCGAGCGCGGCGCCCTGAAGCAGCGGCTCCCCGCCCGTAATCACCAGACGCTCGGGCGATAGAGAGGCGACGCGGGCGGCGACGTCCGCTTCGGAAAGCGTCACCTGGTTCGCGGCGCGCTCGAACACGAAACCGTCCTTGTGCGGCCGGTTGTCTCCCTCGAAGCGCCAGGTATAGGCGGTGTCGCACCAGCGGCAAGCCAGATTGCACCGCGACAGCCGCACGAACGTGCTCGGCCACCCGAGCGACGGCCCTTCGCCCTGGAGCGAGGCGAAGATCTCCGGTTCGCCTGGGGTGGTGGTGGCAAGCGTCAGCATGGGCCTGGTGCGGTGCCAGATCGAGGGCGACTAGGAAAATGGATTCGTCGCCCGGGTCGAGCCCGGGACGACGTTATCCCAATCGTGTCAGCGCGGCTTGCAGGCGGTCGGCTTCGGCGGTGTGGGCCTGGTGGTCGGCACGGGCCTTGTCGACCGCCTCGGGCTTGGCCTTTTCGACGAAGGCAGGGTTTTCCAGTCGCTTGCCGAGCGAATCTCGTTCCTTCTGCGAAGTGGCGAGGGCCTTTTGGAGGCGCGCCTTTTCCGCGGCGATGTCAATCACGCCTTCGAGTGGGATCGCCAGCATCGCATCGCCCGCGCTCACCTGCATCGCGGCGCCCGCCGGAGCCGGGTCGAAGCGGATGGCGTCGAGACGGGCAAGGCGATCGATGACGGTGGCACTGCGCTCGATCACGCTGCGCGTCGTCTCGGAGGGATCGGGCAGGTAGGCCGTGAGCCGTGCACCTGGCGCGATGCCGAGTTCGGCCTTGGCGCCGCGCAGGTTGCCGACCAGCGCAATCAGCCACTCGACTTCCGCTTTCGCTCCGGCGTCCACCGTCGCTTGCGGCCGGGGCCACTTGGCGACGATCAGCTCGTTGGGCCGCGCGCCCATCTTCGACCAAAGCTCCTCGGTGACGAACGGCATGAAGGGGTGGAGCATGACCAGGATCTGGTCGAGCACCCAGCCGGCGACGGCCTTGGTCTCCTCGTCGAACGAGCCCTTGATAAGCTCGATGTACCAGTCGCAGAACTGATCCCAAACGAAGTGGTAGATGGCATTGGCCGCCGCGTCGAAGCGCAGGTCGGCCAGCGCCTTGTCGATCTCGGCGACGGTCTCGACCACTTCGCCCACGATCCACTTGTTGACCGCCGATGTCGCTTCCGGGGCGGTGACCGAGGTGCTCGCACCGATGCCGTTGGACTGGCAGAAGCGCGCCGCGTTCCACAGCTTGGTGGCGAAGTTGCGGTAACCCTCGACGCGCTTCTCATCCATCTTCACGTCGCGGCCCTGGCTCTCCATGGCGGCCATGAAGAAGCGCAGCGCATCGGCGCCGTACTGGTCGATGAGGCCGAGCGGGTCGACGACGTTGCCCTTGGACTTGGACATCTTCTGCCCGTCCGCCGCGCGCACCAGGCCATGCAGGTAGAGCCGCTTCCACGGCACTTCCTTCATGAAATGAAGGCCTTGCATGGCCATCCTCGCATCCCAGAAGAACAGGATGTCGAAGCCGGAGATCAGCAGGTCGTTGGGATAGTGCTTGGCGAGCAAGGCGCTGTCGTCCGGCCAGCCGAGCGTGGCGAACGGCCACAGCGCGCTGGAGAACCAGGTGTCGAGCACGTCGGGATCTTGCCAGAGGAAGACCCGGTTTTCATTCCCTTCCATCAGCATGGAATTGATCGCAGTAATTTGATCTGAGACAAATACGATTGATCGGCCTGAATAAGGCTCGAAGTCCTCCGCCATAGTCTCGGCGTCTACGCTGTCCGTTGCCACAAATACGTGTGGCACGTCGTATTGAAACGTGCTGCCGCTAATGCTCGGCCCATACCAAGCCGGAATCCGGTGCCCCCACCACAGCTGGCGGCTCACGCACCACGGCTGGATGTTCTCCATCCAGTTGAAGAACGTCTTCTCCCAGGTCTTGGGCACGATCTCGATCGCGCCCGAGCGCACCGCCTCGATCGCCGGCTTGGCCAAAGTCTCGGCATCGACGTACCACTGGTCGGTCAGCCACGGCTCGATCACCACGCCGCCGCGGTCTCCGTAAGGCGTCTGGATCACGCGGTCCTCGACCTTTTCGAGCAGGTCGGCCTCGTCCATCAGGTCGACCACGCACTGGCGCGCCTCGAAGCGGTCCATGCCGATGAGCTGCGCGGGGATCAGTCCGTCCGCCGTCTGGCAGACATGCGCCTCGGCATCGAGCATGTTGAGCATGTCGGCCGGCTTGATGCCGGCGCGCTTGCCCACCTCGAAGTCGTTGAAGTCATGCCCCGGCGTGATCTTCACCGCACCCGAGCCGAGTTCCGGATCGGCGTGCTCGTCCGCGACGATCGGGATCTCGCGCCCGGTGATCGGCAGGATCACCGTCGCGCCGCGCTCCAGCAACGGACGGTAGCGCTCGTCGCTAGGATTCACCGCCACGGCCATGTCGGCCAGCATCGTCTCGGGGCGCGTGGTGGCGACCGAGATGAAGCCCGAGCCGTCCGACAGCGGATACTTGAAGTGCCAGAACTTGCCGTCGATCTCGCGCGTCTCGACTTCGAGGTCGGAGATCGCGGTCTTGAGGCGCGGGTCCCAGTTCACCAGCCGCTTGTCGCGGTAGATCAGGCCCTGGTTGTAGAGGTCGACGAACACCTTCACCACCGCCCTGGTGAAGTGCGGGTCCATGGTGAACTGCTCGCGCGACCAGTCCATCGAGCAGCCGAGGCGCCGCAGCTGGCGGGTGATGGTGCCGCCGCTCTCGGCCTTCCACTCCCAGACCTTCTGGATGAAGTCCTCGCGCGAGTAGTTGGAGCGCTTGTCCTGCTTCGCTTCCATCTGGCGTTCGACGACCATCTGCGTGGCGATGCCGGCGTGGTCGGTGCCGACCACCCACAGCGCATCCTTGCCGCGCAGCCGCTCGTAGCGGATCATCACGTCCTGCAGCGTGTTGTCGAGCGCGTGGCCGATGTGAAGTGAGCCCGTGACGTTGGGGGGCGGATTGACGATGGTATAGGGCACCGCGTCGGGGCGCGCGGGACGGAACAGCCCTTCGCTTTCCCAATGGGCATACCACTTCGTCTCGATCGCGGCGGGATCGAACGTCTTGTCGAGCATCGTGCCAGAACTGTCGGTCATGGCGCGGGCCTTTGCCATTGCGGGATTGCTGGGGCAAGCGTCGTCCCGGAGCGCATAGGGGCGAGGTCGGATATGAGGCCGATCCGAAAGGCCGGCGCCTCGTCGCCACAGGGGAACCACTTGCCGCGTCGGGCTTTATCCCGCATGACGAGGGACCATGCGGGAATGGGCTGACTTTACGCTTGCCGAGACGCAGGAAGGCGGCGTTCCCACGCTCGCACTCAAGGGGCCGTTGCGGGTGCACTCGCTGGGCAACCTCGATGCCAAGCTGGACGGCATTTCCGGCAGCTTCCGCCATCTCGACATGTCGGGCGTCACGGATATCGACACGACAGGCGCCTGGCTTGTCCGCCGTTTCGCGGAGCGCCACGACGCCGTCATCGTCGGCGAGAGCGAGCAGGCGCGCCGCCTGTTCGCCGCCATCGGCAACATGGCCGAGACAGCACCGATAGACACCGCGCCGCCTTCCGGCCTGTTTATCCGCACCGTGGGTGAAGTGGGCGACGTGATCGTCAAATGGGGCAGGGGCCTTGTCCAGACCATGGACTTCCTGGGCTCGCTGATCGCGGCGGTGGGCATTACCATCCGGCACCCCTCGCGGCTGCGCGGCACGGCGATGATCCACCACATGCAGTACATCGGCATCAACTCGCTGTGGATCGTCGGGTTGATGAGCTTCCTGATCGGCATCGTCATTGCCCAGCAGGGTGCGGTGCAGCTCCAGCAGTTCGGCGCCGAGATCTACACGATCAACCTCACCGGTCGGCTCGCCATGCGCGAGCTGGGCATTCTGATGACGGCGATCATGGTGGCTGGCCGATCCGGCTCGGCCTTCGCGGCGCAGATCGGCACGATGAAGCTGACCGAGGAGGTCGACGCCATGCGCACGATCGGCGTCTCGCCGATGGAAGCGCTGGTGGTGCCGCGCGTGCTGGCGGCTGTGCTGATGATGCCGCTTCTGGGTTTCTACTCGGCGCTGCTGGCGATCGTGGGCGGTGCCTTCATCTCGAACTTCGGGCTCGATATCCCGTTCTTCACCTTCCTCCAGCGCACGCAGGAGGTCGTACCGCTGACGGACGTGTGGATCGGATTGATCAAGGCGCCGGTGTTCGCGCTGATCGTCGCGATGGCCGGCTGCTATCAGGGGATGCGCGTGGAATCGAACGCCGAGGAAGTGGGCCTGCGCACCACCCAGGCCGTGGTGACCGCGATCTTCACGGTGATCGTGCTCGATGCGTTCTTCGCGATCTTCTTCACCGAGATCGGCTGGAAATGAGCGGCGAGCAGGCCACTCTCGAGACGTCCCCGGAAAGCCGGGACGATGGCAGCCCCATCGTCGTGGAGGGCCTGCGCAACGCGTTCGGCGATCATGTCATCCACGAGGACTTGTCGCTCAGGGTCCGCAAGGGCGAGGTCCTCGGCGTGGTCGGCGGGTCGGGCACCGGCAAGTCGGTGCTGATGCGCTCGATCATCGGGCTGCAGCGGCCGACCGCCGGAGACATCCGCGTGCTCGGCCACGACATGCGCAACGCCGGAGAAGCCGACGAGATCGACATCCGCTCGCGCTGGGGCGTGCTGTTCCAGGGCGGCGCGCTGTTCTCGACGCTGACCGTGGGCGAGAACGTGGAAGTGCCGCTCAAGCAGTTCTACCCGAACATGACCGATTCGCTGCGGCAGGAGATCGCCCGGTTCAAGGTGCGCTTGTCCGGCCTGCCGGAAGAGGCGGCGCTCAAGTATCCGTCCGAGCTTTCGGGCGGCATGAGGAAGCGTGCCGGACTGGCCCGTGCGCTGGCGCTCGATCCGGAGCTGCTGTTCCTGGACGAGCCGACCGCCGGGCTCGACCCGATCGGCGCCGCCGCGTTCGACCAGCTCACGCTGGAACTCCAGAGCACGCTGGGACTTACGGTGTTCCTGATCACGCACGATCTCGACACGCTCTACGCGATCTGCGACCGGGTCGCGGTGCTCGCGGACAAGAAGGTGATCGCGGTGGGCACGATCCCGGAACTCCTGGCGCTCGACCATCCCTGGGTGCAGGAATACTTCAACGGGCCGAGAGGCCGCGCGGCCGAGACCGCGCAAGTTCGCAGCGAGCACGCTGACCGCCTCGCAGGCGAGCTCGGGCAAGCAGATCGCTTTCGCGAGATAGACGGGGAAAGCTAGGGCACGGCGATGGAAACACGGGCAAACCACGTCTGGGTCGGGGCGATCACGCTGGCGCTGATGGCGCTTCTCGCGGCCTTCGTGATCTGGATCGCACGCCTGAACCAGGGCGCGCAGGACGAGTACGACATCTTCTTCAAGCAGTCGGTGGACGGGCTGGCGAAGGGTTCGCAGGTGGCCTACGCGGGCGTTCCCGTCGGGCAGATCAGCCATATCGAGCTGTGGCCGCAGGACCCCAGCTTCGTGCGCGTGCGCATCCGGGTGGACGACAAGGTGCCGATCACCGTGGGCACGACGGCCACTATCCAGGGCAGCTTCACCGGCGTGTCGGACATCCAGCTGGAGGGCGCGCAAAAGGGCGCGCCGCCGATCGTCGAGCCGGGGCCGAACGGCGTGCCGGTGATCCCCACCAAGCGGGGCGGCCTGGGCGAGCTGCTGTCCAACGCGCCGCTGCTGATGGAGCGGCTGGCGACGCTGACCGAGAATCTCAACCTGCTGCTGAACGAGGACAACCGCCGGTCCCTCACCGGCATCCTTGCCAACACCGACAAGATGACGCGCGACATCTCGTCCGCCACGCCCGAGTTTCGCGGCGCGATGGTCGAGCTGAAGAGTGCGCTGGCGCAGGCGCGACTGACGCTGCAGTCGTTCCAGGGCGTGGCCGACAAGGCCGACGCCGTGCTGGGCGACCAGGGCGACTCGCTTGCGGTGCAGTTGCGCCAGACGCTGGCGTCGGCGCAAACGGCGATGGATCAGATGAGCAAGACGCTGGCGGTGGCGCAGCCCGCGCTGCAACAGGTCTCCACATCCACCGTTCCCGCGGCCGAAGCCGCGATCCGTGACTTGCGCGCGACCAGCAAGGCCTTGCGCAACGTGACCGAGAAGATCGACGAGCAGGGCGCGGGCGCCTTGCTCAAGGGGCAGAAAGTCCCCGAGTACAAGCCATGATCCGGACCACGAGAAACCAGGGGGCAAGCCGCATGCCGTCCGCCATTCGCCTGCGCGGCACGCTTGCCGCCATCACGCTGCTTGCGCTTTCCGGCTGCATCGGCCTGGGGGGCAAGCCGCCCAAGCAGTTGATCAGCCTATCTCCGGCGACCAGCGCGCAAGTCGGGCCGGTCACCACCGGCACGATGGCCGATGCCATCGTCGTGCTAAATCCCGAGACAGACCGCAGCCTAGACATGCTGCGCGTGCCGGTGCGGGTCGACGCGGCCACCATCGCCTACCTCAAGGACGTGGCCTGGGTGGAAAAGCCTGCGCACCAGTTCCGCTCGCTGTTGTCCGAGACCCTGCGCGCCAAGACCGGACGGCTCGTCGTGGAGGACGGCGACTTCGATACCATAGGCCGCACGCTGGTGTCCGGCCGGCTGCTGGCGATGGGTTACGACGCACAGAGCCACTCGGTGGTGGTGCGCGTGGAGATGCAGCGCCAGGAAAAGAACGGCGCCGTCACCTCCCGCCGGTTCGAGGCGGTCGAGGCGAACGTCGATGCCAAGGCGGCGCCGGTGGCGCAGGCGCTCGGCACCGCGGCGAACGATGTCGCGGGTCAGGTGGCGGACTGGGTCCTGAATTAGGCGGCCGGGCGATGTCCGTCCTCAGGCGTTTGCTGTTGGTTCTGGCGGCGACGTTCCTGCCGGTCGGCGCCCACGCGCAAGACCGCGAGTATTGCGTGGACAGGCCCGGGTTAGGTACTCCCGCTTGTACCATGGAGCCCGGACGGTTCTCGGTCGAGCTGGAGCTGGGCGACTGGACGCTGGAAAAGGATGCCGCGCAAAGGACCGACACGGTGCTGGTCGGCGACATCCTCTTGCGCGCGGGAATTGCCGATCATGCCGAAGTGCAGATTGGCTGGACCAGCCTGGGCTTCGTGCGCAGCCGGGATCGCGTGACCGGCTCGCTCGACCATCGCAGCGGTACGGGCGACGTCACGCTGGCACTGCGCCGCAATCTGGTAAGTCCGGATGGGTCGGGCTTTTCGGCCGCCGTCATGCCCGTCGTCACGCTTCCCACGGGACGCGAGCCGGTCGGCGCCGGCGACTGGGGCGCCGCGCTGGTGGTGCCGGTCTCCTACGATTTGTCCGACAGCCTCAGCCTGGCGACGACGAGCGAGTTCGACGCCGCCGTGGACGAAGACGCGCATGGCCACCACTTCGCCTTCCAGGAGATCGCCGGACTCGAATGGCAACTGAACCCGGCGCTCACCGCCTCGGCGGAGTATGCCGTGCGGTTCGACCGCGATCCCGCCGGCCACGCGGTGCAGCATGTGGCGAGTTTGTCGCTGGCCTGGATGGCCGACGACAACCTGCAGTTCGACACCGGCGCCAATCTTGGCCTCGACCACGACGCCCCGGACGCCGAACTCTACCTGGGCGTTTCCCGACGCCTCTGACCGGCCGTCACTGGCGCAGCTGCATTGCGCCCAGAAAATCGACCTTCCCGATCTCCAGCCCCTTCCACCGCAGCAGGTCGTACGCGGTGGTCACGTGGAAATAGAAGTTGGGCAACGAGAAGGTGAGCAGGAACTGCTCGACCGTGAAATCGGCGTAGTAGGTCGCGAAGCGGAACTGCATGGGGCGGCCGAAGAGCGCGTCGATCTCGGCGCGATCCAGCGCGGACAATGCCGAACGGGCACTGTCGATCGCCTCGCGCAGGCTCGCAAAGGTATCGGGAGGCGTAGTCGTGTCGGGCGAAAACACGCCGCCGCGGGCGCCTTCGATGGCGCCGATCGAGTGTACGCAGGCCGATTTCACCTGATAGGCGAAGGGGAGCATATCGGGCGCGAAACGTGCCTGGATGATGTCCTCGGGCGCCAGGCCTTGCGCGGTGCAATGGCTCTCGGCCTTCCCGAGCAGCGTCGCCAGGTTGTCCAGCATCTTCACGAATTGCGGGACTAGGGTATCGTACAGGGTCATCGGCATCCTCCGTTGTCGTTGTTCAGTCGGTTTGCGCCAGTCCGGCGAAGCGGGCGGCTAGGGCGAAATCTTCAAAGCGCCTTTCGCGCCGGGCCTCGGCCTCCGCGTCGCGGCCCCATAAGTCGGCCTGCCATTCCTCTTCCAGGCTGGCGGCATCCCACAGCGCGGCGATGTCCGCATCCGGCTCCAGCGCGAGCAAGGCGATCGTCAGCGAGGCGGAGAGGCTGGCGAGCACCCGTAGCGCTGTCAGCGTAAAGGGGTCGCGCGCGGCGATCTGGGCGCGCAGCCTTGCCAGGGTCTCGGGCGGCTGGTGCTTGTGCAGGATGCCCGACACGCGCGTGAAATGGATGCCGAAGCGCGCCTCGGCACGGGTCAGCACCGGCTCCCACACTTCGATCTGGCGGCGGTGAAGCGGCTCGTCGGGATCGGCGCGATAGCAGAGCGTGTCCGTTTCCGCGTACGGGAGCAACCCTGCCACGGTGTCCTCTTCCGCGCCGGCGATGGCGTCGATCGCGAAGTCCGCCAGGTCGCGAAGGGGGAACAGGCTCGGATCGATGGTCTCGCCCTGCGCCGACCATTCCGCCGCGAGCGCGTCTGCCATGGCCTTCGTGGGTACCACTTGCGCGGCGCCGGCCGCGGTCTTGACGCCGCGTCCGTCAAGCAGGAGGCGCCATCCGCCGTCGCTCTCGGCTATGGAGACCCGCGTGTAGAACCGCTTCATTCGGGCGGTGTCCTCCATTTGCGTATCAGCATCGCCGGGAGCACGAACGTGGCCACAAGGCCGGCCGCGATCAGCACGTAGCCCGCTTGCGGCGGCAGTAGCGTCCGGCGGCTGGCGGCGAGTATCCCCAGCACCACCCCGGCCACTCCCGCGATGCGCACAAGTTGGATCGCGGCGAAGCGCGCGCGGGCCGGATCGTCGCTCATGCCAGCAGCAGCGCCGTGAGGGCGCGGGGGCTTTCCGCCACCGTGTCCGCGCCGGCCGCGAGCAGTTCGCGGGGGTGGTGATAGCCCCAATCGACTCCGATCCCGCGAACACCTGCGTCTTGGGCCATCTGCATGTCGTACGTGGTATCGCCGATCATCACCGCCTCTCCCGGCTGCGCGCCCACGTCCCGAAGCGCGGCCTCCAGCATCGCGGGATGGGGCTTCGAGGGGTGGCGGTCCGCCGTCTGCAGGGATGCGAACAGGTCGGCGATGCCGTTGGCGGCGAGGCAATGCTGGAGCCCCCGATCCGACATGCCGGTGGCGACGGCGAGCGTCCAGCCGCCCTCGGCCAGCCCCCGCAGCGTGTCGGCCATGCCATCGAACAGCGGCTGCGACACACGGCCCAGCGACCGGGCATCGCGGAAGGACAGCTTGTAACTGTCTGCCAGGGCGTGCTGCAGGTCTGCGTCGCTGCCGGGCGGCAAGAGCGTGCGCATCGCCTGCGGCAGCGACAGGCCCACGGCCCGGCGGATCGCGGCGCGGTCGGGCACGGGCAGGCGGTGCACGGCGAAGGCGGCTTCCATGGCCTCGCAGATGCTGGCCTGCCCGTCGATCAGGGTGCCGTCGCAGTCGAAGACGGCGAGCTTCACTTGCGGCCCGTGGGTGGAGACTTGCGCGTGGATGGCTTGCGCGCGACGGGCGGGCGGCCCGGCTTGGCACCGGGCTTGCCGTCCGGCTTGTGGCCCGGTTTTCCGCCGGGCTTTGCGCCAGGGTTTCCGCGCGCCGTGCTGCCTGGCTTCCCGCCCGCCTTCGCGGGCGCCTTGCGTCCCCGGGCGGGCGCTTCGCCGCCGCGGCCACGGCGTTCGCCCCGGCGCTCCTTGCGCACCTGCTTGGCGTGGGCCTTGGCGAGGCGCTTCTTGTCCTCGCGGCTATCC